>Ga0210396_10007691_pt1 | contig 10245 bp, 5 predicted proteins | sample IncBWH17OmetaG_FD_155466 | JGI IMG/M metagenome (GOLD analysis project Ga0210396, IMG submission 155466) | Forest soil microbial communities from Barre Woods Harvard Forest LTER site, Petersham, Massachusetts, United States - Inc-BW-H-17-O ... | reverse complement strand
GAGCCTCACCTCGATCTTCGGCCCGTCTACCGCGCAGCTACAGGATGGTCATCTCAACCTGAAACTTGCTCCGTACAGTTTGACGGTTTACCAGGTGAAGTGAGAATGTTTGGGTGCCCCATGTCTCGCGGTTTTCGAGATGTGGGGATTTTTGTTAAATTGTCGAGGCAGATAGCCGAGGTCAAGAGCCTACCGACCGAGGCCCATAGGTGTCTGGATTATCGAAGAGAATTGCGGGGAGGGAAGGATTTGGGGTGGGTGGAGGGATTCGGATTACAACACGGCATTGAGCCGATTGAAGTTGTTGAAAATTAACGACGCTCCAAACGCTCAACACGCAGCATACGGACTTTACAGGTACGTATTGAGTACAAGACTTTTTCTCTTTCACAATTCATATGTGCCAATAGCTGCGAATGGCGACCTCTAGGAGCCATCCGCATGCTGATCCGAGCGCCATCGCGAACACCACGATTCTTCGACCATGCGTTGCAAATCGTCCGTCATAGCGAAATACAAACCATGCCGCGAAGATGATGAAAACGGCGCTCAACGCTTGGAGGTAATGTGCGCCAAAATCGTTCGGATAAATATGCCTCCGACGCTCGTCTGACATATGGGGCAAGATCACAAATTGCATTGCCGCCCAATACGCGAACACCAAAGCAGGAATTCCTATCGCGACCTGTCGGAGCGAGAAGTCCTCTAGCTTCATATCCTGGGCATAACCTCCGTTGCAATATTACGGCAATATGCTTTGCTTAGAACATGGGAGGAACACGTCGAGGATTCGGCATCGCGAGACACAAGAGGAAAATAGAAAAATTTGAAGCCAAACACCCTGAAGGGAGGAAAGCGTTCGCAAAAGCAAAACGCCACAAGCGTCACCTGAAGCGCGTCGACCAATTCAAAAAGAAAAAATGAATTACGAACTCGCGAAACAGCTTAAAGACGCGGGATCTCCAAAGGCACTAAATCGTCCGAGACAGCGCAGAAAATTCAGGAACACTGCGGAATTGGTACAGGCGAGGTACACGACGGTTGGGGTCGCTCGCTAACGTCAAGCAACCAAAGCAGATAATTTGGGGTGGGTGGAGGGATTCGAACCCTCGACAGCCGGAGCCACAGTCCGGAGTTCTACCACTGAACTACACCCACCATACCAGACCTAAAATTATAGCATTCGTAGAAGAGCGGATCGCGACATTACCCGCGACCAATCGCTCTCAAACCAAATCGCACCTCATCCTCCCAGCGCGATCGCGACGCCCACCAGCACCAATCCGATCGTCATCGTGCACAGTCCGGTGAGAAACGGAGACACGCGGTTGTACTTCCCCCACGTCCTCCCGACCGCGAACAACAACACAAGCAACAAGGCGTTCGACACGCGCAGTGCAAAACGCGGATCATGTCGAATGATGAGAAAGGGAATCACCGCCGGGAACACTGCGGTGAAGTCGATCCAGAAAATGGCGATCGAGCCCAGGATGTCTTCGCGGGTGACACGCTCCTCGGGCAAGTGAATTTTCGACAGCACAGGCAGCAGCACGCGCGAGATGCGTTCGCGATCTTCGGCGCTCGTCTCAGGCTCGAGCAACGGGTCGAGTTGGCCGCTGAGTGTGGAGAAGGCCTCTAGTTCAGAGGCAGCGTGTCTGAGTCTCATCAGAAAGTGCCGGCGCTGGCGGCGTTCGGTTAAGCTGCCCATGATGTAAAGCGCGCCGTCGATCACGCCCCACGCGACGTTGCAGCCCAGCGCCGCCAACAGCAGGTGCCGTACCGCCTGCTCGCCGGTACCTGCCGTGAAGCCTGCAATCAGCGTGAAGTCGAGCACCATGATCAGCCCGCACAAAACCTCTTCCAGCCGGTCCGACGGATCGAGGTGTTGCTCGACAAATCGCTTCTTCGATTTCGCAGCCGTCAAAGAAAACCTCTCCACCCATCTTGCAGGCTGAGGCACAGCGTCATCCGTGACGCAGCTCACATGAGAGTTCGGCCGACAGAGCTGAACCGCGGAAAGTCTCGTAAGCTCACTGCGCGGCCCGATTTCGTTCCGCCATAAACTTGTCCCGGCACTGTTTCGCGTCCGCCAGCAGCTGCGGGTACTCCGGCATGGCTCGGAGCGCCGGCAATCTGGTGCTTCAGGGTCACGCCATCGAGGAACTCCATCGCGATGAAAGCCTGGCTGGCTTCTTCGCCGATGTCGTAAATCGTGCAGATGCTGGGATGATTCAGCGCGGAGGCGCCGCGCGCCTCACGGCGAAAGCGCTCCAGCGCCTGCGGATCGCGGGCGACATCGTCTGGCAGAAACTTCAGCGCAACAAAGCGGCCGAGGCGAGTGTCCTCGGCTTTGTACGCCACACCCATCCCGCCACCACCAAGCTTCTCAATAATGCGGTAGTGCGAGATCGTCGAATCGATCATGTTGTGTGGACGAAAGCCCGATGATAGGGCGAGCGCGAAAGAGCGTCAATCAATCCCGTTCGCCCGCCTTTTGGCAAGGGGGAGGCAATGGCCTTACTCACGGCCTGCGGGCCCGGTAGGAAGGTGCTGCCGAGTGGTCCACACCCTGCTCCTGAAACATCGAGGCAGATATACTGCAAAACAATTCATGATTTTAGTGGAAATGCGGCTAAAGCTTTACAGGTTAGTTATTTAGCAATGCGCAATAGAATTGTCTAATCATGCAAAGTTTTGCATTGCATATCTTGGAATCTCCTGAGAAAATCCTGCCGCCAGAGTTCCTGCTGTTCAACTCTCATTGATCGTTCCCCGCGATCAACAAACACAAGCAGTTCCGGAGAAACGAGATGAAACACTTTCGCTGCATCAGCATTGCTGCGTTGTCGCTCAACCTCGCGGTATCGGCGTTGCCTGCAACCGCGCAGAGGATGATCATGAACCCGGCTGTAGTGCGTCGGATGGGGACCTCGACGCAGAATCCTTCCATTCCTACCGGGCTACCTCTCAGGTTTACAACGGGAGCCAGCTTCTCAACCGGCGGTACCAGTCCCCACGGTGTTGCTACCGGAGACTTCAATCACGATGGGAAGCAGGACATCGTCGTGGTCAACCAGGACCAGGACAACGTAGGTGTTCTCCTCGGCCACGGCGACGGAACGTTCGCCGCGCCCGTTACCTATAACCTCCCTTCGGGTGTCCCGATGCAAGTGGCAGTTGCGGACTTCAACGGCGACGGAAACCTCGATATCGCTGTGATCACCGGACAGGTCAATGGATTCGCAAGCAACGTTTTCGTCTTGCTGGGGAACGGCAACGGCACCTTCGGATCTGCCATTACCACAGCCTCGGGAGTGAACGGACTGACGATTCATGCCGCCGATGTGAACGCCGATGGCAAGCAGGATGTCGTCATCGGGGGCGCCGACAATGCCGCTGTTCTCTACGGCAAGGGAGACGGTACCTTCCAGAGTCCAGTTGTACTGCGCTCTAGCGGCGCACTCGTCGATGCGGCTGTTGGGGATATGAACGGCGATGGGCGTCTGGACATCGTCTGTGCCATTTCCGCTCCTTCGGCGGGTATCGCTCTCTTTCTTCAGAACTCAGATGGAAGCTTCTCGCCCGGGCAAGTTTCACCAGTTCCACAGCAGGGAACCTCTTACGGAATCGCGGTGGCAGACCTCAACAATGACGGGAAACTGGATGCACTCGTGGTTACGGGTAATGTAATTGTGAATGTCTTTGTGTTCCTTGGGAACGGAGACGGCACGTTCCAAAGCCCATCGCAGGCCCCAGGAGGTTGGGCCCCATTCTACGCCGCGATTGCCGACTTCAATCGCGATGGCGTGCTGGATGCCGCTTTCGCCAATTCCACAGCTTTGCTACCGAACCAGGGTGCGCTGTTTGTCTATGGCGGTGCCGGAGATGGCAGCTTTCCGGGACTGAACTCCGAAGATCAAAACACCACTGGGGGCAGCGTCGATCTGGCGGTTGCCGACTTTAATAACGACGGGTGGCCCGACATCGTAACCGCCGACCAGACAGGAAATGCGGTAACGGTGTTTCTGAACCTCATCCCGGTGATGCAGGGTCCGCAGCAGTTCGTCCCCATAACTCCCTGCCGATTGATGGATACGCGCGTTGGGCTTGGCGGCCTTCAAGGACCCGTCGAGGGACAATTCGTTTTGGGATGGGGAGTGCCGGGGAACGGCGCTTGCGGCGCGACTCTTCCTCCCAATGCGTCGGCCTACTCACTGAATGTCACCGTTCTTCCTCTGGAGCCATTCCCTTATCTGACAATGTGGCAGCAGGGTAGTCTCCAGCCGACCGTCTCCATTTTGAATTCTCCCGATGGACGCGCCAGAGCCAATGCGCTCGCAGTCCCTGCGGGTAATAATGGGGGGATTTATATCTACTTCCCGGGCCCTCCGACCAATCTACTGGTCGACGTCAACGGTTACTTCATCCCCTCATCCCAATCCACTCTTGCTTTCTATCCGATGACGCCGTGCCGCGTCTTCGACACGCGCAACCCCAACGGTCCTCTCGGCGGTCCCAACCTGCACTTCGGAGTCCAACGTGACTTCCCGGTACTCGACAGCAACTGCAATATCCCCAGCGACGCCCAAGCCTACTCGATGAACTTCACTGCGGTTCCATACAACGGAGAAGACCTCAGCTACTTGACCGTATGGGCTAAGGGATTCGCCCAGCCCGCCGTGTCGATCCTGAACAACCCGACGGCGACCATCGTCGCCAATGGCGCCATCGTGCAAGCCGGGACGGGCGGAGAGATCTCGGTCTACGCCTTCGGCGACACGCACTTGCTTGGCGATATCAACGGCTACTTCGCTCCTGCGAAGCCAGGCGGCCTCTCGCTGTACACCTTGCAACCCTGCCGCTCCCTGGACACTCGCCAGCAGAATGGGCCGTTCGAGGGTCAGTTAACGGTGAACATCGCCACCAGTCCCTGCGCGCCGTCCAGCGGCGCACAAGCCTACGCGATGAACGCAACCGTTCTCCCCGATCCCACTCTGAATTACCTGACGCTGTGGCCGGATGGCGAGGGTCGGCCGACGGTATCGACGCTGAATGCCGTTGACGGGCAGATCACCTCGAACATGGCGATCGTCGGTACTACGAACGGCGAGATCGACGCTTATGCTTCGGGATTGACGGACTTGATCCTGGACCTCTACGGCTATTTCGCGCCGTAAGAGCGTTCGAAGATCACGCAGGGTGGCGTCGCGCGATGCGCCAGATCGCCAGTAGTACGATCGCCCCGAGCAGCGAGAGGAAAAAGCCGGGCACCTCGCCGCGATGCCACCATCCCAACTGGCGGCCGACCAGCGCGCCGATGATAGCCCCGCCGACGCCGACCAGCGTGGTGCCGACAAAACTTCTGGAGGCCTTGCCTGGTAAAAGGAGTTCGGCGCACAGGCCCACGATCCAGCCGATCAAGAGCACGATGACGATGTAAACGATGTTGTTCATGAAGATCGATTGCTGGGAATGATATTCGGGAGAAGGCCCAAAATCGACAGGTACTTTTGAATAGCCTCGCGGCGTACACACCCTTCACCGGAATCGCCAGCGAAGTTGCACGCTGTCGCGCAGAACAAGCTTTCAAGTTCGAGACTCGCCGCGTTTTCCTCGTAATCCACACAAATCCACATTGCTGCACCATTAATAGGCGTTGAATGCCAGGTATCTGGAGGCTAGAGTCCGGACAAGGTTCGGCCCCGACGCGACTGGTCGGCAGGGACTGAGATAAGGTGGTGGGGGTTACCATGCAGGTTCCCGGCCGGGATGGTAAAATAACAATATATGGTATTCGGGTCTTGACATCCACAAGATGTCGGGCGTAACGTCACCTTCACATTTGGGAATTTGAGGAAGTGAAAGAAGGCTCCCTCCCCCGTAGCGGCCGTCGCGGACAGAGGTGATCCGGGGCGGCGAAAGAGCAGTAAGCCGAGCGCCTTCGGGCTCTCGGCGCAAGTTGGGCCCTTGCAGCTGAAAATATTCTCCTTCGGTTTCGGCACGCGGCAGCAGCGAAGCAGCTTGACCAAGGCAGTGCGAAAGACAGGCCCCTCCCCATCGCGTTGCGCTGGGGAGTCTACCGACGAAGTCATCGCCTAGACGATGACAACTGCGGTGTTCCTCGATAGCCGGTTGCGGCTGTTGTGGAACGTAGCTCCTTTCCAAGTCCGATCAACCCGTCGCGGCCCACCCCGCGTCGAAATAGTTTGCGGTGACATTAACCCGGGGGCTTCTTCTCTGCGAGCAATACGCCAGCGAGAGAAGAGGCCCCCGACATCGTCTGCGGAAGAAAAAGTAGAGTCGGGCTTTTGACCGGCGTTGGGCACCAGGAAGGAGGGTTCTTTCAGGGACGGCAGGAAAGCAGATCCCTCGTCGGCCTGAAGGCACTCCTCGTGATGACAATTTCGATAGGACTAACTAAGCAAGACCAATAACGGCACTCATAACGTACTCATAACTCCCCAGGAGCGACACATGGCCGACATCACCACCAGCACGACCACCACGACGAGCGCCGCCGTCTCTAAGACGACGAAGAAGGCGCCCGGCCTGACTTTCAAACGCTACTTCACCACTGCCGGCGTCTCGCCTTATGACGAGCTCGAGTGGGAACTCCGCCTGGCCCAGATCACCGACTCGCAGGGCGGCATCATCTTCGAACAGAAAGACGTCGAGGTCCCCAAGGACTGGTCGATGACGGCGACCAACATCGTCGCCAGCAAATATCTGCACGGCCAGATCGGCACGCCCGAGCGCGAGAGCGGTGTTCGCGCCCTGGTTACCCGCGTGGCTGAGACCATTCGCGACTGGGGTATGGCCGGCGGTTACTTCCGCACCGCGGAAGACGCGGCCATCTTCCACGACGAACTCGCGCACCTGCTGGTGCAGCAGAAGGCGGCGTTCAATTCGCCGGTATGGTTCAACGTCGGTTGCGATCGCATCGAGCCCAACTCAGACGCACAGAACTGGCACTGGAACCCGCAAGCCCAGCGCGTCGAATACGGCGTTACCGGATACAAGACTCCGCAGTGCTCGGCCTGCTTCATCAACTCGGTACACGATTCGCTCGACTCCATCCTGACGCTGGCCAAGACCGAAGGCATGCTCTTCAAGTGGGGATCGGGCACGGGCACTAACCTGTCGCCGCTGCGTTCGTCGACCGAGTCGCTTTCCGGAGGCGGCACCGCATCCGGCCCGCTCAGCTTCATGAAAGGTTTCGACGCCTTTGCCGGCGTCATCAAGTCGGGCGGCAAGACGCGTCGCGCTGCCAAGATGGTCATCCTCAACATCGACCATCCCGACATCGTCGAGTTCGTCGAGTGCAAGCAGAAAGAGGAAGCCAAGGCCTGGGCGCTCATCGAGCATGGCTACGATGGCAGCGGTCCCGACTCCGACGCTTACTCGTCTATCTTCTTCCAGAACGCCAACAACTCCGTGCGCGTCACCGACGACTTCATGTACTCGGTGCTGCGCGACAGCGAGTTCCAGACGCACGCCGTCAAAGACGGCCGTCCCATCGCGACCTTCAAGGCCAAGGATCTGCTGCACAAGATCTCCGACGCCACCTGGCATTGCGGCGATCCCGGCATGCAGTACGACACCACGGTCAACCGCTGGCACACGTCGAAGAACACGGCGCGCATCAACGCTTCGAATCCGTGCAGCGAGTACATGTTCCTCGACGACTCGGCCTGCAACCTGGCCAGCCTGAACCTGCTGAAGTTCGCGCCCAACGGAACGTTTGACGTGGAAGCCTATCGCCACGCCTGCGCCGTCGTCATCACCGCGCAGGAAATCCTGGTCGACAACAGCGGCTATCCGACGCAGGCGATCGGCAAGAACTCGCACGACTATCGTCCGCTCGGCTTGGGCTACGCCAACCTGGGTGCGCTGCTCATGGCCTCGGGCCTGCCGTATGACTCCGATGCCGGACGCGACTACGCGGCCTGCGTGACGGCCATCATGTGCGGCGAAGCTTATCTGCAGTCGTCGAAGATTGCCGAACTCTGCCAGCCGCTAACCCCGGCGACCGATACATGCATTCGGGAGTTGGCCGAAGTTTGGGGTGGAGAAGAGTCGGGTATGGAAGGCTCGGGTAGAGCTGGCCTTCAGGCCAGCGTCCAGTCCGATTTTTCTGGCTCCGGAGCCGGGCTTAAGCCCGGCGATACAAATGGGGAGGGCCTTGACGCGACCCTGAAGGGTCGCTCTACCAGTGATGCGACGAGCGGTCGCTCTACCAGTGATGCGATGAGCGGTCGCTCTACCGGTGACGCGACACGGAGCCACTCGCGCGGCGGTGCTTGCCCCGGCTGGTACATCAACCGCGAGCCCTTCCTCGACGTCATTCGCATGCATCGCGCGTCGGTGAACAACATCAATCGCACCAACGTTCCGGCTGCGCTCTACGAGGCCAGCAAGGACACCTGGGACGAAGCCCTGAAGCATGGCGAGAAGCACGGCTACCGCAACGCGCAGGTCACGGTGCTGGCGCCGACGGGCACCATCGGCTTCATGATGGACTGCGACACCACCGGCATCGAGCCCGACCTGGCGCTGGTGAAGTACAAGAAGCTGGTCGGCGGCGGCATGATCAAGATCGTCAACAACACCGTGCCCACCGCGCTCTTCAAGCTGGGCTACACCTCGGACCAGACCAATGCCATCGTCAGCTACATCGACGCCACGGGCACCATTGAAGGCGCGCCCGCCGTCAAGGACGAGCACCTGGCCGTTTTCGACTGTTCGTTCAAGCCCACCAAGGGCACGCGCACCATTCACTATCTCGGACACCTGCGCATGATGTCGGCGGCGCAGCCCTTCATCTCCGGCGCCATCTCCAAGACCATCAACATGCCGGAGAACGCGACGGTCGAAGAAATCAGCGAGGCTTACATTCAGGCCTGGAAGCTGGGACTGAAGGCCGTAGCCATCTACCGCGATGGATCGAAGAAGGCACAGCCGCTAAGCTCCATGGGCTCGACGACGGCGAAGTCGACGAAGGAAAACTCGTCGGGTGTCCCATCCTTGTTCGCAGGACAGGGTGGGTCGGCGGAAGTAATCGACGAGCAGGCGGCGCCGCCCAAGGCCGTGCGTCATCGTCTCCCCGAGGAGCGGCTGTCGATCACGCACAAGTTCGCGGTAGGCGGACACGAAGGCTATCTCACTGTCGGCCTCTACAAGGACGGCATGCCGGGCGAGATCTTCATCACCATGGCGAAGGAAGGCTCCACCGTCAGCGGCCTGATGGACAGCTTTGCCTGCGCCGTCTCCATCGGCCTGCAGCATGGCGTGCCGTTGAAGCTGTTGTGCGAGAAGTTCGCGCACACCCGCTTCGAGCCCTCGGGCTGGAGCGGCAACCAGGACATCGGCTACGCCAAGTCGATCATGGATTACATCTTCCGCTGGCTGCAGCTGCGCTTCCTGACCGGACAGCAGCAGGCGCTCTTCGACGGCCTGCGTCCGAAGTACGTAAACGCCCCGCCGCCGGGCACTCCGGAAGGCGAAGGCCAGAAGACGTTTGGCGATTTCACGGAGAACGCGGCATCCCCTTCTGAATTGTCATCCCGAGCGGAGCGAAGCGCAGTCGAGGGATCTGCTGTTGCGGGCAGCGGCAGGAACCCTGCCACCGCCCACCATCACGCCTCCGACGCGCTGAAGGACCTCATCGACCTCGGCGACTCTCCCAGCTGCCACGTCTGCGGAGCCATCATGACGAGAAACGGCAGCTGCTATCGGTGCATGAGCTGCGGCAGCACGAGTGGGTGTTCGTAAGGCAGTGGATAGTGAATGGTGGATAGTTGGCTGAAGTTCTAGCCACTATCCACCGACCACTACCCACTGAATTGTCATCCCGAGCGAAGCCGAGGGATCTGCGGTTCCTTCACTAGCCAATTCCTGCTATTTCCTGAATTAATTGCTTTACATCAATTAACCTTAGTCCTATAGTGGGGTCCGTTGGGGAAATTAGTGCTACGGCACAGTCTGCGCCTCTTCGTCGATCCGCAGCCTCCCGCCGGCATATCCCACATTCGGACTGACCAGCGAGACTCCGCTCCCAGCCCCCAGTCAGTGTCAAGCTGAGCCCGAAGAATCAGCGACAGATGCAATGAAGGATCGGAGAAATCAATGAAAAGAGTTCCGTACCTATTGGCGTGGACGCTTGCGGTTGGTGTGTTCGCAATCTGCCAACAAAACACTGTCTCAAATACCTCAGGTAACACGTTCCGAGCGGAGACTTCTACTACA
>Ga0210396_10007690_pt1 | contig 10245 bp, 7 predicted proteins | sample IncBWH17OmetaG_FD_155466 | JGI IMG/M metagenome (GOLD analysis project Ga0210396, IMG submission 155466) | Forest soil microbial communities from Barre Woods Harvard Forest LTER site, Petersham, Massachusetts, United States - Inc-BW-H-17-O ... | reverse complement strand
AACCATGTGGAGTACGCAGCCGGCGTCGCGGTCGATGATTTGATCGTTGACGATTTCAACGGCGATCGCGAACTCGATGTTGTGACCACCAACGGCTTCGGCAACACGGTGAGCGTCGTGCTCGGTAATGGTGACGGTACCTTCAGCCCGCGCGCCGACTTCGCGACGGGCACAAATCCATTTTCCGTGGTTGCGGCCGACTTCAACCATGATGGCAAACTTGACCTGGCCACGGCCAACAGCGCAGCGAATTCCGTCTCTGTGCTACTCAATAAAGGAAAGGGACATTTTGCTTTCCACCGTGACTTGGCTTCTGGTGCAGGCCCGGAATCGATCGCCGCGGGTGATTTCAACCATGATGGGAACATGGACCTGGTGTCCGCCAATATCTCCGCCAATAACGTGTCCGTCTGGCTGGGCAACGGCGACGGAACTTTCCAGCCCAGAAAGAGTTTCGCCACCGCCAGCTCGCCAATTTTTGTTACCACTGGCGACTTCAACAACGATGGCAATCTCGATCTCGCCGTGGCGGCCGGCAGCAATACCGTTTCTGTCTTGCTGGGCAACGGCGACGGATCTTTCCAGCGCCACACAGACTTTGTCACCGGAAGTTCTCCTGTCTCCGTGATTGCCCGCGACCTCAACGGCGACGGGAATCTCGACCTGGTCACTGCCAATGCAGGCTCAGATTCCGTTTCTGTTTTGTTAGGCAAAGGCAATGGCAAGTTCGGACCACACACGGATTTTCCGACTGGGCGTCAACCCAACTCCGTCGCCGCGGGCGATTTCAACGGAGACGGCAAGCTGGACCTGGCCACGGCCAATTTCAACAACGACAACATCTCGGTCTTAATCGGAAAAGGTGATGGCACCTTCCAGCCGCATGTCGATTACCCCACGTCAAACTCGCCCGATTTCATCGCCATCGGCGACTTCAATGGAGATCACAAAGATGACGTGCTGGCCACCAGCGCCTTTGCCAGCCAGGTCTCGTTTTTACGCGGCAATGGCGACGGCACCCTGCAACCCCATGCGGAATACGCCGTCGGCAGCAACGCGGCCGCTATCGCCCTGGGTGACTTCAACGGCATCGGCGCATTAGGGTTTGCCATCGCCAATTTTGCCAGCAACTCGGTCACGGTTTATCCCAGCCTGCCTGACGTTGCTGTGGCCCCGAACCAGCGCCGCTTCGGGAAGCAAAAAGTGGGTACCAGCAGTAAGCCACGGATAGTCCGGTTGAGCAATCCAGGGAGCGCTCCCCTGACGGTCTCGAAACCGGTCATCGCAGGAGACTACCAACAAACCAACAACTGCCCAAAGAAGCTCGGCGTGGGAAAGAGTTGCACCTTCGAGATAATTTTCAGTCCCACAATAGCGGGCCTCCGGCTTGGCCATCTCACTATTCAGGACGACGCATCTGCAAACCCGCAGATCATCGAACTCAGGGGCGTAGGCACATCGCAGTAGGGCACGGATTGAGAACGAGTGGCGATTCCTGATGAATGCCAGCCGCAGCAGAAACATGCTGTTGACCTCGGTCAGAACGCCTCAGCGACGAAAAGGTGCCAGCGCGAACGTCCCTTGAAGCAAGTCAGCTGGGGGCCATTTCTCTTTTTTATTGGCTGCTAGAGGGTCACGGGATTGGTGGCTTCGCCCCCCGCGATGTGCCACCCTGGCTAATTCCGCGGCATGTTCACCTGCATAGTAAAGAAGCAAATGGCGGCTCAATAACTCCGCAGCCACTGAGAACAAAATCCTGATGGAGTGGCGGCAAAGTTTTTCTTAGCATCGCGGAAGGTCGTGGTTGACGAACGGCGGTTTCGTGTTGCCCGACGTAGGGAGTGTCCCTGTTCTACTGGGCAAGGGAGATGGCACTTTTCCAGTCGCACGCGGACTATACGGCAGGGATTGGTCCCAAGGGTCCCTTGGAAACATCAAATTCCGTGATTATCTTGCTTACGTTCTCATCTCGCACGGAGTTGTGGGAGCCGTGCTGCTGATTGCGCTCTACGAAGCACACAAGGCACGCTGACTTCGTCAACTGTCGCAAAATCCCGACTACGCTCATTGGGCAATTGTGAGCGAAAAATCGCCTGATTTCGGAAGGCCCGAAACCCTTGACGCCAGAACTGGAAAATCGCTGTCAGACTGACTGTCGGCTGAGGTCTACCGCTTGAGGGGGCTTTCCTACCAGAATTCGTTTCTCTAAGCGATCCATCACTCGCTGATCTTCCGCGACAGGCTTGGGGTTTCTTTGTCGTCCGCCACTTTGGATTTCAAGTAACCTTTGCATCAGCTGGGCGAAATCTTCCATAGCTTCGTTTTTATTATGCCCTTGGGGTCGAGCGAAACTAGCATTTTGTTTGCTAAGACGGAATTTATTAATAGCCCTGGCGGAGTCCGCAAGTGACAGGTCATGATCGAAAACACCCCCGGAGGGGCAAGCCGATGGTTTCAACTCCTCCTCGCGCAAAAACGGGGTTCGAACCCTAGCACTCCTGGCCGGTGTGCTCCGAGTTGCATTGAAACCGGGCGAGGAGGGTGGGTGGGTGTTCGCGGGGTAGCTAACGCTTAGTACTCCGTCTCAATGCCTTACGCAGCCGACATTCGCGAAGGCTATCGCCCGCATCCACGACACTCGCAGGCGCTAGCGCATCTCGTGGAGCTTCCGCAAGAAGCTCAATGCAGATCAAATATACAGTAAGAATAGTTTCGACGTACTGGCACGCCAAGACAGCGATTACCGGGAGTAGTGTTTGGGACCAATCGAATTCGTCACGGAGTAATCTGGAATACAGTGCCACCGTATTGCGAATCGTAAGATGAAGAGGTAGTGCCGTAGAGATTCCCATCAGCACCGAGAATTAACCCGGCTGCGGGGTTTGCACCGTCGCTACCACCCGCAAAACTATGCAGTACATCAATCCGCCACTGCTTCCCGTGTTGCAGCCGGAATGCGTAACCGTAGCCGTTTGAACCACCGAAGAGGCTGGTTCCATAAAGTGCGCCTGTCTTATCAAGAATCAGTTGGGGGTTAGGACCGTCTCCAGAGTACAGAATCGTTTCGTTCCACTGCCCCCGGGAACGTCGGAGTTCGAAAACGCCCCCAACTCCGTTGCCGTAGTCGGTAGTTCCGAAGATGACATCCGCACCATCCAGGGTCAAGCCACCGTTTGCGCCGCCCTCCCCCGACGCGAAGTTATAAAGCACCAGTTCGTCCCAGTGGTTGTTTCTGTGCTTCAATTCAAATACGATGCCACTGTAGTATGTCCCGCCTCCGTAAGTAGTGCCGTACACATTCCCATCATTGTCCAATGTAATACCGCCGGGACCCGGGACCTCGCCGTCCCCATTCTGGAACGCATGAATGACTTTTTCGGTCCAGCCACGTTTTGAGCGGTTCAACTCATAGACAGTCCCGCATCCATAGGTTGGACATCCGCCGCCTCCCGCCTCTGTAGCCCCATAGAGGTTTCCCGTTTTATCGAACGAAAGAGCGCAGGGTCCTGCCCCGTCGTCACAGCCGCTGGCGGAGCAGAAGCTGTGAAGGACAATGTGTTTCCACCCTTGGTCTGACCGGGTCATCTCGAAGACGGTACCGCCGCATTCATAGGATCCCTGCTGGCATCCCGTGCCAGTCCCACCGTACAACGTGGTGCCGTAAAGATTTCCAGCCTTATCAATCAAGAGATTTCCCGTCGGATTGAATCCATCGTAGCTTCCTTCGAAGTTGTAGACGACTTCCTGGGTCCAGCCCTTCCTGGAATGTTTAAGCTCAAAAACTGTTCCCCATCCGTAGGCGCCACCGTAATAGGTTGTTCCGTAAAGATTGCCCTCGCTATCGGACACCACTCCTGTTTGCGGGTCGTCACCGTGGCTGCCTCCGGGAAATGTGAACAGTGTCTTTTCCCCATCACTGGCGAAGCCGACTGACACTAGCGCGAAAATCAAGGAGGTTACCAGCCATATTTTGTTTACAAGCATAATCCGTTTGCGCATCTTGTCGTATCTCTTTGAGGAAGAAATAGGTCCTCACTTTTGGTAGTCCTATTCCAGGGTCACCGAGCACCGTGGGCCAAGTGACCAAGACTTCCGGGCTCTAGCCGGATCACGTCGGGTCCCTTCGTCTCGCCTGTGACCAGTGGCTTGTCCGGAACCGTTTCGTAGGCGTACCCGGTGAGAACAGCGATAACGGCGCTACCACTAAAGGTGACATTCATGCGGGCCCAGCCATAGTGCACCTTGCCTTTGATAAAAAACTCCAGGCCCAGATAGCGGTGTTGGACGTTATCCCATGGCCCTACACCAAAACATGACGAAAATGAACGGTCCTTGGCATGAGAACTACAGTCGCCGAAGACCATGTCACCATAGAAACCGAATCGCTGATTCGATCCTACGCGACGGTCAGGAGGCAGCGCAGACGCCCAGCAACCTTGAGAAAGATGTTGGCAATACCCAGCGACTTGATTAGTCCCCGCCGCCTTCACGGAAACGCCAAATCCTCCGTAGGTGCTGATGCCCGTGAAAGAAAGCAAAAAATCAACAATGCCATCGTGGTTAAGATCGAGTGTCAGAGGTGTACCCGCTTGAAGCTGTTGGTTCGCCTTTGTGTAAACGATCCTCGCCGTAGCGGGTTGCGACAACACCAGCAAACCGATCCCGGATGCGCTCGCCGCCATCGCATACGCTGTTAAACGCTGTTCCAAAGCGCCACGCAACTTGACGACCGGTCTGGGTTTCATCTGCGTTGCTCCTAGCCAACCAGATTGTGTTGCCTGTGGACCCGATCACTTCCTGTCTACCGGGCCACGACACGCTATTTCGTCACCCGGAATTCGCGATTGCTCTTAAGGGTGCCACCGGGTGTAGTAACGCTTACAAAGCCGGTAGTCGCTCCACTGGGGACGGCCGCCGTCAGGAAGGTGTCGGACACCACATCGAATTTGGCGGCTACTCCACTGAATGAAACGGCGGTCGTCCCCGTGAAGCCTTGACCCAGAAATTCGATTTTTCTTCCAACCTTGCCCGCCGCTGGCGCCAGGCTGGCAAACGGCGGCAAGCCCATATCCAAGCTATAAAACGTGCCGCAGTTCCCATTACAGGTAGAGACCGTTCCCCCTTGCTTCGTATCGCCGTAAAAAATGCCGTTGGTGTTTTGGGTCAAAGTTACCATGGGAAACTTACCGTCCGTTCCATCGAACTTATGAAGGACCGTGTACTGGCCTTGCGGGGTAAGGCTGTATATCGTTCCAGCATCCATCGGACCCCCGCCATGTGTTGTCCCATAGAAGTTACCGTCGCTCGCTTGTATCAGACCGGTACATGGATAGAATCCTCCACCGGTTCCTTCGAAGTTGTGAATCACCTTGAGCCTGCCGTTTGGTTTCAACTGGAAAATAACCCCGGAGCCGTTCGTTCCACCATTAAACGTGGTCCCATAGAAATTCCCGTCATTTCCCTGCACCAGAGGGCCAAAGGGCTGTGAACCGTGGGTAACATCAAAATTGTAGAGCACAATCAATTTCCCAGCCGGGCTGATCTTGAAGAGAACGCCTAAATTCAAATTTCCACCCGCCGACGTTACCCCGTAAAAGTTTCCGTCGCTTCCTTGGATCAGGGGAGCATAAGGCGATGCGCCGTGCGCTTGATCGAATTGGTAGAGCGACGTAAGCTGGCCTTCCGGCGTGAGCTTGTACACAGTACCGTAAGGGCTTTGGGAATATCCGTTGCTAGTTGTGCCGTAGAGGTTCCCGTCGGTGGCTTGGATAGGGGGCGCATAGGGGTGTCCCCCGTCGCTGCCGCCTGTGAAGGTGTACAACACACTAAACTGCCCAATCGGCGTGATTTTGAATATCGTCCCGTTATTGATGCCTTCGGATTCGGTTGTGCCGTAAAAATTACCATCCGTTCCAAGCAAGAGACCGCTGTATGGGTTGATACCCGATGCGCCATAAGTGAAGTTGTAAAGCACCTTAAACGCACCGCTCGGCGAGATCATGAAAACACCACCATCGTAGTTAGCGAGGGAGCTTGGCGCAGTACTATACAAGTTACCGTCGCGGCCCTGGGCAATAATGCCCGAGTAGGATGGCTGAACTGGGTCTTGGCTGCCCGATCCGAAGTCATACAGCACGGAAAACTTCTGCGCGTGGCCCCACGGAGTAAACATTACAAACATACAGAGACCAATCAGCGAAAGCGCTTTGAGTCCGTGCATTGCAATTGCTCCTCGACCGCTGGCCGGGCGAGCTTACGGTCGAACTACGAGATAATTTGGGCTGATCCGGGCAACTATTGTAAGACTTCGAACACCTCACCATAGTATTGGGAGTTGTAGCTCCCTGGGGTGGTGCCGTACAAATCCCCGCCAGGGCCAAAAATTAGGCCGGGATTGGGGCTTGCATCAGCGCCTTCCCCCGCAAAGTCGTAAAGCAATTTTATTGTCCAAGTCTTGCCAGGCTTCAATTCGAAGATCTCGCCGAAATTATATGTGCCGCCCAAAAGTGTTGAGCCATAGAAATTGCCGGTGCTGTCGAGGATGAGCCCAGGGTTGGGGCTCGCACCGTGGGTTCCATCAAAGGTGAATACAGTTTCTTCAATCCATTGTCCGTTGGAACGCGAAAGCCTGTACACCATTCCGCATTGGTAGCTGCATCCGCTGGAACCGCCGGTGGTTGTGCCGAAGATATTGCCTGCAGAATCAAGGGTCAAGGATCCATTTGCATTCTTGTAATTGGTGGAACCGTCGAACGCGTACACCAAAACTTCCTGCCACCTGTGCTTGCCTGGCTTCAATATGAACACAATGCCGTAACCATACCCGCCGCCACAACACGTTGTGCCGTAGAGGTTGCCAGACTGGCCTATCGTGATGCCCGGACTGGGATAAAAGCCATCACCGCCCTCGTTGAATGCATGGAGAACCTTTTGGGTCCAGGATCCGTGCGAGGGGGACAATTCATAAACCGTGCCACACCCATAACTCCCACACAATTGGCCGCCAGCGATGGTAGTTCCATAGAGGTTCCCTGCTTTGTCAAACGTCAATCCGTCCGGGCTGGAGCCATCGCTGCATCCACCACGCGAGCAGAAGCTGTACAGAACAATGTGTTTCCATGTGCCATTTGACTGCTCCAGCGCAAACGCCGTACCACCGCAGCCATAGGATCCCTGCTGGCATCCAGTCCCAGTGCCTCCGTACAGTGTGGTTCCGTACAGATTACCTGCCGTATCGATCAAGAGATTTCCGACCGGGTTGTAGCCGTCGCTGCTGCCAAGAAAGCTATATAGAGTCTGCTCCGTCCAGCCATTGTTTGATTGTTCAAGTTTGAAGACTGTGCCCCATCCATATGTACCGCCGTAGTACGTGGTACCGTACGCGTTTCCTTTACTGTCAAACACTAGCCCGAATTGGGGCTCGTTTCCGCGCTCCCCACCTGGAAACTGATACAGAACTTTCTCCCGCGCCAGCGCACTGGAGGTTACGAAAACCAGCATCGTCAGCAACAAGCCCACCGACAGTGGAAGTTTACGCATGTTGCAACTCCTTAATCATTGCGGCTCGCGGTGAAGGCCGCAGCGTTTGTATGCGCGATTCTAAACTCACTTTGTAAGTAGCCCGCCAACGTAATCTTGCATAACTGCATTGCGCGTATCCGGCCATGTAACAAACAGTGTTTTCCCCGACCATGCGTTACCCGTGTAATCCCCCATCGAGTAAGAGCTGTAGTACGGGTTCGAAAGAGGCCTAGCCAGTTGATAGTTTGTTCCAAATGACTTCCCCCCGTCACTCGAGACGGCAGCAAACGGTTGGTAGAAGATGTTCTGAGAATGGTTGCGCCGGTCTAGCCAATTCACGCCCACCACTCCCGCGGTGCTTACTGATAGGCCGGGGAAAAACTCGTCATTCTTAAATGTGGGAGCCACGAGCACTGGCTTTGCCCACGTGGTTCCCCCATCCCGCGACGTGAACACTTCAACTCGCATCTGCTTTTCCGTCCAGTTATAAACCACTACATAAAGACTTCCCGCGTTTGGCCCGCTGCCGTTGTCCACTGCAATGAGCGGAGGGTTTGCGACGGGATCGGTAGTATGTGGCAGGTTGCCAAAAAATGCACAATGACAACTGTCCGGCACAAGAGTCACGGCTGCGATCTCGAATGGAGATGACCAAGTGTTACCTCCATCCACCGACTTCGAAAACCACATATGAGCTTTCGTGCCGCCACAATTAACGTTAGCGCCGGTCATTTCGCAACGCTGCCAAGTCACGTAGACCGTGCCGTCACTACTGACTGCGACCCGGCTGTAATGGTCGATCTTCGGCTCTACTTGGATCTTATCGACGATCTCCATGGTCCATGTATTTCCGCCGTCGCGGGAGTAAGAAACTGTGATCTCGCTTTGCGCTTGGTAATCCTGAGTGGCTGCTACATATAAACTGTTGGCATAAGGACTCTTGGCACTATTGTCCACGGCCAGCCAGGGAGTTGAAACTGAACCTCCTGAAAATAAGGGAGGTACAGCATCGATGAGAGTGTTCCATGTGTTTCCGTTGTCCGAAGTTGCGATAATTTCAGCGCCATAGTTGTAATTTAATCCGACTTGGTAAGCAGTGCTTTTGTTGCCGTACGCCAACGACGGCGTTGACCCGGCACATCGACCGTTCTGATCCAGATACCAGCTCCTGCCGCTGTTCTCTGAACCGAATGGACAAGTGCCTCCGTAAGACGAGTCAAGTCCGGCTAGCAAATGAGATGGTTTCGCTGGATCGGCAATCAAGATTGTGTTGTCGGCCTGACTTGCCGTAATCAGAACATTCGGTAGCACACACGGAACTGGCGAACAGGTAAGTGAATTGTTCCTTCTTGACCATGCTTTATGGACGATATTACGATTCGCTGAAGTTTTCTGGCCACGGTTGGATGCAATCTGTGCGTTCTGGCTATTTGCGCTATCAGCTCTAGCGTGGGGAATCGTAAGCAGCGACAAAAGAAGTGGTGAAAGAACCAGGATTCGTTTCATCCGGGTATCTCCTTTGACTTCAAGAAACGGCACCCAGTCTACACCCGTCTCGGCAGGTCGTAAACAGTGTGAAAAGATTTTCACTTGGAGATCACGAAACCCGACGAATTATCCCTACCAGATTGCCCGCAATCCTGACTCTCTCCCGGCTGACGAAGGGCACTTGGTGATTGGAACTAAATGGACCTAACAAGTATGATCGCCCGTTTCACGACGTTGACTGTGGTTTGAGCACCCTCGAACATGCCGCCAGGTGGATTGCTGCCATCCCTACCGTTAAGATAAGCCGAGTGGCGCTAAGGTGTGATCTCGAACACTGTACCTCTGTTATAAGCGCCGCCAGTGGAGGTAGTGCCGTAGAGATTGCCGGCGGTATCGAGGACCACACCAGAGGGGCTGCTTCCGTCCGCGTTGTTGCCAAAGCTGTGCAGCACCTTCTCCGTCCAGCCCCCGCCTGCTTTGGGCGTCAACTCGAACACCGTACCGTAGCCATACGTGCCGCCACCATTCGTCGCGCCGTAGAGATTGCCGGCGGCATCGAGCGCGAGGCTAACCAGGGGCATGAATCCGTCCGTGTTCTTGCCAAAGCTGTGCAACAGCTTTTCCGTCCAGCCTCCGCCTGCTCTGGGCGTCAACTCGAACACAGTCCCCTCGTCGTAAGCACCGCCAAAGGCGGTAGTGCCATAGAGATTGCCGACGCCGTCGAAGATCATGCCAGCTGAGGGAATGCCGCCACCCTTGTCGGCGCCGAAGCTATGCAGCACCTTTTCCGCCCAGCGTCCACCCGCTTCGGGAGTCAATTCGGACGCCGTGCCGGCCGCTGGTTTGTGAGAGCCGCCCTCGATGGTAGTGCCGTAGACATTGCCGACGGCATCGAGGATCAGACCGGGGTTGGGAGAGTAGCCGCCCTTGCCGTAGCTGAAGCTATGCAGAATCTTCTCCGTCCAGCGGCCGCCCGCTTTGGGTGTCAACTCGAACACCGTACCGTTGCCATAAGTGCCGCCACTATACGTGGCGCCGTAGAGATTACCGGCAGGGTCTGAGGTCACGCCGCCCCAGGGAAACGCTCCATCCCTGCCGTTGGCACCGAAGGTAAGCAGTATCTTCTCTCCAGAAACTACGCTGCCGGAGCTTCGATGATTTGGAATCCAAGATGGGCGGCTTTGCGTTTGAGATAGGTGATTTGCAGTGTGCGGTGCTGAGCGTCGTAAAACTCCG
>Ga0210396_10007688_pt1 | contig 10245 bp, 11 predicted proteins | sample IncBWH17OmetaG_FD_155466 | JGI IMG/M metagenome (GOLD analysis project Ga0210396, IMG submission 155466) | Forest soil microbial communities from Barre Woods Harvard Forest LTER site, Petersham, Massachusetts, United States - Inc-BW-H-17-O ... | reverse complement strand
GATGGATCCCCGACCCTGGCCAAGCGCGCCGAGAAGCTCGAATATTACCGCTCGCACAATATGCGCAAGCGCGACCGCGACGAGATTCGTTCGATCGCCACCCGCGACAAACCTGGCACCAGTGAGATCGCGGCGGTCGAGGCGCTGGCGGATGCAGAGATGCAATTCGGCGATCAGATCCCGACCGGCACCTATCTCGACATGACGGCCAATATGCCGATAGTTCATCCGGAAAAGGTGCTGGCGCCGGTGCTGCTAGTGAGCGGTCAGTATGACGGCAACGCGACCGTCGCCGACCTTGAGGCGTTCTTTAATTTGCTGCCCAATGGTGACCGACAGCTCGTGACGCTTCCCGGCGCTGCCCACTCGCTGACGCTAGCTACCAACCGGCAATTGTTCTGGCATGTGACGCGTAGCTTTCTCACCATGCCGACGCCGATCGCGTCGTAAGAGTAAAGCGATAGCAAGTGAGTCGTCATGCCCGGCCTTGTGCCGGGCATCCATGTCTTGAAATCCGACAGGAAGACGTGGATGGCCAGGACGAAGCCCGGCCATGACGGAGAGTGGATCGAATTTCACTACTCAAAAAGTAAAACCGGATGTCGGATCGGCGCCTCGACGTTCGTCCTCGGGGAGTCGAAGAAGCTCCTGGAGGACTTTTCCCATGTCCAAGATTTCACCCTGCCTGTGGTTTGACGGCGAGGCCGAGGAGGCCGCGACCTTCTACGTTTCGCTGTTGCCGGATTCGCGGATCGAACGAATCCAGAGAAACCTTGTTGACGGCCCCGCCGGCAGGGCCGGCACCGTGCTGGTGGTTCAGTTCACGCTGGCCGGCCAGGAGTATATGGCGCTGAACGGCGGCACGCGGTTCGAATACACCCCTGCGATCTCGTTCAAGATCGACTGTGCCGATCAGATCGAGGTCGATCGCCTGTGGGACGCGCTTTCATCGAACGGCGGGCAGGTCGAACGCTGCGGCTGGCTCAAGGACCGCTACGGCGTGTCCTGGCAGATCGTGCCGTCCGTGTTGCCGGAGTTGCTGGGTGGCTCCGATCGCGCGGGCGCGGAACGCGCGATGCAGGCGATGATGCAAATGATAAAACTCGACATCGCCGGGCTGAAGCAGGCGTATGAGGGCTAGGTTTGCGCGAGCGTGGCGCCGGGGCCGAGCGACCGATTGGTGTTGTCGCCATCACCAGCCGTGCCGCGCTTTCGAGGCCGGTGCGCACGACCTCATCACGCAGCACGCCGTCGCCGACGTTGATCTGGCTGGCCGCCGATCCCGTGACGCGGACGACTTGATTTTGGATGACGGCCGCTTCACCGACTCGCGCGTGAGCGGAGCGGGCCGCGAGTCCCGCTGCCAGGCCAAGCGCGGAGACCAGGAGAACGCCGTAACGCCAGTTCATTGCGTACCGATTGACGATCCCGTTGATCGTGCCGGATCGTGCCACGTGCGATGTTGTAAATTTATCACAAGCGGCGTGTCGCGTGCCCGATAGTCAGTGCCTGCCAAATCGAAATGCGTTCAACGCGATGGACTTAAATATTCCGTCCGTCCACACTCGACCGGTGCAACACCATCAATCCGTGAACATCGTACGCGAATCGTCTGCTGTTGCAGCTCATTCGATGGCGCGGAACGCCATTATTGCGGTCGTTATATTCTTTGCCGCCCACGTCGCGCTTCTGGTCGGCGTGGCGACGCCGGATAAATTCTATTTCGATGAAGTGCATTACGTCCCGGCCGCACGGCAAATGCTTGAGCCGGCGCCACCAGCGCCGCTGCTCAACCCCATGCATCCGCCGCTGGCAAAGCAATTGATGGCGCTGTCGATCAGGAGCTTCGGGGATGTCCCGCTGGGATGGCGCTATCCCGGCGTGCTGTTTGGGTCGCTGGCGATCGTTGCGATGTATCTCTGCGGCCTCGCGCTGTTTGCCGCCCAAGGGCCGGCGGTGGCTTGCGCGCTGCTGGCCTTCTTCAACCAGATGGTGTTCGTGCAGTCGCGAATCGCGATGCTGGATATTTTTACGCTGGCCTTTGACCTGTTTGCGATCGCATCGTTCATGCACGGCTTCCGCAAGTCGCGGCCGCAGCTCTGGTTCGGCCTGACCGGACTGGCTTGCGGTCTTGCGATCGCCTGCAAATGGAGCGGATTGTTCGTCCTCGCGACCTGCATCGTCATCGTCGCGGTGATCCGCCTGATGCAGGGATGGCGCACCCAATTTGCCGACGGCATCGCCGATGACTGGTACCGGCCGGATCTCTGGCCCGATTTCAGATCCACGCACTTCGCCTCGTGTTTCCTGCTCATTCCGGCCGTCGTCTATCTCGCTACTTTCTTTCCGCTTTATGGATGGTCGCTTTCCGACATCCTGGAGGCACAGCGCCGGATCTTTGGCGACAACACCACGACCGCGATCGCGGGCCACACCTATATGAGCGCGTGGCCGTCCTGGCCGTTGTTGCTGCGGCCGGTGTGGTATCTCTTCGACAAGACCGGCGATGACCGGATCGCGGCGATCGTGTTGCTCGGCAATCCGCTGGTGCTGTGGCCGGCGTTACCGGCCCTGGCGGTCTGTCTGCGCGACTGGATCGTGACGCGCCGCGCCGATGCGTTCTTGATTCTGTCGTTTTATGTCGTGCCCTGGCTCGCCTGGGCGATGCTGCCGCGGACGCTCGGATTTCTGTATTATTATTTGCCGTCGGCGACCCTCGCGAGCCTCGCGCTGGTGTATCTCCTGCGGCGCGGCAACAGCCCGCACTGGTTGCTGTGGGCCTTTGTCGCGGTTGCGTTCGCCGGTTTTGCGGCGATGCTGCCGATCTCGGCGGCGTTCGTGGAAACGTCGATGCAGACGTTCAACCGGCTGATGATTTTCCAGAACTGGATTTGAGGCGGGCACAGCCCGAATTCGCGCGGCGACCAGGCGGCCATCCGCCTGCCGGATGGGGCAGGCGAGGAAACTCGGTAACTGTCACTTCGATGCGGTCCTGGTGTCCATGTTGACGACCTGAACGCGGCGGTTGATCGGGTCCATCGGCGCGTTCGGATCCTTTGGCTTGTCCTTGCCATAGCCGACGGTGACCAGATCAGTGCCGCTGATGCCGTATTTCTCGACCAGGAAACGCTTGATCGTATCGGCGCGGCGTTCGGAGAGGTCCTGGTTGTAGGCTTCGCTGCCGATCGCATCGGTGTGACCGGCGACCACGAATGTCGAACCTTTCAGGCTGGCGTTCGAAAGTGCCTTGCCGAGTTCCCGCGCCGCAGGCAGCGAGGCCTTGCGGATCTCGGCCGAATTATAGTCAAACTGGATATCGAGATCGATGTTCGGCTTGGTCGATGCGATCTGCGCGATTTCCTCGCGCTCGCCAAGCGAGAGCGATCGGGTTTTCCGGTTGCGCAGGGTCTCGACGAAGCTGACTTCCCTGGCCTTGACCGAGGGATCGACCTGCGGCGCGGCGGAGAGGCCGCGCGTCACCGGCTTCGGCTGCAACGCGTTCAGGATTTGATCCGCGGAGACGTTATTGTCGGCCGCGATGGCAAGGCCCGCCGTCATCGACAGCGCGGCCGTAAGCGTGATCGCCGTTAAACCGGAAAGTCTGAACAGGCTGGTCATTGTCGTATCCTCGTTGTTACGCTTGATAGCGTTTGGATGCTCGGACGATACGATGGGTTCAATGCGGTGAATGTGATTTGGGTCGCACCGGCAACGCAGCCGAGGCCTGGTGCGCGGAAAGCCGAGTTATCTCAGGCTTGCCCGTGCCTTTTGGATTCGGATAGTCGGGTACATTAAATTTACGAAATCCGCCCCTTTCGCCTCGTAAAGCGGTTGCCGGGGCCCCGACGTGCTGACAACAAATCGGCCAGATGCGCTGCTAAGAAAACCGCCGTGCAGGAAATAAAGCGAGCGAAGTAATCTGGCGCTGTTTCGATCACCAAAAAGACCAAACGAATATCAGGGGCATCGCCCCCTCACGCCGGATCGCTCGGGAACCGCGATGCCGATTTTAATCGGCGCAGGTCTGATCGCCGCGGCGATCCTGCTGTCCACGCTGATTACGGCTGTCGGCACGAGGTTTGTCGGTATGGAAAGCGTCGCCGACGACAATGTGTGGCTGATCGACCGCCTCACCGGCAGCGTTTATCGATGCAAGGCGCCGGAACGCGGCAAGGCGTCGTGCGATCCGGAGATCGCGACCGGGAGCATCGGGAGCGGGGAAAGCCGTAAATAACCAGGGCCAATCGTTCATTTCCGTCTCTTGATATCGGCGAATCCGGTACCATTGCCGGGCGATGCCCTCCGCCGATAAATCCATCTCACTAAGCAAGGCTGAAGCCCGCCACATCTGGCTCCGTGCGCAGCGGCTCGACGTCAGGGCGCCGTTCGGCGAGGGAGCGCTGGCGACGGCCGCCGCGGTCGAGCATCTCGGCTATGTGCAGATCGACACCATCAATGTCATCGAGCGCTCCCACCATCATATTCTGTGGACCCGCATTCCGCATTATCGGCGCGCGGACCTGCATCAGGCCCAGAGCGTCGACAAAAGCGTGTTCGAATACTGGACCCATGCCCTGTCCTACGTGCCGGCGAAGGATCTGCGCTTTTTCCTCCCCGCCATGAAGCGCCATCGGCGCGAGGGCCATAAATGGCTGTCCTCGGTCAAGCCTGCGGATTTACGCAAGGTCATGCGGCTGATCCGCCGCGACGGCGCGCTGACGATCCGCGACATCGACGACGACGTGCTGGTCGACAAGGTGCACCCGTGGGCCAGCCGCAAGCCGTCGAAGCGGGCGCTGCAACTGGCGTTCTATGAAGGCCGGGTCACGATCTCCGAGCGTAACGGCATGCTCAAGACCTATGAGCTGATGGCGCGGCATTTCGGCTGGGACCAGCCGTCCAATCAACCGCCGAAGCCGGCGTCGGCACCGGAAATCATCGTCTATCTGCTCGACCGCGCCCTGCGCGCGCAAGGCATCGTCAGCCTGGATTCGGTCTGTCATCTCGACGCGCCGAGCAAGGCGCAGGTCCGGCGCCTGATCGAGGCCAGAGTTCGCCGCAAGGAACTGGTGCCGGTCGCGCTCGAAGGCGCGGGCAAGCAGGAGCATTGGGTCGAGCCCGGGACGCTGGAGAACGCCGGCGGCACGGCTTTGGAACTGGTGCATATCCTCTCGCCGTTCGATCCGCTGGTGATCCAGCGCAAGCGGACGCATCTGTTCTTCGACTACGAACACCGCTTCGAGGCCTATGTGCCAAAGGAGAAACGGCGCTTCGGCTATTTCGCGCTGCCGGTTCTGGTTGGCGACAACATCGTTGCCGCGATCGATCTCAAGACCGATCGCCAGCGCCGAAAATTGCTGATGCAGAAATGGAGCTGGGTCGGCACGGGCGCGCCGAGAGGCGCCCGCCAGGAGTTAAAGCGCCGCATCGAGGAAGAGCTGCACCGTTTCGAGCGGTTTCAGTTGGGGGAATAGCGCAAGCGCGGGTGATTCACCGCCCTTCGTTTTTCGCCACCCGAAACTTCAGCGCATCCACTTTCGATAATAGAAATTTCAGCAGCGGCGAGGTGTTGGTCTCGTTGTAGCCGATGACGAGGTCGACCATCGGCGGCGCGCCCTGCAGTGGGCGGCTGACGACGGTTTTCGGCAGCAGGTTTTGCGCATAGAGCGGAACCAGGCAGACGCCGCCGGTGGATGCCACCAGCGAAATCGCCATTGCCAGATTCTCGGCCTGATGCAGAGGCTTCAGCGTAACGCCGGTGCGTTTGGCATAACCCTCGATGACCGCACGCAGTGTCGGCGCCCGGATCGCGGATACGCCGATGAACACCTCGCCGGCGATGTCCTGCGGGCGGATCGAGTTTCGCGCCGCCAAGGCATGATCGCGCGGCATCAGCACGATCAGCGGGTCCTTGCGCAGCGGCCTGAATTTCAAACCGGGCGCCTGCTTCTCCGGACGCAAAAAGGCCAGATCGATTTTGCCCCGAATGAGGTCGGCGGCGAGGTCCGGCGAATCCTGGCTGTGGATGACGACTTCGGTCGAGGGCAGTTCGGCGTGCAGGATTTCCATGATCGCCGGCAGCCAGTCCATCTCGTAGCCGGTCAGAAAACCGATCGCGAACGAGGTCCTGGCCGGTTGCGCCGCGCGCCGCGCCGCCTCGCCAGCGGCCTCGACCTGTAGCAGCGCCACCCGTGCATGATCGAGAAACACGCGGCCCGCCGCGGTCAGCTCGATGCCGCGTGGGCCGCGGATCAATAGCTGAACGCCGAGCTCCAGTTCGAGATCGTGAATTTGCCGGCTCAGCGATGGCTGCGCGGTGTGCAGCCGTTTTTGCGCCGCCACGGTGAGGCTGCCTTCTTCCGCCACGGCGACGAAATAGCGGAGGTGTCGAAGCTCCATGGTAGCCATACTCCATAAGTATGGCTTTGACCTTACAAAGTCTTTCTCCCGGGTACCAGCGCAATCTAGATGTCCACCAACAGAAGCGAAAATTCGCCAGCTGGACAACTCATCCGCTCAGAATTGGAACTTCTGGCAAGGCCTGACAGGCATAACCTCTTTATCCAAAGGAGACGTCACATGAGCCATCCCGTTGTCCTTATCACCGGCGCCCTGACCGGCATTGGTCGCGCCACCGCGCTCGCCTTCGCGAAAGAAGGTGCAGACATCGTCGTCTCCGGCCGCCGCGACGACGCCGGCCAGGCGCTGGCCACGGAGCTTCGCGCGCTCGGCGCCCAGGCCGAATTTATTCGCGCCGACGTTCGTCACGAGAGCGACGTACAGACTCTCGTCGACAAGACCGTCGCCAGGTTCGGCCGCCTCGACATTGCCGTCAACAATGCCGGCACCGAAGGCACGCCCGGCCCGGTCATCGCACAGACCACGGAGAGCTACGCCGCAACCTTCGATACCAACGTGCTCGGCGTGCTGCTGAGCCTGAAGCATGAGTTGCGCGTGATGCAGGCGCAAGGCTCCGGCAGCATCATCAATTTGTCGTCGACCATGGGCCACCGCGGCGCGCCGGGCGCATCGGTCTATACCGCGAGCAAGCACGCGGTCGAAGGGTTGACCAAGTCGGCGGCGCTGGAGGCGGCGGCGTTCGGTGTGCGCGTCAACGCGGTCGCGCCGGGCCCGGTCGATACCGCGATGCTGGACCGCTTCACGGGTACTGCCGACCGCAAGGCTGGCCTTGTCGCCGGCGTGCCGATGAAGCGCACCGGCCGGCCCGAAGAGATCGCCGATGCCATCGTCTTCGCGGCTTCCGGCAAGGCTTCGTTCATCACCGGCCAGATCATCGCCGTCAACGGCGGCAAGACCGCCGCGTAACCGGATTTTGCCGTTCGAAAAGGACCACTGACATGACCAACCTCAGCAACGAAACCGCGCTCGTCACCGGCGCATCGCGCGGCATCGGCCGCGCCGCCGCCCGTGCACTCGCCGCCGCCGGCGCGCGCGTCATCGCTCACTACGGCAGCGCCGCCGGTGAGGCGGAATCGCTGGTAGCCGAAATCCGCCGTTCCGGCGGAAAGGCTGACGCTATTGGTGCCGACCTTGTCGCGCCCGACGGCGCGCACAAGCTCGCCGCGGATGTCCGCAAGCTGATCGGCGGACGGCTCGATATCCTCGTCGCCAATGCCGGTGTCGCGACGCCCGCATCCATTGAAGACCAGAGCGTTGCGGAATTCGACCGCATGTTCGCGGTCAATGTCCGCGCGCCGTTCTTCCTGGTGCAGCAATTGCTGCCGGTGCTCGGCGAAGGTTCCAGCGTAGTGCTGCTGTCATCGCTGGCGGCGCGCGCTTCCGTCGGCGTGTTGCCCGCCTATTCCGCCACCAAGGGCGCGATCGATACGCTGGTCAAGCATTTCGCGGCATTGCTCGGACCGCGGGGCATTCGCGTCAACGCGGTCGCGCCGGGGGTGATCGATACGGATATGTCGAGCTTCGTGCGATCCGACGAGGGCCGCAGCTACACGCTGGGGATACAGGCGCTGCAGCGCATCGGCCATGCCGACGATGTCGCCGAAGTCATCGCCTTCCTCGCCTCCGACGCCGCGCGCTGGGTCACTGGCGACACCATCCAGGCCGGCGGCGGTTCGAAGATCTGAGATGTCAGCCCGATCGGCGGCCGATAGCGGCCGCTGATCCGCGATCCCAGCACAGCCTTGCACGTCACATTTTTATGGAGCTCAAAATGAAACTCTATCAATCGAACGCATCTCCGAACTCGCGCCGGGTGCGGGTCTTCCTGGCGGAAAAAGGAGTTTCGATGCCGCTGGTGCCGGTCGATCTCGGCGCAAAGGAGCAATTCTCCGACGCCTATGCCGCGATCAACCCGCGCCGCGTGGTGCCGACGTTGGTGCTGGAGGACTGCACCGTGATCGGCGAAGTACCGGCCATCCAGCGCTATCTCGAAGAAATTTATCCCGAGCCGCCGCTGCTCGGCTCAACGCCGAAGGCCAAGGCGCAGGTCGCGATGTGGGACCGGCGCGTCGAGATGGAAGGATTCGCGTCGGTGATGGAAGCGGTTCGCAACACCGTTCCCGGTCTCAAGAACCGGGCCATCGCCGGCCCGCATGACTACGAGCAGATTCCGGCGCTGGCCGAGCGCAGCCGAAAGCGCGTTACGAATTTCTATGCCGACTTCAATGCCCGGCTCGTCGATGTTCCCTTTATCGCCGGCGATAATTTCTCGGTTGCGGACATCACGGCGGTGGTCACGGTCGATTTCGCCACCAAGGCTGCCGGCCTGCCGATAGCCGAGGAGCACGCGGCGTTGAAGCGCTGGTATGATGCCGTCTCAGCACGCGCCAGCATGGCGGCGTAGCCGCGCGCCGAAGGCGGATACGGCGAAGCGATCGAGCCACACGGCGAGAGCGATGCCGACGCTATAGGCGAGCATATTCCAGGGCGAGAAGATACGGCCGAGCAACAGCGCGCCGGCCAAGGTCAGCCGGAAGGCATCGAGCCAGGGAGCATGCACGAGCCGAAACAGCTCCACGGCAACCGCGATCGACGCCGAAAACAACGCGATCGTCAGCCGCGGCAAATGAGACGCTGCCATTGCAACCAGCAAGAAAACCATCGCCGCCCACAGCAGCGAGCCGCCATATTTCACGACAAAAGCCGGCAGCCCGAGGCCGAAGCCAAATCCGCGCAGCGCCAGACCGGACATCATGATCAAAAGGCAAAGGCCAGCGCGAACGATCAGCGCCGGTCCGGGGACAGGTTCTGGCGTCAGATCGTTTGAAGATACGTTCATGCCGGTAGCTCATCGGCCAGCGGAATGGTTAGCTCGAAGGCCGTTCCCTCTGCGTAATCGAGCAGGCGGATCGCGCCGCCATGGGCATCCAGCATGGCGCGAACGATGGCCAGCCCCATCCCGGTGCCGCCGCTGTCGCGGCGCGTCGTGAAGAAGCTGTCGAATATCTGCGTCCGGTTGTTGGGCGAGACGCCCTCGCCGTTGTCGATGACTTTCACGATCAACTGATTGCCTTGCCGCGCGGCGGACAGATCGAGCGTCGAACTTTTATGGCGCATGGCGTTGTCGGCGAGATTGGAAAAAATGATGCCGGCGTTCTCGTCCGAGATGCGCATCGGCGTATCAAGTTCGCCGCTGGCGCGAATATCGAGCGCGGGAAAGGCCGAACGCAGGCCGGCGATCGAACCCGACAGTTTGGCGGCGCCGAGCGCGACCGGGTTTTCGGCGCGGGCGAAATCGCGCAAGCGGCCGGAGATCTTGGTCAGGCGATCGGTGTCCGCGATGATGTTGTCGAGAAACTTGCGGCGGTCCTCGTCGTCCATGTTGGGTGAGTCGACGTCGTCGCGCAGCAGCTCGGCAGCGCCCTGGATCGACGTCAGCGGCGATTTCAGCTCATGCGACACATGGGTGGCGAAAGTCGAGATGAAGCTCGATCGTGTATTCAGCCGCTTCGCCATGCCGAGAAAGCTCTGCGACAGCCGGGCGAATTCGCTGGTGCCATGGCGCTTGAGCGGCCGCAGCGCATCGCGGTCGCCCTTGCCGATCAAATTGGTGCGCTCGATCAGTTCGCGCATCGGCTCGGTGATGGTGCGATGGAACAGGAATCCGATCAGCAGCGTCGGCACGATCATGCAAAGGATTGCGAGGGCGAGTTTCCCGCGCAGCTCATACAGATATTTGAAGACATTGCTGGGGGTGCGCGAAGCATAGATGACGCCGGCGACCTGGCCGCGCACGATCACCGGCATCGCGGTGAAGACGCGCAT
>Ga0210396_10007687_pt1 | contig 10246 bp, 9 predicted proteins | sample IncBWH17OmetaG_FD_155466 | JGI IMG/M metagenome (GOLD analysis project Ga0210396, IMG submission 155466) | Forest soil microbial communities from Barre Woods Harvard Forest LTER site, Petersham, Massachusetts, United States - Inc-BW-H-17-O ... | reverse complement strand
CGTTTGTCGATGATGATGAATCAAAAGGGCCTGTAGCCTGTGCGCCGAATGTATAAACTCCGGCCTCGGTCCCCTTACCTTGCAGTGTGACTAGTGTGACTGTGCCGCCAATGAGGGTATGATTTGTTGCATCGACCTGCAATGTCGCGGTCGCCGTTTCAACATTTCCGTCAAAGAATCTGAACGTAGTTCCCGAGCTGAGAGTGTAGGTATCTATCGTGTCGGCTCGCGTCGGCATTGTCATCGCCAACGTTATGATGCCGGTTGCCAACGCCGCTACAGATATATGACGGAGGCGCGATGAGCCCGGCGCCAAGCTACGTGCAAGCCTACTGGAATTAAGCGGATTAAACATTTGCCCTTGCAATCTCTCTATGGTTGTTCGAGAGGCTATCCATTTCAATCAAACGAACGCGGGTCAATGGAGCGGGGCCGCCATTCGGCTCATTTATTTTTAATCTCCGCAAATTTCTCCGCTTGCTAATTCAAAAACAGTACTCGCCATGCGCCGCTCGCTTGATCGCGCTATGTCACGCTCACTGTGAAGCGGGCCGATGTCGCAGTTGGGTCAATCGCGTCACTTTGACCGCGCGCCGCTCACTTCCGGTCTTCCCCGACAAGCAGACATGTGCCGGGTCGGTCGGCATGTCTCAAATGTGCCAAACCCGGACCTGACCTGAGCTAGGCCATTAATCGATCTCGATCTCGTCTAGCCGCCACGGCACCGCCTCAGCATGAAATTCTAGCTGCACGACCTGCTTACCTTCCAGGCTTCGTAGTCTTGGCGCTGAGGCCGGACGCATCCATACGCTAAAACCCGGTCCGAGCTGAACGGATGGAGATTCGCCTATGTCGTCGATAGTACCAATGAAATGGTACCATCCACCATAATCATGACAGCCCGGAGCGATCCGGGCGTTGTGATACACCTCTGCGTCCTTGCGAGGATCGATTCCTAGTTGGGCAAGCAATGCAATGAACTCGGGGGGAAAGCAGTCGTCTCGTGCCGCTCTAAAATTCCTGCAGCCTGCACAATCGCATGTGTCGGCCCCGCCACGTTCGATTCGGCCGTACGCCAGAATCGTCGCATCGCGGTCGGCACGATATTTCCACTCGTCGAAGTCAGACATAATCAACTCACACGAGGCGTCGGCAAGCATTCTTAGCTGGCCGTTTGCGTGCCGACAATCGTCCGAGTCACGCGGCCCCCGGACCACAACAGAGCTTGGTCCGTTCATCCGCTCATAGCGGACTTGCGGTGAAAGCACCGGCATGACCGTGTCGTGTCAGGAACAGACATAGCGTCGCGCCCATGCTGCGGGTTGTTGTTCGAGGGTGTCGATGGCGGGGCGGATCGAACGGCTCTTAGCAGGCCGCGCGGTATCCATTGGGAAGCTAGAGCCAACTGAGGCAGCTTTACTCTGGCGGCCTTAGTTCGCTCTTGAGCCAGCCAGCCGCTTTGCTTGAATTCATCGGGTCCTCCGCCAGCACCTTGTAAGCGAGTTCGCACTTAGGACATTCAAATGTCCACAAATCGGGACCAGCAAAGCTGGGCTCGATACCGGCCAGCATCATTCGAATCCGGCACTTGGGGCAGCGAGGCCGCTCGATCATGGTAAGCGACGACTCAGGGGAATGAGTTTGCAACATGTGACGCTCCTTGGACTCAAGCGGGAGGAAACCTCTTAGTCACCGATAGAACGGATGGTCGCGTACGAAGATTGTCACCACACCGTTGGCACTCGCGCTCGGCGAGTACCGCCTGACGATTCTTAATAAGCGGTTCAGGCCGTGGTTATGTATCTACGGCAGAGAACTGGCGGCCGTTCAAATCGTCATTAGCACCCGCCCATCCGCTATCTTACCTTGCGCCGGATGCATCTCGTGTAGCGGGCGCTTCTGCACGCGGTGCCGTCCAAGGCAACCGTCACTCAAATTGCTACTGATCGTCCCTTCTGGGAGCTTGGACGCTTTTCGCTGTCCTTGAATAGCTCGACGCCTCACCAATACTACTGCCGATGGTCGTTAAGTCCGTTTTGCGCTGCCGGCCACAATCGCTAAACGCGCAGGATGGGAGCCGGTGTACCCCACTGCACACTCAAACCTTCGCCCCTCAACTATTGCATAACCAAACTCTCGAGCGTCGATGAGCGATTTAGAGGCATGGGCCAGTCGGGCCTTCGGAGCGTTTCCGATGGTGTTTCGCCAAATAATGACCGATAGGCGACCGAGAAGCGCCCTAGTTCCCAGAAGCCGTGATCAGTAGCAATTCGAGTGACGGTGGCCGTAGATGGATCGGCGCGCAAGAGTGCGCAGCGGACCGTTTGCATTCTTCGCAAGGAGAAGTAGCGGATCGGACCCATTCCCAGATGCTCCTCGCAGGCGAGGCGCAGTGTTCGCTCCGCCACGCCGATTGCGGGGCAAATTTCAGCCAGATAGAGCGGCCGGTCGAGATTCGCTTCCAGGAATTCCTCGAGCCGCGCGACGATCGCATAGTGACGTCGACCGCGTCCCATTCGTTTACTAATCTTCATGACTAGCCTCCTCTTCGGGATCGCAAGTGACGCTAGAAGAAGGAAATGGGGTCTGACCATCATAGGGAATACGTGTCGGAATAGGTGGAATCACGTGCAGGCGTTTGCTGAAGCTATGGCCGGTTTACAGTTCTCAGGCAGTGGCCGGAAATGAAGCCGTCGGCAGGGGTCCGGCTATAATGTATTGTGCCTGCTCAGGCGCCGGCACCGATCGCGAGGCGCACGACCATTCGCAGGCGATGATCCGAAAAGGGGTGCTCGAGGAAGTCGAAAGCGCCGTAGCGCACCAACTCGACAGCAATCGCAAATTCCGAATCGCGTCCGAGAACCACGACCGCGAGCGGAAGATGGCGGCGTTTGATCTCGTCCATCAGCGCCCGCAATCCCATTCCCGGAAGATCGAGGGGCACGAGAACGCATCCAGAGGCAGTTGCGGCAACTTGATCGAGGAACTGCGCGGCATCATCGTAACTCTTTACCACCACAGGCTCGCCCGCGAGGGCGTCCACGATACGACGGCGCTCATCCAGAAGCGGATCGACGATATAAATGGTTTCGGCCATGAGCCCTCACCTGGGGGCCGGCTAACGACCGGTGACCGCCACGTATCTGACCAGGCCGGACGTCAGGACACGCGGTGAGGATGATCTGGTTTGGGGTCGGCAAACAATATGAGGAAATACATATGACCCCTATGTAGCTGCAGATCGTACGTTGACGTTCACGCTTTGCGTCGCTCGATGACCAGTTTGATCAGCTCCGCGACGGAACGAACTCGAAGCTTTTCCATGATGTGGCTGCGATGCAATTCCACGGTTCGGTAGCTGATGTCGAGCGCCTTGGCGATCGCCTTACTGGACAGTCCTTGCACCACGTGTTCCAAAACCCCACGTTCACGATCGGTCAATGCTGCAAGACGTTCGGCGAAGCCCTCGCCACTACCGGTAACCTCTCGATTTTCGGCATCGCGCCGCAGCGCTTCATTGATGCTGTCGAGCAATTGCTGCTCATGATATGGTTTTTGAACGAAATCGACCGCACCGGCTTTGATCGCCTTGATGGCGATCGAGATATCCCCATGACCGCTGATGAATACGATCGGAATGCGCGCGCCCATTGCGTTGAGCTCCTCCTGGAGCGCAAGGCCGCCGGTCCGCGCCATGCGAACGTCAAGCACAAGGCAACCTGGCCGCTCGGGGTTAAAACTGTCGCGAAATTCCTGCGCGGAATGAAACGTGGCCGCGGTCAATCCGACCGACATCACCAGTTCAGCTATCGAATCGAGTACTGCGTCGTCGTCGTCGACAATGAATACTGTGGGATCTGACATTCAGCTTCCTCCGTTCGCGACCGGCAGCGTGAATTGGAAGACGCATCCGCCGCCGTCATTGGCAGCCAACGACAGCCGACCGCCGTGTGCCTCAACGATGGCGCGGGAGATCGAAAGCCCGACTCCCAATCCCCCGCGCTTGGTTGAATAAAACGGATCGAAAATATGATTGGCATCCTCGGGTGCAATCCCCGGTCCGCAGTCGCTAACGCTCACCGCGATTTCGTTTTTTGCGGTGCCAGCAACTGCTACCTTGATGATGCTGCTGGCGATCCCCGCCTCTTCAATCGCCTCGATGGCGTTGCGCGTCAGGTTCAGCACGACTTGCTGGATCTGAATTCCGTCAACGAAGACAAGGGGAAGCTCGGGAGAAACTGTCAATTCAATGCGGATATTCGCATTGCGGCTTTCCATTTCCACCAGCTTCAGAACAACGGCCACCAGTTCGCCGAGGTCAGTCTCGGTGGCCTCAGGGTCATGCTTCTTCACCATGGCTCGAAGTGACCGTAAAACGTCGCCTGCTCGCGAGGCTTGCGCCTCGATCTTGTCCAGCAGCTCCTGTACCCTGACCAAACCCAGAGTTCCGTTCCGTGTAAGCCTTCCACGGGCGGCAATCGCGTAGTTCTTGATGGCTACGAGCGGCTGATTGATCTCGTGCGCAATTGCCGTCGACATCTCGCCGACAGTGTGGACGCGCGCCAGATGGAGGTTCTCGCGGTACAATCCGGCCTCCATTCTCGCTTTGTCGGCCAGCTCGGCCGCGCGCTTGCGGGCCTGTCGCTCGAACAACAATCCGGCGATCAGCGCGGCCTCAAAAAAAACGATGGCCAGGGCGCCGATAATTGCTAACCGATACTGCTCCCAAACGGTCGGCTGACGAAACTGCATAATACTACCGACGGGCAGCCGGGCCTCGCCGATGTTCCACCGCTGTAATTCCCGCCAATCATAAATCGGCGCTCCGAAGGTAACGGCGGAAGAGTCTATGCTCTCGCCCGGTGCTTCACCTTTTAGAATGCGAAGAGCGATCTTCGCAGCCTCCCGGCCTAGAGCGCCGGTTTGCATTAAAGGGCCCCCTATGATGCCGCGGCCCATTTCGAAGTCGCCCATTCCAAAAATGGGGACAACTGCGACTTCGCGCATCTCTTCCAGTGCCCGGTCCTGTGAATATGGGACGCCGGCCGCGTCCTCGGAAAGGAGAAACCAGAATATCGCGGACCGCGGTGGCATCGTAGCGGCTCGCTCCAGCATCTCGCCAAAAGTCAGGTCATTGAACCACATGATATTCACCCGATCTGCGAACGGCCGAAAGTCGCGACGAAGTTCCGAGGTCCAATATCGCTCAACCGGAGAATTGCCGACGACGACTGCTATATCGGTCGTTTCAGGGCGCAACTCTAGAATGTTATTGAGATAGGCTGGCAAGTCCAGGTCCAGCAGTACCGCCGAGTCAATTGCTGTGCGTGTGGTGCTGGAAATGCGCCGCACGTCCGCGCCAACGATCAGCATGGGCGTCGTCGGAAATATCGTCTGCCGATGCCGTTGGATAAAGAACGCCGCGGGCGCACCCACAGGGACGATCAAATCGAGTTTGCGGCCAGAAAGAACTGCGCGAATGTATTCGACGAACGGCTCTTCATCGTGAGGGTTTTGTACCCTGGCGGTGTCAAGCGAGACCTCATAGAGATCGATCGGCTCCGGTGAATTCTTGATTAGCTCTTCGCGAAAAGTCGCGGCCATATCACTCCATGGCGAATAGGCATGACCAAAAGCGTGCACTATCAAGACGCGCCGTGGCTCGGAGGCAGCTCCCGTTGTGGCGAATATCAAGAACGCTAGGCTCAACCAAGCCGTGCCCTTCCTGGTCATCGTCAGGAAGGCCCAGTTGGCGCCGCGCGGAAACGCCGCAATGCCCTTAGCAAGCGCAATAAATTCACGCCATCGCATAGGATCCACCAAACAGGCACGTTCTGCCAGACTATCTGCGCCTGAGGCTGCGGACCAGTCATAACATATTAAAGAGAGCCCAGCCTCACGTCCGATCTTGGGCGATTCGCGATCACGGAAACGTTGACGTCGCGCTAACCATTTCGCGGACTGACGACAGCGAGCGTGAATCTGCGCCTTGGCGCCAAGGCCGACGTGGAAGTAGGTCTCGCTGATCCTGATGCAAAATGCTCGCGAGCTTATGCGCGACCGCGACGAACGCGCACAACGTCCTCGATCGTTTGGCGATCCTCAGACCCCACGCGCGCAATGCCGATCATTTCCTGACCCGCAGAAGAAGGCTTGCAGTGCCTCGCACAGTGCCTCCCGAACGGCGACGCGAAGCAGGTCTACAGCGCTGAGGTCCGCTCCGGCGGTGCATCATTCGGAAGTAGACTTGCTGTCTAAAGGCTCGAATTGCCGTCTGCGAACCTCGGAGAGATCTCTCTCGAGGAAGAAGTTGAGCAGAGTTCGAATCACTGCGACGGTCGCGAGGAGCACTAGCTCGGAGCGATTGAGGTCGCAAGGATATCGGCGGCGAGCTGGAGGTGAGGCCGGCGACCAGCCAGCGCGCATAGTGCAGCCAAGCGTTTCGCCTTTCGTGGCCGGTCGCGGATGGCAAGAGCATGACCCGCAAACCCTGGACAAAGGCTTGGATCGTCCCGACCGCTATGATGACCAAGACCATGGCATCGATGACCAGCACCGTGCCATTGGTGATTGCAACGAGCCATTCATGCATGGTGGACACCTCGGAACATCTTCGAACGCCCACTCGACCCGCAGGCCAGCACCGGATGGCCGCAAGCAAGTCGTCGACTCCGACCGCAGGCCGAGACACTTTGTCAACGTTCGGGTCGGGCGGTTGTCCTTCATTTTAGCCCGACCTTTCTTAGCCGACCTCAAATCATCGGAAACACAACCGTGCGCTCCTCATGGGCTGGCCTGCCCGGTATCACGCACCGCGCCCTCCAGCATGCCGGGCGCGAAACGTTCGGTCAGCACCGGCCCGAGAATGGACGTTACCAACATCAACACGAGTACTGCGTTGAGCATCGTGCCGTCCAGCATTCGTTGCCCGGCGCCGTTGTGCGTATCGAAGGCGACCACCGCGGCGGCGAGCGTTGCCGCCACCTGCGGCAAGGTGAGCGCCCACATTGTCGATCTTGCAGCCGGCGCGTAACCGAAGACGCGGGCCCCAAGCGCCGCGGCGATCCATTTTCCCGCGAGCAAAGCCACGACGATCCCCAAGGCCAAAGGGAAATGGTCGACGAAATCTGCGGCGAACACGACCGGATCGATCACCAGACCGGTGACGATAAAGAAGCTCGGAATGAACAAGGCTTTGCCAAAGAATTCCAACTTGATCCTCGCCGGGTCGTCCTGTACCGCGCTGTTGACCGCCAGTCCCGCCAGGAACGCGCCGACGATCCCCGGCAGATTTATGAAGTCGGCGATCGCGCCTGCCACCGCCATGACGGCCAGCATCAGCAGGAAATGCGCCTCCTCGTCACTCCCCATCCTGCTCAATGCCCAGGCGCCGGCGCGACTGAGCCCAATCAGGATCAGCGGCACGAAGATGGCGATCTCGATAAGCTGGATGGCAAGCCTTTCCGGTGAGAAGCCGGTCGTATACATCGAGACGCAGACCGCGAATACGACCAGTGAAAGTGTGTCCGATAGCACCGTGGCGCCGATCGTCACGACGATCGGTTCGAGCCGAATGACGCCCAGTCTCTGAACTATTGGTACACTCAACAACGTGTGGGATGCGAGCAGCGATCCGACGACGATCGCCGGAATGAGCGCATAACCAAAACCGAGGCCCAGCAAAGTGCCGAAGAGCAGTGGCAGGGTGGTGGTAAGAAGCCCAAATATGATCGACCGGGCCTGAGCCTTGCGGAAGAGCCCAATGTTGATCTCGAGCCCGGCGGAAAACATCAGCAACAGCTTGCCCAGTTCGGCAAAGAAGTCCGCAATCGGCCGATGCTCACCGAAGAAACCCAGCACGTGCGGCCCCAAAACGACCCCGAAAAGCAGCAGGCCGACCATTGGCGGCAATCTGATGCGGGCCGCCAGCCCCGGAACGCCGACGATGGCCGCGACAACGATCGCGAACTTTGCCAGATCCGGCAGCGCCAGGACGTGTGATCTCATCTCGTCGATCAAGCCCGTCACATTGCACCCGTCGCAGGAGAGCGGTTCATGCTGAGCCTTTTCCGCTGAGCTTCAGTCCGATAGTAACTGCGATGTAGCCCAGCACCAGACTGATCACGACATAGACTGACGCGACGACGGCGCTTGCCGTCGAGGCCGACATCAGCACGACTGCGCCATAGACAAAGCTCGAAAATGTTGACAGTCCGCCCGCAATGCCGGTGCCGACCAGCATCTCGGCACCTTCGGACACGATCTGCCTGCGATGCAGCGCTGTGACGAGACCGAGCAGGAATGCGGCCACGAGATTGGCAACGAGGATATCCAACGGGAAATTGTCCACCAGGTTCGGCACCATCATCATTGTGAACTCGCGCAGCATGGCACCCAGGGCCCCGCCGACGAACACAGCCATGACAATATTGACCACGGCAAGTCCTCCTCAGCCCTGCGCACGGGCAAGCGTGCCGCCGAGCGCGGCAGCGAGCTGACCGACCAAGACTGACAGCAGAAGATAGGACGCGGCAGGAACGCTGCCTCGCTTTCCGGAGAGCTTGACGGCGTCGAGTTGCATGCTGCTGAAGGTCGTGTAGCCGCCGAGCACCCCTGTCAGAACACCGGCGTTGAGAGCCGTGCCATAGCGATCGCGCCAATCGACCTTGAACAGGATGGAAAGGTAGCCGATGGCAAAGGCACCCGACATGTTGATCAGGAACGTTCCGACGGGAAAATCGCCATGATAGTGTTCGCCGATCACACGCCCGATCAACCAGCGCAACAGCGATCCCAAACCGCCGCCCAGACCGACCCACATAACATCCAACGGCGTCATCCCGGCTACTCCGGTTCTGAACTGGGCTTCCTGATCATCATTGCAACGGCAACAACTCTCACCAACCTCCTGTTGGCTCTCCTGACGTAACGAGCAACTCGTCGTGCACAGTGCTCTCGGATAAGTCCTCTAATCCGCCCGGGCTATGCAAATCCGGCATGGACGATAAAGGAATCGATGCATGTCATCGGCCGTCGGTGAACCGTGAGCGTATTGCGGAACAGGTACCGCAGTAGAGGCCCGTTCGGCGGCCAAATTGCCAAGCTATCGGCATCATTTGGTTTCGACGCATCTCTAGGTTTCCACCTGCTTGAGGCGTGTTCTTTCGCGCTCCAGAGTGAGCTCACGCAACGAATCGTAGATTGGTGGGTCGTGCATCAGAGTTGGCACCAGCATGGCCATGAAACAGGCCCCCAACATCGGCAAGAGCATTGTGACGTTTGCCGTCATCTCGACGACAAGGACGATGCCAGTCAGCGGGGCGCGGACGACACCGGTGAAAAAGGCGGCCATCCCGACGACGGCGAATCCTTCTGGCTGAATGTTCAGATCTGGAAATAGAAGCTGGCAGAGCTGACCGAAGAACAATCCCAGTTGGGCTCCGAGTACAAGCATGGGGGCAAACAAGCCCCCCGGTGTCCCCGCCGCATACGATATGGCGCCGAGCCCGAGCCTGAGTAGGAAAACGAGCGGAAGCAGGCCGAGCGTACCCGCCCCGACCAGAGTGCGCTGCGTAATCGGATCGCCGCCGCCTACAAGATCGGGCGCGAACCAAGCGAGAATCCCGACCACCCCGCCGATAAGACCCGCACGCAGCTCGACAGGCCACCCGTCGAGTTGACGGATCGCCGCAATGGTCCCGAGCAGCAACCGATTGTAGACGATCGCCGTAAGCCCCACGACCGCCCCAAGGACAAAGTAGAGCGGCCTCGTTGCGGCACCAGCATAGGCCAACGCTCCAACATGGAAGTCTGCGGCGTCGCCGAGGAGCACACGTGACACGGAGATGGCGGTCGCCGACGCACCAAGCGCCGCTATTGCAACACGCAGCTCGAATCGCCGCACCAATTCCTCCAGGACGAAAATTGCTCCGGCGATCGGCGCGTTGAAAGCCGTGGCGAGGCCTGCCCCGGCGCCAGCGGCAAGCAACACTCTGCAGTCGGGCCAGCCGCGTCGAAATTCCTTGCCGACCAGATGCCCAATGGTCGCCGCCATCTGAACAGTTGGGCCTTCACGGCCGAGCGCCAGCCCCGAACCGATCGCCAGCACCCCCGCAATGAATTTCACCGGTATGATGCGAAACGGCGCCTGCGGCAGTTCCTCGTTCAGCACGGCCTCGACATGTGGGATGCCACTCCCTGACGCGTGTGGCGAGTAGCGGCGAAGCAGCCAAGCCGCTACCGCCGC
>Ga0210396_10007685_pt1 | contig 10248 bp, 8 predicted proteins | sample IncBWH17OmetaG_FD_155466 | JGI IMG/M metagenome (GOLD analysis project Ga0210396, IMG submission 155466) | Forest soil microbial communities from Barre Woods Harvard Forest LTER site, Petersham, Massachusetts, United States - Inc-BW-H-17-O ... | reverse complement strand
AGCATTCGGCCGACGCGCTGCCCGACCCGTTCCTGGAACGGATCACCGGCGCGGCCCTGCAAGTCCGCGCCACGCAGCCCGAACGACCCGGTCGCATTCTCATCGCACCGCTGACCGATGCCGAGCTTCGGGTCCTGAAACTGCTGCCGACCACCAGCTACGTACAGATGGCCGCCACTCTTTACATCTCCGTCAACACGGTGAAGACCCACCTGCGGTCGATCTACCAGAAACTCGGAGCGTCCTCACGCGCGGTGGCGATTCAGCGCGCCGTGGAACTGCGCCTGCTCTGAAACCGTCCCGCACGGGAAAGATGACCTCTCGGCGGCGGGATCGGTCTGCGGGATCACCCTCAAAGGATGATGCCGGCCGCCTCTGCCCGGCGCAGATTCGGTCGCAGGGACAGCGCAGCGATGGTCAGGAAGGCGTCCTTGCGAATCCGGGTTGACGACCTGCCCGGCATAAGCACAGGGGCGGAGCTATCCGCGGCGAGCACTCGCCGACGGTGTCACGCGCTGCGACAACCGGAGGGAATTGCCATGACTGTAGCGGCTGACCGTGCAGCGGCCAGGAAATCAAGTGGCGTAGCGGCCAGGAAATCAACTGCGCCGAGTACGGAGGCTTCTGCTCGCAGGCCGGCGCGGGCGCCGGCGGTGGAGCATCTGAGCCGCGCGGAGCGAGTGGCCCGTGGCAAGGAGGCCAGGGCGGTGGCCCCGCTGGAATCGCATGGCGAGTTCAGCCCGGGCCGGGGGCGGGATCCGGTCGGGCTGCTGCTGGGCCAGGCGGAGTCCCGGGTACCGGAACTGGTGCCAGTCCGGCATGGCCGGATGCTGGTGTCGGCGTTCACGTTCTACCGGGGGGCGGCGCTGCCGATGGCGGCCGACCTGGCCGGCACGCCCTCCTCGGGGCTGCGGGTGCAGCTGTGCGGGGACGCCCATCTGTCGAATTTCGGCGCGTTCGCCTCGCCGGAGCGGCGGCTGGTCTTCGACGTCAACGACTTCGACGAGACCTTGCCCGGGCCGTTCGAGTGGGACGTCAAGCGGCTGGCCGCGAGCCTGGCCGTGGCCGGGCGGGACAACGGGTTCCCCGCCAAGGCCCGGCGCAAGATCGCCCTGGCGGCGGCCGAGGGTTACCGCACCGCGATGGGCGGGTTCGCCGGGCAGCCGTTCCTGGACGTGTGGTACGCGCACCTGGACATCGAGCCGGCGATGGCCGAGTTCCGGTCCCAGGTCAAGGCGAAAAGGCTCAGGGAGTTCGAGAAGCTGCTGGCCAAGGCCCACACCGCCGACAGCACCAAAGCGCTGGGCAAGCTCACCACCGTGGTCGACGGCCGGCGGCAGATGATCAGCGACCCGCCGACGATCGTCCCGGTCGAGGAGGTCTTCAGCGATGTGCAGGCCGACGCGATCTACGACCTGATCCGGACCGTGCTGGGCAAGTACCGGCGCACCTTGCAGTCCGACCGGCGGCACCTGCTCGAGCAGTTCACCCTGGTCCAGGTGGCCCGCAAGGTCGTCGGGGTCGGCAGCGTCGGCACCCGCGCCTGGGTCCTGCTGATGGACGCCGCCGACGGGGTCGAACCGCTGTTCCTGCAGGCCAAGGAAGCCCAGGTCTCCGTCCTGGCGGAATATGCCGGGCGCAGCCGGTACGCCAACCAGGGCGAGCGTGTCGTCGCCGGGCAGCACCTGCAACAGGCCCAAAGCGACATCTTCCTCGGCTGGACCCGCGTCCCCGGCCCGGACGGGATCGACCGCGACTTCTACGTCCGCCAGCTGAAGGACTGGAAGTTCTCGGTGCCGATCGAGCTGATGCTCCCGCCCGGCATGACGGCCTACGCCCGGCTGTGCGGGTGGACCCTGGCCCGGGCGCACGCCCGCTCCGGCGACCGCATCGCCCTCGCCGCCTACCTCGGCGGGTCGGACAAGTTCGACCAGGCCATCGCCGACTTCGCCGAAACCTACGCCGACCAGAACGAACTCGACTACGCCGCGCTCCAGGCCGCCGTGAAAGACGGCAGGGCCGAAGCCATCACCGAAATCTAACCCGGCAGCCCGTCCCGGAAGCCGATCTGAAGGGAAAGCCAATGCCTGATGCTCCAACCGCCACCGTCGAGGACATGTTCGTCCAAACTGCCAGCGGAATCCGGAGTGACAACGGGACCATGACCCTGCTCGGTCTTACCCCGCACACCATCTACTTCTCCGACCGCCCAGAGCGCATCGTCGGACACATCACCACTCACCGATTCCTTCAGTGGTGGTCCGAAGGTGACGACAGCTTCGCCGTCGACCCACCCAACGCCGTGCTGGCCTGGGGCGAGCCCGGAGAAGATGCCCCGGAAGAGGCCGTAGTGGTCATTTCCGATCCGGCCGTGACCGAGGACGGTTTGCAGTACCACATCAAGACCCTCCAAGGCGCCCTTCCGGCGACCGCTGGGCCGTGTGTGCTGTTTATCGATCCGCTCGGACGCCCGCTCTCACCAGTCTCGGTCGCCGGCGTGCGCCGTCGGGACATGAGACGCGAGCGTCGGCGCTAGCTGTGGCTGCGCTCGCACTCAGGAAGACTCGACGGGATCAGAGGCGGGGGATGCTTCCTCGGGCGGGGGAGGCTTGATCCGCTGGAGGTAGATCTCGTAGGCGGCGAGCAGCACGGCGATGATGAGGAAGCTGATCCACGACACGGTCACGATCCAGAGCAGGATCCCGGCGACGACGGCGCCTGCTAGCTGGAGGCCGGCCGCATGCGAAGCCATCCAGGTGACCACCTGACCGTGGCGGCCGCCGCTCCTCGCTGCGGCGATGCTGTGTGCGGTCCGCTTCACCCAGGAGCGCATGGCCACGGCCCACCGGTAGGGTCCGCACAGCACGGTGATGACCAGGACGACCAGGGCCACGGCCAGGACCCAGGCGGTGAGGACGAAGAAGCCGTGCAGCAGGTCACCCAGGACACTCAACGCGACCTGGGGATTGTGAGCAGCGTTGGCCAGCGTGCTTTGCTCGTGGATGACGCTGCGCCTCTCGATGATCATCAGCAGGGATACGCCCACCGCCAGCTGAAGCACGGTCCTGCGGCGATTCACCGACAGCCACAAGCTGAGGGCGATCAAGACGATCGTGACCAAGGGCAGGATAAGGGTCAGCCCGTCGAAGGCCTTGACCCCTTGCCGGACGGTGGCCAGGTCGCTGGACCGGACCAGGGTGATCTCGCCGAAGTTGCTGGGCAGCGGCACGCCCAGGGCGTGGGACAGCTTGTTCACCGCCTGCTGGGGCGGGTCGGCGCTGGTGATGGTGGGCAAGGTCACGGGCTTGCCCGCCAGGTCAGAGGCCAGGCCCGACACTTTCCCCAGGGCCTGGTTGATCAGGGGAACGGTGTTCAGGACGATGTAGCCGTCCGAGGTGGACAGAACCGGCGTCTTCTCGCCGCGCAGCACCGCCACCAGCTGTCGGTGCGTGGCGGTCAGCGTGGCGGTCCAGATGGCCTGGAACTGGGGGGAGGCTAGTACTTTGGTCAGCTCGCCGGCCACGTAGCTCTTGGTGGCGTTGGTGATCGGGACGGCCGCGAAACTGGCCTTGGGCGGCAGGGCATCCCGCAGCCGGGCCTGCAGATTGAGCTCGGTGAATAGCTCGTCGGTGGCGCGCGCCGCCACGGCGGAGGCTACTGCTGGATCCTGGAAGACGGGCCCGACCGTGCCGACGAACGTGCCGGTGTCCAGCAGGGTCCGGTGCGCCCATACCACCGTGGTGGACAGCAGCACCAGCAGGCAGGAAACCGCGACCAGCACGGCCACGACACTTCTGCGGATACGCCGCCGACGCGGCTTGCCGACTTGCTCGTGCCCGCTGGGGGGAGCGTCGCCCCCCGCCTGGCTGTCGGCGAGATCTGCCCCACCGGGGGCACCTTCGTCGCGAGGCTGGACCGGGGCTGTCATCATCATTCCATTCGTCGGCCTGAGCTGAGCTGCCGCGACGCGGAAATCTCGCGGGCCTGTCCTTAACCTAGGCAGACCGTCGCCCTGGCGGCATCCTCTCCTGCGGGTGATATGACAGATAACGGCGCCGAAGTCGGCGGCGGCCACCGTGTAGTTGACGTCCTGCACCGACGACGGCGCTGCCGATCGATCAGCGGTGCGACCGGCCTGGATCACCGGGTGCAAGCTTCCGCCATGTCCCCTGCTGGGGGTCGTACTCGTTCCGTTCGAAGAGGTACATGTTGTCACCCAGGAGGATGAGTGAGTAGGGGCTGGGACCCGTGCCGCGGACGTGGCCATGATTGTGGATGTCGCCGGGCGGGATCAGTGTCGCGACGTCACCGCGGGTCATGGCATGGTCATCTTCAAGACGCAGCTCGGCCCGGCCGTCCTCATGGCGGACTGCGTCCCACCGCTGATGAGTCTCTACGCCCCGGACCGGAGCGATCCCGACCCAGCAATGGTGGGAGTGGGTGTAAGCCATTACCCCCTCCGGCCGGTGGAACAGTATCAGGCGGGGACCCCGTTCAGGCTTGACCAGCCACTTCCCCCCGGGTTCCTCGGAGGGGATCTCTGCGATCAGCGGACCGAGATAGTCCTCGTCGGCGGCCAGCTCCACCAGGAGCCGTCCCACCTTGTCCATATCGGGGACGCCGACGGAACGCAGCTCATCCAGCTGCGCGAGGAAATGGCGAAGCGGGCTGGGAAGAGCGCTGTTATCCACTTGTCCACCTTTTCTGGGCATCTTAGAGATGGCCCGAGGCAGGTGCCTCAGCCCGTGGCCTGCCGGTGCGAGTCCGGCCCGGGCGGAGACGGACGGCTATTTAAAGATATTGACCGCCCGCGCAATCACCAGGCCCAGGATCATGAGGGAGCAGACCGCCTGCACAGTCATGATCAGTTTGCCCCAGCGGGCGAGCGGCATCACATCGGTAGGGCTGAACGCGGTGGCGTCGGTAAAGCCGACGTAGAGGTAGTCGAAGAATCCAGGGCTCCAACCAGGCGGAGCTACCGCCGGGTTGAGCTGCTCGGGGAAGGCGAGGTCTGGGAATTCCGGCGGAGCCAGGAAACGCGATTCGGGACCACCTCCGTCAAGTATCCAGTAGAGGAAGGAAAAGGCAATGATCGTATAAAACCAGACCAGGAAGCCGGTCTTGAGAAGATCCGTCGCCGAGTTTGTCTCCGGTCCTCCCTCAACAAGATCCACGATCAGCCGGCCGGTGACCCCGGCCGCATCGGCGGCCAGTACCGCTACAAGCCCTAGGGACAGCGCCCGGCCGACGGCTGACCGGCGGTCGATGCGATCCCCGTCAATGGCGATGATGGCCACCAGCAGCAGTGCCTCCACCACCGGGACCGCCCATGACGGACCCAGGCTGAACCTGGCCGGGAGCAGCAGCGGCACGGCCATCGCCACGATCAGCGTGCAGGCCATCGGCCAGCGTTTCTCGGCCCGTACCACCCCCGCGGTCTCGACTTCAGGCGCGGGCCTGCGTGGAGCGGTTTCTCGCCTGCGAGCCCACCAATCGCGGACACTGGCCTCCGCCTTCGCCGTGGCGGGCGGACGCTCAGCAGCGTCGGCGTCGGCGATCAGGATCCGGGCAGCGTCCAACGTCGCCGCTAGCTTCCCTTGGTCACTGCTGGCTGGCATGGTCACGATAATCCAGGCCCGGCCGTCACGTGTCTCGGCTTGTGCCCGCACCTCCGCAGCTAGCGCAAGCTCCTGATAATCCTCCAGCCACTCGCCGGTCACCGGCCCCGCCAGCGGTACCTTCACCGTCACGTGCTCGCCGGTGAAGCGGATCTCGAGGTCGGCCTGAGGATCGATGTCTGTCATCCTGACCCGGCCTCCCCTTCTTTAGGGCCGGTGCCTTCTGCTCCGAAAGTAAGGCGTGCCAGAACAGGCGGGCGTAGCGGGTGCTGGCCATATGACGTCAGATCTGCAACGTCCCCTGCTCAGCCGAGCCGTTGGAGCAGGTGGTCGCCGACCCGGACGGCGTTGGCCATCGCGGTGAGGGCCGGGTTGACCGCGCTGATGCTGGGGAAGAAGCTGGTGTCGACGACGTAGAGGTTGTCGAGTTCGTGGGCCCGGCAATCGGAATTGAGCACCGAGGTGGCCGGGTCCGAGCCGAACCGGACGGTTCCGGCCTGGTGGGCGCAGCCGGCGACCGGGATGTCGGTCTTGAGGTACGCGAACCGGTGAGCCAGGTGGCCTTCTTGCATGCGGAGCGAGCCGAGCATCGAGTGGAGCTGTCCGAACAGTTGCTTGGCGGCGGTGGGGTTACTCGGCGTGTACGCCAGGTGGACGCCGCCGTCCGGGCCGAGGGTGACCCGGTTGTCGGGCTGCGGCAGGTCCTCGGTGGACAGCCAGAAGTCCACGGCGTGCGCGGCGACGTCGCGCAGCGCCCAGTTCGGCGCGAACTTGGTCTCCAGGGGTTTTTCGCCGCGGAACATCGCCGCCTGGGACTTGCCGATCATCTGGATGTTGCCCATCGGGTAGTCGAAGTCCGGGCCGTGGAAGTAGAAGTCATTGAAGGCCAGGGTCTTCTGGAACACGGTCGGGTTCGGCTCCTTGGACAGGGCGAGGACGGCCTGGCTGTCGTGGTACATGAAGTTGCGGCCGACCTGATCCGAGCCGTTGGCCAGGCCCTTGGGGTGCTTGTCGCTGGCCGAGGCCAGCAGCAGCTTGGCGGAGTTGACCGCACCGCAGGCCACGACCACGATGTCGCCCTGGTACCGTTCGATCTGGCCGTCGAGCTCGGCCATCACGCCGGTGACTGCGGTCCCGGCCGGATTGGTCTCCAGCTTGGTCACCCGCGCGTTGCGGATCAAGGTGACATTGGGGTGCTCCAGGGCGGGGCGGACGCCGGCCACCTCGGCGTCGGACTTGGCGTGCAGCGGGCACGGGAACCCGTCGCAGGACCCGCACTTCACGCAGATGCTGTACGGCAGGTCCGCCTCGTTGACCCTGATCCCGCACGGCGCGTGGAACGGATGAAAGCCCTCCGCCTCCAGGTCGTCGGACAGCTGCTGGATCCGGGGCTCGTGGGAGACCGCCGGGTACGGATACGGCGCGCTGGACGGCGGCTCGGTCGGGTCCTCGCCCCGCGCGCCGTGCACCTGGTACATCGTCTCGGCCGCGGTGTAGTACGGCTCCATGTCCTGGTAGGAGATCGGCCAGGCCGGCGACAGGCCGTCATGATGGCGCAGTTCGCCGAAATCCTCGGCGCGCATCCGGTACAACGCGGCCCCGTACAGCTTGGTCGCGCCGCCCACGAAATAATGCACCTGCGGCTGGAAGAACGACTTGGCCTTCGGGTCATACCAGGAGTCCGGCGAGACGTACCGGCCGTCGACGAACACGTCCACCGTCGACCAGTTCTCCGGCTCCCGGGGCAGCCAGTCGCCCCGCTCGAGCAGCAGAATGCGCTTGCCCGAGGGAGCCAGGTGACGGGCCAGCGTGCCGCCGCCCGCCCCGGTCCCGATGATGATCACGTCGTACTGTCCGTTCATGCTGTGCTCCTTCCAAGGCCGGGTAGCCGGCCTGCCGGTTCAGAAAATGGCGATCGGGTTGACCGGCGAGCCGGTTGCGGCAGGGAGCCGGAGAGGCGCGACGACGCAGAGGAACGACCAGCGGTTCAGCTCCTCGCACACCGCGATGAGGTCGTCGAACTGCAGCCAGTCCATGAGGTGCAGGCCCATCGCGTTGACGGCGAGCACGTGCACCGGGAAGTCGACATCCTCGGCCGCACTCGGCGCCGTGTCGTTATTGCCGTCGCTGCCAAGGGCCGCGATCCGCCGTTCCGCGAGGAGTTCGACGGCCGCCGGATGCAACCCGGCGCGCGCATTCGCGGCGTCCCACGGCCCGAGTGCTCGGCGCCGGTTGCGGTGGCCTACCCGGACGAAGAGCAGATCGCCCGGCTCGATGCGGATCTCCTGCGCCGCCTCCGCCGCGATCAGGTCATCGGCGGTCACGTGATCACCCGGCTCCAGCCACGGCACCCCCCGCACCCGCGGAATGTCGAGCAGTACGCCGCGGCCGACGATCCCGCCGCCGGCCACCTCTATGGACAGCTCAGTTGCTCCCGCCGCCGTGACGGCGCCCGGGCTCAGGCCGTTGTACAGGGTCCCGTCGAAGATCACGTGGGACAGGGCGTCGATGTGGCTGTCGGCGTTGCCGTGGATGTTCAGAGCCACCCGGTCCAGGGCGAATGACAGTCCGGAAGCAGGAGCCGAGCTGGTCCCGGTATGAGTCATCTGGTGCACGGCGGGATCGGGGTTGTCGGGCGCCACCTCGCTCTCCACCGGCGCCGCCAGCGACACCGCGCGACCACGCCAGACACCGCTGGCCGCCGCCACCACCTCCGAAGATGAGATGTTGTTCAGCGCCCCCCGCCGGTCAGCTGGTCCCTGCAGGGACATGTGCTTGACCCGATCGTAAAGCGCCCGGAACTCGGTCGCGCTCAGCTCAAAGTCGCTCATCTCGCCCGGACTTATCCCTTTCGGCCGGAGGGCTCAGTGGCCGTACTGGGGAGCTCTGTACCGGTCGTACTACTAGGGAGTGCCGTGTCGGCGATAGAGGGAGGCAGCACGTCGTACACATCGCGTACCACGCCCACCTGCTCGGTGGTATAAGTCCGTTCCCGGCGCACGTCACGGATAAAGGCGGGCCACCAGCTCACCAGCGCGCCGAGGCGGTTCCGGTAGCCGGTCAGGAAGCCAAGGTGGATGAACAGCCAGACGACCCAGCCGAAGAAGCCGGCGAACTGCAGGCGTCCCACCGAAATGACCGCGCGGCCGCGGGAAAGGTAAGCGGCCGACCCGAGGTCACGGTAGTGGAACGGCTTAGTGGGCACGCCCCCGGTGGCCTCGTGCTTGATGCGTTCTCCGGCGTATAGACCGGTCTGCATGGCCACCTCGGCCACACCGGGAAGCTTGTTCAGGCTCATCACGTCCCCGGTCACTAGGATCTCGGGATGATCGGGAATGGTGAGGTCGTCGCCGACCATGATCCGCCCGGCCCGGTCCTGCTTGGCGCCGGTGGCCGTCGCGATCGCCGTCGCTATCGACGGCGCGGCCACCCCCGCGGTCCACAGCACGGTGCCCGCCTCATGACGGGTCACCGTGCCGTCCTGAGCGCGGACGTCCAGCCCGGTCGCGTCTATGTTGGTCACGATCGAGTGCATGTGCTGCTCGACGCCGAGTTCGCTGAGGGCGCGTGCCGCCTTGGCCGACAGCGCTGGGCCGAACGGGGCGAGCGGGGCGTCCCCGCCATCGAAAAGCAGCACCCGGGCGTCCTCGGGCTTAATGTGACGGTATTCGTCGCGCAGCGTCTTGGTCGCCACCTCGCGGATCTGCCCGGCCAGCTCGACGCCCGTGGGTCCGGCACCGACCAGGGCGAATGTGAGCCAGCGGCTGCGTTCCGCCGGGTCTACCGCGGTATCGGCCATCTCGAACGAGCCGAAGACGCGGCGCCGGATGACCAGGGCATCCTCGATGGTCTTCATGCCGGGCGCCCACGTCGCATACTCGTCGTGCCCGAAATACGATTGCTGCACCCCGGCCGCGACGATCAGGTAGTCGTAGCCGAATTCCAGCTGATCCCCGAGCGGTCGCGTCGCGAATACCCGGCGCCCTTCAGCGTCGATGCCTGTCACCTTGGCCAGCACGAAGTCCGCGTTCTTGTGCTTACGGAGCAGGTCCCGCAGCGGGACGGTGATCTTGCCCTCGGACAAGATCCCGGTCGAGCACTGGTACAGCAGGGGCTGGAACAGGTGGTGCGGGCGGCTGTCGATGAGGGTCACCCGGACCGGGGCGCGCCCCAGCGCCCTGGCGGCGAACAGCCCGGCGAATCCGCCGCCGATGATCACCACGCGGCGCTGGCTATCTTGGTCATTCATGGCGCGTCCCCGATCCAGGTCGTCCTTTATTGCTTCGTCCGGCTCAGCCTGCCGGGTCGTACCACGTTTCCCGGTTGGTCAGTAGCCGCTCGGCTTCCTTGGGACCCCAGCTGCCCTTGGCGTAGGGGTGCACGGGGACGACATCGCCGAGCACCGGGTCGACGATCTCCCACGCGGCTTCCACGGTGTCCTGCCGGGCGAACAGCCAGCGGTCCCCGTCCAGCGCCGCGCCGATGAGCCGGTCGTAGGGGCGTATGTCAGACCCGGGCTGCTGCGCGAACGCGAGCTCCTCCGCCTGTGGCTCCCAGCCAGCACCGGGCTTCTTTCCGTGCAGGGTGAGGCCGACCTGCGTCTCCGGCCAGATCCGGAACCTCAGCCTGT
>Ga0210396_10007684_pt1 | contig 10249 bp, 11 predicted proteins | sample IncBWH17OmetaG_FD_155466 | JGI IMG/M metagenome (GOLD analysis project Ga0210396, IMG submission 155466) | Forest soil microbial communities from Barre Woods Harvard Forest LTER site, Petersham, Massachusetts, United States - Inc-BW-H-17-O ... | reverse complement strand
GGGCGCGTAATGCTCAAGCAATTTCAAAGGTATTTCTTGCTGGTGTAGGTCGCGTCGCAGACCGACAAATCGAAAGGGTGCGGCTTGCTGCGGGCAGCGTCGGGCCGATCCCGCTGCGTCTGTACAAGACGGAGGCCGTGTTGACCAACCAGGTCGCAAACGACGCCACTTTTGAGAACGCCAAACGAATTCTGCAGCAAGAAGTTCAGCCGATCGACGATATTCGATCGTCGGCGCGGTATCGCACGGTGGTTCTGGGTAATCTACTCCGCGAATTCTTTGATTCGTTGGCCGGAGCCAGGATTTCATCGTGACTGTGAACGGCATTCTGGCACGATGGAATCAATTGCCTGCGGCCACAGGGGCGGAAGAAATACTTCCCTGCTGCGGTTCGCGAGCGTGGGCGCGGCAAATGGCGGCACAGCGTCCTTTCGAAGATGTTGCCACTCTGCTGGCAACTTCCGATAGAATCTGGCTAGCGTTGAGCACGGCGGACTGGCTGGAAGCGTTTCAGAGTCATCCTAGGATTGGCGAAACGCGCAGTCACTTGGAATCTTCTGCCCGGTCGCAACGGTGGTCCGCGCAAGAACAAAGCCTTGCCACAGAGAGTCCGGAAGCAGTGAAACACGTCTTGGCGGAAGGCAATCGAGAATATGAACGGAAGTTTGGGCGGATTTTTATTATTTGCGCCACGGGAAAATCGACTCCGGCTATTCTTGAGAACCTGCAACGCCGGCTCGGAAATGATGATGCAACGGAACTACACGAAGCCGCAGAACAGCAGCGCCAAATTGTTCAGATGCGAGTGAAAAAATGGCTGACGGAGTGAGTCGCATTTCAACGCACGTTCTCGACACGGCGCTGGGCGTGCCGGCGGTCGGAGTGCCTGTGTGTCTGGAACAGCAAGAGAGTGGCGCGTGGCGGGCGTTGGGGTCTTCGCAGACGGATGGAGATGGCCGCTGCAAGCAGCTTCTGCCGGAACATCATGTATTGGCGGCGGGACGTTATCGATTAGTGTTCAACACGGATGCGTATTTCTCGAACCAAAATGTACCGGGCTTGTACCCGGTGGTGGAAATCGCGTTTGACGTGCGCAGCGGCGAATCGCATTTTCATATTCCGCTACTGCTGAGCCCTAATGGCTACACAACATATCGAGGAAGCTGACGCGATGACGATTCTGGCGGAAAACCGGTATGGCAAATCGCGGGTTCGGGTGGTGCGCGTCGATCGCCGTGCAGCAGTTCACGAATTTCAGGAGTGGAGCGTCGAAACTTTGCTGCAAGGTGATTTCCTGAGCTGCTTTTCGGAAGGCGACAACAGCAAGATTTTGCCTACCGACACGATGAAGAACACGGTGTATTCGCTGGCGCGAAAGTCTTCGGCGACGTGCATGGAGGAATTCGCGCAAGAATTGATCGAGCAGGTGCTATCGAACAATCCGCAAGTCTCCGCTGCAGAGGTCACGATTCAGGAAAAAGCGTGGCAACACCTGATTACTGGCGGAGAGCCGCAGCCCGCTACGTTCGTCCAAGCGGGAAGCGAGTTGCAAACGACGCACGTTTCGCGCAAGCGCGATGATAAGGTTCACATCGAATCTGGACTGGCAGACCTGGTCATCATGAAGACGGCGGACTCGGCGTTTGAAGGTTACATTCACGATGCGCTCACGACTTTGCCGGAGACGAGCGATCGTTTGTTTGGAACGTCTTTGCGGGCAAACTGGATCTACTCTTCGGTGCGCATTGCGTTTAACTCGGCGAGACTTGCGATTCGTGAAGCGATGCTCAACGCATTTGCCGCTCATAAGAGCAAATCGGTCCAGCACACGTTGTATGCGATGGCGGAAAGCGCGTTCGCTGCTTGCGCGGAGATTTCTGAGATCACGTTAGGCATGCCCAATAAGCATTGTTTACTGGTCGACCTGTCGCGTTTTGGGCAAGACAATCCCAATCACATCTTCGTGCCGACCGATGAGCCACACGGAACCATCGAGGCGCGTGTTCGCCGCGAGCGCTAAATGGCGGCAAATCGGACTGCAATTCATCTCTCGCGCGCACAGGAAGTGCTCGCCCGCTGCGAATCTCTAGCGCGCTTCACGGAAGATCCGCCGCGCATCTGCAGAACATTTCTGTCGGCGCCGATGCGGGATTGCTACCGGCAAGTCGAACGCTGGATGTGTGCACTGGGGCTCGAGGTATGCACGGACGCGGCTGGGAATCTGCGTGGTGTGTATCCCGGCGCGGAAGGCCCAAAGCGCAGAGTAATTCTCGGCTCGCATCTGGATACCGTTCCCGATGCGGGGGCCTACGACGGAATTCTAGGAGTGATGCTTGCGCTCGGACTAATCGCGTCGCTCGAAGGACGTCGTTTGCCATTTGCTATCGAGGTGGTTGGCTTTTCGGAAGAGGAAGGAGTGCGCTTTGGCGTCCCGTTTATTGGCAGCCGCGCGCTGGTTGGACGGCTTGATGAAGGTTTGCTGAAACGTTGTGACGCTAACGGCATTTCGGTGCGCGAGGCTATTTCCGCCTTTGGGCTGGATCTCGCGATTCCTGATGCAGCACTGAATGATGGAGTGCTGGGTTATGTTGAGTTTCACATCGAGCAAGGACCGGTTCTGGAAAGTCGTGGGCTTCCACTGGGCATCGTCGAAGCAATCGCTGGGCAGACACGCATGGAACTGTTTTTCTCGGGAGCGGCGAATCACGCTGGAACGACGCCAATGAGTTTACGCCGCGACGCGCTAGTGGCCGCTGCCGAGTGGGCGGTGGCCGTGGAGAAAGAAGCGCAGGAAACAGCGGGACTGGCGGCGACCGTCGGCGTGCTGGAAGCCAAGCCCGGCGCGATCAATATCATCGCGGGGCAATGTCGCGCTACGCTTGATGTCCGCCACGGTTCGGACGCGCAACGAGAGCTGAGCGTCAAAAATATTCTGCTTCGCGCGCAGGAAATCGCCGAGCGCCGTCACGTGACACTGACGTCGACGACCACACTGGTTCAACCGGCCACGGAGATGGACTCTTTTCTAAGCCACGAAATCGAGACAGCCGTTTCACGATCAGGAGTAACGCCTCATATAATGGTGAGCGGAGCGGGGCACGACGCGATGATCCTTGCTGAAAAGGTGCCAGCAGCGATGATTTTCCTTCGCTCTCCCGGTGGAATTAGCCACAATCCTAAGGAATCGGTGCTGGTGGAAGACGTCGCCAAAGCTCTGGAGTGCGGCCTGCACTTGCTGGATCAACTTGCCACATCATCTGAATTTTTAATGAGGACTCGCCGTGCATAATTTGGGGCATACCCGCAGCGCGCACCAGCCGAATCATCTTTTGCTTACGCCGGACACATTTGTGCACACCACTTTCCCGGGGATGAAAGCGGCATCCGCGATCGTGCACATCAGCCCGGTGTTGGGCGCCGGATTTACGCAATACACTGCAGATTTTGAGAGCGGTGGCGAACTGGCGGAGACGCCAGCACAGCGATTTTTGTATGTCACCGACGGCTCGGTGCAGATCAATGTCGCGGGCAAAGAGCATCGGCTCGGGCCACACGGATTTGTGTATCTTCCCGCTGGGACAGCGCACCGTGTCACCTCACGGGAAAAAACGCTGGCCATGGTCATCGAGAAAAAATATATACCGACGGCGAACGCCGATCCTCCGAAACTTCTGGTCAGCAGCGAGGAAAATATTCCGTCCACGGCGCTGGGTGACGACCCGGCGCTTCAGGTGAAATGCCTTTTGCCAGATCATCCATCGTTTGATTTCGCGGTGAACACCATGGTGTATCAACCGGGCGCCGCGCTGAGCATGGTGGAAATGCACGTGATGGAACATGGATTGATGATGCTGGAGGGCGGCGGAATTTACCGGCTGGGCGACTGCTGGTATCCGGTTACGGCGGGAGATTTCATCTGGATGGGCCCGTGGTGTCCGCAATGGTTCGGCGCGATCGGGAAAGTACCGGCAAAATATTTGATCTACAAAGATTTTAATCGTCACCCGCTGGCAGGTGCTAAGCCGTGAGCCTGGCGATTAACCAGGACCGTTTACAAAGCGAAATTGACGAGCTCGCGCTTATCTCAGATGCCGAGCCTCCTGCCGTTACGCGTATTGTTTTCACCGCGAGGGATTTGGAAGCACGCGCTTGGCTGAATAAAAAATGCGCCGAAGCAGGGCTAATTATTCGGCTAGACGCTATCGGCAATACATTCTTTCGATGGCCTGGCGCGGATTCGCACGCTGCCGCGGTTGCGACGGGCTCACACATCGATGCAATTCCCAACGCTGGAAAATATGACGGCGTGGTGGGCGTGCTTGGCGGATTGGAAGCCATTCGCGCGCTGCAGCGCAGCGGTTTTCAGCCGAAGCGCGCGATCGAACTGATACTCTTTACTTCCGAGGAGCCGACGCGATTTGGCATCGGCTGCTTGGGAAGCCGGGTGCTTTCTGGGACCCTCACGCCTGAAACTGCGCGGCAGTTGAAGGACAATTTAAACCAAACTCTGGTGGATACGCTGCGAAGCGCGGGCATGGCGGGCGATCTCGATTCTGTGCGACTGCCCGCTGGGTGCTATCACGCCTTCGTGGAACTGCACATCGAGCAAGGCCCGCTTTTGGAGCGCGCGAAAATTCCACTCGGCGTTGTTGCGAGCATTGCCGCGCCTGCCAGTTTGGAAGTGCGCATCGAAGGCGCGGGAGGCCACGCTGGAGGTATGTTAATGCCTGGTCGAAAAGATGCGCTGTGCGCCGCGTCTGAAATTATTTTGGCTGTGGAAGAGGCGGCGCGGGCGAGTGAATCGACTGACACCGTGACCACGGTTGGAATCTGCGAGGTATTTCCTGGAGCGGTGAACAGCATACCGAGCCGGGTGAGACTCACGCTCGATCTGCGCGATACGGAACTCCCGCGACGTGACAAAGTGCTGCAGTCCATTAAGGACAGGGCGCAGCAGATTTCAGAAAATCGCGGCGTCTCGGTGCAATTCCACACCGTGAACGCGGATGCGCCTGCTACCTGCGCGGCTGTGGTCACCGATGCGCTGGTGCGGGCCGCGCGCAAACATAACTTGCCGTATCAGATGATGGTAAGCCGCGCGTATCATGATTCGCTTTTCATGTCGCGCATCGCGCCAACGGGGATGTTGTTCGTTCCATGCCGCGACGGCTATAGCCATCGACCAGACGAGTTCGCGTCGACCGCCGATATCGGGCGCGGCGTGCTCGTTCTTGCAGAGACTCTGGCGGGACTTGCCAGTTAGGCAGGTCCTCGATCGCCAGTCCCGTTGCGGCTAAACACTTCACCTTGAACCATTCAAGAGACTAGGGGGTACCGTTTACGCCGCTGAGAAATCCACCGAGATGCGCCGTCAAAACGATCAGCACGGCACCGACGATTTCAAAGGCCAATCCCCAAGCAGGCAGTTGGCTCGGCACTTTGCGCCGGGCGCGAAAATAAAGCCACCACGTAAGCCAAATAAATACCGTGGTCGTAATCGCCAAAAGCAGGTGATACAGCAAAAGGCCTTTCAACTTCTGCCCCTCTAATTGCCACTGCCACGCGAACAGTCCCGTAACCACAACCGGCAAAGTAAAAATAGCCGCAAGCGTTAAGTTCCAATAGGTGAAGTCGGCTAGTCCGCTGCGTTTGGTGACTCGCGCAAACAGGTCAACACCCACCGCCACCAAGTACAACGCAATCGGGAAATGGATGAGAACCACGTGCTGCGCGTGTTTAGCGAGCAGCACGGTTCTCCAATCGAAGGGATTCACGGCGTGCATGATTATTGGACGACGACTTTCGCGGTCATCTTGGGATGCAGCGAGCAAAAATAGGAGTAGGTGCCGGGCTTGTCAAAGGTGTAGGAAAATTTGTCGTCGGTATCTAAGGCCTTAGATTTGAAGGTGGTTTTGTCTTCGGCCACCACGGTGTGAGGAATATCGTCGTGATTCGTCCAGTTCACGGTGGTGCCTTTGGGGACGGTGATGGTGCCGGGCGCGAAGGTGAAATTGTCGATTTTTACGTCGATGGCGCTGGCGGCCGGAGCGTTAGGCTCGGTGCCCGGCGCACTTTTTGTTGCCGCAGCAACGGCCATTCCCGAGGCCACAACAAATGCCACACATGCTAAGTTTCTGTACCAGCTCATGATTGCTTCTCCTTATTTCTATCAGTAGTTACTTGGCTGGTTTTCTTGACTGACTTGATCCGGTTGGTTCAATTTCCTATCGACTATCGCTACAGCGTGCTTGCCACGCACGAAATTCACATCGGTCACGCCAAGCAAGCTGCGCAGTTGTTCTGCCGGGACTTTCATCGGGCCCGGTGAATCGGCCTTGCCCGGCTCGGGCTGAGGGAACGCGGTGGACGCGGCGGTGTGAAAGGTTACGTTGCCTTCCACTTTTTGCATGGTCTGGTGGATGTGGCCGTTGAGCACGGTGACCGAGCCGAAGCGCTTCAAATAGGAAAGCGCCTGCGCGCTGTCTTCCGTGCCCCAACCCCAGTCGGGATAAATCGACCAGAGCGGAATGTGGGCGAAGACGATGACCGGCGTGCTGCTACCTAGACTTTTCACATCGTCTTCGAGCCACTCAAGCTGATCCTGCCCGAGTGAACCGAGTCCGCCAGCTTTTAGGTTCTGGACATTTACAAGGCCGACAAAATGGACGCCCTTTTTGTCGAAGCTGTACCAGCCAGCGCCCTTGCTGCCCTTGGCGTAGCGATCGCGATACTGCTGACCGTCGTCACCAACAAAATCGTGCTCGCCGGGCACAAAGAAAACGTCTTTGGCGACAGCACCTTTCAAAATCTGATCAACGGTGTCGAATTCCTCGGGCTTGGCGAGATGGCTGATATCGCCGGTGTGTAGGAGGAATTCCGGCGGTGTAGGCAACGCATTGATTTTGGCTACGGCCGCCTTTAACGTGGCGACCACGTCGGGATTGGCCGCCTTGTTGAATCCCATGTGGCTGTCGCTGATCTGCGCGAAGCTGAGTTCGCCCTTCATCTGCGAGGGGTCTAATTCTGCAAGGCGGCTCAGGCTGTAGGATTTCAGCACTCCACCGGACATCAGGCAGATGGTGCCGGTGCCAGCCCATGCCATGCACTTCAGGAATCCGCGGCGGTCAACTCCGTCGTGATTGTGGTCAACCTGAATTTCATCTTTCTTGCTATGTGACATTCGCTTCCTCCATTCGCTTTCCGCTCGAACACCAAGTCATACATGCCCCATTTTTTTGTGGCGCGAGCCCGAAAAGAGAGCATGAACTCGCGCCACTGTGGACGTGTTCAATGTGCAAGACCAGGGCTGTGCCGCGTTTATTCCCTTCCGCGCGGGAAACTTTTTTTCAAGAAAGTTGGCTGCAAAGGGAATAAACTCGGCCCTGCCGCAGTTACCGTAATGTGGAGTGATAAGAGGTCCGGACGTGTTGCAGCAGGAAGAGCGAGCGCGTTTTGAGGCGAATGTATTGCCGCATCTCGACGCCGCCTACAATCTGGCGCGTTGGATTTTGCACGGACGCACGGAAGCGGAAGACGTGACGCAGGAAGCGATGCTGCGCGCCTACCGGTTCTTTGGCACGTTCCACTCGGGCGACGCGCGAGCGTGGCTTTTGCAGATTGTGCGCAACTGCTGCTACACGTGGTTGAAGAAAAATCGCGTGACGGAAGACATGACGGAATTGGATGAACTGGCAATGCCGCAGGAAAAGGAAACTCCGGAATCGCTGGCGATGGCCAATGCCGATCGAGACGAGTTGAGACGCGGCTTAGAGCAATTGCCGACGCATTCCCGGGAAATTCTGGTGCTTCGGGAACTGGAAGGGTGCTCGTACAAAGAAATTGCGGCCATCACCTCGCGCCCTATCGGCACGATAATGTCCGGGCTGGCGCGGGCGCGGCAACAACTGCGGCAGTTCTTGACGGAACCGGCCGGCAAGGAGGCTCACCATGACTTGTGAGCTCTCGCAAACGCGTTTGCACGCTTATCTGGATAACGAACTGGATGCCGCGGGCGCCGCTGAGTTTGAGCGCCATTTGGAGGCGTGCCCGGATTGCAAAACGCAACTGGCTGCCAGCGAAAAATTGCGCAACGCGCTATCGCAGGCGCAATTGTACGAACGCGCGCCTGCCAGCCTGCGCAGCAAGATACAAAGCTCGTTGCCAAAATTACCCGCCACGACGCATGGTTCGAGATCCACTTCGCCGGCTCCATGGCAATGGCTGGCGCTTGCCGCTGCGCTGCTGCTTGCCGCGATCCTGGGCTGGCAGCAGTGGGACGGGGCGAATCATCCTGCTTACCAGCAAACGCTGGCAGCGGCCGTGGTTGACGCACATCTGCGCTCGATGCAACCCGGCCATTTGGCCGACGTGGTCTCGACCGATCAGCACACCGTGAAGCCGTGGTTCGACGGCAGACTTACGTTCGCGCCGCCGGTGCGAGATTTTGCGGACGCGGGCTTCCCGCTAATTGGCGGACGCCTGGACGTGATAGACGGCCGCACCGTGGCGGCACTGGTATACGGCCGGCGCAAGCACATCGTAAATGTATTTGTGGCAAAGGCCGAACCCTCGGCGTCGTGGAGCGGTTCTGGAGGGATTCAGGGCTACCACTGGACGGCGTGGCAGAAGGACGGCCTGTCTTTTTGCGCGGTGTCCGACGCGGCGGCTGCCGATCTGGAGCAGCTCAAACAGCTTTTCCTGGCACCCTAGCCTCTGCAGCCTCGAATGCTACAAAACAGTAACTTGACATTAAACTGCGCCCCATATATGAACGGGTGGATTCCGTGTTCTTTTTGGGCAACGTGTGTCCGTCGCCGCCGATGGATGGGATTGGCGCGGAGACACGGTGACGGTCCTACCGCGTGGTCAGGTCAATTTCCAAGCGACAGGTTCGCATAAGGACAGGAACTTCAATTCGAGGCTCTATCAGGGGGCAACGATATGGCAAGTGGCGGACAGGTCGTGCAGGGAGTCAGTGCCGATTACAGCATCTCGCGAGTCATCGCGGCGTCTGCAGTCGGGACAATGATTGAATGGTACGACTTCTACATTTTTGGGAGCTTGGCGGCGATCCTTTCGCCCAAGTTTTATCCGCCTGGTAACGAAACCTTCGCTTATGTCGCCTATCTAGCTACTTTTGCCGTGGGCTTTCTGGTGCGCCCATTCGGCGCATTGTTTTTTGGGCGGATCGGCGACCTGGTGGGCCGCAAATATGCTTTTTTGGTGACACTCAGCATCATGGGCGGCGCGACTGCCGTGATCGGACTTCTGCCCTCATTTAAAACAGCGGGCTGGTTTGCACCAATTACGCTGTTGTTGATTCGAGTTCTGCAAGGCCTGGCACTTGGTGGCGAATATGGCGGCGCCGCCGTGTATGTGGCGGAACACGTGCCGGACAACAAGCGTGGATATTACACCAGCTTCATCCAGATCACCGCGACACTCGGGCTTTTCGTTTCGCTGCTGGTAGTGCTGGGCACGCAATCTTCCATGACTGCGGATCAGTTTAAGGATTGGGGCTGGCGCATTCCGTTTTTGTTGTCCATCGTGCTGGTCAGCATTTCTCTCTACATCCGGCTGAAGATGAAGGAATCGCCGATCTTTTCGCAGATCAAGAGTTCCGGCATGACTTCCGCAAAACCGCTTACCGAGGCGTTCACTGTCTGGGCAAACCTGAAGCGCGTGTTGATTTCTCTTTTTGGCGCAACAGCAGGCCAGGGAGTCATTTGGTACACCGGCCAGTTTTACGCGCTGTTTTACCTGCAATCCATTCTTAAAGTAAATGCAAAGACGTCGAATATCATTGTGGCCATCGCACTTCTTGTGGCTATGCCGTTCTTCACGGTGTTCGGCGCTCTGTCGGATCGAATCGGGAGAAAGTGGTTGATGATGGCGGCTTGCCTTCTGGCGATTGTCAGCTACATCCCCATTTACCATGCCATGCAAGAGGCGGCTGGCAATAACGTGGTGACGGTAAAATCGACCACAAACAAAGTCACAGGCGCGATAAGCCTTACGCCCATTACGGTAGACAGCACGGGAGCGCAGGTGCCCGCTAAAGAAGCGGCTAATCCCAATATGCCGAAGCTGGTGTTCCTCGTGTTTGTGCAGGTGATTTTCGTTTGCATGATCTACGGACCGATCGCGGCCTACCTGGTGGAGGCGTTCCCGGCGAAAATTCGGTATACGTCGCTGTCGCTGCCGTATCACATAGGTAACGGCGTTTTTGGAGGGTTACTGCCGCTTATTG
>Ga0210396_10007681_pt1 | contig 10250 bp, 11 predicted proteins | sample IncBWH17OmetaG_FD_155466 | JGI IMG/M metagenome (GOLD analysis project Ga0210396, IMG submission 155466) | Forest soil microbial communities from Barre Woods Harvard Forest LTER site, Petersham, Massachusetts, United States - Inc-BW-H-17-O ... | reverse complement strand
ACAAAACAACGCCCGGCGACCGCTAGATGTGCTCGCCATCCCCGCGTGACCTCTTACCCCGGCCTCGCCCACGTGATCCATAAATCAAGACGAACGTCACGCCGCTAAAGCCTGCCTAGTTTGTGCGGAGGTCCGCCTCAAGCTTTTATTTTGGACAGGTTTTCTCGAGGTGCGGAGTAATGCCTGGCAGAGATAGCCGACGATGTACGGGCGAGCGGTGCGTTCCAGCAAATCTTGATTCTTGACGAGTGCGGAGATGGCTTTATCGAGTTGTTTCCAATAGGGATGAGACTCGTACTTTTTGTAGGGATGTGCAGGAGAGTTTTTGGGAGTGAATTGTTTTAATTCTACGGTTCTTGAATTCATTTAGCATCCCTCTCTTAACAATCGACAGATGTATCCACTTATCGCCGAGCTAGGGCGCGAGGTCGGAGGCCGGTATCCAAGAGGAGGGCGGAGGCGGTGGAACTATGGAGGCTCGGAGGGGAGTTAAGCGAGTTTGTTCGAGGTGGTCGCGGTAGAAGAGGTTGTAGGTGTCGAAGGGGATGAGACGGCCATCGGGATGGGCGATGTGGATGCAAGTTTTTTTGACGGAGCGGACGTCGAAGGAATGGGCGTCGAGGAATTGGACGATGAGGACGCGGAAAATATTTTTATAGTTGAGATCGGCGGGAGCGGAGATGCGCGGAAGACAGCAGAGGAGTTCGCGAAGACTGGAGGCGCCGGACTCGGGCGAGTGATTGGTGGAGAAAAGTTTGAAGAGACAATCGCGGATGCCGAGTTCTTCTTCGTAGACGATGGTGTTGCTGGCGGCGTTGATGAGGACGTCGGGCTCGACGAAGCGGGTGAGTGGAACGGTTTTGCCGTCGAGCTTGAGGGCGTAGGCCATGGCGAGGGCGTCGGGGTGACAAGGGACGGGGATGACATCTTCGGGGCGAAAGACGTTGGTCTGCTCGAGAATGTTGCGGCGAACTTCGCTGAGGGTGAGGCGGTCGGTGGAAGGATTGAATTTTTCGAGGCGTCCGGCGTCCTGGATGGGTTGCAGGGTGACGCCGCGGACGCAGGGCTGCAGCAAAGCGTAGTCGATGATCTTGCCAATTTCGCGGTCGTTGAGACCTTTGCGCAGGGTGACGACGAGCGTAGTGGAAAGATCGTGCTTGTTGAGCTGCTCAAGGGCTTTTTCGCGAATGGCGCGGAGATCGGCGCCCCGCAAATCGAGCAGGGCTTCGCGTTCGAAGGAATCAAACTGCAAATAAATTTCGGTGTCGGGAGCTTCGGCGGCGATGCGTTTGGCGAAGTCGGGCTCCTGGGCGATTTTCAGGCCGTTGGTATTGACCATGATGTGACGAATCGGGCGGGCTTGCGCGAGTTTGAGGATCTGAAAAAAGTCGGGATGAATCGTAGGTTCGCCGCCGGAAATTTGCACGATGTCGGGATGTCCTTCGTTGCGAACGACGGCATCGAGCATTTTTTCGATGAGCGCGAGAGGGCGATGCTGCAAACGTTCCGGGCCACTGGCGGAATAGCAGACGGGACAGCGGAGATTGCAGGTGTCGGTGACTTCGACGAGCGAGACGCAGGAATGCTGCTCGTGATCGGTGCAGAGGCCGCAATCGTAGGGACAACCCCATTTCACGGGCGTGTTGTAGACAACCGGCATTTCGGGACACTTGATGAAAACCTCGCGGCAACGGCGGTAGTAGTCAACATCGTCAGCGAGAAGGACGCGCTCGGCACCGTGATCGGGGCAGCGCTTGAGCATGAAGACTCTGTCGTCCTGGAAAACGATTTTGCCTTCGAGTTTGCGGAAGCAGGTGGAGCAAATGGTGAGCGCGACATCGTAAAACATGTAGGGGCGAACACGCTGGGTCATTGAGGCCTCGACTTCTGAACTAGCCAGACAATGAAGTAGACCACGGCGAAGACCAGAGTTAAGAAAAACAAAGCGACGAATAACAGGCCAGCATAGAGCAGGTAGGGGCCGATACTGTCGGGAGCTTTGCCGAGTTTAAAGCCACCGGCACAGGTGGTGAGGGCGAGGAGCGAGGTAGCGACCAGAGTGAGTCCGATGGGCTTCCAGAGGGAGCGAGGATGTTTTGGTGGCTTGGTAGGAAGCCAGTTGGCGGGAAGATGGCTCATGGGTTGGCGTCCTTCCTGGAGAAAAAAGCGATGACCGCGGCGATGATAACCCAGACGGCGGAAACCAGCAGAACGATGCCGGAAAAAATAAAGAGGTCGAGGAAGAAAGTGAACCGGGGAGACGGCGGTGCGGACTGCATGGAAAAATTGCAAGTGGATAAAGCGCCGACGAGGGAGCCGCAGGAGAGCAACAAGGCGCAGCCGAAGGTGATTGCGGCGGGAATGAGCGAGCCGAGACCTCGTGATCTGGGCGGCTTGGGTGGCTCAGGAGGGAGCCAGTTGGCGGGAAGATGGCTCATCGGTTGCGCCAGCCGTCAATGGCGCTGAACAGAAGTCTGACGAGAACAGCAAAGAACGTGACGGTGAGTGCGACTAAAGATATCAAACCGATGCCCCCCAATACATCGGAGATGTCGGACCAGAACTTGGATGATCTGTGTCCAGCCAGAACAAAACTGCCCCCACAACAGGTAAGGGTGAGGAGTAAAAAGCAGGCGAAAGCAATGGAAAGTTGGAACAGGGGATCTTTGGGGGGACCTTGCGCATTGTGATCTTCGGTCATTGCACAAAACCTTGAGGAAGTTCGACTGGATCGGTTGGTGCTGCGCCAACGCGCGGAGACTTTGCTTCATTTACCGGTGCATCGCGGCGAATCCAACGAGGGATGTCTTGAGAATAGTAGAGAAGCATGGCAAGGCAGGCGCACTGGATGGAGGAGAGCCCGGCAAAGACGCGGATGTCGGGTTTGAAGAAATCGCAGGCGAGGCGAAAGGCGAAATAGGAAGTCATGAAAATTTTGAAGAGATCGCCTTGGCGATGCGGACGACGAGAGATTTGAAAAATGGCGCAGGCGAGGAGGAGAAGAAAAAGAACTTCGTAGAGTTGAGTGGGATGGCGGCGAAGGCCATCGCCGAAGTTGATGCCCCAGGGAAGCGAGGTGGCGACGCCGACGGTGTGATCTCCTATGCCAGTAAGAAAGCATCCGATGCGGCCGACAGCGATGCCGATACAGAGCGGAAGAGCGAAAAGATCGCCAGTGCGCGAAGTGATGCCGAGGAGACGCTTAGCAAATTCAACAGCGAAGAGGCCGCCGATGAGGGCGCCGACGATGGTTTTTCCAGAGAACAAAATAGCGGGCTGCGAGAGATGAAGGCGCGTTTGCTGAGGATCTTCGAGCAGGAAAAGCAGCTTGGCGCCAAGCACCGCGCCGATGGCTGCAGCGGCGATGATCCACCATCGATTTGAGTCGTCGAGACGATCGCCGTGTTGGCGGCGCAATGCGAGGTAAATGCGAAATCCAAGCGTGTAGGAAAGCGCCTCGAAAAGAAGATGCGGATGAATGGATATGGGCCCGACATGAAAGTAGAAGGGGAAAGACATTGTTGGTGAAAAGCTACGCCAAGCACGGTGAATCGTCAACGAAGCGGAGACCAAAGAGTAAGGCGGAAAGCGGAAAAGACGCTATGAAAGAGCAGAAGCGCACGAGCCGCGACAAATCTACAAACAAATCTGTATGGAAGATGCTAATCAATTGTAAAAACGCATTGAGTTATCAAGATTGGACTTGACTCGTGTGGAGTTTGGGCTAAAATCCCCGCGCTGTCTGTAAGTTTTTTCGCGCCACACACACCTCAGTTAAGTTGCAAATAAAGGAATAGTCGAGAGAAAGTCTGGGAGGACTAGTATGTATAGGCTCATCAGGACGGTTTTGCCATTGTGTGCTCTGGCGATGGCAACCGCTGGAATCGCGTCGGCGCAGGGGACAATCGCTGCAAACAAGAAGCTGCCGGCAAGTATGCTGAAAAAAGTGGCCCCGCGAACGGCGAGGAAATCAGACCCGATTTCCGCGTTTGGGGTCAACAAGGCCTACGGAGGAACGGGCAAGTCTGCCGCGGTGTCGATTGGAATTCCCGGGGTGGATACGCTGGCGAACTGGTCGGACCAATTCGTATCGCCGGGATTTGACCCGAACGGAAATGCGGAATCGGTGTGGCCGTATACGATGGTGGGAGCGCCGCCAGAATCCGGGAACGTCACAAATTTCAGGGCGCCGATCATCCCCGTGGACGTGGATTTGCTGGATGCGGACGGGAAAGTGGTGATTACGTTCGCCGGCTCACAGGTAGCGAAGGCTGTCTACAATTCGCCGGTATTCGAATCGTACAGCTACCCGTCGGGAGATGGGCAGTTTGACGACCAGATGATGCGAACACAGTTTTGGAATCGAATCCACCGCTCGGGGGAAGAGGATTCGGATAACGGGTATCACAACTATTTGAACCCGAGTGTGAAAACCACGAGGCATATGCAGATACCTGACGCGTTTTGGGCGGTGTTTGTCGATGGCAACGGCAATCCTGTCGCCGCCGCGATAGATGAGAACGAATTCGGGAATCTGCTGTTTCCGGCGACGTTCCCGTTTGACAATTCGACACCGGTAGGCGCCGCCGAGAATTCCGGGGACATCACGACGAAAGATATCTCGACGTTTCTGTTCAACAATGTGTATCTGTACAGCGGCGGAAACCCAAATAACTGCTGCATTCTGGGCTATCACACGTATGATTTTGAGCCGGGAATTCCGAGTAACGGAAACCGGCAGCGGTGGTACGTGCTGAACTATTCGAGCTGGATCTCGCCGGGATTGTTCTTCTTCGGATTCGAAGACATTACGGCGTTGAGCCATGAAATGTCGGAAACGTTTGACGATCCATTTACGAATAACGTCACGCCATGGTGGCTGTCGCAGGATCCGTTTACGGGTGGCGCGAATTGCCAGGACGATCTGGAAGTAGGCGACGTGGTGGAAGTGCTGACCACAAATCCAGTGTACGCGGCGGCGGTGGATGGCCGGACGTATCATCTGCAAAACGAGGCGCTGCTGCCGTGGTTTGCGTTCCAATCGCCATCGCATGCGCGGAATGGAACGTACAGCTTCCCGGATGAAACGACGCTGATGAGCCTGTCGCCAGGGCCGCTGCTGCCCAACTGCAAGCCAGCACCCTGAGTTAAAGAGAATTGATGGGGTGACGCAGTTCTCAATGCGTGGGTGTATGCGGCCGGACAATCTAATGGCTTGAGTCTGTGAGCCTCCAGGGGCTAAAGCCCCGCTTTTTGGCGGCTGTTTAGGTGGCGGCTGAAGCCGCCACCTACAAAACCTGGGGTGACGCGGTTTGCAGCCGTGTCACCCCATTTTCATTTACGGTAAAGGTGCGTGGCGGCGTTTCACGAAGTGGGGGCAACTTTGCGGGACGATGGAGAGTCAGAGCGAGCAGGAGAGGGTTATGTTACGAATTCAAATTTCCCCTTGGAAAAAGTTAGTAGTAGCAGCGGCGGTATTGGCGTGTTCGTTGGCGGTTGGGTATGGAGCCGCGCCACGCGGGTGGATACTGGCGGGTACAGCGCCTGCGGAGTATGAAACAAGAGTGGATACGGATCATGCGTATCAGGGACATCCCAGCGCGCTTCTGAAAAGCAAGCAAGCACGGACCACGGGCTTTGGGACGTTGATGCAGCAGATCAGCGCGGGACAGTATGAAGGCAAACGGGTGCGGCTGAGTGGCGTGGTGAAGTCAGAAGAGGTCACGGGCTGGGCGGGGTTGTGGATGCGGGTGGATAAAGAAAAGGAAGTGCTGGCGTTCGACAATATGCAGGACCGGGCGATCACCGGGACGGGAGATTGGCAGCGGTACAACGTGGTGCTGGATGTGCCGCGGGATGCGACGGGAATTTCGTTTGGAATGCTGCTGACGGGCGCGGGAGAAGTGTGGCTGAGCGGGCTGAAGTTTGAGGTGGTGGGATTGGATGTGCCGACGACGAATATGACGGGGAAGGATGCGCATGCGCCTAGCGAGCCTGTGAATTTGGATTTTACGGAGTAGGGATCGGATTCACATAAAAGATTGGCGCGGAGTTGAGTGCGAAGAGGGATTCATCAGGCCATCCGGAGTGACGAGTTTTGATGAGGATCGCGGTGAATTAGCAATACTTGAATGATTCCCTCAGCGGCTAAAGCCGCACATATGCGAGGGCGTTGCGGCACGGCTGAAGCCGTGCCCTGACGAACGAAGCGTGGGGGGAAGAAGACAAAGTCCCCATACGCGGCTACGGCGTATGGGGCACCCAACTCTTCGCTTACGTCGAGTTCCGAAACAATCTGTGAAGCCGTGCCCTGACGCCCTGACGGGAGATTCTCACTGCGTTCGGGATGGGGTCCTGCAAGCCTATGAGGTGGCCACCTGAAGGTGGCCGACTACATCGGCAAGTTTCCAAATCAGGTGCGAGTTGGGGCGGCGGCAGCTACGGAGGCGAGGTAGGCTGCTACGTTGGGGTGGTTGCGCTCATCGGCGATTTGTAGGGCGGTTTTGCCGTCGTTGCTGCGGTGGCTTACGTCGGCGCCGTGGGCGATGAGTTGCTTGACGATTTCGCGATGGCCGTTGGCGGCGGCGGTAAGCAGTGGCGTGTAGCCAGGGCCGTAGCGGTAATTGACGTTGGCGCCTTTTTCCAAAAGCCATTTCACAATTTCGGTGTGGCCGCCGGTGACGGCGCCGGTGAGCGCGTTGTAGCCAGTGCCATTGGTGGCGGCAGCGTTTATGTCCGCGCCTTTTTCCGCGAGATAGGCGGCAACGTCGAGATGACCGAAGACGGAAGCGAGAGCGACTACCGGGAAACCATCTGGGGAAAAGGAATTCGCGAGAGCGGGATTTTTTTCGACGAGCTCTCTTACGCGATCGATACTTCCGGTGGCTGCGGCGTCGTGAATCTCGAGTTGCGCGCCATGGAGCATGAGGAGATCGCGGATTTCGCGGTGGCCCCGATAGACGGAAGTGAGAACGGCAGAGAGACCGGTATCGTCTTTGGCGGAAGCCAGGTCGGGATCGACTTCCAGCAGAGCTTCGACGCGCGAGTAGTCGCCAGTCTTAATGGCGTCGAAGAATCCCGCGGCGGGACTCATGAGCTATACCCTCCAGAAAGAATAGATGACCAACGAGAGCGCGCGGGTGCGTACGGCGAAACTGCGCGGCGAACGATCAACGCCGCGAACGATCCTTGCGAACAGCCTCGTCGATGAGCGCATCGAGCTCGACCCGGGACAAGGTGACTTCGTCGGTGTCGTTCTCCCCGGTGTCGCAGGTTTCGGGAAGTTCAGCACCGCCCCCAGGAGGCGGGGTGACATGGTAACGAACCCGCGCGGCCATCAGCTTGGCGACTTCGCGAGTGGTGAGGAGCTGCGGCTCACCAGCCAAACGCGCCGCCAACATAATTTTAGCGAAATGCTCGAGAGTTTCCATGCGAAAAAAAGCGGTGAGGAGGTCGGGGCCGCAAGTGACGGCGCCATGATTGGCGAGAAGCAACGCATCATAGTGCGGCACGTAGGGTTCGAGCACTGCGCCTAGATCCGGAGTGCCGGGAGTGGCGTAGCGAACCAGCGGAATTTTGCCAAGGCACACCACGATTTCCGGAAGCAGGGCCTGATCCAGACCAAGACCGGCGGCAGCGAAACCTGTGGCCGTGGCGGGATGGCCATGACAGACAGCTTGCACATCGGGGCGCATGCGGTAGAAGAGAAGATGCATTCCGGCTTCGGAAGAAATTTTGCGATCACCTTGAAGGTGACGGCCGTCCATATCCATGACCACGAGATCCCCGGGCGACATCATGCCCTTATTCATGCAGGTGGGAGTGGTGAGGATGCGGTCGGCGTCGAGCCGAATAGAGAGATTGCCTTCGCCAGCGACGATGAAGCCGCGTTCATACATCCATCGGCCAATCTGGCAAATATCACGGCGGTGCTGTTCTTCAGTTCTTGCAGCAAGCTCGGGCGACGAGTCCGATGGCACGGTACGGACTCCTTCCTCGACCACGCGGTGGTGCGATCTAATCGGGAGCGATCGTTTTGGGTACTGCTGGCAGAAAGAGTACGCTTGGAGACCAAGAAAGCCAAGCGCAAATCACGCGTAAATACCTCGTAATTTGAGAGCCGTGGCGACCCGGTCAATCGACAACATGTACGCGGCAATTCGATTATTGACACGATGGGTTTCGGCGTAGCGAACGACCTCGTCGAAGGCGCGGTCCATGATGTCGAAGAGTCGCTCGTTGACTTCGCTTTCGCGCCAGAAGAAGCCCTGGCGGTCTTGAACCCACTCGAAATAGCTGACGGTGACGCCACCGGCATTGCCGAGAATATCGGGCACGGTGAAAATGCCCTTGGCATCGATGATGGCGTCGGCCTGCCAGGTGGTGGGGCCATTAGCGCCCTCGCAAAGGATTTTGGCTTGAACCTGGTGAGCGTTTTGCTCGGTGATTTGATTTTCGATGGCGGCGGGGATGACCACATCGCAAGGCTGGAAGAGAATGTCGCGCGCGCTCATCTTGGTGCCACCACCGGGAAATTCCTGGAGCGGCTTCTTCTGAGTGTAGACCCAATCGATGACTTTGGGAACGTCGAAGCCCTTTTCGTTGTAGAGACCACCACCGATATCGGCGAGTCCGACGATGCGATATCCAGCTTTCTGCATGAGTTCGGCGGCGAGCGAACCAACGTTGCCAAAACCTTGAACGCAGACGCGGGTGGTTTCTTTTTTCATGCCGAGCTTGGCGAGGGCTTTGTCGACGCAAATCATGACGCCGCGGCCAGTGGCTTCGCGACGGCCACGTGAGCCACCGAGTTCGATGGGCTTGCCGGTGACAACAGCGGTAGTAGCCTGACGGGCGTGCATGGAATAGGTGTCCATCACCCAGGCCATGGTCTGCTCATTGGTGCCAACGTCGGGAGCCGGAACATCGCGCTCGGGCCCGAGCCAATCAGAAAGTTCGGCAGTGTAGCGGCGGGTAAGACGTTCGAGTTCGCCGCGAGACATTTTGCGGGGATCGCAGATGATGCCACCCTTGGCGCCACCGAAGGGAATGTCGACAACGGCGCATTTCCAGGTCATCCAGGCGGCGAGGGCGCGGACTTCATCGATGCTGACATCGGGAGCGAAACGGATTCCGCCTTTGCCGGGGCCGCGAACGGTGGAATGCAAAACGCGATAGCCGGTGAAAACTTCGAGCTGGCCATTGTCCATGCCGACGGGAATGTAGAGAGTGATTTCCTTGTCGGGATATTTGAGATAACGGTAGATGCCCTGCTCGAGGCCTAATTTGTTGGCGGCAACTTCAAAACGCGCTTCAGCGTTTTGGTAAACATTCATCTCTTCTGGTGCTGGAGCTAACGTGGACATGCACAAGACTCCTTACAAGTCGCGACCGGTTTGGGGCCACGTACGGCAGAGTTCGACCTGGAAAAAGCGCAGGCCTGAAGATTAAGTGGGTCAACGAGGAGAACGCGGCGGGCTACCCATCCCACCGGAACGGCTAATTGACCGGGGTTTCAGTATACGAAGCGAAATTGAGCACTGCAAGGGAGTGGGAATGGGGTGGTTGCGTGTGGGGAAAGGGTGATGCGGGCGCAGATTGCAGGCATGCGTTCTTGGGCACGATATATCGTGCCCCTACGAAGAAATTTGCGGTGGAGATTACTGGATGCGGAATTGGACGGTGACGGTGAGGTGCATGGAGGTCGGGCTGCCGTCGAGTTGCGCTGGAGAATACTTCCACTGCTTCACGGCTTCGAGAGCGGCTTGATGAAGCACGGGAGAGCCGGAGAGCACTTTCATGGTGGTGACGTTGCCCTGGGCATCGATCAAGGCGTCGAGGGTGACGTTTCCGGAAATGTGTTGAGAGCGCGCCATAGAAGGATAGACCGGGGGAACGGATTTGATGAGGCGGGCTTGCTTGACGTCTCCGCCAACGGGAGCGGGGGCGGCGGGCTCTTTACTGTGGCCGCCAGTCAGGCTGGAAAGCGAATCGGCGTTGGGAGCGACTTGCGAGCCGACATTGAGTTCGGCGTCGGGAGAATCGGATGCGGCGCTGGAAGAATGGTTCACGACGGGAGTAGCCAGGCGCACATCGCCGAGAGCCGGTTTTTTGGGCTGAGCGACAGCGGGAGTTGGGACTGCGGCAATTGGACTTTCTTTGAGATTTCTTGTTGAGGACGGCGCGGGGACGCTGGAAGTCGTGGAAGCGGCGCTCGATGGTTGCGAAGACGTGGGAGTCGCAGGAGGAGC
>Ga0210396_10007680_pt1 | contig 10251 bp, 17 predicted proteins | sample IncBWH17OmetaG_FD_155466 | JGI IMG/M metagenome (GOLD analysis project Ga0210396, IMG submission 155466) | Forest soil microbial communities from Barre Woods Harvard Forest LTER site, Petersham, Massachusetts, United States - Inc-BW-H-17-O ... | reverse complement strand
CGCGCCCGACCGCAACCCTCCCCACAACCTTTCCCGCGACGTGATCGAGGCGGCTATCAAAGAGCAAGGCTTCCAGCTTTGGCGGCTGAGCAAGCGGTCCAATCCGACCTAGTGAGATACCGGCGAAACCGGCGACAAAGGTATTACGGGACGCAACCAACGGAGTATTTGCGATGATAGTGCGCACCCATAGATTCAAGGTCGGTCAATCGGTCAATCTCATTCCATCGATTTCTCGGATTGCGGCACAAGGCCACTTTGAAATCGTCAGCCTGCGACCGGTCGAAGGCGAAACTCCACAATATCGGATCAAAAACCGGAGCGAATTGCACGAACGCGTGGTCGCGGAGACGGACCTCGTCCTATCTGCTTTCTAAAGCTCGGTTGATTGAAGAATGGGGCGATATCGGGAATAACGACGGAAGGAAACACAAATGTTCAAGATTCTTGAGCTCAAGAACGCGGATATGGCGGTGCCGGCGGAGGTGGGACATGGATACTCCACGCGCGAACAAGCCTTGGCGGCGGTCAAAAAGCATCTGACGACCTTCAAGGCAGCCGGACACAATCCAGAAGGAAACTACTGGTGGGTGCGGGATTCTGAAGGCCTGCGAAAGTGCTGGATTTCAAGTGCCGACTGAAGAAGACGCTGCGGCCAATGCTCAATTTCCCAAACCAGAGCCGAGTCTTTGATCAAACCCGACGTGCGGTCCGGTTCTGGGGACACGACAGCGCGATGGAGTGGTCATTCTTTGTAACCGAAGACGCGCTCAAACAGTTGCAACCGAGCGTGGAGCGCAATGAAGAGAGCCTGCTGCTCGCCTTTGATACTCATCGGGCGGCCATCCAAGCTGCCGCAATGAGGGCGTATGAGCGGAAGCGAAGGGGCTCGTATGAGCTTGCGGTCGCAGACTTTTGAGTTCGGATCGAAGTGTTCGCTGTGAACGCTTAGCTTTCGCCTGAAAGGCGCTTGAAGTCAGCAAGGACCGCGACAATCAGCTTTTGCCTGCGCGGATCTTGTGACGTCAGCGACGCTGCAAACAGATTGAGGAGATAGCGGGCTTTTTCTGCGGCCTCATGCCAATTTGCCGCCGGCGACGCTAGCAGGTGGGCTTCCAGTTCCTCCTGTCGCACGCGTAGCGCATTTTGGTCAGTCTCGACGTCCGTTAGTAATCGACGGAGTTCAGTGGCTTTTTGAGCCGCCATCCCCCGATGTAGATCGAGGTCAATAGTCTTGTCAGTCATAGCGCATCGCGCCGCGTTAGAGGATAGTCCGCGCTTTCATACAAGCGGCGGATGTCGTCGCTGCCGTATCTCCGTTCGTTCACTTCGAGAAACGCGCCGACAAGACACGCGCGCGGCAGGTCTTCCATCGCGAAACGGATGGCCTGGGCGGCTTTGGCAAATCGCTTGTACCCGAACGATTGACGCCGCGGCAATCTGCGAGTCGGGAACAACTCGGCTAAGGCATTATAATCAAACTCAGCCATCGCTTTTGACCTTGGAGATTGAGCGTTCTTCCAACGATGATATGAATCTAAGATCAAAATACGCCATTACCAGTCCGCAGCCAGTCCGCACTGAAACTCTTGTGAAAGTCCGAGCAAGTTTAGCGATATCTATCGATTTCTGCGCCACTCCGTTGTGGACGTTTAGTGCGGCTTGCTGTACGGTGTTGCCAACAGCAAAACGAAGTAATCTGGCGTGTATGCCGAGCAATGCGCTCGGCCGCACTGGCTTGCCCTGCTCAATGCCCAGCGCAGAAAAGACGCCCTCGCATCGGGCGCCCTCGCATCGAATGATCCCGCTTTGATCATTAGGCGTCAGAGAGCAGGCGGCACGGCCCCGTCCGAGTACTAGCCGGCGAAAGTTCAACGGGCGAACGAAAGGCTCTGATGACGAACATCGATGTTCACGTGATCAAATTTCAATGCCCGAGCTGCGGTCACGACCTTGAGCAAAGCATTGGGCAATTGAAGTCTGGTGAACGCATGCAATGTCCTGGCTGCGGCATTGGCATCAACGTCGACACGGACCGCTTGGCCAACGCCGCGGAGGAAATGCACAAGGCACTTGGGAAAGTGCCTCCGGAGATAACGATCAAATTCTATCGGTGAGGCCGTACCAAACCATGGCGGCGGTTGCACCGGAAAGGGAAGTCATCTTGAGCGAAGGATTGAAAGCCGGCGCGACCGACGCGCAGATCGACATGCGCGCCTTGACCCGCGGCCTGGCGCGGTATCGCCAGCCAAACCAGGGACGCAGCGTCGTCGAAATTCTGATCACGATTGGACCCTTCGTTTTCCTCTGGTTGCTGGCGTGTCTCTCACTTCGAATCGGGTATGGGTTTCATTTGTTGCTGGCTGTTCCTGCGGCGGGCTTTCTTGTCCGCTTATTCATGATCCAGCACGATTGCGGTCACGGCTCGTTCTTCCGCGATCGCTTGGTGAACGACTGGGTTGGCCGCGTTATCGGCGTACTGACGCTGACACCCTACGACTTCTGGCGCCGCGCGCACGGCGTGCATCATGCGACATCGGGCAATCTCGATCATCGCGGCACTGGCGATATCGACACGCTAACCGTGCGCGAATATCGAGCGCTTTCGCGCTGGCGCCGGCTCCGCTATCGCCTCTATCGCCATCCGATCGTTATGTTTGGCGTTGGTCCCATCTATTTGTTCGTCATACGCCATCGCCTGCCATTCGGTTTGGCGCGGGAAGGGCTGGGGCCCTGGATCAGCACCATGGCAACCAACGGCGCGATCGCGTTTGTCGTGGCCGGCATGATGTGGTGCGTTGGCGTAAGGCCGTTCCTGCTCGTACACCTGCCGATTACCTTCGTTGCCGGTGCCGTGGGGATGTGGCTGTTTTTCGTCCAACATCAATTCGAACACACGGTGTGGTCTGATGGCAGGGATTGGAGCTTCTCCAGTGCCGCGCTCTATGGCAGCTCGCACTACGATCTGCCGACCGTGTTACGCTGGTTCACCGCCAACATAGGCATGCACCACATCCATCACTTGTGCAGTCGAATTCCTTTTTATCGGTTGCCGATGGCTCTTCGTGACCATCCCGGCCTCGCGACTGTCGGTCGGCTCACGCTGGCTCAGAGTCTCGCATGCGTGCGCCTGGTGCTGTGGGACGAGACGACACGCCGGCTCATTTCTTTTCGGGAAATGCAAACGATCGGCGGCGACACCGCGCCCGCGCTCATCATCGCGCCGGCTCACAAATGAGGGTGAGACACAGAGTAACCGTTTGGGCGGCAAATCCGGAGCTTCAAGAGTCCGAAACGTCAAGCAACGCCAGTACCCGACTTTGGCCTTTACCGCTTGTATTCCAGCACGACAAAGTTATTTGATATGTCTCGCGCCATGCTCGGTCACAAAGACTTTTCCGTTATTGTGCAGCGGCGCGCGCCGTCGCCGAAACCGTGGCGATGGGAGATTTATCGTCTGGGCAGAAAAAGCCCGATTGAATTCTCAAAGGTTTTCTTCGAAACCATAACTGAAGCTAGCCGCGCGGGCGAGAGGGCGCTCGCATTGCTGCTGAGCGAATGTTCCGATTGAGAGGGCGGCGTTCGTCCGGGTCGAAAACTCTGCGTGCTTATTCGGGATGGCACGCGCTCACCGCTCGACGCGTGCTTTTCAGCGGGCGGCCCCGAACGCGGCTTCCGCCGGCGTCTACCGGCACGATCAATTGCCGGCTCAATGTTTCTGAATGATGCAATCGCCGCCTGCGGCCTTTAATCCGTTGCACAACTTGGCGGCCTTTTCTGCTGACGCGAAGGGGCCGACAAGAGCTCGATAGTAAATGCCGGCGGCGCCGAGATCGGCGCGGTGAATGATCGGTGCGCGGCCGTTGAGCTGATTTGGGTATTTCGCTTGCAGCGACCGAAACGCAGCCTGAGCCCTTTTTTCGCTGCGCTCAGACGTAACTTGAACCGCATAACCATTCCCCAGAGCAGGAGGGGTGATTGCCGCAGTGCCGTTCGCATTGGCTGCGATTGGGGCGTCAACCAAATGCGCGGGGCTCAATGCGGCCGTGACGTCCGCCGCACTCGAGTTTTCGGCGCGCTGCGACGCAGCGGGGACGGTTGAATGAGGCCCGGAAGGATCCGCAGCTGAGACCGCTTCTCGGGGCATCGCCTGGTTCTGTACCGGCTGACCGGCGGCAGGCGTCGCGGACGACCTCGCGCCGGGCAGCGAACCACGCGGAGCTGCTTTCGGGGGCCCAATCGTCGTCGCTGGCTGCTCTTCACGCGAGACCATATTGTCGATCGAACCGGTGGTCGTCGCGCCGACTTGGCGCGCGTCGCCGCTGCTTTCCGCTGGCGGCTCGCCGGGAGCGGGCGCGGTCCTATACGGTTCGTTGATGGCTCCAATGGTCGGCGGCGGCAGCGCCGCGCCGCCGAACATGTCGCGGTAGCCAAACACCCAGGCCGTGCCAATCAGCGCAAGACCGCACATTGCCATCAGCAAGGTCAGGCGTCGCCGGCGCACGCGCGGAACTTCATTCTGATACGCCTCCTCAGCGTAGGGTAGATCACCGATGTCATACGCTTGATCGTCGGGACGATGCCCATCGCTCTCGAACGCTTGCTCATGCTCATTGCGATCGACCGGCAGCTGGGGCGCGGGCGGAAGCTCGGGCGGTTCATCGTAGCCATCCGAGACGGTTTCATCGCGGAAGCGATTACCGGCAGGCGCGCTCCCCCCGTGCGTATCGGATTGAGCGATCAGTCGGGCGAGTTCTGCAATGGGATCGTATGCTCGGTCGGATAGGAAACGTTCGTCAGCCATCGGATTTGCTCGGATCTAGTTTGCGCCCGAACCCTGACGCACAGGAGTTCCACAACCACCAGGCAAGCCGATGTCGATTATCAGTTTCAATGAATAATGAAGCTTAAATGCTGCGCTGAAATCGCCGGCGTCGATTCTCGATGCCAATCGTCCGCCGGCCGCCCATTATGACCGAACCGATCAACTTACAGGCCGCGTGGTCTCCCCGGTCGACCGTCATTTTCTTGGCGCGCCCGAGCACAATCAAAACATCATGCACGGGGAACAGGACCAATCACCGGCCGCCGCGATCGCAAGCGAAGACGAACTTGCGCTGATCATGCAATGGAGAGCTATTCGATGATGCTGGTGCTGTGAGCGAGCTTTCGAACACTTCTGCGCTTAGAGACGAATCGCGCGATCTCCGCATAAAATAAGAATAACGAGACCGCCGCAGAAAGCAGCACCCGTCGCATCTCGACCGCGAATTAGTTCTAGCGGGACCTTGCGCTTTCGTCTCGGCACCATGAGATGCAAAGGTACCGGCAAGCAGTGTTAGTTTGCTTGAGAGCTGCCCACGAAACGGCGACGTGCCGAAGTCTCCGCTCACCCATTGGCAGCGCTGGTGTCATCGGCTGACACAACTCCAATCGAAAAATTGAGGTTTGCGTGGCGGGTGCCGACTGCATCCGCCAATCGGCCGTGCGCGACCTGGTTGCGCGTGTAGTGATAAAGATTTCCACAAAGGAGAATACCGATGAATAACGAAAACCTGACTGTCCACTTCAAGGTCAAAGACTTCAACGCATGGCGTACCAGTTACAATGGACATGAAAAAGATCGGGTGACTGCCGGCATCACCAATGGGAGAGTGTTCCGCAGCCCCGACGATCCAAATGACGTTGTGATCCTTCAGGACGTCGCCGACGTAACGAAGGCCCGCACGTGGTTGACCTCAAATGAAATGAAATCGGTGATGGAGAAGAGCGGCGTACTTGGCTCGCCCAGCATCCGTTTCGCCGCGGCCGGCTAATCGCAGGCGTTGTACCGGAACGGTTGGTATCTGTTGTGTCGCGTGCCGTTCCGGAAGATGGAAGCCCCAGCCCCAACCGGCTGGGGCAACCGAAGCGGCAGCAGTACCGCCTTTGAGCATGGTTGAAAGTCTAAGCGTCGGCTATCTCCGTTCCCTCGGACTCCAAGCCCACGGAAGCTGCTGGGACTTTGCGTCAGGAAGGCAGCGGCAACCGCTTAGTGTCAAAGTGAACGTTACTGCTCGGGGATAGTTGTTAGTTGCAGACTTTCCTAACGGAAGGATCCGCGCGCGGAAAGGATCGAATATGTTCACCCCTGAACAATATCGTGCTCAGGCAGTGGAATACTCTCGGTTGGTCAAGATAGCGAAGAGCCCGACCGAGGTGAGAGAATTCCAAAGACTCGAACGCACCTTCACCGAGCTCGCAGACAACGCGCAATGGGCGGTCGACAATCACGACAAATCTTTGCATGCCACGAGCGGTTCCACTGGTGCAAGCAAATCGAAGGTCGGAAGCCCTGCAGCGTCGGCGCAAGCAACAGTTGGTCGCCTCGGTGCGTGGTGCTTGCCGGCTTTAAGCGGGCTCACAGTTGAGAGCTAACCGCACCTGATCTGCATTAAGCGCAGCCCGCAAGGAAGGGCAGCGACAGCACCGTTTTGAGCTTTTCGTTTCTCACGACCATCATTATTCGGGGATCGCCATACTCGCCGCCTTGTCTGAGCTCTCGAATAATGCGAACGGCGTGGGCGAGCGCGGCGGCATCATCCGTCAGTAATGTGCCCAGCAGATCGCTATCGACGCGGTCGGGCCATCGGATGGAGAAAAAATAGCGAGACACACCATACTCTCCCTGACACGTTCTTCATGTGGGACAATGAGGCCGGGGGTGCAAGAGCCGTTTGGCTCGCTAAATCCTGCCGGAATGCTGGAAATGGCTGCCCCAAAAGTCCGGCCTTAAGCGGCGTCCCTCGATTTTGGCGATGCGGCCGACCACACGAGGGGCATCGGCGGACGTTTCCGAGAAAAGAGGCAGCTCCACTGCGAATTAGTTCCCGCGGCGCCTTGCGCTTTGATCTCGGCGTCATGAAATAAACAGAGGCTGGCAGGCGTTCGCCTGCCGGCGAGCTGCCGTTGAAACGGGAAAGTACCGAGATTTTCGTTCGCTCTCTGGCAGCGCCGGCGCGCCATCGGTAGACGCGATTACCTGAAAAATGGACGCTCGTTCAGCTGTCGTTGGCGCCAAGCTTTCTGGTGCTGGCCGGCGTTCCGTGCGGCACCCACCCCTTCGATCGAAAGGCTGATGCCATGCAAGCTCCATCGATTCTCCAGGGCGAGTCGCGTACGCGTCTTCTGCAGGGAATAGCAATTGGCGCGGTCGCATCGGTTGCCATTGGATTTTCGTGGGGCGGTTGGATGACCAGCCGTACCGCCAACATCCTCGCGGCCGAGCACGCCGAAAGCGCTGTGATTGCGGCGCTCACGCCGATCTGTGTGGCGAAATTCCTGCAGGCTGGCGATGCGAAAGAAAACCTGGCGACGCTGCAAAAGATCTCTTCGAACTGGGAACAGGGCCAATATGTGGAGAAAGGCGGCTGGGCGACACGTCCAGGGGCCAGATCTCCAGACTACCTGCTTGGCAGAGCGTGCGCAGACAAATTGATTTAAGCCAAAACTGCCGTTCAATGAGGCGTCGGACGAGGGGCCGTCTTCGAGCCGCGCAGCCGCCTGTGCCGCTGAACGAAACGACAAGCCGGTGTGATGCGCCGGCGGTCACGAGGCCAATTGAAAACGCCTCAAAGGACCGGGCGCCATGACGAAAGTCACCGCGGCGCGCGCAACCGGTTGGCCAGCCGGCGGCAACGACGAGGCGGTCCCGAGATGAGCAACGGTGGCAGTACGGATTCCAAGAAGGCGCTGTTTTGTTCATTCTGCGGGAAGGGCCAGCACGAGGTACGCAAGCTTATTGCCGGTCCGACAGTCTATATTTGCGAGGAATGTGTGGGACTGTGTAGTGATATCATTGGCGAGGAGGACAAATCGTTGGCCGTGAATTCTCATGGCGGTGTGCCGACACCAAAGGAGATACGGAAAATCCTCGACGAATATGTCATCGGCCAGGATCACGCCAAGAAAGTACTCTCTGTCGCGGTTCACAACCACTACAAGCGTTTAAAGCATCAATCCGAGAACAAGGGAGTCGAGCTGGCGAAATCGAACATCTTGCTCATCGGGCCGACCGGCTCAGGCAAAACGCTGCTTGCACAGACGTTGGCGCGCCTGCTCGACGTGCCGTTCGCCATGGCGGATGCTACCACCCTGACCGAGGCCGGTTATGTCGGCGAGGACGTGGAGAATATCATCTTGAGCTTGCTGCAGGCCGCGGACTTCAATGTTGAGCGGGCGCAGCACGGCATTGTTTATATCGACGAGATCGACAAGATTTCGCGCAAGTCCGACAATCCCTCGCTCACCCGCGACGTATCGGGCGAGGGGGTGCAGCAAGCGCTGTTGAAAATCGTGGAAGGCACCATCGCTTCGGTGCCGCCGCAAGGTGGCCGCAAGCACCCGCAGGTGGAGTTCCTGCAGGTCGACACCACGCACATCCTATTCATTTGTGGCGGCGCTTTCACAGGGCTTGAGAAGATCATCTCGGCCCGCAGCCGGCCCGGCTCGATCGGCTTCGGCGCCGAGGTCATGGCGCCCGAGGATCGTAAGCAGGGCGAGATTTTCCGCGATGTACGGCCTGAAGACCTTTTGAAATTCGGGCTGATCCCCGAATTCATCGGCCGACTTGCGGTCGTGGCCACGCTGGAGGATCTCGACGAAGCCTCCCTCAGGCGCATCCTTACGGAGCCAAAAAACGCCCTGGTGAAGCAATACCAACGGCTGTTCGAGATGGAGGGCGTGGACCTTACCTTGGCGGAGGATGCGCTTGGCGCCGTTGTACGCAAGGCAATCGACCGCAGAACCGGCGCTCGGGGTCTCCGCTCGATCATGGAGGCGCTCCTCCTTGACACGATGTTCGACTTACCGAGCCTCGAAGGCGTTGAAGAAGTGGTGATCTCTCAACAGGCCGTAGACGGCGCCGTGCGGCCGCTCTACAGCTACCGCGCCGGCGCCGCCGGACAAACTCCGGATGGAAAGAAATAGATATCGCGCGCTCACCGCTCCATCCATGCTACTCTTGGATTCACGCATGTTGAAGCACGAAACCTTTACGATCGCGAATATCTACGTACCGGTCAAACGGCGCGCGACTCTGGAACAAAAGCGCGTAGACGAAATTGCTGCGAGCATGCTCGACAAGGGCCAAGAGACCCCAATCCTGGTGCGGTCCGATGGAGCGCGCTTTGTGCTGGTCGAGGGTCTGCACCGACTGGAGGCTGCCAAGGCGCTTGGCGAGAAGACCATTGTTGGATTCCGCGTCGATGCGCGCAAGCATTGAGCTATTGACGCGTTCTCACTGTGCGTTGCCGATATTCCCACAGCAGGAATGTTGTGATCTTGTTGTTCAGTCGCTTGGTCGAATAGCCTGGCTTTCTATCCGCTCGGCGATTACATGCCCCATACAAGGAGAAACGAATGGCCCCGCGCCAAATGAAAATGCCCGAGAAGACCGAATTCGAACCCGAAGAAAAAATCTCGCAGCGCAAGCGGCCGGCGGAGGTGGGGCGTTTCGTCCTTCAAGTCGATCGGCAAACAAAAGGCTCCTATCCGACGGCAGATGCTGCTCATGCTGCGGGACTTGCGATAAAGAACGATTTTCCATTACTTCACGTCACCGTATATGACAGCGTCGAGCATGCGGGCACGACGATAGCTGTTTCGGCAACATCATAACGGCCAAGAAGCTGGAAACCTCGCTGTCGAATCTTCAGCTCGTTTCGCGCTTGTGATGCCGAGCTATTCTACTGGCTCGCTGCGGAGTTCGCTTTTCACTTTATTTCCTGTCGCACTTGCTCTCGATGATGCGCGTCTCGTTAGTATTCTTGAAATGAAGACCCACGATAAGGGCACCCCCCGCAACGAGAATGGCGACCTGGGTCCATGACCCGTCGGGATTCTTTTTGAAGGCGTCGCAGGGTAAATCGGCGAGGCCGGCGGGATATGAAGTGATCGTATAGGTTACCTCAGCTCTCGCGGCGAAAGAGACCGCCAGCCAGGTCGCTGCAGCTAATATCAGTATGCGCACCGGCTCTCCCGTCCGCTGCAGGTAAGGACCGTGAGCTTAGCCCCCTTTTTTGGACAAAAGGGAGCAATCCGCAGCGCCTGTGGGGACGGCGGTTTGTTCCAGAGTCTCAACTCAAATCGAGAGCTTTGACTCGTGCGCGGCGCTGGCCCACGATGCCGTGACGAAACTTGAGGAGTGCATCAAATGTCCAAGAAGACCAAGGAACTGAGGAAACGGGCAAAAGCCGCCAATAGGGCAGCGAA
>Ga0210396_10007678_pt1 | contig 10251 bp, 6 predicted proteins | sample IncBWH17OmetaG_FD_155466 | JGI IMG/M metagenome (GOLD analysis project Ga0210396, IMG submission 155466) | Forest soil microbial communities from Barre Woods Harvard Forest LTER site, Petersham, Massachusetts, United States - Inc-BW-H-17-O ... | reverse complement strand
ACGGATCCACGGCAGACCAAGGTCGGACCGGAAGAGAAGATTCCTCCTCTCGGCTGTGGCGCCTAGCACGAGCACTAGGCACCCACGCGAAGCAAAGCCCATCAACTGGGCACAGCGCGGTGGGCTTGCGTCCGGGCCGGGAAACTGTGTCCTGACGCCGAGGCCACATTTCACTGCGCCATCATGCACGCTTGGTAACCAAGTGGTTGGTGCTTCGGACGGCCCTCCTTTTCGTCAGGAGCGCCGTCCGACTCGTATAGGCCGAACTCCCGGATCCGGTAGCGGTCTGCTCGCCGAAGCAAGCACTCTGCGAGCGTGCAGATGTCTCGAAATAGACCACATTCGAGACTCTCAAAAGTTTGTGTCGGTGTCACCCGTAGCGCTTAACTCCGGTCAGGTAATTGCCTTTGAGCGCTTCGGGTTACACCGCCGTCGGTGCGCAATTCAGTATCGCCCAGCGGATGGAGTCGGTGCCGCCGCGAGAGCGCTCAGCTTCCCGTAGCGTGTCGTAGGTCGGTCGTCGTTCGGAGCGGGGCGGTGGTGTAGGTGAGTACCGTTACCTGGCGGCGGGTCACGATCGCTCTGGCCGTCGTGGCAGTCGTGGCCTCCGTTGTCGTCGTCGTTGTGCGGGTTTTCATGCATCCGGCTGAGCGTTCGGCACCTGCAGCCCCTCCGACAGCGACTTCAGCTTTGATCGCGCCTCAGGCCCCGCCACCGCCAGGGTTTCCGGATCTCAGTGGTTTCACCGACGTGTCGCAGGATCACGATGTGGCCCGCCATTACGCCTTGGCAACATTCACGAGCCCAACGGGCTTGCAGTGTGCAATGTGGAGCAGCCGTGGAGATACGGCAGCATTCTGCTTCGGGGCGATCCCTGGTCTCGATCATCCGGCGAACCAGGTTTACGCGGGGGACTATAAGGCATATTTCGACCAGAAGAGGCCTCCCGACACAGACAAGCTCAACGGGAAGCCCTTGGCATCAGACGAGAAGGTGATCTTAGGCGCCGGAGGAACGCTGATGGGCGGTGACCAGATCACCTGCGGTGTGCAGGACGTCGTAGTCGCGTGCATGTTAATCAGGGGATTCCGCCAGAACCACGGCGACGACACCGCCCAACGGCACGGCTTCGTCCTCGACCCACAGCGAAGCTGGACGTTTTAAGCACTTCGAGATTTCTGAATACGTCGGTCATGAGTACCGTCTTTCCCGCGCGCTAACTAACGGTGTCGGTCGTGTCCTGTCAAGGTCGAGTAATTGGGAACTGTCGCGTCGACGCCGGCTGCCCGGGTGTCCGGACCCCAAGAATTGGTCCACTTTCTTGCGAGAGTCGATTATTGGTGCGTGCATTGGCAGCCTACCGAGCTCGTGGCTGGCCGGCGGGTTCAGTGTCCGGCGTCGAATTCGATGGGCAGGGTCGCGGGTCCGGTGACTCCGATCATCGACGGCCACGGGGCCGGTCCGGTGCGGCGCAGGTTGGGCATGCGGTGGGCCATTACGGTCAGCGCTTGGGCGAGTTCGAGCCGGGCCAGATGTGAGCCCAAGCAGTAATGCGCACCGCTGCCGAAACTCAGCGTGCCGACAGCGTTGTCGCGGGTGATATCGAATCGGTCGGGATCGCTGAACGCTGCCGGGTCGCGGTTGGCGGCCGCGGTATTGGCTAACACGATTGTTCCCGCCGGGATGCGGACCCCCGCCAACTCGACGTCTTCGGTGGCGATGCGGGGCAGGGCGAAGCCGATCGGTCGGTAGCGCATGAGTTCCTCCACCGCCCGAGGAACGAGTTCGGGCTGTTCGCCGAGCAGCGCCCATTGGTCGGGATGATCGCAGAGAAGATCTATGGCAGCGGCCAGTTGGTGGCGTGTGGTGTCGATGCCGGCGCCGAGCAGGGCCACGGCCAGTGCCAGCAGTTCGTCGTGGTCGAGTTTCTGTCCGTCGTCTTCGGCGCGGATCAGCTCGGAGATCAGGTCGTCGCTCAACGTATGGCGCCGGCGGACGATCATGTCCTCGAGGTAGTCGTCGAGGGCCTGCCAGGCGTCGAGGATGCTGGCTTCGTCGGCGGCGAGATTCCAGTCGAAGATCTTCTTGATGTCATTGGACCAGTCGGAGAACAGCTTCCAGTCATGGCGTGGTGTGCCTAGAAGTGCGCAGATGACCGGGGTGGGGAACTGTTCGGCGACATCGCACACGACGTCGCACCGGCCCACCGACACATGCGCATCGATCAGCTCGGTGATGATCTCAACGATCAGTCGTTGCAGGCGTGCGGCGGCGCGGGGAGTGAACGCCTTGGCGACCAGCCGGCGCTGTCGGTGATGGCGGTTGCCGTCGATGGACAAAATCAAACTGGTGATCCGTTGCCACAGCGGCCCCGCGGTGATGCCTTGCGCTTCGGCGCCGGGCCGGTGCGCGGCGGCGAACCGCGGGTCGCGCAGCACCGAGCGGACCAGGTCGTAGGTCAGCACCTCGGGCCCGACCGCCCCGAGGGCGATCGGCGCCTGTCGGCGCGCGTCGGCGATGGCGCGGTGGGCGTCTTCGGGGTCCTGCACCTGCAGGTAGTCCAGATATGGCAACGCCGCCTCGAAGACGCTCGGGCAACTGTTGTTGGAGATGCTGTCGGTGGGCATGGTGGCCTCCTCGGGTCGGTTGACTCGAGAATCCGATCCCGCGGGCCCAAGTCCATCGGTCGCACCGCGTAGAAAACGCCAGCAGGGGGTCGTATATACGACGGGTTCCTGGCGCCATCTACGCGTCAGCGCCGATGTTTTGCGGGTCACGTGCGCCGCAGGCTGGCTAGCATGAACGAAATTGACGCGGCGCCGTTGAACTGGAGTGACCTGGGCGTGAGCGAGCTGGTACCGACCGGAACGGTGACGTTGCTGCTGGCCGACGTCGAGGGCTCGACGCGGCTGTGGGAGACCCAGCCCGAGGAGATGACCGCCGCGTTCGCGAACCTCGACCGCACCTTGGCACAGGTGGTGGACGCCCATCATGGGGTCCGCCCGATAGAGCAGGGCGAGGGCGACAGCTTCGTCATCGCGTTCGGCCGGGCCAGCGACGCGGTTGCCTGCGCGCTCGAGTTGCAGCGAGCTCCGCTGGCTCCGATCCGTCTGCGGATTGGGCTGCACACCGGTGAGGTCCAGCTGCGCGACGGATCGAATTACATCGGGCCCACCATCAACCGCACCGCCCGGCTGCGGGATTTAGCACATGGCGGACAGACTGTGCTGTCCAATACGACAAGCGGTTTGGTCGATGAACGGTTGCCCGCCGATGCGTGGCTGACCGATCTCGGTGCTCATCCGATGCGGGATCTACCCCGCCCCGAACGCGTGATGCAACTCTGCCATCCCGAGATCCGCAACGAGTTTCCGCCGCTTCGCACATCCAAAACCGCTCGCTCGCACAACCTTCCGGCCCAACTGACCAGCTTCGTTGGACGTCAAGCCGAAATGGACGAAATACGGCCATGCCTTAACGACAATCGCTTCGTCACCCTGACCGGGGCGGGTGGTGCAGGCAAGACCCGGCTCGCCGTCGAGGTCGCGAGCCGGCTCACCACGGAGTTCGACGACGGTGTGTGCTATGTCGAACTCGCACCCATCACCGATCCCGCGCTCGTGCAAGTCGCGGTCGCCCGTGCACTCGGTCTTCGAGACGAACCGGGCCGGTCCGCCCTCGACACGGTTGCGCGGTTCATCGGCGATCGCCGAATTCTCATGGTTCTAGACAACTGCGAGCACGTCCTCGACGCCGTGGCCGAATTGACCACGGCCCTTTTGAGTGCCTGCGCGCAGCTATCCCTGCTGACCACCAGCCGTGAACCCATCGGAGTGGCGGGCGAGGTGAGTTGGCGAGTGCCATCGTTGGCGCTGGCCGACGAGGCGATCGAACTGTTTGCCGACCGTGCTCGCCGAGCGCGCCGGGACCTGACCGTCACCGACGACAACGCAGGCACCATTGCCGAAATCTGTCACCGCCTCGACGGCGTTCCCCTGGCTATCGAACTCGCTGCGGCGCGGGTTCGGGCATTGTCACTGGACGAGATCCTCGACGGTCTGCACGATCGCTTCCGACTACTGACCGGCGGATCGCGCGGTGCGGTGCGACGCCAACAGACACTACGGGCATCGGTGGACTGGTCGCACGCACTGCTGACCGAACCCGAACGCGTGCTGCTCCGTCGGTTGGCGGTATTCATGGGTGGGTTTGACATCGCCGCGGCTGAAGCAATCGCGGGCGGCGACGTCGAGCGCCATCAGGTGATCGACTTGATCACCCTGCTCGTCGAGAAGTCTCTGGTTAATGCGGAATACACCAGCGGCCCAACGCGATACAGTCTGCTCGAAACGGTGCGCCAGTACGCCCTGGAGAAGCTCGGGGAGTCTGGCGAAGCTGATGTGGTCCGCACACGTCACCGCGACCATTACAACGCTGCGGCCGCGAAGCTCGACGCCCCGAGAGTGACCGACCTGGATCGGCGCGTTGACTGGGCCGAAGGCGAGATCGACAACCTGCGCGGGGCGTTCACGTGGAGCCTTGAACTCTCGCAGATTGATCGAGCGCTGCAGCTGGCGTCGGCGCTGCATCCGCTGTGGGTGACGAAGGGCCGCTTTCAGGAAGGACTGAGCTGGTTCGACACCGTGCTCAATGGAACGGGCCACACCCAGCAACCCGCGTTGCGAGGGCTGGCAATGGCCGATCGGGCCGCGCTCGACGCATACGCCGGCGGGGTCAGCCTCGAGCTTGCCGAGCAGGCATTGGCGATCGCCCGCGATATCGGCGATCAGAAGCTGACGGTCAGGGCACTGACGGCGTGCGCGGGGCAGGCCGTCTTTCGAACGGACATCATTCTGCGGTACCTGGATGAAGGCATCGACCTCGCGCGGGAATCCGGCGAGGGGTGGTGGTTGCGCCAGCTGCTCGGTTGGCGGGCATTCAACGGGAACGCAACCGGTGACCTGGGTGTGCCGCTCATGGCGGCCGAAGAGGGTTGCGCCCTCGCGGAAGCGGCCGGGGATGGGTTCCACAGTCGAATCTTTCGACTGTGGCTCGCCTTGGCGCAGACCTGCCTCGGCGATCTGGCAGAAGGCAACCCCGGATTACGCCGTGTACTCGAGGACGCTGACGCGGCTCACGATCCCGTTACGCGGGCACTCTGCCTGATCACCTTGTCTTTTGGACTCACTTACCAGGGTGAGCTTGACGCTGCTCGGGTCACTGCCGAAGAGGCCATCGCAGCTGGGGCAGCGCTCGGGGGGTACAACCTGGATACCGCCTACGCGGTGTTGGGGCTGGCAGCTTTTGCCGCAGGAGATCTGACGGCGGCAAGGACCGCAAACGAAAAGGCGTTGCACCACCGGGTTCCTGAGCGGGAGCCGCTGACGGTGAGCCTCGCCCCCCTGGCAGAGGTGGCAACGGCCTGCGGCGAGCCCGCCGAAGCGCGCCGCTGGGCCGACACCGTGGTGTCAAAGACCAATCACTGGCATTTGATGCGAGCGCTGGGCACGCGTGCCCGGGTGGCACTCGCGCAGGGTGAACCACAACAGGCTGAACGGGATGCCTATGACGCACTGGCGATGGCCACCGACATGCAGGCGCACCTGACGACGCCGGACCTATTCGAAACCCTCGCGGTGCTGGTCGCACGAACCGGAGGTGAGCGCGAGGCCGCCCGGCTCTACGGCGCAGCGCACGCAATGCGGCAGCGTACCGGCGTTGTTAGATTCAAGATCGGTGACGGCGAATATCTTCAGGATGTCAAGGAAGTCCGTACCACCTTGGGCGACAACGAGTTTGAGATGGCCTGGGACGAGGGTGCCGCGTTGTCGACGGAGGAGGCGCTCGCCTACGCGCAGCGAGGGCGTGGGGAACGTAAGCGGCCCGCCAGCGGCTGGGAGTCGCTTACCCCGACCGAGCGCGACGTCGTTCGGTTGGTATGCGACGGACTTGCGAACAGGGAGGTCGCCGCACAGCTCTTCGTCTCCCCACGAACGGTGCAAACCCATCTCACCCACGTCTACACCAAAGTCGGCCTTACCTCCCGCGTGCAACTCGTCCAAGAAGCAGCCCGCCACACATAACCCTGGGGCGGCCAAGCCTTCCATCGGGTCGGATTGTCGGGCAACTGACAACTATCGGTGTTGCATCGACTTCGCGTACCCAGCGTCGCATCCGACGGTGTTACCGGATCGCAAAGTGCGTCAGTGTTCCAGCTCCTTTGGGGGTTATCGGTGGGTGCAGTTGGCGGCGTAGCGGCCTGGCGGCTGGTAGCCAAGGGCGGAGTGGGGGCGGTGGTGGTTGTATTCATACTTCCAACCGCCGATGATGACGCGAGCGTGCGCCAGTGACCAGAAGATGTTGATGTTGAGGCATTCGTCGCGAACCCGGGAGTTGAACGATTCGATATAGCCATTGCGCCATGGCTGGCCTGGCGGAATGAACGCCAGTAAAAGGCGATCACCGGCCCAGCCGGCCATCGCCGCGCAGGCCAGCTCGGGCCCGTTGTCACACCGCAGCACAGCGGGGTAACCGCGTTGGGTGGCCAGCCGGTCCAGCTCATCGATCAGGTCATCGGCAGTAATGGAGCGTTCGACCAGCCCACCCAAGCATTCGCGGGTGTGCTCATCAACGATGGACATGATCTTGACCGGGCGCCCGTCGGTGGTGGCGTCGAATTGAAAGTCCACCGCCCACACCCGATTCGGCGCATCGGCAACCACGACCCCCGCCGCCGTGCTGGCGCCCACACGTTTGCGGCGGCGGCGCTGCGGCACCCGCAGGCCCTCCTCGCGCCACAATCGTTGAAGGCGCTTGTGGTTGACATACCAGCCGTCGGCGCGGGCGCCATGGTGGGCGCGGCGAAACCCCCACCGAGGATGTTCTTTGGCCCACAGGCGCAGCCACGCCCTTAAAGCGGCATCCGGGTCACCCAGCGTCTGGCTGGCACGGCAGTGACGCTGGGTGGTGCGGTGTTGCCCGGTGACCAGGCAGGCGAACCGCTCACTGACCCCAAGCACCCGCTGGAGGTGGTGCACGGCGGCTCGCCGGCGCTCCGGGCTTAGAAGTTTCCCCGGGCGATCTCCTTGAGCGCGGCCTTCTCCAGCTCCGCCTCCGCCAACAGCCGCTTCAGCGTCGCGTTCTCACGCTCCAATTCCTTGAGCCGCTTGACGTCGTCGGCCTTGAGCCCGCCGAACTGATTGCGCCACCGATAGTAGGTCTGCTCGGAGACCTGCAGCTCGCGGCACACATCGGCGATCTCCTTGCCCTCAGCCAGCATACGATCCGCCTGGGTTAGCTTGCGCACCACCTGCTCGGGCGTGTGTCGTTTCCTCGTTGCCATTGTGATCGTCCTTCCTGCCCACAACCTTGGAGCGGCAAGACTCTCACTCAACGTGGACCAACCAACCGGGGTCAGGGCACGGGTACTGCTAGTGGGCTAGTGAAGTAGCGGACTACTCGTGCGGTCGCGCACACCCGCCGGTGATGATTCGCGTTGTCGGGGAACACAGGTGCCCAACTGACACGCATCAAGAACTGGGAACAGGTGACGGGCGTGTACACCGACGCCCTCAGCGAGGCACACGGCCTCACCGGTCAGTGAGCGACTTCAATCACCAACCAAGGACGGGGTCAAAATGCTAAAAACACTCGAAATGAAGCCGCCGAAGAAGGTCCTATCAGCACTGCAGGCCAGTGCCGCATCGAAGAAAGTTCCATCAGCACTGCAGGCCAGTGCCGCATCGAAGAAAGCTCCATCAGCAGGGCAGACCAGTACCGCATTGAAGAAGCCGACACCACGGAAACGAGCCGGCAAACGCGTACCACCAGCGCCCAAGTCAGGCGCCCGCCCTGTGGAGCCTGCCGTTCTCGCTGCGGCTGTGCAGTCGCTGGCGCTGCCGCAGCTGCCACAGCCCGCACCGGGGCAAGCCATCAATCTGGGGCCCATCGCCGGGACCGAATCACCTACTGGTGCGTTCGGCGCCGGAGCCGTCGACCTCTGCGAAATATCACCTAGCGGTCTGGTGGCCCTGGGCGGCGACACCTTCTCGGGAAACTCTTGCGGGAGCGGGACGTGGAGCCAATCGATGGCCCTGCAAGTCAAGCCGGGTAGCGTCAACGGCAACACAATCCAGTTCAGCGGCTCGTTTGGTGGGAATGGCACGCTCTACGCCGAGCCCCCGCCGTCCGTCCCGGGCGGTAGTCAATTGCCGGCCGGGACGGTTCAGGTCTTCGGCATCGACTATGCCTTCGTGACAAGGACGGCGAACCTTCAACCCATCGATACGCGACTGGTAACAATCGATCCCAACAATCCGGGGTGGGCGACCGTTCCCGGGTCCTGCCGGGACGCAGCCAGCTGGCAGAACGGCAACGAAACACAGATCAGCGGCTACCAGGATCCCGACGGCAACGTGTATATCGTCGCCGACGGGTTCGCGCGCGATCACAGCGTGTGGCTCTACCACTGCCCGGCGGAGAGCTTCACGGACCGGAATACATGGTGGGCCTGGGGAATCGGGGACGACGGCAATTGGGCTTGGAATGTGGACCCGACACCTCTTAGCGGTGACCTCTGGGGCGAGCTGAGCCTCCGGTTGATCGAAGGCATGAAGGTTTTGTCCGGGTTCAATGCGAGCACGGGGAATGTCGAGGTCCGGGTGACTGACGATGTGACGCAAGTGTTGGCGCCGGAAACACCAGTGACGGTCGTCGCGACCCAAGAAACCGTTCCGCAAAACTACGGCGGCTACATCGTTCCCGGCTCCACCCTAGACCAGGCGATCATTTTGGTGAGTCAGTGGAATACGACGACGCACGATCCGTACAACGTGCAGCAGTTCGTCGTCAATCTCAATCGCTGATACAGCTGATCTAGCTCGCGTTAGAAGCGGGAGAGCGGTAACACGTTGCGCCGCAACCACACCGGTAGCATCACCAGAGTCTCCACTTTGTGATCTTTGCCGCGCCGAAAATTTTGACGATGACAACCTCCCGATCGTCTTCGCCGCGAAGATGGGGAACTATTCCGTCGGGCGTCGGCGGAATGGTCTAAGGACGACCGCCGAGAGCATGTTTTCGTCGGTCGAACCGCATCGCGTTCCTGGTCTCGAAAAAGACCACATCTGTGACTCGCGGAAGCCCGTCTCGCAACTCGCGTATCCGGTGACCGCGCCGATTCCCGCGATGTGCAAGGTGGCGGCGTATCTGTTGTGACATTGTGCAGGGGTGCCCGCTCCTTCGGGTGTCGTGACGTTTCTGTTCACCGACGTTGAGGGTTCGACCCGTCGGTGGGAAGCCGACGCGAAGGGCATGCGGCCGGCCCTCGCCGCCCACGACGAGGTGTTGCGCGGGGCGATCGAGGGGCACGGCGGCTGGCTGTTCAAGCACACCGGGGACGGTGTGTGCGCCGCCTTCGCCTCGCCCAAGTCGGCGGTGGATGCGGCGGTGGACGCGCAGCGGGCGCTGGAGTTGCCGGTGCGGATGGGGCTGGCGACCGGGGAAGCCGAACTGCGCGAGGGGGATTACTTCGGTGCGGTGCTCAATCGGTCGGCGCGGGTGATGGCCGCGGGGCATGGCGGGCAGATCTTGGTGGCCGACTCGACGGCGGGGCTACTGACCGGCGTTGATCTCATCGATCTGGGGCCGCGACGGTTGCGGGATCTGCCGACCCCAATCGGGATGTTCCAGGTACGAGCAGAAGGGTTACTCACGGAGTTCCCGCCGCTGAGGGCGCTGGATACCAGTCCGGGGAACCTGCGGGCTGCGACCACGAGCTTCATCGGGCGCGAGTCCGAGGCCGACGAGGTGCACGCCACGGTGAAGGCTCATCGGCTGGTCACGCTGACCGGGGTGGACGGGGTCGGCAAGACCCGGCTGGCGCTGGAAGTAGCCGGGCGGCTGGCCGACGCCGTCGCCGCGGTGTTGGGCATCACCCAGCAACCGGGCAAGACAGTGACCGAGTCGGTGGCCTCCGCCTTGGAGGGCAGAGTGCGGCTGCTGGTGTTCGACAACTGCGAGCACGTTGTCGACAGTGTCGCGGATCTGGTCGAGGCGATCCTGGCCGCCTCGGCGACCGTAACGATTCTCGCGACCAGCCGCGAAGGATTGGGGGTCAGCGACGAGCAGTTATGGCGTGTCCCGTCGCTCGACGTCAACTCCGGAACCGAATCCGCGGCCGTGAACCTTTTCCTCGACCGTGCCCAAAGTGTCGTGTCGGACTTCTCGCTGGCCCAGCCCGGCGAGGCGGAC
>Ga0210396_10007676_pt1 | contig 10252 bp, 9 predicted proteins | sample IncBWH17OmetaG_FD_155466 | JGI IMG/M metagenome (GOLD analysis project Ga0210396, IMG submission 155466) | Forest soil microbial communities from Barre Woods Harvard Forest LTER site, Petersham, Massachusetts, United States - Inc-BW-H-17-O ... | reverse complement strand
TCGTTTTGAGTCAGTCTTGTTCGGTGTTGCGGTCGGTAGTGAGTCGAAGGTTATCAATCATGGTATTAATGTTGTCCTTCAACTCCGCGACTTCGCCGCTCGCTTCCACTTGAATGGACCGGGTCAAATCGCCCTTGGTAACGGCGGTCGCGACTTCTGCAATCGCGCGCACTTGGTTGGTCAGGTTATCAGCTAGCAGATTGACGTTGCCAGTAAGATCCTTCCAGGTACCCGCGGCGCCCGGCACATTGGCCTGACCGCCGAGGCGTCCTTCCACTCCTACCTCTCGAGCTACGGTCGTAACCTGATCCGCAAAAGTGGCCAGAGTGCCCGTCATATTGTTGATCGTTTCTGCCAGAGCCGCGATTTCGCCCTTGGCGTTCACGGTCAGTTTCTGCGTGAGGTCGCCATTCGCGACTGCCGTAACGACCTTGACGATACCGCGCACTTGTTCTGTCAGATTGACGGCCATGACGTTGAAGCTGTCGGTTAGGTCTTTCCATGTTCCACCGACACCGGGCACCTGCGCCTGACCACCTAGCTTGCCGTCGGTGCCGACTTCACGCGCCACGCGCGTGACCTCAGCGGCGAAGGCGTTGAGCTGGTCCACCATCGTGTTAATGGTGTTCTTCAGCTCGAGAATTTCGCCTTTCACGTCGACCGTAATCTTGCGTGACAAGTCTCCGCGAGCAACAGCAGTGGTCACTTCGGCGATATTTCGAACCTGGCCAGTCAGGTTGCCGGCCATAGCATTCACGGAATCAGTGAGGTCTTTCCACGTGCCCGCGACGCCCGGCACGTTCGCCTGTCCACCGAGTCGACCTTCGCTGCCTACTTCGCGCGCTACGCGGGTGACTTCGGCCGCGAACGAGCGCAGCTGCTCGACCATTGTGTTCAGAGTTTCTTTGAGCTGCAAAATCTCGCCGCGAACGTCTACTGTGATCTTCTTCGAGAGATCCCCGTTCGCGATGGCAGTCGCCACCTCAGCGATGTTGCGAACTTGGCCGGTGAGGTTGCTGGCCATGAAGTTGACGTTGTCGGTCAAATCCTTCCAAGTTCCGGCGACTCCGGGCACCTGCGCCTGGCCTCCGAGTTTGCCGTCAGTACCGACTTCGCGGGCAACGCGCGTTACCTCGCCGGCGAAGGCATTGAGCTGGTCCACCATCGTATTGATGGTGTTCTTCAGTTCGAGAATTTCGCCTTTCACATCGACCGTAATTTTGCGCGACAAGTCGCCGCGAGCCACTGCAGTGGTGACTTCGGCGATGTTGCGCACCTGGCCTGTGAGATTGCCGGCCATAGAGTTCACGGAATCAGTGAGATCTTTCCAGGTGCCGGCCACGCCGGGAACTTGCGCCTGGCCGCCCAGTTTGCCTTCGGTTCCTACTTCGCGGGCCACGCGAGTCACTTCCGCCGCAAACGCGTTGAGCTGGTCCACCATCGTGTTGATGGTTTCTTTAAGCAAGAGAATTTCGCCGCTCACGTTCACTGTAATTTTCTTGGACAAATCACCGCTGGCAATTGCTGTCGACACTTCCGCGATGTTTCGCACCTGTCCAGTCAAGTTGCTGGCCATGGAGTTCACAGAGTCCGTAAGATCTTTCCACGTTCCGCCGACGCCGGGCACTAAGGCCTGCCCGCCCAGCTTTCCGTCGGTCCCTACTTCGCGAGCGACACGCGTAACTTCGGACGCGAACGACCGCAACTGGTCCACCATCGTATTGATGGTGTCTTTGAGCTCAAGAATTTCCCCTTTCACATCGACCGTAATCTTCCGCGACAAGTCGCCGCGAGCGACGGCCGTCGCGACTTCAGCGATGTTGCGGACCTGCCCGGTCAAGTTGCTGGCCATGAAGTTGACGTTGTCCGTGAGATCCTTCCACGTGCCGGCCACGCCAGGAACCTGAGCCTGACCACCAAGTTTGCCTTCCGTGCCCACTTCGCGAGCTACGCGCGTTACTTCCCCCGCAAACGCGTTCAGCTGATCCACCATCGTGTTGATAGTGTTCTTGAGTTCGAGAATCTCGCCTTTCACGTCCACTGTGATCTTGCGCGACAAATCGCCCCTGGCCACCGCAGTCGTGACCTCGGCGATGTTTCGGACCTGGCCGGTGAGGTTGCCGGCCATCGAGTTCACCGAATCCGTCAGATCCTTCCAAGTTCCGGCAACGCCGGGCACGTTGGCCTGTCCACCCAACCGGCCTTCGGTGCCGACTTCGCGGGCTACGCGGGTAACTTCGCCGGCGAAACGATTCAGCTGATCCACCATCGTGTTCAGCGTTTCTTTCAGCTGTAATATTTCTCCGCGCACATCGACCGTGATCTTGCGCGACAAGTCGCCACTGGCGATCGCCGTCGCAACCTCCGCGATGTTGCGGACTTGGCCAGTCAAGTTGCTGGCCATGAAGTTCACATTGTCGGTTAGATCTTTCCACGTACCGCCCACACCGAACACTTGCGCCTGTCCGCCCAGCTTGCCTTCGGTGCCCACTTCGCGAGCCACGCGTGTCACTTCACCTGCAAAAGCGTTCAGCTGATCCACCATCGTGTTGATCGTGTCTTTGAGTTCGAGAATCTCACCCTTCACGTCAACCGTAATCTTGCGGGACAAGTCACCGCGAGCGACAGCCGTCGTTACCTCTGCGATGTTTCGTACCTGAGCCGTCAAGTTGCCGGCCATCGCGTTGACCGAGTCCGTGAGATCCTTCCAAGTGCCGGCGACGCCGGGCACCACAGCCTGTCCGCCGAGTTTGCCGTCTGTACCCACTTCGCGGGCGACGCGCGTCACCTCGGAGGCGAACGATCGCAACTGGTCCACCATCGTATTGATGGCTTCTTTGAGCTGCAAAATCTCGCCGCGCACATCAACCGTAATCTTGCGGGATAAGTCGCCACTCGCAACGGCCGTGGCGACTTCAGCGATGTTCCGCACCTGGCCCGTCAGGTTACTAGCCATCAGGTTCACATTGTCCGTGAGGTCTTTCCACGTGCCGGCTACATCAGGTACTTGCGCCTGGCCGCCTAGTTTGCCTTCGGTTCCTACTTCACGCGCCACGCGAGTTACTTCCGCTGTAAACACGCCGAGTTGCTGGATCATCGTGTTGACGAGATTTGCAGAGCGGAGGAACTCGCCTTCCAGTGGACGCCCATCCACATCAAGCCGCACAGTTTGTGTAAGGTCGCCTTGCGCGACGGCTGCAATGGCACGCGTAACCTCGGCTGTCGGTCGCAGCAGATCTTCCACTAGCGTGTTGACCGAAACTTCCATTTCGCCCCAAGCGCCCCTGGACTCGTGAAACCGGGTACGCTCGCGCGTCTTCCCTTGCTTGCCCACGACCTGGCCGACACGCTTCAGTTCTTGAGCCATGTGCTGGTTGGCAGCGACGATGTCGTTAAACGTGTCGGCTACCTTGCCCGCTAGGCCAACCCATGTGCCGGGCAGTCGAACTGTAAAGTCGCCATCGCGCATCGACTGCAAGCTTGCCAGGATTACGGTCAGGTCGAGCGACTCATCCGACACTTTCGGCTTCCCGTTGCTCTTCCCAACGCTGGGTGGAAGGTTGTCGGTGCCGTTATGCGCGGGCTCTTTAAGCGCGGATCGTTTCATGACCTCTCCCGAGAAAGGGGCAATTCCAGCTCAGGCGTCTCCGTTCGGCGCTCTCGCGCTCAAACGGATTCGTCCATTTATCTTTGTGCACTACACCGATTGCCGGTTTAAGGGGAGAGACGCCAGCACTCTCCCCCAGTGGCATGAGAGCGACCCGAGTACCCCGGACCCTCCACACATAAACACCTGACCAACCACGTATTCGTACCATGAGCGCCCGGCCACTCGCCCTAAGGTATTTCCTGTAGGCCGAGCGCCTAGCTATGCGGAGTCTACGGCTCGTGCTTGGCCTTGGTGGGGCTAGCGCCGCGCAACCTATTGAGCCACTTCGATCTCTAAAGCAAGGCACGGGCAGAGCGCCAAATGCTTAACGCACGGCGATTTCTCTCCGCGGTACAGAGGTTTGTCTGGCGGGGCGGGAAAACTGAAAAATACAAAGTGAGATCTGTCTTGAATCCTTCATGCGGCATCACGATTGTCATTCCGGCTTACAATGAGGCCAGCCGTTTAGGCCCCACCCTCGATCGGGTTTTGGATTTCGTGCGACAACAAGCTTGGGACGCCGAAGTTATCGTCGTCGATGACGGCTCACGAGATGGAACCGCCGATTTGGTCAACGCCTACGCGCTAAGGAACGACATCGTGCGCCTGGTCCAGAACCCGCGCAATCGCGGAAAAGGCTACAGCGTACGCAATGGCGTACTGAATGCCCAGGGCGCGATCGTCCTGTTCACTGACGCTGACTTATCCTCTCCGATCGAAGAAGCGCCGAAACTCCTGCAAGCCCTTCACGCCGGGGCAGATCTCGCGATCGGCTCGCGTTGGGTACGAAGTGAACTGCAGATGCAGCGGCAACCCATGTTTCGACAGCTTTTGGGAAGAGCCTTCAATCAACTGCTGCGAGTAATGCTGAGACTGGAGTTCAAGGATACGCAGTGCGGTTTCAAAGCTTTCTGGCGGGACTCCGCCACAGCTCTTTTTCCGTTGCAAAGAATCGAGGGCTGGGGCTTCGATCCAGAGATTCTTTTTCTGGCTCGCAGAGCAGCGCTCAAGGTGGTGGAGGTGCCGGTCCGGTGGTCCCATGACAGTGGAACCCGCATTCATCCTCTGGCCGACGGATTTCGTATGGTCACAGATATGCTCCGCATTCGTTGGTATGCGGCCACTGGAAAATATGGAGCCTTATCTGTGAGAGCTTCTGCCGGCACCCTGCCCGAAGGACAACTGCCGCAACCCTGGAAAATTGATTAACTTCCTCTGAGGTTACTTCTGCGCCAGAAAAAAGGGCGGAAGCCGTTTCGCTCGCGAGTTTCCCCTTGCAAACAGAGTCAGTTCGCGCCGCTACCACCGAACCGACCGCTTTTACATCGTGCTTATTCTGATGTAGCGCTTTATATCCGGAATCGACGTAAAAAACGCGTATCCCATCAGCAAGACTCCAGCTGTAGCCAGGATATTCGTGACGTTCAACAGTGGTTTTTTCATCCGAGCCTCCCTCCATTGATCAGAGCCTTATCGTTACGAGCATAGTTTGGATGCCCATTCTTAACTTAGGAGTTGGCTATCTCGAGTGCTCCACGAAAACCGTTGTGGGCGGGACATTGCCGGTTAGCAATATCCCGCCCGCAGGTTCTGGCGGACTTCACAACTGCTATTTCCCTTTCGGAGGTTTGGGTTCAGGCCGGCTCGGGGGCGGCGCCTGTCTTTGCTGCAGATTCTGTTGTTGCTGGACGTGGCGTTGCTGCAGTTGCTGAGTCTGCTGTTGGTGCTTCTGTTCCGTCTGTTGCTTCTTTGCCTCGTTCGCATTTTGTTTTGCTATTTGCTGGTGCTCCTTCTCCTGTTGCTGTTGCAGCTTCTGTCGTTCCTGATCCTGCTTCTGCTGGAGCTTTTGCTGCTGCTGTTGGTATTTCTGGTCCGTCTTCGCGTTTCCGGTGTTGGGCGCAGGCGGGCGTTCCATCGGTGGCAGGTCATTGGGATGAACCGCGGTGGCAGGCCGCCCGCCGTTTTCAGATCGCGGCTGCGCAGTTCCCCGATTGGGAGGCGGGTTATATACACCTCCTGCCTGGCGTGCTGGTACAGCTTCGCGCCCTGAGAACTCTCCCGGCCTGACAGTGGCGGCGACTGGCGGCTTGCCGTGATTCGCCGACGCCCTCAGTTCCGGATTTCCTCGTGCGGCTTGCATGTGCTGGGTTTGCGCTGCCGCTGGCGGGATATGACGGTCGTGAGCTGCAGCTTCATCTTGGGGGGTCGGCCGCGCATTGATGCCGCCGTTGCCGCCGTTGTAGCTCACTCGCGTCTCGTTGTGAACGACGACTGTCGTGTTGTAAACGTTGTGAATGTTGGTCACGTTCACATTGGTCACTGATCGATTGTAGAAAAAGTGTCCGTTGTCCCACCGACCACCCTCGAACCCTTGTCCGAAATAGCCAAATCCGTAGTTGATGCCGCCATAGAAGCCGACGTGAGGGCCCCAATAGCCGTTATAAAATACAAACGCGCCATCCGCCCATCCCCAATACGGCGGGGTCCATAGAAATCCCACCTCTGGAGCCAATACCCACGTGCCTGGCACCCAGTAGTAATCGCCATCGTCATCACTCCACGCCCAGTAGCCAGGTGTCCAGATATATCCGTCGCCAGGACAGAGGGGCTGCTCATAAACCGGCAACGGGGGCGGACCGAAAGAAACCGAGATCCGCAGTTGAGCGAACGAAGCCGAACACATGACCACGATGAACGCTAACAACATCGCGTGAACGGAGCGAATACGCATTTTTGCTTTCCTTGGTCGGTCGCCCTCGCTTACCCGGTGCTGCTTTGCTGCTTCGGGCTGCGGGATCGATCGGTAGGCCTCGCCGGGACGCCCAGTGGCAGATTTCCGTTGCGCTCCGTGAGTTCCATTGGACTTAGAGACCGTATCGCTGCCAAAGGGTTGGTAGCAAGGAAAGCTACAAAATAGACGAATGGGAATACCAGCCACGGTAGACGCGAGTCGAGTGGGGCATCGAAATGCCGTTAAGGCATTCGCTGTATTGCCCGCTCACTCGCCTGTCCGTTACGTTGAACTAGCGGAATGGACTAGGACTTTGGGTGGTCATGGGTTGGCGTCGTTTGTCGACATTCGGACCCTTACGACTATCCGCCCCGGGCTGGAGATGCGCGGCTGAAGGCGCCGGGCGGGAGCTAGTTTCGCGCAAAGGAGGCCAACATGAAAACACTGATGACGATTGTCTTCGCGATTAGCCTGCTGACGTCTCTTAGCCTGGTGGCTCAAGACACCATGAAGCAGGACACCATGAAATCCGATACCTCAACCAAAGCCGCCAGCATCACCGGCAAAATCAGCGATGACGGCAAGACCTTCGTGAGCGACAAAGACGGCAAGAGCTTTACGATCAGCAACCCGGATGCGGTCAAAGGGCACGAGGGACATCACGTGACTCTGAAAGCCAAGGTTTCAGCCGACAAGACCGAAGTTGACGTCGTTTCACTGAAGATGGCGGGCGATAATATGAAGAAGGACAACACGCAGAATTAAGATCTACCGTCTGTTTATCTTGGGGGCCGGCAATCTTCGCTGGCCCTCTTTTGCTGGTCACACCACAAACGGCTGTCAGTAATACTCAACGCGGCGATCTCGATTCAGTCCTGCGTCTTTTTGAAGACATAGAAATTCTTGTCGTCCGCCAGAGTCTCGATTTCGAGCCCACTCGAAGCAGCACCCCGGTGAACCGCGGAACGAACGTTCGCCAGTCCGATCTCGACACCCGCCAGCGGAATCTCTAGTGCCGAGCCAGGAGGCACGGTCTCGAGCTCTCGCAGAATCCTTCCTACCAGATCGTGATGCTTCCCGCGGCGGCCCTTTCTCAGAGTGGACAATTCGATTTGCCGGTATTTGGGATTCTCCGGCAAGTTCAACTTTCCATTTTTAGCCATCACCCCACCTCCAGATTTGACAGCTAACATACCAAATGATAATAATCTGTGTCAATTCAACGATACGATAAGTATATGATTGCGCTAATAGTACTGTTCCAATCTGGGTTTACTCGTTCGGCTACCGTTGCATACCTACTTCTGGTTTGCGAATGGATTGAATATTCCTCCCGATTTTTAGTGGAAAGCCTATGCTCGAATCCAACTCGAACCATGGGCTCGTCAAGAAGGGCAGGAACCATGCAGCGCAAGCACGATCAGGAATCTCCACGGATCAAAGTCATTACCGATCGGAAGAAGCTGGCATGGTTGAGGGCCGAGATTGAACGACAAAGGGCCGAGGCGAAGCAGGGCCGCTCTGAAACGCCATCGTGCCCCCATGGCGATCAAGTTCGAGAGTAGCGTTTGCGTCTTGTTTTAATCCTGAAAGGTTGGATTCAGATGGAGATGCGACGAACATCAACCCCGGAGAATTTGCGCCGGTATAGTGCGGCCATCATGGCTGCGATCGCGGCGCTGGTTCTCCGCCGACTGTTGGCGCCGGTATTCGGAGATCAAAATCCTTACCACACGGCGTGGGCGGCGGTTGTTTTTTCAGCCTGGTATTGCGGAGTTGGTCCATCCATAGTCGCCGTTCTTGCGGAGCTGCTCGGCATCTGGTACTGGTTTCTGGCACCAGCCGGTTCGTTTAGGCTTGCGGATCCCAAACCGGATATCGCTGGGATGATTGGTTTCCTGACCCTTTCCGCCTTTATTGTTGCATTCGGAGAAGCCACCCGTCGCTCTCTTGCCAATAGCCGTTGGGCCGAAGACCAGTTGCGAAAAGCTCATGCGGATCTGGAGGAGAAAGTTCAGCAACGAACCGTGGAGTTGAGCATGGCGAACAAGAGTCTGGGAGAGCTGTCGGGACACCTGCAGCAACTGCGAGACGAAGAACGCAGGCAGATTGCCCGCGAATTGCACGACAGCGTCGGACAGATGCTGGCGGCCCTAAGCATGAACATTGCCAAGGTTCAGTCGCAGGCCGAACAATTGGATTCGGCGGCCGCCAGGGCAGCGTCCGAGAACGCGGTAATCGTGGAACAAATAAGCAAGGAAATTCGCACCATCTCCCATCTGCTGCACCCGCCTCTGCTTGACGTAGCCGGCCTCGCATCGGCCGTCCGCTGGTATGTAGACGGTTACTCCGAACGTAGTAGGATCAAGGTCGAAACACAGATTCCGACTGAATTTCCCAGGCTCTCTGATGAAATGGAAATTGCGATTTTCCGTCTGGTGCAGGAATGCCTCACCAATATTCATCGCCACTCAGGGAGCGAAACCGCGGCCGTCGCGATTCGCGAGGAAGATCACACGATTGTGGTGGAAGTTAAAGATGCCGGAAAGGGCATCCCTTTGGACAAGCAGGTCGCGATGCGATCCCATCGAGCGGGGGTCGGTTTCCGTGGTATGCAGGAACGACTGAGACAATTCGGGGGCAATCTGGACGTTCAGTCCGACGGCAAAGGTACGTCAGTGACGGCGAGACTCCCTCTTCCACCGGCAGCGTCTAATGGGAAACCGGGAACGACGTCGTGAACTATCGTTCCCCCAATGACCCTCAGGCCCGACAGCTAGCGCGCTCGCGCTCTGATCTCCTGCAATTGTTGCGTGATCGAATTGCGGGTTGCTTCTCCGCTAGCCGGTGCAAACAAGATCGCTGCTCCGAGGCCGACGCCAACTCCAGCCGCAAAGCTCAGGGCGTGGCGCAGTCGATGATCTTCGGGTTGAATGATCTCCTTGCTCCGATCGATCAGTCCTGAGACGCGATCTGACGCGCGATCCACTTGCGCGGCGTATTCATCGATAATGTGAGCCGAACTCTTCAGCAGCAACTTGATAAATTTGTTCACGCCAAACCATCCTTTCGATTCCGGCTGCAGAAAACAAAAGCCGGATGAAAATCAAAACAACAGGCCAATTGGATTCCGGCAACCCTGACTACACGACTAGAGACGCCAGCCCATGTCGGCCCTCTCATCCACCTTGGCCCTATGTTAGGCAGTGCGACTCCCCATCACAAAATGCAGGATCAAAGAGATCACCGCGAACACCAGCAGCAGGTGGATCAGCCCGCCAGCCACGTGAAACACGGTGAAGCCGCCAAGCCATGCGATCAGCAGAATCACGAACAGTATGGTCCAAATGCTCATTGTCTTTCTCCTCCTGAGTTACCCGTTACTGCCCAACGACGCCGGAATTCCGGGCAACACAATCCAGCCTATTCGTGCACAGTTGACATGTCAGTACGGGGCATCTGGTATCCGCTGAGCAATCGCGCTGTACGACTGGAAAAGCTCCAATTCGTGTTTATGGCCAACCTTAGCTTTGTTTTGGCAACTAAAGAGTACAGTATCAGGGCCAGCGACTGGCGGGCGTGCGCCTTATGAGAAGATTGTCACTTTTTTGCCGAGCCGTGTTGAGCGTCGGGTTGTTCACCGGCTTACCGCTGATTTGCGGAGCTTATTCAGTGCTCACGCATGAGGAAGTCGTCGACCTCCTTTGGAAGGATGACATTCAACCTCTGCTCCTCCACCGTTTCCCGGCGGCAACCGCCGACGATCTGAAGACAGCCCACGCCTTTGCCTACGGCGGTTCGCTGATACAAGACATGGGCTACTACCCGTTCGGCAACAAATACTTCAGTGACCTGACCCATTATGTGAGGAG
>Ga0210396_10007675_pt1 | contig 10252 bp, 11 predicted proteins | sample IncBWH17OmetaG_FD_155466 | JGI IMG/M metagenome (GOLD analysis project Ga0210396, IMG submission 155466) | Forest soil microbial communities from Barre Woods Harvard Forest LTER site, Petersham, Massachusetts, United States - Inc-BW-H-17-O ... | reverse complement strand
CTGTTCGATCCGTTGGATGCCCCGTTGCGCGAGGCGAGGGATGCCTTCGATCACATTTTGCTGGGTGCGTCTGACCTGGACGCAGGCATCCGATGGGTTGAGGAACGCACGGGAGTGCGCGCGAAGTTCGGCGGCAATCATCCCGGAAGTGGTACGCGAAATGCGCTGCTTTCGCTCGGCACAGGCCACTACTTCGAGATCATCGCGCCCGACCCGGCACAGGCCAATGCGACCGACGAGCGCGGGTTGCGAGAGCTTTCGTCGCCTCGCATCATTCAATGGGCGATCCATACTGAGGACATCGCGGCCGCCAAGCGTGCCGCCGAGGCCGGCGGCGTCAAGACCACTGGGCCGCAACCCGGTTCGCGGCAGCGTCCGGACGGCAAGCTGCTGCGCTGGCAAGCGCTTCGCATCGAGCAGACCACGCCGCTGGTTCCATTTTTCATTCAGTGGGAACCGGGCTCGCCACATCCGTCGTCGGACTCGCCTCAGCTCGGCACGGTGAAGTCGCTGCACTTCGAGACTCCAGAACCCGACGAGCTGCGCCGGGTGCTGCATGGCGCCGCTATCGAAGCCGACATCGGCAAAGCCAACTTGCCGCGCATCGTGCTAGTCGTTCAGACGGCAAAAGGCGAGATCGAGATGAGCTAGCCATCATCCATCAGGAGGCCGTGAGGAGGGATAGTCGAAGGTGACTGTAAAGCGGCGTAGCACTTCATTTCCAATGAGCCTGCGTGTATCGCTCGACCAAAAATCCAGCGCACGTCCGGGCCGCCAGGAATTGCCTAGACTGGCACACCTTTCAGCGCATTAATAATACGATTGGCAGCATTTCGCTTCCTGCCAATACAGAAAAATGGTTAACCTCCTGGCATGAAAGTATCCGTGCTCATGCTCGTGTCAGGGTTCCCGGTTTTGCTGCTTTGTGCGGGGACACATTCTTTCGGTCAGACTAAAGCTGCAGCGGGGGACGGGGTATCCCCTTATTTCACGGTGCAGCCGCATCCAGGAGACACGCTGTATTACATCGGGTTTCGGACGATGGCTCTCAGCGCTCCAGGTCTGGATCACTCGATCGTGGACCCATCAGGCAGCGATGCCAACTTCAAAATTTTGCCGGGAAGTACCCCTGATGACTTGAAGATGACGACCTCGGCCCGCATCGAAGGCAAGTTCCAGGTCGAGAACGCTCCCTATGAGCTACGTGATCATGGCGATACCGAATGCTTTCAGGGAAAGTGCTACCCTGAACATAGTGCCACCGCAATGGTTGCGAAGGCGTCTGTCTGGGGCCTGCCCGCGGGTCCGCTGCATCGTGGCATGTCATGGACAACGGACATCAGTTACGCGTGGGAGTTTGGTCCCCCCGGCAAACAAACGATACGCGTGATTTCAGTCGATGCGGAGGATGGCACTGTCATTCTGACGCGAGATGGCGAAGGCGACGGGCCGCGAGACCAAGCGGGCAGCACTTCAACAGTTATGAAGGGCGGAAAACCTTACACCGTATCCGTTAAGCGCGGGCACACTCACTGGTCTGGGAAAGCTATTATCGAGCACGGGCTGATTGTCTCGGATGAATGTCTCTCGGATGCTGAAGTTGAGCTGTCATCTCCTGAGTTCGGCACGGTGAGAGGACGGGAACGGATGTTCATGGCGATTATGCAGCATCCCGAAGCTTTCGAATATTAGAGGCGCAACACTCACTCCGGGCGGGCGCTGCAGGTTTCTAGACTCTCACCTTCGCCGCCGCTAGAATGATGGGACCTTATCTTTATCCTTGCGAGCACCGAGTGTTCGGGATGCGATCAGCAGCTTCAACCAGACGTGCTTACATTCCTTCTTTTTGGGCTCTTCAGCTAGGCGGTTGGTTCCTATATGCGCTAGCACAGTTAGGGAGTTCAGTACTGGAGTGGCACCAGCGTGGATATTTTGCGTATCGAGCCATGTCCATCCCGACAAGTTTCGTAGCCAGCTTTCTGGTTTATGGCGTTTGCAAGGCTCTGTGGCGTGCAGGTGCGGGCCTTCTGCTCTCCTTAGCAGCGTGCGCATCGGCGTGCGGTCTTCTTGGTTTTGCGATCTCTGCCGCATCTCTGTGGGCCGAAATCTATTTTGGTAAGGCGCCGATACCGTTTCGAATGAGTTCCGTTATGGCCGGCGCCAGCACGGGTGCAGCCTTCCTGGTCGCCTGGGGCGGCATGTTTTTCGGCATCAAGCACTATCAGGACCTGGAGCGAGAAAAGGACAGAGCCCGAGAGTCGGAATCGTTGGCTCGCGAAGCCCAATTAAGAGCTCTTCGGTATCAACTTCAGCCACATTTCCTTTTCAACACCCTGAATACGATAGGAACGCTGGTTCTTGAACGGAACTCAGACGGTGCATTGCAGATGATCAGCCGCTTAGGCAATCTGCTTCGCAGCACTCTCAACACACCTGAACTGCACCTAATTCCACTGGCAGACGAACTGGCGAGCGTGAAAGAGTATCTCGATATTGAACAGGTTCGTTTTGGGTCGCAACTCCGCATAGAGTTCATCATTGGCGATGGTACCCTTATCGCTGAAGTCCCCCGGCTTCTTCTTCAGCCTCTACTGGAAAATGCAGTGCGACACGGGATTGCTCAGTGCGAAAGCGGGGGCACGATTGTTGTGTCCGCAGAGCTGCGGAACGAACTCATCGAAATCGAGGTAGTGAACGACGTCCCACCAGGTTCCAGCGCCGTCTCACCCACAGATGGCATTGGCCTCACCAATACCCTGCAAAGGCTGAACGAGCTGTTTGGCAATGAAGGCAACTTGGAGGCGGCTTTCTGCGACGATCAGAAGTACCGCAGCAAAATCTCCTTTCCCTTCAGGCCTTCGGTTTTACATTCTGAGATTTTGGAGTGAGGAGGTGCCTGCAATGATGACGGTTTTGGTAGTGGATGACGAACCACATGCACGTCGCGGAATCGTCCTTCGCCTTCAGCGGCATCCGGATTTTCAGCTGATCGGTGAGCACGGAAATGGCAACGCCGCTTTACAAAGTATCGAGCGATTGAAACCAGCCCTCGTGTTTCTGGATATACATATGCCGGGAATCAACGGGCTGGAGGTTCTGAGGAGGCTGCCCAAAGAATGCACATCTTCGTTTATTTTCCTGACGGCTTTTGATGCATATGCGTTGGACGCTTTCGCGTTTCATGCTGTGGACTATCTACTTAAGCCGATAGACGATACCAGGTTTACAGAAGCTCTGGAGCGAGTGAGACGAACGAGCAGGCTGGCATCTCTTGAGGAGAAATATGCGCAGCTTCAGGAGTTGGTCAACTCAGAAAGAGCCCCGTTCCTTCGCAGATTCGCTGTTAAGACAGGAGATCGCGTGGCGTTTGTCAGGAACGAGGAGATTGACTGGATAGAAGCAACCGGAGATTATGCTGGGTTGCACGTTGGGAATAAAACCTATCTGATCCGAGCGTCGATCAATGAGCTCGCTCGCAGACTTGATCCGACTGCCTTTACTCGAGTGCATCGTTCTGCCATCGTTCAGCTTGACCGGATCGTCCGAATAGCGCCAGCTGTGAGTGGAGATGCAAAGCTTACTTTGTCGACTGGTGACGTAGTGAGAGTGAGTCGGAGCTTCAGTAAGCCCCTCAGGAAGATCCTTCGCAATGGGAACCAAATGGTCTGCACGGCTGATGGAAGTGAGGCTGGCATCTACAAGGAGTTTCAATGACCCGCCGAACCGATCGATTTTCCAAACTAAGGATGGTGTCACGCTATTACACTCGTTGAAACCGGCTGAGGGGGTGAGCTCCTTGCCGGCACAAGCGAGGTCAGAGTCAAAAGCACGGGTAACGTCAAAGACCGTTGCTGCGGGCGTCGGTGACTGGTTTCTGGGGTTACCTTTAGTATTGAGCCGTCGTTTTCTGCGGAGTCGTCAAGAATTCCTGAATCTGTTTGACCGCATATTCGACTTTCCTATCGAACACCATCTTACCGAGTTCCGCCGTTGATCGACGAGCGTCGCCCTTGATGCCGTTATTCCTATGCGGCAGCGCGTTCGCCGCGCTCTGACTGTCCAGTGCGTGCTGACCTGGATCGAGAACGGGATCGCCCACCGCCTCTCTTATCTGCTCTTTGCGAACCCAACCAGTGGCGCCGCCCAGGTAAAGCATTTCTGAGGTATCGGGTATGCCAGCGTGCAAACTTCGCGGATAACCATGCGCGACGAGCCAGTTCGAAAAGTCGTTGTTTGCTTTCTCGTACACTTCATCGCAGTAATAGACATGGATGCCGTTAGATGCGTACTTCTCGTCAAGTTTCCTGGCGACCGCAGAGTATACCTTCGGCTGACCGCCGCCGTGATCGCCCATCAGAATGATGTTCTTGAAACCGGTAACGATTGCCTGCTCTGAGATTCGTTCGAGGATTGCGCCCAGCAGATCGTCCGTCAGCCCAATCGTGCCGGGGAGTTCGGCACTCGCCTCGTTCGGGGTGTAAGGCAGCACCGGCATGGCGATGGCATTGCCAAGTTTCAGCGCGATCTGCTTAACTGTGGCCTTGGCCATCAAATTGTGGCCTCCGTTGACGTTCTGAGGGCCACGCTGTTCAGTCCCTCCGGTGTAGAAAAGCGCGGTAGTCTTACCGGCCGCCAGCGCCGCCTTCACCTCCGGCCAGGTCATCATCTCGAATTCAACCAGTGAACTTTTCACCTTCGGCGCAGACGAGAGTTTGGCGCCAGGCGGCCCCTGCGCGAACACTGCCGAAGCCAGCAGTGCCAGTGCTGCGGTCGCGGACACGAACAATCGCATGACAATCCTCCTTTGGCAGGTGAAGACGCGCTGGCTAGTATATACAGCCCAGGGTCTCGGGACGACAAGCCCAGCATCATTCTGCTCTTTCCGGCTTAAGCGGCAGCCAAATCTCCACGAGTCCGCGCCCGGTCACTGAGTCGAAGTTCTCGCCGTAGAGCTCGAAATTCGGAGCATCCGCCACCTCTCTTCCCGACTCCGGGAGCCACTTATTCCAGATTGTTGCCCATGTGCTCCGAATCGTCGAGATGTGATCGCGGTGTGTAAACACCGCATACTCCTGCGCCGGAATCGTGGCACGACTCCATTCCGCCGGGACCCGCGAGAAGTCCGTCACTTCGACTCCGCAGATGTAATCGAAATTGCCGTCGTCGTCGAAGTTGCACATCACGCCGTAAGCCTTCCGCCCCGCCTGTGCGGGAATGTTCCCCAAATGCGGAACGAACTTCTGCCACTGCGCCGGAATACCGACGCTGCTCTCGCAGCTATACCGCGAACTCATCCCCGCAATGAGCAAGAGTCTGCCTTTTTCAAACCGGGCTTCAACGGTTTTCAAAAGTGTTTCGTTCATTTTCATGGCCTCCACTAATCGAATATTGTTGAGATGTCCTTGCGCTCGTGCGGCCTCCGGTGTGATCCCAAACTGTTCGCGAAACGCCCGGGTGAACGCCTCGTGCGAGCTGTATCCCGCATCGAGCGCCACAGTCAGAATGTCCGGAGCGCCATTTACCAAAGCCCGCGCCGCTTCGGTGAGCCGCCGCCCACGCACATACCGCATAATCGGACATGCCATGGTGATCGCGAACACCCGCGACATATGGAAACGTGACACGCAGATCGCGTCAGCAATCTGTTCGAGCGTCAACTCGCGGCCAAAGTGGCTCTCAATAAACCACAGCGCCCGATCCACCGGAGTTGCATTCGGCATCTCCATCTGCTCGACCTCATCACTACGAAGTCAACTTACGCGAACCTGCTCCTTCTCCCGCTTGATCGCCCTTGCTATTCTGCGCCGGCTTCAAAACAGATGGAAAAGGAGGGAAGCATCGGGCTTTATCAGGGATTAAGTTTACCCATTCAATACACCATTGGATTTCAACTTCGAGGGCTACCTTGACACGAAGAGTGCAGAGTGTCGGAGAGTCTCTGGAACTCTTGCTGAGGGGTTTTGGGTGTAATCGCCCGACATTTGGAAAGTTGACCCGACCTAGGACACTAACGGTCGGCTTGCGCGCTCCCGCGGACGCAGGAACGGCAATGCGCCCAATAGAAGGGCCGTGCCGGGAATAAAGACCCAGCTCCAGGCAAAGACCAGGAACGCGGACAAGGTCGCTGCGTGCCCCGTTCCGAACAGGCTGTCGAGCAAGATGAAGGCAAAACAGGCGAGCAATGTGGCGGCGGGAAACAGGCTTGCAGCCAGGCAGGTTAGGCGATTTCCGCCGGCGCGACGAGAGAGACAGGCTCCGGCGGCACCGCATAATGGTAGTGCGGCGAGCCATGGGAGATAAAGCATTGTAACCGCACGATGCGCGTAGAGAAGGCGGGGCTGGACGGCAAGCAAAGTCAAGAACATCAGCGACAGCATGGAGGTGGCGAGACTGACCAGACTGGGCAGCCACAGTTGTTTGGTGCGCGGGTTCATGATTCCCTCCTTGAGTTTGGCGCGCTGAATATTTCTTGCCAGCGGGCGCCATTGGACTACTTCGTTCGTGGCATTCTTACGGGCTTCGGATTCGCTCATTCCCTTCTCCAATTGTTGTTCGTAGATATCTTCGAGATGGGCTGCCAGTTCGGCGATGACTTCCTCCTGTTCGATCGCCGGGAGATTGAGCGGGCGCAAATGCTCGCGGACCAAGGCAGCCCAACTGCCGGGCGTATTGTCAGGCATTGTTTGGTCAGGCATTGGTCACCCCTGCCAGGCGATCGAGGGCCTGGAAAAAGAAATTCCATTCCCGGCGCAAGGGGGCTAGTTCTTTTTTGCCGCTTGGAGTGAGGCTATACACGCGGCGGTCGCGCCCGGCTTGATTTGCTTGCCAGCGGCCTGCGATCCAACCTCGCTTTTCAAGGTCGTAGAGCATTGGGTACAGCGAGGCGAGGGTGAAGCAAAGCATCCCATCCGTCTTCTCCTCGATTCGTTTGGAGATTTCAAAGCCGTAGAGGGGCTTCTCCGCCAGCAAGGCGAGGATGGCGACTTCAGCGCTGCCGCGGGCAATTTTGGAACGGATACGCTTGGTCATGATGAATATAGGAATCCTATATTCCGACGCTTTCGTCAACGTTACTTAAGTAGTGGCTCTGGCGGCGCCGCGGCAGGTACCAGATTGGATAGCTGGCTGATCACTGTTGTTAAATCGCAATTACATTCATTGACCCGCGGCTGCCCAACCCTCGATGAGTGTGATCGCCTCAATCCAGGGCCGTGGTATGAGCCCTATCCCACGAGGCGGGGGAGGACGTTGGCAATGAAGTCCACGAGGAAGTGTCCGATCATGTTGGCTACGAGGTCTTTGCGCCAAAGGTAGAAGGCGGTCAGGAGGGCTCCTGTGACGAATGCGATCAGGATGTTGGCCCAGCCTCCGGTCCGCTGCGAGCCTCAGGGACTAAAACCCCGATTCAGTGCTGGGCTTTGACGCAGGCCTGAAGGCCTGCTCCACCCGCGCAGAGGCAACATCCACGTCAAAGGCCGTCGCTGCGGGGGTTTGTGGTTCCACCTTTCGCAAAATCGGCGAAAGGGTGGGGCACCCCCGTCGGGTGAGGGTGCGGTCTAAGTCAAAGGCTCCCGCCTTATCGCGGCGCTGAAGCGCTGCGGCATTCAATTCAATCTTCCCAGTCTCCGCTTGGCTTGTGATTTCCACAGGTTGGGGATGGTCATCGGTCACATTGTCCCGAAAGGGGAAGCCCTTACTCTATAGATGACGGAACGAAACGTTGGAGTGGGGGAAACGAGCGATGTCAAATGGCGAGAAGTGGGGTGAGGCGAACGCGGCGGTGCCGGGATATGTTCCATGGATGTTCGCGGAGGCGGACGGTGATGCGGGGTGGTGGGAGCGGCGGAGGTCGAATCCTAAGCGGATGGGGGAGTTGTCGCAGGCGGCGTTTTTGGTGAAGGCGCAATCGCTGGGATTTGGGCTCGCTATGCCTTGGGGCGATAGCGAGAGGTATGACTTTATTGTCTGGGAGCGTCCGCAGGGGCGGCTGTTGCGGGTGCAGGTTAAGGCTACGGGGCGGTTGAACTGCGGAGGGTATGATGTGCAGCCGGTTTACTCCACGCGCGGGGAGGGTAAGAAAACTTATACGGCTGACGACATTGATGTGCTGGCGGCGCACGTTGTGTTGGAGAAAATACCGGGGAAAGAAGTCTGGTACTTGCTGCCGATCGGGGCGTTTGCCGGGGTGAAGAGTTTGAGATTTTATCCGGAGCTGGATAATGCGCAGTTGGAGAACCGGCGGGCGCGATGGGAGGGGTATCGAGAACAGTGGTCGGTGATCAGCGGTTGGTGATCAGTAAGATCCGGATTGCGCTGGAGTTGGTTTTACTGGGCACCGAACACTGGGCACTGAACACTGAACCCTGATCACTTGCTCTAGGGGTTAACGGTAAAGATACGTAAAGGTGATAGAAATGTGTTGACCTCTTTTTGGTTTGCGGATACATTATCAAGTTCAACGGACATTCGGAGTCTTGTTCTGTTCTGAGAGATACCTCGGCCTTTGTTCCCAAACTAGGAAAAACGAGCATCTTCGGACTCCGGTGGCGCATCTATTCTTGTAGGAATTGCGCTAACTCCTTTACAACCTCAGTAGAATCAGTTGGTTAGGACGGCTTCTGCGGTTCTGGCCGCTTTCCTGGGAACAAGGGCGAAGGCGAAATGCCCATACTTATAAGGAAGGAGTGAGACAGACATGCGCTCTGATCGGGTGTTTGACGCTTTACAAACCTTGCGGAATCGTTATATGTTATGCCAGCTCGCCTCCAAGGCCACGCGGAAGTTCCATCGGCCCAGCACCAGAATCCAGGAAACAATGAATGGTGTGTTGGACCGGATCGCGGGCGCGGAGCGGCAGGATGTACTGTCGGAGCCGGAGAATTTTGCTGAGGCACAACGGCGGGCTGCTTAAGACAGTCCCGCCTTCCTGCCTGGTGTTGTTTTGTTTTTGTCTTCCCTGAATACCCTCCTTTGAAAATCTCCCGAAGCCACTAACGAATAGGTTTTAGTGCACGGGTTTAGGTGAATCGTTTCTAGGACAAATCATGACCATTGCTGAATTAAAAGAAAAGAACATTACCGAGCTGACCAAGATCGCAAGGACCTTGGAGCTGCCCGGGGCCAGCGGGCTGCGGAAACAGGATCTGATCTTTAAGATCCTGCAGGCGCAGAGCGAAAAAGAAGGACACATCTTCGCCGAGGGTGTGCTGGAAATATTGCCGGACGGCTATGGATTTCTGCGGTCGCCGGATTACAACTACCTGCCGGGTCCGGATGACATTTATGTATCGCCGTCGCAGATTCGCAAGTTTGATTTGAAAACTGGCGACACGATCAGCGGGCAGGTGCGGCCTCCGCATGAGGGCGAGAAATATTTCGCTCTGGTGAAGATTGAGGCGGTGAACTTTGAATCGCCGGATGAGGCGCGCAACAAGATTCTGTTTGACAATTTGACGCCGCTTTATCCGCAGGAGCGATTGAAGCTGGAAACTACTCGCGAAAACGCTAGTGCGCGGGTGATGGATTTGCTTACGCCGCTTGGTAAGGGACAGCGCGGGTTGATTGTTTCTCCACCGCGGGCCGGCAAGACGATGCTGCTGCAGAATGTCGCGAACTCGATTACTACGAACCATCCGGAAGTGGTGTTGATGGTGCTGCTGATTGATGAGCGGCCGGAAGAAGTTACGGATATGCAGCGGTCGGTGAAAGGCGAAGTGATTTCTTCGACCTTTGACGAGCCTGCGGCGCGGCACGTGCAAGTCGCCGAGATGGTGATTGAGAAGGCTAAGCGACTGGTGGAGCACAAGCGCGATGTGGTGATTCTGCTCGACTCGATTACGCGGTTGGCGCGGGCTTATAACACGATCGTCCCGCCTTCGGGGAAGGTGCTTTCCGGTGGCGTGGATTCGAATGCGTTGCAGCGGCCGAAGCGGTTCTTTGGGTCGGCGCGGAATATTGAAGAAGGCGGGTCGCTGACGATTATCGCTACGGCGCTGATTGATACCGGATCGCGCATGGATGATGTGATCTTTGAAGAGTTCAAGGGCACGGGCAACTCGGAAATTATCCTGGAGCGCAAGCTGGTGGATAAGCGCGTGTTTCCGGCGATCGACATTCAACGGTCGGGTACGCGTAAGGAAGAGTTGCTGATTCCGCGGGAAGATTTGTCGCGGATCTGGGTGCTGCGCAAGGTGCTGAATCCGCTGTCTCCGGTGGAAGCCATGGAGTTGCTGATCGACAAGTTGGGCAAGGC
>Ga0210396_10007673_pt1 | contig 10254 bp, 14 predicted proteins | sample IncBWH17OmetaG_FD_155466 | JGI IMG/M metagenome (GOLD analysis project Ga0210396, IMG submission 155466) | Forest soil microbial communities from Barre Woods Harvard Forest LTER site, Petersham, Massachusetts, United States - Inc-BW-H-17-O ... | reverse complement strand
TACGGTGTAGCTCACTTCCGCGTCCAGCGGGGGAGGGACGACACCAGATAGTGGCGCTCGCTGCAAGAAGCCGGGGGGCAATACTCCGTATGCGAACCGCAGTCCCATTGGCGGAAATCTGTTCCCCTGCCAGTCAAAACTCCAAACCAGACCAACATCGTCTCCGCGCCACTCGGCCTTCTGATGTTCCGGTCCGTAAATCCGCAAGCCGTAAAAGCCTGCTGCCCCATCGACCTGAAACTCTGGAATACGCGAATTGGTCACTGAGACGTACAGGGGCCCTTCCCAAACCGTAAGAAGCCCGAAAAACATTAGCACCGGTAAACAAAGCAAAAATGCGAGGAAACTCCGCCCTCTGGTTTTACTTCTACAAAGGTCCCGGATTGAGAAGAGAACCGTTCCCAGTAAGCCAAGAAAGACAAATTTTACCAGCCAGATGCCTATGCTGCTGAAGCGGACGGTATAGAGGGCGAGGAACGTCACCGTGGTGAAGGCTAGGGTGCCGAGCGCCCAAAGCAACGAGCTATCTGGTTCTCGCCGAATTTCCACATCAGAATCATGAACCGGGCGAAATGAACGTGCAATAGAACTGCGGCGTTTCAGGCAACCAGATTCTCCGCAGACGGCGGCTCACAAACGCAGGAGCGACAAGTGAATCCGTAAATTCGGATACAATTCAAAAGATTTGTAGCAAGTCTTGAGGCGCGAAAATGAGCATTTCAACTTTGGAAGAATGGTACTCCCAACAGTGCAACGGAGAATGGGAGCACGGTCCCGGGGTCAAAATTTCCACACTTGACAATCCTGGGTGGTCGGTCGACATCCCCCTACGTGGTACGCGAAAAGAGACAACAACACTTGAACGAATCAAAATCGACCGTGGACATGACAACTGGATTCACTATTGGGTGGAAAAACAGAAATTTCAGATTCGGTGTGGACCCTTGAATTTGTCTGAAGCGATTGAGATTTTTAGCGAGTGGTTTAACACGGACTGATTTGACGCGGAACATAATCGGAAATCACTTGAAACCACACGACGGCTTTATCGGACGCGCGCAGAGCTTCACGCCTCCGTCACTCCTCAGCGAGAACGCGCATCCGAGCTAGCGTTAACCGGGAGTTACGGTAGCCTTCCAATCCCGCAACGGCTTGGAGGCGCGTGCTAAAGCAGGTTATGTGACAGGAGAGGAGGGAGAACCAATTGTGTGGGGTCTTGCACGAAGCGTTCGCCTTATTTGCCATAGGTGAAGCGCTCCGACCAGCGCACCCAAAAAAGCGCCGACCGCTGCAGCCGTAGCCAGTTTCGCCTGGAAAGAACGGAAGGGCACGAATCCTGAAAACAGCAAAGCCCCCAACGCTAGAGTGATGGCCCAATAGATGACGAGGCGTCTACTTGGAGCATCTTGGTCGAAAATAACTCCGAATCCGTATCCGACACAAATGCCCCACACGCTCACAGTGGCCAGCAATGCTAGGTCAAGTGGATGTCCTTGCTGGCCAAACCAGCCGAGCCCAAAACCCACAAGACCCACGCCAACTGTCCATAAAACTCGTCTCAAGGATTCACTCTCCTCCGATAAAAGAATAGCGTATGTTCCATCTGTGTAAGTAACTCTCAAAGTAAAAGTTTCTAAAACGAAAACGCGCAAACTCCTTCCATGAGAAGGCCGATCGGAGTCAAGATGGTTTTGTGTTCCTATCTGTGGATCCTAACCTTTTCACCGAGCCGCCTCTGTCGCCATCCTTCCATCCGCAGTCTGTGATGAGCGATGATCGCTCGCTGCCAGTTGGGCGTCCTTGATACAGTAGGTGCTGCGACCTGATAATCGACCTTGGCTCCTGTCTCTCGACAGGAAGTTGGGCCAGGAGTTGGGCGCAGTCACCTGATCTCGGCGGTTGAGCTTGGTTGTTCAAATCCACGTTCGACTACTCTCTATGCGACGGCGGCTATCTGCTTTCGATTATTTCGCAGCGGTTCGTAAACCTCTTTGCTGACCCACAACTTGTGCAGCAGTACGGCCAACTTCCGAGCTACCGCGACCACCGCTCGTTTCTTGGCATTCCTTCCCCCGCGCTCCGATAGCTTCAGGCCCCAGCGCCGCAGATCACTATCTTGTCCAAAGGGTCCCAGGATGTAGTGCGCCCCTTGTACCAGCAGTGTTCTCAAATAGCGGTCTCCTTCTTTACTGATGTGCAGCTGTGGTTCACTCATCCCCGAGTTCCTACGCCCGGGGCGCAACCCAACGAAACATCCCACATCCCGGCTGCGGCGGAATCGGTACGGATTATCCAAAGTCAAAACGTAGGTCAGTGCAATCAATGGCCCCACTCCTTTTATCTGTTTCAGCCGAGCTACCTCGGGATAGACTTCCTTGGCGATCTGCTCGATCCGCCGGTCGTATTCCGCGATGCGTTCGTGGAGCGATTCGATTTCCGTGAGCAGTGGATCCAAAGCTTCCCGCAACTCGGGCTTGAGCTCTTTCGTTAGCTCCCGAGTCATCTGTTCGGTGCCGCATTTCCGCAGTCGTGCACCATAGGATTTCGTCAACCCGCGCGCCGCATTCACCAGCGCCGTGCGAGCGCTGACGAGCGCCGCTCGGGCCCGGATGACCGTCAGATGGATTTGTGCCTTGGCACTGCGATGCCGCACCGGACTGAGCAACGTGGGATCGATTCTGGCCAGCCGGGCCAACGTCCTAGCATCCAGTCGATCATCTTTCCGGCTGCTCTCGCTGATCAGCCGCACGTTGCGCGAATGCGCTACGATCACTTCGTGCCCCAACTGGGCGAGCTGCCGACTGATCCACGGTGAATGCGTTCCGGTTTCCAGCGCGATCCGACTCCGCGGAATCTTGCTGAACACTGGCTCGATTCCTTTCGTGGTCGTGGGCAGTTCTTGTTCCAAGATCACTTCGCCGGCTTCGTTCAAGATGCAGTAATGGCTAGTGCGATCTCCCAGGTCCAAACCGATCGTCAGCTGGTTATCCTTGAAAATCTGAATCCCCTCGATCGCCACAGTGCTAATCTTCTTCATTGCCGGTCTCCTTTTGCGCCTTCGAGCGCGTCGTTCATTGGGAGCGTATCGCATCCCGCGGGAGACCGGCCTTCTCATCCCATCTGGTTAGTTATCGGAAATCACTTGAATCCACAGGAACGGTAACGTCAATCAGGAGTTGAAGCATCGGCACCCCGATAGCGTTCGACCCAGTTTCGTTGCTCCACTGTGTCTGGCACTGGGCAGCCTCTGGCTTCTTGTATGGTTAGAAACGCGGCATCGGGGGAAAGTCCGCTCTGAATTAGCAAGGCAGCGGCAATAAGAGAAGAGCGCCCAATCCCTGCGCGGCAATGCACTCCAACGGCCTTGCCTTCGGCCAAAGAGGCTTTCAAGGAATTGAGCAGTTCGGTAAACGAAATTGAAGAGGGGGGAACTGACCTATCTTCGATTGGAAACGAAAGAAATTCGATGCCATTCGTGCGGCAACATTCAGCTTCTTTCAACAGCCCCAATTCTTCGGTCTCGGTTGGAGTTAGGGCTGAGACAATCACGTCTATCCCGGCCGCGCGGAGAAGGTCAATGTCGTCAGGTAACCAATCCTGGCCCCTGGGTCGGGGCACTATGGCGAGCCGAACGCCTTGTGCATTTATCCAATAGGGATTCACTGAGATGAGAGTGCGCTCCGCGTGCGAGAGGTTACTGCACGTTTTGCTAAAGTTCAATTGCGGCGGCGTGCGAGACGCGGTCAACTCCTGGTTCGCGTTACCGGAAATCACTTGAATCCACATGGACGATTACGGAGTTGAGCGCGAAAAAGTCCTTGGAAGTTTGGTGCGAACCGCATACTCTCGACTCGAAATGCCGCCGTATTTTCACCTCCCTTGGTTCATTTTCTTCGTGCTTTATTTCGGTTTCCTGATTTGGTGTTGGGCTGCGTACTTTAGGTCGAAACCGAGTGTCCTACATAGCTGGCGAGCCGCCGTGCTCCTTGTGGGCCTTCTCTGCGCCACCCTTTCCGTCGCGCTGAACCTATTTCTCTACGTTCACGCCCTATATACGGGCGGATATCCCCTCTTTCACTCCGTTGAGCTGAGGTGCATACGTTGGGGCACTCTGACAGCATTGCTAGGCATAGTCGCTGCAAGCGTAGGCAAGGGACGGGGCCGCACTCCTCTCGCCGCGATTTCTGTTCTGAATCTGGTGCTCTGGTTCGCAGCGGGTATGGCGCAATGAGAGTCTGAACGCTCGCTGCTCGGCCCAGAATCCTCAGCAAGAACGCGCATCCGGTAAAGCGCTAGCGTTAATCAGACTTACCCGGTTCTTTGGCTTTTCTTTCTGCACGAATGACGTCCGCCAGGCTACTTTTGCCAGCCCACATCATTTGCAGGTCTACCCATATTTCTCTCGATATGGGGCCGAGAAACTGCTCGTAGACTCGATTGCCACCCTGCCGCCAAGAAGCGAAACACTGTAGGGTCTCAAAGAAGCCAAGACCAATCAGGTTTCTCGTTTCTTCGTCAGCACCAAGTAGTTGCTGCTCAAAAAACTGAAATACCCGGCGCGTCTCGTCGAGGTTTCCTTTTTCGTAGACATCTTCGACGACAAAATGCACGACCTCGCCCATGTCGATATATGAGCCACTTGAATTACCGCCCTCGTAAGCGATGTATTTTCTCCAACACCGCAAGAAATCTGGAAAGGCGTGTCGAAAGTTTGAAATGACGGCACTCGTGCGGGGTTCGTCGCGGTCGAGCAGAATGGACACAGCCTCATCCTCGCTGGTCGGTTTCAATCCCATTTCCGCGAATGCCTTCGCTGGCAGCGTGCCTAAATCCCGAGCGGCCGAGTGCGATAGTCCGGCCAGTTGCTGCAAAGCGGTCCCGTCGAATCCTTGCTCGAGTGCCAAAACCGCCGCCTGTACCAGTTGCTCGGGCTCAACACCTCCGAGGACCCATTTCGCCTGCAAGAGTTGAACATCGAGACTGTCTTTCGATTCGCTCATGTGAGCCCATGTTAGACGATATTTGGCTGGATAGCGCCCGATAAGTCGGAAACTCGAATCCATCGACGGCTTTATCCAACGCGCAGAACATTCTGCCGGACTTCACGGCTGATGGTAACGCGCGTCCGATAAAACGTTAACGTTAATCGGGAGTTGTGCTCGATTCGGATGTTTTCTGGGAAGCCAACCTGAATCGAAAGAATGGGAGAACCGGCGAGTCGGCGTTAATGTCTGCTGCTGTGCTGTTAAGCAGCGGTGCCGACCCCTGTGCAACAGACAAGGAAGGCCGTACCTGTGGCGACCTTAAATCGTATTACAATAGCGTCCTTCAGCGCGCCAACGCGAGGTAGGAACATGGAGCAGAATGAACTAGCGAAGCCGGAGTCTCGCTTTGACATTTGGAACTACTGTTTTTTTGTGCTCGTTACGGTAGACGTTCTAGTTGAAGTGAAGATTCATTGGTACAACTTGAGCGGGGGCTCAAAGTTTCTGGGGGTGACCCTCGTCGCTTATCTCATCGTAATGCCTTTGTTGATTATGCGAGGGGAAAGGAAAGGACGGAAGTTCAGGACCGCTCAAATGTTATTCTTTGCATATCTCTCTGTGCTGATGGCGACCATTGTTTTTTCGTTTCGCTGAAAAATCGCCCCAACAGGTCCTAATACGTGTGAACGATATAGCTTAACTTCAGTACCTCTCACCGTCAGAACCCTTTGCCATCGTATAGCTGTGCCGTCTAAGCGTGAATGGCGCGTTGCTGCACAAGCCCTGCGCCTCTACATTTTGATTCTCAGTAAGCCATCAGCCCGCATCCACCGCAACCGCCAGCGCCACGTCAAACGGCTTTATCGAACGCGCGCGGAGCACCTCGCGCCTTCGTTCACTCCTCACCGAGAACGCATCCGGCAAAGCGCTAGCGCTTACCAGGAATTGGCCACTCGTGGGGCGCACGACCGTTTGTGATGCTGTTGTACTATCTCTTTGGACATGACAGAACTCAACCCAGGGCGCTGTGAACACTGCAACAAGACCTTTGGTTACCAGTTGTATCATTCTGGCTTTGGCGATTGCTCCTACGCCTATTGTGACAAATGCGGCATGACGGCAGTTCTTTCGTACTGGAGTAAGCAAATGCCTAAGATGCCGTCTGATTGTGCGCGGCATCAGGAAATTTGCGCAGAGTTAGAGCAATATCTAGAGCCGTGCTCTTGCGGTGGCGTATTTAAAAAAGGCTCGTCTCCGCGTTGCCCACATTGCAATATACGTCTGTCGGCGCAGGTTGCCACTCACTACATTGAGGCAAATGCGCTGGGTACGAAAAAAGGCTGGCGATGGCAAGGTAACTGGCACGAAACCTATTGCATCGTCCTTGAGAAGAGAGAAGTTCAAGACAATTTTAAGCCCAAGTGAATCCCTTCCAAGACCGACGAGTCCTGGTCGCGTTACCGAAAACTTGAATCCACATGTACGGCTCTATCGAACGCGCGCGGAGCTTCACGCTTCCGTTCACTCATACCGAGACCTACACTTTTTCGTCAGGGCAGATTGCGGCTCCGCTTCTTCGGGGAGGACTTGGTCGAATACGCCGCGTCGTCGGGCTTCCAGAATGCAAACCGCCCGTGGTCAACATCAACTTCGAGCCTTGGAACGAAGCCGATACGCCCAAATTCAGCTTCCAACTCTCCGCGATTGGCACAATCCGCAAAATGAATCACATGCTGAGTCGCAATCACATCTCCGTAATTTTTCTGGTTGTTCTGTTTGGCGAGTTCCAACGTTGTTTGCGGGGAATTTCCTATCTGATATGCGTGGATGTCATGGTCCAAAGCGTAGGTGTGGATTCGCCAACACCCGCTCGCACCAAACCACCATTGAAGGGTATCGGGAACGTCGTTCGGGCCTTCCACGGAGAGTTCTATGTCACGAGAGTAGCTGCTCTTTACGGTGAGTACAGCGAGGAAAAGAATGCCGCGCATACCTCATCCTACCCGAATTTTCCGCGATTGAATGCCAGTGCCGCGTTACCGGAAACTTGAATCCAGATGGACGGCTTTATCGAACGCGCGCAGAGAGCATCTCGCCCGACATTGCTCCTTCGCGAAAACGCGCCGATAAAGCTCTTAACGTTCAATGCTTCCCCCACAAAGGAGCGGTGGCGGTAACGCACGCAAAAACCGTTAAGAACAGGACCAAAATGACGATTGGCGGAGTTCGGAAGACTGACTGGAGGGTGCCAAAACCGTCTTCGGAACTCTCCCGAAAAAATATTCCGCCTAGCCGTAATGCGTTAGTGGTAAGGCTAGCGAATAGACCCGCCACCACAAGCCGATTCAGGTCCACTATTCCAGGAACTAGAAACCACGCGATGAAAGAATAGAAAGCTCCTAAAACACCAGCGGCTAGGAACACCCATTTCGCGATTTGAAGAGATAGCCTCTTGTTCCCGGTCTGCACAATTCGTCTCCTCCGCGCAGCCCTTGCAAGGAACGCGCGATGCCCGATTTCTATCACAAATTTGGCGCTGCTTCTCCTATGGCCGGAGTTTTCTTGCCGTCCAGCCCGTCCATTGAGCAGGATGGTTATGGCCTTTTAATCTACATCTTGGATTTGTCGGCAAGTCGGAGCCTGGATGTCGGGAGTCCCAATTGGGACAAAATGCGGTTTGGAGCGCTTAGAACACGGCAAAACGAGATTATGGCGTTCTTGGAGGTGTGGGCGCTCGGCAGGTCACCATTTTCCACCTGGGAAACGTTACGTTTTGTGAACATATCCAGGTGCTCGCTGTCTCCTGTGGGTCTCCGTTCGACTATCGCCTCGGTATGTGTATTTCTCCTAACCTTTTAAATTATGAGCACATTGAGCGCGTAGGCTGGTTGGCGTCTTGATTGCATCAAAAACGGAGCCAGACCATTGAAACTTGAAGGAGGTATTGGGATGAAATTCGCGATGGCAGTCCTCGCGCTGCTGTTTTTTGCCGGCGCGGCTCACGCGGACTCGACAACGTACTCCTATGTCGGAAATCCTCTCGATAGTCCGGGAAGCTGGGTCAATCAAACGCTCTGCACCTGTAATATCACCGGGGAGATGACCTTCGCACAGCCCCTAGACCTACCGACCGACATTCAGGACACGACCGGCGCGCCCACATCGTATTCGTTCTCCGTGGACGGCTACACGCTGACGCAGGCCAATTCCACCATTAAAGGTTTTGAGATAGGCGACCTGACTTGGGACCTAGTCCTCCTTGGCCAGAATGGGCTCACTATCTCCATCTACTGCCAGGACGGATGCGGTGACGGCGGCGGAGCTACTGACTGGGCCGGGTTCAACGCGAATCAGGGCGGCCCGCCAAGTATTGGCGTCACCATCGGGCACCCTGGTAAGTGGACCGCAACGGTTCCCGAACCGGCCACATATTTCATGTTGCTTGCGGGAATTATGACCCTGCTGGCGCTGAGACGATGTCGGATAGGAGCAAACGAAAGCTGCCGAACGCTGAACTGTCAGTAGAGCCGGGGCCGAATTGGCACGGACTCACACGGATTCCGCTTCCCCCGGTCAGGCGTTTGATGGTCCGGACACGCCGCGCGAAACGGCCCAATTGGGACTTAAGCTGCTCGATTGCTCCCACCTAAGAAAGCAACAAGCGAAATAATCTGGAATCGAGAACTAAAATTTGCGGCGCTGAGGCGGGAATCAAATTGAACGAGGTGACGGTTCAAGTTTCGCAGCGGTCAAGCTGCGGTATCATCATTGCGAAACTGAGAATTGGCCAGTGACGAATTCATTCAAGTCGGCCGCTGTCATAGGACTCATCGTCGTATTAATGATGACGGGATTCGACCGGTCGCCGCAAGGCTCAATGAGCCAATCAATATTCCTCTGTCCACTCCTTCCAGGCGCGGCCGCAGGATTGTTATTCAGCGGGCACGGAGGCAATATGGCAGTCGCCTATTTCTCATGCTGGCTGGTAAACACTAGCATCTATTGGGGCCTCTGGGTTTTGGTTTCTCGGGTTATCTGGCCGCGATTTCGAAGTTAGGTCAACCCGCCGCCAGTAACCTCCACAATCGACCAGCGGTGGTGGCACACGTGCGTCTGTACGTCGCTTGGCATTTCTTTGTTCCGCCAGGGCTGCGACCTAAGAGGAGCATTTAAGAGACAGCTTTACCCAGCACATCAGGATGCGCGGCGGCATCCTACTCGCCTTTCCTCGCAAGGAATGAGGCTGGCCGATAGTCTCAATTGGGACAGGGGATTCACCAGAAACAGCAAGCGAAAAAAATCAGCAACCGCACAAAATTTTTCTCGACGAAACCGGGGGTCCTTTTGGCCCGGTCGAAAAGCGGGACTCCCACCCCTTCCCGGCAACTCCACACCTCACCTTTGGTCGCAACTTTCCATCGGTTTGAGCGAATGCCCGACTGGTCAGACTCAGTTGGGCCTACCACTAGCTCGCCCGCTGTGTCCACCAGCCTTGTTGCGCCTGAGCAACTACAACGTTGCGCTGAAGCAACGACAGAATCAATCCAGCATGAAATGCTGATGGTCGAAGCGCTGGAATCAGCCCTCAACGCGGCCTCGAGCGATAACCGCTAGAACGCGACCAGGTTCACGGTCCCCCCTTCAGGTCTTCAGGAGTCCGAAAATGTTCGAAAATAACTGGCGAGACTTGTACAGACAGGCAATTCTTGAGCTTGACCCCGCCCTACTCAAGGTTCGCTTGCAAGCAGCCGAGGATGCGATTATGACGCGTGCGTTGGATGCCCGTGTTTCTCGAGAAGAGCGGAGGCAAATGGATGATGCGCTGTCCACTATACGCAGACTGAAAAAAGTGGACCGATAGCGGTTGCCCGTTCGTTGCATAACCGTTGCAGGAAACCGCCCGCCCCTGCTCGGTAAAACCCATAATTGCCGACTTCCGCGCTTTCGCTGGTGTCGGTAGTGGTGTCGGTTGGGGTTTCAATTCGATGCGTTTGGTTGCGCGGCAATGCGTAATGCGAATGTGGGAAACCTCTGTAAACACAGGCGATTTCGCTGTGCTGCGTTTTGATGCGGTTGGCTGCAAGAACTTCAAAACGGATTTTGAGTCCGGCGCGTCTGCCAGTTCCGCCACTCGAGCACTGCAGGCTAAACGAAGAGTAACACGCTGCGATGGTTCCACTCAACCGAGGTATAGGAAGAGGCAAAAGCCGGCGGACCGCCGGCGCTACGATTCCTTGCGGGAATCTGCACGTGCGCCGAATTTTTGCGG
>Ga0210396_10007672_pt1 | contig 10255 bp, 10 predicted proteins | sample IncBWH17OmetaG_FD_155466 | JGI IMG/M metagenome (GOLD analysis project Ga0210396, IMG submission 155466) | Forest soil microbial communities from Barre Woods Harvard Forest LTER site, Petersham, Massachusetts, United States - Inc-BW-H-17-O ... | reverse complement strand
ATCGGCATCGAGGATGGGATAGAGCCGCGGCAGCTTCGTCAAAACCACTGGCCCTACTGTTCATCCGCCGAAGGCCCATAGACCCCCGGCACCTTCGCATCATTCAGTCGCAGATAGACGCTTAGCTGCCCGCGATGATGCACCATGTGATTCAACGACCACTTGCGAATGGCGCGGTATCGCGACGACCGATTGAACTCGTAGCCACCCCAGGTCATGACAAATTCCTGCTGCATCGCCTCATCGGTCGCGGTCGCAAGATCGGCGCGCGCCCGCGCCGTCCATTCGTCGAATCGCGCCAGCATCTGCTGCTTATTTGCAGGTTTGAAGCTCGCGTTCTCCGGCGGATTCGCTGCGTCCACGTCGAAGCGGTCCCCCCGCAGCACCTCACCGGTCCAGCTCAGCAGCTCCGCCACATGCCCGGCCAGCTGCTGCATCGTGAAAGACTTCGCATGCGGCCGCCAGTCAAACTTCTCCTCCGGCACCGCCGCCAGCACCTTGCGCGTGCTCACCATCTCCGCATCAAACTCCGGCAACAACCACTCGGCAATCGTTGGCATATGCTCTCCAGACCACAGCATCTTCCCGTAAAGGGAACGAGCCATGCAACTCGCGCCGAATCGCACTGTTTGTGTGCTACCCTCCAGCGAAGCTTCGCCTAAGGGCCATCATGTCCGACACACCGCAGTTCTCTACTGCCGAATACTTGCCTCCCAAGATCGAGCGCTGCGGCCTTTGTGGCACCCCGCTTGCCAGCGAATACTATCGCGTCCACGGACAGACCGCTTGCGCGAGTTGCGCTGCCGGCGCGCGGAGCGGCCAGGCGAATGGTCATAACAACACAGCTTTCACGCGAGCGCTTCTCTTCGGCATCGGCGCCGCGGCTGTCGGTCTCGCCGGCTACGCTGCCTTCACCATCGCTACGAGCTTCTACATCGGCTACGTGGCGCTTGGCGTCGGCTACATCGTCGCGCGAGCAATGAAGTTCGGCTCCCGCGGTCTGGGCGGCCGTCCCTTCCAGATCGTTGCAGTCATCCTCACCTATCTCGCTATTGCTCTCGCCGAGATACCCATCGCACTGTGGCAGTTCCGAGCTCGCATTCCTGCCGGACGCATGCTCGCCGTCTTCATACGGTTCGTCCCCGTCGGCCTCACGTCGCCCATTCGCGAAATGCGCGACCCCATTCATGGCCTCATCAATCTGGTAATTCTTTTCGTAGGCATGCAGATTGCATGGCGTGGCACAGCCGCCCCGCGGGTCACCGTCGAAGGGCCATTCCGCCTGACACCAGCGGCAAGCTAAGGCGGATTTCCTGTACATGCTCGCTGGGCTTCGCGTGGATTTTCGTCAGCGCGAACCGCATCTGGTCCTTTCCGATAACCTGACTACAGGAAATCCGCTCTAGCACGTCCATCTCTTATGTTCGATCTCTCCTCTGCAGCGCCGCTCGAACGAGGGCCCGCCAACTGCGCCTCCTGCGGCGCCCCGCTCTCTCGCGGCGCACGCGCGTGCCCACGCTGCCACGCCCTCGTCCATGCACAAAAGATCGACGCCCTCTCCACCCAGGCGCAGAAGCGCGAAGCCTCCGGCGACATCGCGGGCGCACGCGCGCTCTGGTCCGAAGCCTTAAGCCTCCTGCCCTCCGACACCACGCAAGCGCAATGGATCCGCGGCCATCTCGCCGCCTTGCCGAAACCGGCGCACGCGACGCCTGCCTGGCTCAAGCGTCTCGGCCCGCTCGGCCCAATCGTGCTCATCCTCTTCAAAGGCAAAGGGCTCTTCTTCGCCCTCTTCAAACTGAAGTTCCTCTTCAGCCTCTTCACCTTTATCGGCGTCTATTGGGCGCTCTACGGATGGAAGTTCGGCATCGGCTTTGCCGCCTCCATCCTCATCCACGAGATGGGCCACTACATCGACATCAAGCGCCGCGGTCTTCCCGCCGAGATGCCTGTCTTCCTCCCCGGCCTCGGCGCCTACGTAAAGTGGCAGGCGCTCGGCGTCTCGCAGGCCCAACGTGCACAGATCGCACTCGCCGGCCCGCTCGCTGGATGGCTTGCCGCCGCCGTCTGCACTGGTCTGTATCTCCAGACGCACTCCATGCTGTGGGCCGCGCTCGCCCGCGCCGGAGCCGCACTCAATGTCCTGAACCTGATTCCGATATGGGTGCTCGACGGCGCCCAGGCCGCAAACGCCTTAGGCCGCACCGCACGCCTCGCGCTGCTTGCTGCTTCGGTCGGCTTGTGGTGGGTCGGTGGCGAAGGGCTGTTCCTCTTTGTCGCAGCGGGTACGCTGTGGCGTTTCTTCACCTTGATGCGCAAGTCGTCACAAGACCACCCCGACGAAGAGGGCTGGGACACGCTGCTCTACTACATTGCCGTCATGGCCGCATTGGCTCTGACATTGCATCTGATCCCCGGCCACGGCATGGGCAACCGCTGATAGGAAGATGCGCCTGTCTTAGACGCCGCTTATTGCGGGTTCGGGTGACATGACTCATCGTTCAGGCGGATGTGCGCTGTCGGGAGTATCGCCGCGCCGCACAAGTGCTACAGCCGTCAAGTCGTCACGATATTTCTGTTTACGTGAGCGGAGCAAAGCACGCGACTTCGGATGATTCTCGGAATCATCGGCTACCCGAAGTACGGCCTCGCAGATGGACGCCGAATCCGTAGTCGAGTTCTCGAGGAGCAACGAGATGCGCTCGTCATCAAACACGGTTGCTCCTTGTCGATCCTCGGTGATTCCCTTGGTGACGAGCAGCAGCTTGGCATGCCGGTCGAATGCGAGAATCGCTGGTTCGTAGGTGCTGTGAGTGAAGAGTCCGAGTGGAATTCCGCAAGGCTCGAGAACACGCGTCTTTTCCCCGTCGTGAAATAAGGCGAGGAAGTGGCCGGCGTATTGATACGTAAGAATATTGAGAGTCAGGTTGTAGCAACCTAAGAAGGCCGGAGCAAACCGAACACCGCGAGCCGCCTCAATGAGTGAGCGGTTGATATCGCGTGCCAATAGGCCGATGCCCTCTGACTCATTCGCGTCGAGATCTTCAAACAGATCCTGCGCCCTGGTGCGGAATACATTTTGTATCTCAACCGCGATCGCTTGCGTTTCCGGTCGCCTGCCGGCGATGTCTGTCAACATGAATAGCACTCGGGAATCCGGCGCGACAGCATCGAAGAAGTCCCCGCCGCAGCGGGCCGGATGGTACCGGGCTGCAACATCCAGGCTCTCGATGTGGGGCAAGTTGACTGGACGGGGAGCAGCGCCTTGCAGACCCGCTTGTGATCCTGTCTCTGATTCAGACGAGGCCATCTAGCTCTCCCGTTCGGCAAGACAAACCGTAGTGCTGACTCGCTGCGGTCAGTCCGGCAACCCCGTCAGCCGCATCTTCTCGCGCTCAAAGAACCGCTCCATGAACTTCGTATCGAAACGCCCCTCGCGGAACTCCGGATCCGCAAAGATTCGCTGGTGCAGCGGGATTGTCGTGTGGATCCCCTCCACCACAAACATCTCGAGCGAACGTTGCATCCGCGCCATCGCCTCCGCGCGGTCCTTGCCGTGCACGATCAGCTTCGCGATCAGCGAGTCGTAGTACGGCGGCACAAAGCCCTCCGCGTACTGCGCCGTGTCCACCCGCACTCCGTTGCCACCCGGCACGTTGAACACGGTTATCTTCCCCGCCGACGGCGTGAACTTCTCCGGATGCTCCGCGTTCACGCGGCACTCGATCGCATGCCCGCGAATCGTCACCGGCTCGGTCACAATATCCGACAGCCTCTCATCGGACGCAATCCGCAACTGCGCCTTCACCAGGTCCAGCCCCGTCACCATCTCCGTCACCGGATGCTCCACCTGGATGCGCGTGTTCATCTCGATGAAGTAGAGCTTGCCGTCCTCGTCCATCAGGAACTCGATCGTCCCCGCGTTCTGATAGCCAATCTGCTCCAGGCACCGGCGGATCGTCTTGCCGATCTCCTCGCGCATCTTCGCGTCCACCTGCAACGACGGTGCCTCTTCAATCAGCTTCTGGTGCCGCCGCTGGATCGAGCACTCGCGTTCACCCAGCGACATCACGTTCCCGTGCTGGTCCGCCAGCACCTGGAACTCGATGTGCCGCGGCTGCTCGATGAACTTCTCCATGTACAGGTCGCCGTTGCCAAAGGCATTCGCCGCCTCGGTGTGCGCCGCCTGGAACAGCGCCGGCAGCTCGTCCTTCGAGCGGATCACGCGCATGCCGCGACCCCCACCGCCCGCAGAAGCCTTCAGGATCACCGGGTAGCCCACCGACTTGGCCCACTCCAGCGCCTCGCCCTCGCTCTGGATCACGCCTTCCGAACCCGGCAGGATCGGCACCTTGGCCTTCTTCATGGCCATGCGCGCCTTTTCCTTCTCGCCCATCAGGCGCGTCACCTCCGGCGGCGGCCCGATGAACTTGATGTTGGACGCACGGCACACCTCGGCGAAGTTCGCGTTCTCACTCAACAGGCCGTAGCCGGGATGGATCGCGTCCACATCCGCAATCTCTGCTGCGGAGATCACCGCCGGCACATTCAGGTAGCTCTCCGCCGACCGCGGAGGCCCGATGCAGATCGCCTCATCGGCAAAACGAACGTGGAGTGAGTTGCGGTCGGCCTCGCTGTAGACGGCCACCGTGCGTACGCCAAGCTCCTTGCACGCGCAGATCACACGCAGCGCAATCTCGCCACGATTGGCGATCAGAACCTTCCGAAACATGCATTCCCTTCACGCGCCCTCTTCGTTGAAGCAGGGGCGCGGCCACAATCTCTCATCATACGAATCGTCACCTCGACTGAAGCCGATCACGAACGACCGGCACGGTCGAGAGACCTTTTGTTCTTAAGTCGCCCACAACGCTCAGCGTGAACGACCAAAGGGAGTGAACCACAACAATCCGCGCCACCGGCGCCGTTGCCTCGGACGGCCAGTCCGCGCGTCTGCCTGGATGGCAAATCCTTAACGCGGCCGCACTGCAAACAATTTCTGTCCGTACTCCACCGGCTGGCCACTCGTTACAAAGCGCTTCACAATCTCGCCCGCGGCATCGGACTCGATCTCGTTCATCAGCTTCATCGCTTCCACGATGCACAGCACCTGCCCTACCTCGATCACATCTCCCGGCTTCACAAACGCAGGCGAGCCCGGCGACGGTGACTCGTAGAAGGTCCCCACAATCGGCGATTTCACGATGTGCAGCCCCGCCTCGTCATCCACCAGAGCAGCCGCGGGCTCCGCAGTCGGCGGCGCTCCCGCCGGATGCGCATGCGCCACCGTGGCCGGCTGAAAGCTCGCTGCCGACTGTGCTGCCTGTGCAGCAGCCGCCAGCTGCGCTATCTGCGACAGATCTGCCGGCTGGCTCGCGCTGGCAAACTTCAGCCGCACCTTCAAGTCGCCCCGTTCCAGGTCGAACTCGCCGATGCCGTTTTCTTTCAGGAACTCGATGAGCTCTTTTAGTTCTGCTATCTCTTCCGGATTCATGCTTCCCAATCTCTTCTTGTCTTTCGCGATGTCTGCCGCTCTCTGCTGCGCCGCGTCTTTGCCGCTCCGCCGTCTGTTCTTCCTCGCTATAACTCGATCCATGCTTTGGTCGCTGGCGTCAACACCCGGCATCCGCGCCGCTCCACCACCACCGTGTCCTCAATGCGCAGACCGAACGCACCCGGTATGTAAATGCCAGGCTCGATGGTAATGACCATCCCCTTCATTAGCAACGCCTGCTGTGCCATGCCGATCCGTGGTGACTCGTGGATCTCCAGTCCCACTCCATGCCCGGTCGAATGCGTGAAGTAGTCAGCCAGCTTCGCCTCGCGCAGCACACTGCGTGCTGCCTCATCCACATCGCCCGCCTTCACGCCCGCGGCTACCGCTGCCACCGCGTTTTCCTGCGCCGCCAGCACCGCGTCGTAGGCCTCGCGCTCCCGCGTCCCTGCGCGCCCCAGGTGCACGGTGCGCGTCATATCCGAGCAATAACCGTTGAGAATAACACCGAAGTCGAGCGTCACGAACCCGCGCCGCGGCAGCTTCGCCTCCGTCGCTGTGCCGTGCGGCATCGCCGAGCGCTCGCCGCTCGCCACTATCGTCGGGAACGACATCGCCTCCGCACCCCACAGCCGCGCACGATACTCCAGTTCCGCCGCAACCGCATTCTCCCTGAGCCCCGGCCGCATGAAGCCAAGGATGTGCTCAAACAACCGCACACCGAGCGCCGCCGCAGCGGCCATCTGCTCGATCTCCGCCGCGTCCTTCACCATGCGCTCTTCGGCAACCAATGAAGATGTAAGCGGCTCAAAAAAACCCTTGCTGCTTCCTCGTCCGGAACCCTTCAGCGACTCTTGCATCGCGCGGAGCGCCGCAACCGTCGTCTGCTCCGCGTCGTAGTACGCATGCTTCACGCGCGCAGCAGCAAGCCAGCGGCAGGCCTCCGCCAGCGCCGGCCCCTTGGCGATCCGCACCTCCGCCCCCTTCACCTGTTGGGCTGCTTGCGCGGTATAGCGGCCATCCGTCACCATCACCGCATGCTTCGCCGTGATAGCCAGCGCCGCATTCGACCCCGCAAAGCCGCACAGATACCGTACGTCCGGCAGATGCGTTACCAGCAGCGCGGAGACCTTCTGCTTCGCCATCGTGGCGCGCAGTCGTCGCATGCGCCCACGATGATGGCTCGGGGCGATAGTGTTTGCTGATTCAGACAGGGCAGTCACGACGGATCACACACGTGTGCGAAGAAAATAAGGAAGGAACTGTACATCTCGTTAGTCTACTGAGCAGCCGTCTTCCGCCGCACCGGCCGCACACTCTGCACCGGCTTCGCCTTCGCCCGCGAAGGCTTCTCCTCCGCGGCTTTTCCAGTCACCCGCGCCGGCATGTTCCCGCCCGAGCTCTGCTGGTCCATCCAGTCGTTCAAACGCGAGCGTTTGAAACGCCACCGGTTCCCCAGCTTGAACGCCGGCACAAACCCCTCAGACGCGTACTTATATAAGGTGTCCGCGCTGATCCCCAGGTAGTCCGCCGCCTGGCGAATATCCATCACCTCGCGCTGCTCTGTGGCCGCCATCTGCGCCTTCATCGGAGTGCCATCCCTTCCAGGGGGAACTTCCTCCCGGGCGCTCGACAGTGAAAATGCTTCACAAGCCCGGCGTCTTGTATATACCTGTTTCTTTGGGGCTCTTCAAGGAAAGATTCCCGTCCATTCCCCGCCGAATGGGGTATTGCTATTGGTTTTCCGGATTCCGCTGGGCATTTTGGGCGCCAGCGACCCGGTCCACCCGTCCAGCCGCTTCCGCCGCCCCGTCCGCGCATCGCGCTCCGGACCGTGTCGTCCGATTGGATTTGTCGCTAGCAGCCGCGATCGCCTCACCAGGCATTCGTGCTCGAACGCGAGAGGACACTCAGTTCCAAGCTTTTAACCGCTCCGCGCACGCGACCGCTGGGCCGGTTGGAATCGCTGCTGCGGCTGATACAGATGAATCATGCGATCGAGCGCAAACACAATCATATCTGTTGATATCTGTCGAATTACTCTCGTCATTTTTTGCCGAGATAGGCCTTTTACTATCCATGCCATGTAATTTCTTCGGCAATTCCGTGTAAGTCGCGGCCTTCGCCATGAAACGCGCATGCATATCTCCGCAATGTCTCGTATCTTGCCCCATAACTACAACTTTCTCGCTACACCATAACTACAACTTTCTCGCTACACTTAGACAACATGTTGCCTGACTCCAGCCTTCTGAATTCGGCGAGGGCTATGTCGCGCGTGAAACGAGCGACATAGCTTTCGGGTCAGCTCATCCCCATCCCCCCACTCCAGGAGCAAGTCCGCAGTGAAAAAACAATTCGTCCTCCCCCTTGCCGCGATGCTCATCGCGACGCCGATCTGGGCACGTCAGCACCATGGCGGCGGCAGCAGCATCAGTGTCTCTACAACAGCACTCAGCTTCAACGGCTCCACTGGCAACGTCACAACGCAGCCGCTCACCATCACCGCGGCTGGTTGGAACTCCGTCACCATTCAGGGCGTGTCGATCTCGAACGGCGTCTTTACAGACTCCATTTCCACGATGCCGATGACCCTGTCGCCAGGGCAGAGTGTCACCGTGAAGGTAAGCGCCACGCCGCAAAGCACAGCGCAAACCGGCACCCTGACCATCACCTCCACCGCGAACGATCCAAGTGTCTCGCTCAGCGAGACGGCCACCACCCCACCCCCGACCTCGCATTCAGCGAGCCTCACCTGGAGCGCACCTTCCACCAGCACTGATCCGGTCGACTCCTACGAAGTACAGCGCGCCGCGTCCGGCTCCACGCAGTACTCCGTCATCGGCACCACCGCGGCAGCGTCCACGGCGTTTACCGATAGCTCCGTCACCGCCGGTCAGACCTATGTCTACGAGGTTGTTTCGGTCGACGCGTCGGGCAACGTCAGCAAGCCTTCCAACACCGTCACGCTGACCATCCCCTAGCCCGCAGTCATAGCGGCTGAAAAAGCAAAAGCGCACCTTCGCTCTGAAAGAGAACGAAGGTGCGCTTTACTTTTTGTCGCTATTGCTGTTGCAGAATGCCGATCAGTTGTCCCGGCGGTGCAGCGTCGGCCGGTCGTCATCCGAGCCGTTCTGCGCGTTCGGGTTATTCGGATCGTTCTGCCCATTCTGCCCGTTCTGCCCATTCGCATTGGGTGATGAACTCGCGCGCCGCAGTGACGGCTTCTTCTCGTTCTGGCCGTCGCGCAGCTTACGCTTGTTCTCGATGCGGGCCAGCCGTGCCTTCACGTCGTCGAACTCCGATGTCGTAATGATGTATTCATCCTTCGGCGGCAGCAGATGCGCAATCTCCTGCTGCGTCGCCAAGATGCGGTCCGGCGTCTGCGGATGATCGGAGAACGCCTTCGCAATCAGGTTTGGCTTGGTCTTCTCCAGGTGTTCGATCTTCTCGAACATGCTCGGCAGCGCCTGTGGATCGTACCCGGCGCGATACATGTACTGAATGCCGAGGAAGTCTGCCTGCCGCTCGAAGTCGCGCGAGAACTGCAGGAAGGTGATGGGCACCGCCAGACCCGATGCCTCGTACAGTCCGTAGCCCAGCCCGCCGCCAATGAAGATCAGCGGGATGGTCCCGAATTGCGCGTAGTTCAGCCGCGTCTGTTCGCGCATGGCGTGGTGTGCCGCAACGTGCGAAATCTCGTGCGCCATCACGCCCGCCAACTCCGCTTCATCGTCCGCAGCCAGAATCAGCCCGCTGTTGACGTAGAAGAAGCCGCCCGGCAGCGCCATCGCGTTGATCTCATCCGAATCGATCACCTTGATCGTGAACGGCACCTTCGCATCCGAGACCTTCACGATGTTCTGACCGATACGGTTCACATACTCCGTCACCACCGGATCGTTGATGAATTTGACACTCTTCTCGATCTCCATCGAGATCCCCTTGCCCTCTTTCATCTCCGACTCGGTCGAGTACCAGTTGCCCAGCCCGCGCCCGCCAATATCGCGCGTGCCCGACGCGCTCACATCGTCGACGCTTCCCTTCTTCACGCCCGGCATCACGCCATTCGGTCCCGGCTCGGGAGCCGTATTCTTGCGCGCACGGATCGCCGTGTCCTGCGCCGCTTGCATCTCCTCCGGTGTCGGCTGGTTGTCCTTGTTGTCTTTGTCGTCCTTGCCCTTCTTGTCTTTCTTGGCGTTGCCCTTCGCGTTGTCGTAGGCCGGAGGATTGGTCTGTGTCGCCGCGGGCGTATTCGCAGGCGGCGTTTGTGTTCCAGGCGCAGATTGCGCAGCCGGCGTATCCTTTCCAGTCGCCACCGGCGTACTCGTCTGATCCGGAGCGGTCGCAGGGGTACCGGTTGAAGGGGTCCCGGTCGCAGGCGCGGATTGGGCCGCCGGCGTGTTCGCATTGGGCGTCGTGGTCGCGGGCGCAGTCGAGCTCGCCGGAGCCTGTGGCTGGCTCGCCTGTTGCGCCTGCAGCGTCAACGTCGCCATCGCCAGCAAAGCGGGCAGAAGAATCTTGGTTGAGGAAGGGCCGGAAACCCGCATAAAACACCACCTCTAGGAGAGGCTAGCCGGGCAGCCCAAAGGGCGGGCAGCTCTGACTGAGCCGCTGGTTAGACCATGATACGCCGCCATTGGTGAGCCGGTCCCAGCCGCTACAAACCAAATAGGATGCGATAGCACGCCACTCAGCGCCTAGTCGTCTCGACCAAAAGCCACAGCCCGCCGGTGCCCCACACCCATCCTTTTGAATTTG
>Ga0210396_10007671_pt1 | contig 10256 bp, 6 predicted proteins | sample IncBWH17OmetaG_FD_155466 | JGI IMG/M metagenome (GOLD analysis project Ga0210396, IMG submission 155466) | Forest soil microbial communities from Barre Woods Harvard Forest LTER site, Petersham, Massachusetts, United States - Inc-BW-H-17-O ... | reverse complement strand
ACCGAGCAGCTCGGTGGCGAGGTGGATGACGTGGCGGATGGTGCGGTCGGCGGGGTCGAGGCCGCACTGGCGGATGCGGTCGTCCTCGAGCACGCCGCGGTCCCACCAATCGAGTTTGCCGGCCATTGTGTCGACCATGTCGAGGCTGAGGCCCATCGCCTTGCCGACGTCGCGGATGGCGCTGCGGCCGCGATAGGTGATGACGGTCGCGGTCATGCCGGCGCGGTCGCGGCCATACTTTTCGTAGACGTGCTGGATCACCTCCTCGCGGCGCTCGTGCTCGAAATCGATGTCGATGTCCGGCGGCTCGTTTCGGGCAGCGCTGATGAACCGCTCGAACAGCAGATCGATCCGGGCCGGGTCGACGGACGTGACGCCCAGGCAATAGCAGACGGCGGAGTTGGCCGCCGACCCGCGTCCCTGGCACAGGATTCCTCGCGAGCGGGCGAAGCGGACAAGATCGTAAACGGTCAGAAAATACGGCTCGAATTTGAGCTGTGCGATCAGCTTCAGCTCGTACTCGATCAGCCCGCGGACTTTATCGGGAATGCCGTCGGGATAGCGGACGGCCGCGCCGCTCCAAGTCAGCTCGGCCAGGTACCGTAGCGATGTTTGGCCTTTCGGAACCAGTTCATCGGGATATTCGTATTTCAACGAATCGAGCGAGAAATCACATCGCTCGACAATCTCCAGCGCGCGGCGGACCGCCTGCGGATACTCCGCAAACAGCCGGTGCATCTGTGCCGGAGATTTCAGATATCGCTCGGCGTTGGGAAAGAGCTTGAAGCCGGCTTCCCGAATCGTGCAGCCGTGGTGTACGCAGGTGAGCACGTCGTGAAGCATCCGGCGATTCGGGTCGTGGTAATAGACGTCGTTGGTGGCGAGCAGGGGAATGCCGAAGGTGCGCGAGAGATCGAAGTGCTTCTGGAGATAGGTGGCGTCGTCGCAGCCGTAGGAGCAACTGACGGCAAGGGAGAGGCGATTTCCCAGAGCGGATTTGAGTAACGAAGGGACAAAGGGACAGAGGGACAAAGGGGCAAAGGGCGCGGGGGGAGCGCCTACGGCCGGTCTTTCACTTTGTCCCTCTGTCGCTTTGTCCCTCTGTCCCTTCACCCTCTTCGCATTTTCGTTTTGTCCCTTTTCATTTGCGTACGTCACCACCGCCGCCAGCAGTCCTGCGTTGTCATTGAGGAAATCTTCCAATTTCAGTTCGCACTCGCCTTTTTGTGCGCGACGTTTCCCCAGGGTGAGCAGTCGGCACAGGGCCGCGTAGGAGTTGCGGTCCGGGGCCCATACGAGCAGGTCGGGAGCATCGACGAACGACAGGCGTGCGCCGGCCAGCAGCTTGAGCTTCACTTCCCTGGCCGCCTCGTGCATGCGGACGGCCCCGGCGAGGCTGTTGAAATCGGTCACGGCGATGGCGCGGTATCCAAGCTCCGCCGCCCGGTAGATCAGCTCGTCGGCGTGGGATGCGCCGCGCAGGAACGAGAAGTTGGTCTTCACGTCCAACTCGGCATAAGGCAGCCGGGCCGGCACAACCGACTTCATCGACGGCGGCGGAGGCTGGCGGAGCTTGGGATTGGGAATCTCGGGCATGAATCAGATCAGTCGCGCTGCGTTTTTTCCAGCACGAAACTGTGTGAAACCGGCGCGCGAAGCCGGGCGATCTCGGCTTCTTTGGCGGGGATCATTTCCTCGAATCGGGGGATTTCCACCGCATTGCGGCCCTGCTCGTGCTTGCGGTAGCCGAAGATGTAGGTGTCGTTCTCCGGCCGCCAGTAGTTGAAGAAGTCGAAGTTCTTCTCGACGATCAGTTTCCGCAGGGCCTCGGTCTGATCGGCGTCCGGGCCGGCTGCGATCGTTACACCAATCGCCCAGTCGGGGGCAGTGGCCGTGACAACTGACCGGTCGTCAATTCTCAAGGAATACTGTCCTGGCGCAAGGTTTCTCACCTGAATCATCGGAACTTCGTCGGCCGGCGCCGGCAATGGAACGGGCAGGATGTCGGCGGTCGCGCTGAATGCGACACGGTCGGCATGATGTGAGACGTCTTTGACGGAGATTCCCACCGTTCCCACGGTTCCCGACGCGGCGTCGAGGTTGATGGCCCATCCCCGTGCGGGATCGCCGATTTCCCGTTCGATGAGCATCGCCGCCTTGCGGTAGCCGATGGGGGTGAGATGGATGCCATCGCTGGTGAGCGCTTTACCTGCCGCCCGGGGCGATTGCTCCGCCATGCCGGCCAGAAGGTTGATGAAGGGCATCGATCGATCAGCGGCCGTCTGGCGGATCACGTCGGTGTAAGCGATCAATTCGCGATTGTGCGCCGCCGGGTCCGGCAGCGGCGGACCGAGGTTCTCGTGGGGGATCGGCGAAACCAGCACCACCCGCGCGCCCGTTTCGCTGAGCATGTCGAGCACGCGATTCAGCCCGTCGCGAAAGTGTTGCAGCCCGGTCTCCCCCTGGAACGACTCGTTCATCCCATACGCGACGAAAATCAGCGTCGGCTTGATCTGGCCGAGCAGCTTTTTGAGCCGCTCGAACCCCTGTTCCGGGGGGCCGAACTGGTCCCATCCCGAGCACAGGGTCCGCGCATCACACCAGACGTTGTCGCCGCTGTAGCCGAGGTTGCGGAAAATCAGGTTTTTGTCGGGAAAGCGGGTGGTGAGCAGCGTCTCGATGTAACACTGATCGCGCTCGTGATCGAAGAATTCGTTGCCGAGAAAGACGATTCGCTCAGTGTCGTTGAATTCGACTTTGGGCGCGTCGGCGACGGCCACGGGAGCCATGAGAAGACAAAGCAGCAGAAAAGCCCGGATCAATTCATCCTCCGCGTTGACCTCAGCCTGACAGTATTACCAGAAGTGGGGGACAGAGTTGAGCGTGAGTCGGGTTTCCCGTGACACGGGTTTTCAACCCGTGCTTTTGGCTCAAATCATCAAAAGATTTGGATTTACAAAGTAATTTTCAGATTCACTGCCGCCAGCACGGGTTAAAAACCCGTGTCACGACTTTGTCCCTCAGAGGTCGAAGCGGATCCCCTGCGCCAGCGGAAGGTCTTTGGAGTAGTTGATCGTGTTGGTGGCGCGGCGCATGTAGGCTTTCCAGGCGTCGGAGCCGGACTCGCGGCCGCCGCCGGTGGCTTTTTCGCCGCCAAAGGCGCCGCCGATCTCGGCGCCGCTGGTGCCGATGTTGACGTTGGCGATGCCGCAGTCGCTGCCGGCGGGGGAGAGGAACCGCTCGGCCTCGCGCAGGTCGCCGGTGAAGATGGCGGAGGACAGGCCCTGCGGGACGTCGTTGTGGATCGCGATCGCTTCTTCGAGGTTGTCGTAACCCATCACGTAAAGGATGGGGGCGAATGTTTCTTCCTTGACGATGGGGGCGTCGGGAGCGATTTCGACGACGGCGGGCTGGACGTAAAAGCCGTCCGTGGGGACGCCGCGGGTGATGCGCTGGCCGCCGTGGATGGTGCCGCCGTGCTGCTTTGCGGCTTCCAGCGCCTTCTGCATCGAGACGAACGCGGCTTCGTCGATCAGCGGGCCCACGAGCGCGCCCTCTTCCAATGGATTGCCGATTTTCAGCCGCGAGAAAACCGAAACCAGTCGATCCGCGACAGTTCGCTTGAGCGAGTGATGGACGATCAGCCGCCGGAGCGTCGTGCAGCGTTGCCCGCAGGTTCCCGCGGCGGCGAAGATGATCGCCCGAATCGCCAGTTCCAGATCGGCCGTGGGCGTCAGGATCATGCCATTGTTTCCGCCGAGCTCGAGCAGCGTGCGCCCGAGGCGCTTGGCGACGGTCTCCGCGACCGCCCGGCCCATCCGCACCGAGCCCGTTGCCGAGATCAGCGGAAGCCGATCGCTGGAGGTCAGGATTTCTCCCGTCGAAGGCCCGTCGCCCACGACGACGGCGCTTATGCCGTCGGGAATCTCCGGCGTCTCGGCAAGCACTTCGGCGAGGATCTTCTGGCATGCCAGCGCCGTGAGCGGCGTTTTTTCCGAGGGCTTCCAGAGGACCGTGTCGCCGCACACGAGCGCGATCATGGCGTTCCACGCCCAGACCGCGACGGGAAAGTTGAACGCGGTGATGACGCCGATCGGCCCGAGCGGCAGCCACTGCTCCATCATGCGGTGGCCGGGCCGCTCACTGGCAATCGTCAAACCGTAAAGCTGGCGCGAGAGACCGACGGCAAAGTCGCAAACGTCAATCATCTCCTGCACCTCGCCCAGCGCCTCCTGCACGATTTTCCCTGCTTCGAGGGCGACGAGCATGGCCAGGTCGCGCTTGCGTTCGCGCAGCTTGTTTCCGATGAGGCGGACGATCTCGCCGCGTCTGGGGGCGGGAACGAGCCGCCAGGTGCGGAAGGCTTCGGATGCATGGGAAATTGCGTTCTCGACGTCGTCCTTACTCGCGGTTTTGACTGTGGCGAGGGTGGCGCCGTCGATGGCGGAGCGGGCGGTGAGGAGAGGTCCTTGGGCGGTTGGTGTAGCGCGGCCGATCAGCAGTCCGGTATTCTCAGGGGAAAGTTTCAATTGGGTAAGTGCTTGGTTCACAGGCAATCGCTCCATCTCGCGAGGGTCGTATTTCCCCCTTCCCTCCGGAGAAGATCTTGTGGCACAGCCGCCCTCGGCTGTGTTCGACCGAAGGTCAAAGGCCGAGCGGCCAAATGCCTTCCGCCTGCGGCGGAACACAGCCGAGACGGCGGTGCCACAAGGCATTCCAGATCGCTCAGGCCTCGATCCGCATCCCCGCCTTCACCGCCAGGTCCGGCGCGGTGCAGGCGTAGCACTTGCCGAAGCGGTTGGCGAGGAACTCGTTGAAGTCGACCTGCTCCTGGCGGACAAAGCCGGTGTCCGGCAGCCTGCCGTGGAAGAACAGATCCAGCACGGCACACAAGGCGCCCGCGGTAGTGATCTGGATAGCGCTCCAGCGGTCGCCGAAGCAGACGCCGTGATAGATTTTTCGCGCGTCGGTGTGCTGGATCAACTGGCCCGCTTTCCAGCCGGTGACCGTGCAGAAAATGAGCACCACATCCTGAAAAGTGATCGGGACCGCGCTCTCCAGAATGTCCTTGAGCAGCGCCCGTCGGTCGTTGAGTCGAAGTTCGTTCATCAGGAATGCGATCAGGTCGCGGTGGCCGCGATAGCGGATGGTTTTGTAGTCGAGCGAACGGACCTTTCCGTTGAGCGTTTCGGCCAGCGTCCCGACGCCGCCGGAGGTGTTGAACGCTTCGTAGTCGATGCCGTCGAGCGAGAAGTGCTCGAGCCCTTCGAGCGGCAGCACCTCGATCAGCCGGCCTTCGTGCACGGCTTCGCAAGGATTGCCATATTCGTTGATCAGACCGTCCGTCGACCAGGTGAGATTGTATTTCATCTCGTTGGTCGGGAATTGCGGGAGCGCCCCGACCCGCAGGCGGACTTCATCCAGCCGCTCGAAGTCCAGCGCCAGGTGGTGGGCGACGATGGAGACGAAGCCCGGCGCCAGGCCGCACTGCGGCATGAAGACCTGGCCGGCCACGGCGCGCTGGGCGATCTTGCGGATGGCGACGGTCGTCTCACGATCTTCAGTCAGATCGAAGTAGCTGAGCCCTTCTTCCTGGGCCGCCTGGGCGACGCCGGGGTTGAGGGCGAAGGAAAGGGCGGAGACCACCGCCTGTCGTCCCTTCATCGCGGAGCGCAGAGCGGCCGAGTCGCTGGCGCTGAGCTGCACGGTCTTCACGTCGGCGATTTGCTCGATGCGGGCCAGCGACTGCTCGTCGGTGTCGCCGACGAGAACGTCGTAGTCGCCGGTATTGGAAAGAAACTGGGCGATGGCGCTTCCGATTTTGCCGGCGCCCAGTAGCAGGATCCGATACATGCACCGACTCCCTTCTTCCGGGTTGATCATCCTATGATATATAGGGTATCGGCATGAATGGAGGCCGCCAGTGACAGCCGTGCAAACCGCCAATCCGCTGGAAGCATTTCAATGGACCCCGCAGCCGCGTGCGGAGGCATTAGTTATTGGGCTTCTGGAGCCGTTTCTAAAGCAAGATCCCTTCGTTGCGGAACTGGCCCGCCGCCTGAAGGCGGAGGGGGGCGTTCGGTTGGTGGACATGATTGACGCGTTTCGATTGCCGGACACGGAAGATGTGAGGAAGTTCGAGGACGCGGGATACGTCTTCAGGCCGATTCCTGATTTACCGAATCGGTACGTCCATGAGGGGGGCATTTTTCCACCGATTGTTCTGGTGTGCAATAGCGCCCGATTGCTCTACCTGAAGGTGGAATCGGTTGTGGATTTCCTGATGGCGTGGCAAACACCACTTCCCACGTACGCGGGATGGCCAATGGGCGCCGTTCGGAAGGAGGGCGTGAGCAAGAGTGCTGCCGGAGTGGTTTTCATAGTTGAGCGGCACGGTCATCGAGGCTTTGCTTCCGAGTTATCCCTTCCCCAGGCCGATCTGGCATTAAACGTGCTCAAACATTCCGAGCGATTTCGGCTCCGGCGCCGATTGTTCGAGGACCCCTCGGATGGATTCGGGGCGGCAGACGAACTCATAGACGAAGCCATCAAAGATCTCGGTCGGGACCGTGCATGCGATCTGTTCTTTGCCGCGGAGCGCGAGTATTGGCAGCGGCGCAACCGTGCGGCGCAGGTGCAGAAAGCCCGGCAGGACAAACTCGGCATCGGTTGGGCCAATCACGATCACCACACCTATCGCTCCTCGCGGGAGAATTTCGCGAGGATGATCGGCGTTTTCGAGAAGCTCGGTTTCCATTGCCGGGAGCGGTTTTACGCCGGGCATCAGGCGGGGTGGGGGGCGCAGGTGTTGGAGCAGCCCAATGCGGGGGTTGTCATCTTTGCGGACGTGGACTTGTCGCCCGATGAGCTGATGGGCGATTTCTCCCACGACGGGCTCGCCCCGCGCGATTCGCTGGGAACGGTGGGCCTCTGGTGCGCGCTGCACGGCGAGGCGTTCCTGGAAGCCGGCATGCATCACCTGGAATGCCAGTTCGATTTCGAGGCCCTTAAACGGCAGCTCGAAGAGCAGGAGAACGTGAAGGTGATGAAGCCGTTCACGGATTTTCCCTATCTCCGCCAGGCCTTTACCGAGGGCGAAATCTGGCCTGTCCGGCCGAAGCGGATCGATCGGCTGTTAAAAGAGGGCCGGATTACCGTCGAGCAGGCCAGACAATTCCGCGAGCACGGCGCGCTCGGCTCCCACCTGGAAAACCTGGAGCGCAACCAGGGCTTCAAGGGCTTCAACCAGACCGGCGTCAGTGAAATCATCGCCCGCACCGACCCGCGGGCCCATGCGGCTCAACACTGATCAGGCGCGTCCGGTATGGCTTTGCGACGGGAACGTTTGCACGTGACGCGGGTTTTCAACCCGTGCTGAGTGCGCTCGGAGCAGGATAGACGCGACGGGCGGGATTTCGTCGCGGCACGTCGCAAGCACGGGTTAAAAACCCGTGTCACGATGAAGCTTCTCTCCAATCAGTTTCCCGCGGGAGGCTCCTATGCATGGGATCCGTTTTCTTAGAGCGTCTTGCATCGTCATCGCAATGCTCTGCACTGTCGCGCTGGCAGAGGATCAGGTCACGCTGAAAGCGGAGTCGAACCGCATCGCTGTCTCGATCGACGGCAAGCCGTTCACCGATTACTGGTTTGGCGCGCGTTCCGACCGGCCGTACGTGCGGCCATTCTTTTATCCGGTGATGGCGGCGGACGGGACGCCGGTCACGGAGGACCATTACGGGCAGAAAGAGCACCCGCACCATCAGTCGCTCTGGGTCGGGCAGGGCGAGGTCAACGGCGCCGATCACTGGGCTCTTGAAGGCGAGAAAACGCCGAAGCAGCGGCATCTCAAATTCGATCAAGTCTCCGGCGACACGATCGTCGAAGAACTGGACTGGGAAGGAAAAGACCACCAGCCGATCCTGCACGAGCGGCGAATCATGCGGTTTATGGCTTTTTCCGATCAGTCGCGCGGGATCGAGTTCGCGCTGGAGTTTACGCCGACCGAAGGGCCGGTCACGTTCGCGGATACGAAGGAAGCCGGGCTGGTGGCGATCCGGATGAACGACCAGATTCCGAAGAACAAAGCGGTGCTGACCAATTCCACCGGCGCGCACGGCGAGAAGGCGACCTGGGGCAAGCCCGCCGACTGGTGCGACATTTCGGGCAAGATCGACGGCAAGGAATATGGGATCGCAGCCTTCGACTCGCCGCAGAATCCGCTGCATCCGCAGCAGTGGCACGTGCGGGAGTACGGGTTACTGGCGGCCAATCCGTTTGGGCTGAGCTATTACGACCGCAAGGTGAAAAAGCACACGGGGGATTTCGTCATGCCGCCGGGCAAGACCGTGACCTTCAAATATCTGGTCGTCGTTCATGAAGGGGATGCGGCAAGCGCAAAGCTGCCGGAAAAGTACGAGCGATTTGTCAGGGGAAAAATTGCGGGGTGAATCGAAACCAGCAGAGTGCAAGCCGGGTGCGGAGCGAAGCGGACCCCCGGATTGGTTGCGATCCAGGATCCGGGGCTGCGCTTCGCTCCGCACCCGGCTTGGCGAGCGCGAAATGCGTTACTGCCCGGTATTGGAAAAAAACGGAAACAGCTTCAGCAGCTCCGCGTGACCTGGGCTTTGCCCGTACTCGCAGATCTCGAAGGCCTCGGCGTGCTGGATGTGGGCTGCCTCTTCGGGCGGATACCATGCACCCAGTTCCTTGCGAAAACGGCTTGCCACGCCGCGGTTTCGGGCGTCAAAATTGCCGCGCACCAGGGCGGCCCGCCGCTTATGTTGCTCGGGCGTCTTGGGGAGAAGCGACTCGTTTCCGTTGGCGCCGCCCTCGAGGAACTGTGATTCGATTGCGCCCAATGCATCCAGCTTTTTGTCGATCACCGAGTCGATGGAGATGACGATGTCGGCCTGCGACGGGTTGGGCTTCTGGAAGCCGTCGGTGTAATACATGAAGACGGGGTTGCGTTTGAGGGCCGGCACATCGGGGCACATGAAGGGGACCGTGACCATATACGCGGCGTCCTGCACGAGGATGGCCGTGTTGCGGTGATCGGGGTGGTAGTCGTAAGGTCGCGGGCTGAGGACCAGATCGGCGTGCCATTCGCGGATGAGCCGGATGATTTCTTTACGAACTTCGAGGGTTGGCATCAATTCCCCGTCGTGATTGTCCAGGACTTCGACGGTGGTGCCGAGGATTTTGGCGGCGGCTTCGACTTCGTGCTTGCGGCGAAGTGCCAGCGGCCCGCCGGCCTCGCGCCAGTGGCCGATGTCGCCATTGGTGACGGAGACGAACTTGACGTGATGCCCCTGTGCCGCCCACATCGCGCCGACGCCGGAAGCTTGAAGTTCGCAATCGTCGGGATGAGCGCCAAAGCAGATGATGTGGAGCTTCCCGTCCTCGTCGGCGGCAAGGACCGAGAAGGAAAAAATGCCCAGCGCGAAGAGAAAGATGAATTTGTTCATGGATGGGATTGGTTGAGAGGGAGCGATGGTAGATCGGCGCCGGACGATCTGTCAAAGAGTGAGCTTGCGTTCCAAGGCGCCAGAGGGCAACGGAAAACTGAATCGGGAGGGTGAGGCCCTGCTGAGCCGAGACTTGCAAACGCGGCGCGGCTCGGCGGGAGCCTCGCCGGCGGCGCCCTCCCGGATTATGGCGCCGTCTCGATTCCGGCGGCGCTTGCGGCTAAATTTAGAGTCGCAACTTTGTGGGAACGCGATGCCGCCGGGTGGAACAGCGATGAGCGTTGGATCAGAGACCGCCGGGTTATCGGCGGGACAGATGGAGCTTCTGCTCAACGTCTGCCGGGCGCTGGCGGTGACGACGGACTTGGACGCGCTGCTGCGGGAGATCGCCGAGTCGACCTGCCGGCTGCTGGGCTGCGAGCGAAGCAGCATCTGGCTGCACGATCCGGCCAGAGAGGAACTTTGGACGAAAGTGGCGCTGGGGTCAGACACGATCCGGCTTCATGTCGGGCAGGGGATCGTGGGGGCGGCGTTCGTGGGGAATCAGGTGGTGCATTCGCCGCGGCCTTACGAGGACGCGCAGTTCAGCCCGGAGAACGACCGCCGCAGCGGGTTTGTCACGCGCAGCTTGCTTGCGGCGCCGATGGTCGACTTCGGGGGCCAGCCCGTCGGAGTGATCGAAGCGGTGAACAAGATTTCCGCGCCGTTTTCGTCGCAGGATGAGGCGCTGATCCGGCTGCTTGCCGCCCAGGCGGGAGTGGCGATTCAGCGGCATCGGCTTCAGGTAGCGGC
>Ga0210396_10007670_pt1 | contig 10256 bp, 8 predicted proteins | sample IncBWH17OmetaG_FD_155466 | JGI IMG/M metagenome (GOLD analysis project Ga0210396, IMG submission 155466) | Forest soil microbial communities from Barre Woods Harvard Forest LTER site, Petersham, Massachusetts, United States - Inc-BW-H-17-O ... | reverse complement strand
CAAACAGGTCATTCCAGGTTTCTTCCGCATCACCCATGTGGAGAATCGCGGCGCCGCCTTCGGCCTGTTCGCCGATTCACCCGCCCAATGGAAAATCGCGATGCTGGTGTTGTTTTCTATTGTTGCCCTGATAGTCGTCTCGGCGTTGCTGTGGCGCAACAGTCATTCCATGACCACCACAGGGATCGGCCTGGCTCTGATTCTCGGGGGAGCTCTGGGAAATCTGTGGGACCGCCTGCTCAACGGTCGGGTAGTGGATTTCCTGCTCTTCTACATCGGCCAGTATCAATGGCCCGCCTTCAATGTAGCCGATAGCGCCATCGTCGTCGGTGCCGGCCTGCTCGTCGTCGAAATCCTGTTGGCAAAGACCCCCGCCCACGAAACGTCCGCCTAGCTGCGAAGCGTAGCGTGTTGTCCGACTTCCTTGGTGAACTTCGTGTCCTTCGTGGTTAAAAACTTTGGGCTCTACGGCTCCCCATATAACTGCCGGTAAACATTAGCATTTCGCAGAATAGCCTGCACGTACTCCCGCGTCTCGGTAAACGGAATTGACTCCACAAATTCCTGCGGATCTCGATAGTGGCCCTGGCCCAGCCAGTCCTGAACCCGTTCCGCGCCCGCGTTGTAGGCCGCCAGCGCGTACTCGAAGGAGCCGAATTTATCCACCATGCTGCGGAAGTAACGCGTACCCAGCTCCATGTTCACTCCCGGCGTGAACAACTCGTTGTTCGAAAAGTGCTTCATCTTTTCCTGCTTCGCAACCGACTTCCCTACCTTCGGCAGCAATTGCATCAGCCCGACTGCGTTTGCCCGCGACACCGCGCTCGGATTAAACTCCGACTCCTGCCTGATCAGCGCCGCCACCATGTAGGGATCCAGAGCGTTATCGGACGAGAATTTTTTCAGGTCGATCCAGTAAGGCTTGGGAAACAACGCCTCCCAATACGGCCGTGGCAAACTTGGAATATCCACCGCAAAATAACCTGGCACCGCCTTTTTCAAAGTCTCAATCGCGATGTCATAGCGACCGGCATCCGCATAAAGATGCGCCGTCTCGGGCGCCAGCCAGTTCCCTTTCGTCTCCTCCGCCGCCGCGCGCAGTTCCCGCACCGCCAAATCCAGCAGCGCTCCATTCGCCAGAAGTTGCGCCTTCTGCACTCGCAGATTGTCGGTCGGAAGCGGATCGGCTGTAATCTTCGTGCTCGGGTCGATCGGCGGGACCCGGTCCAGCAGCGCATAATGCACCGGATCGCTCTCGACTTTCATCTTCTTCAGCCGCTGCCGCGCCTGCTCGCCATAGTAGTAGTTCCGAAACCGCTCTGAGACTTTCTGGTAATACGCCCGCGCCTTGGGCGCTTCGCCATCTTCTTCCGCCAAACGGCCTCGCCAATAAAGTGCCGCGGGGATTTCCCCCGACGACGGATACAACTCAATCTGCTCCTCGAAACCTTTCTCCGCGTCCTCACGCCGGCCTTGCCGCAGGCTCAGCCAGCTGGCTTTCCACAGCGCGTACGAGGCCCGTCCACCGTCAGGAAAACGCTTCTGCAATTCCCGGAAAGAATCGATCGCCCGGTCATAATCGTGTCGTAATAAGTAAATATTTCCCGCCGAAAGCAGTGCCTGCTCCAGCCATGTGCTCGTGGGAGCCGTTTCCCGCAGCTGTTCGAGAATGCGCAGAAAAGCTTCATCATCATTCGCACTACGCGCAATCTCTCCCAGGTTGAACAAGCGCTCGGCATTCATCTCCGGCGTCGTCTCAGGCATCGACTCCAATGCCTTCTTGGCTTCCTTTGCCTGTCCCGCGTGCCGCAAAGCTTCCGCCATCGCCATCTCGATCACAATGCGATTCTCCGGGCCCGCATCATTCAACAGGTCGTGATACTCATTGGCCGCCTGGTTGTACTGTTTGCCTTTGGCCAGCAAGTCGGCGCGCGATCTTCGCTCCGCAAAACTTGGCGGCTGCGTCCCCGGAGTTCCCGCCAGCTTCCTCAAATCACCCTCGACCTGGCTCGCTTCCCAACTGAGCGGCATGGTGAAATGCAAATTTCGCAAGATGACCAACGCCTTCGCCGGCTGCCCCGCAGCTTCGTACGCCCGTCCCAAAGCAAGTTCAAGGTCCGCTCGAATCGGTTCCCGGTCTTTCTCCAGCAACTCAATCGCATCCTGCGGCCTCCCCTCCGCCACCAGAGCATTGGCGTAAGCCACATGCACGTCGCGAGTCAACAACGATTCCGGATACGCCTTATCAAACGCTCCCAGCGCCGCCACCGCCTCCGCCTGCCGCCCCGTCTGATAGTACGAAGTTCCCAAATAGAAATTGACGTAATCCCCCAGATCCCCGGCCCTCGGCTTCGCCTGGTTCAACGGGTCAATCGCCTGCGCATACCCTTTATCCAGCGTGTGCGCATACCCGACCACCAGCCAGGCCAGCGCTCCCGCGTCTTCTTTTGCATGACGCCGCGCATACCCTTCCACGCCCGCGTACGCCGCCGGAGTTCGATCCTGTAGCAGTTGTTGCGCCATCGGCTTCAAACTGGCCGAAGCCACAAACGCCTCATGCATGCGCTGCAACCGCGGAGACGCGTGCTTCCGCCGCGTCGCGCTCGCAGCCGTCGTTCCCGCACTCTTCCTTCCCGCAGACGGGTTTTTATGCGTCGAGGGAGAAGAAGGTTTGGATGAGGAGTGAGTCGTGGATGATGGAGCTTGAATCTGTCCCGTCGACTGCGCGGACGGTGTCGCCGAGGGCGCCGAAGATGGAGACGAAGACGGGGCCGAGGCCGACGGCGAAGATGGCGCGGAAGATTGCACAACCGCGGCAGCTCCCGGAACAAAAACACTCCCGGACCAAGCTGCCAACATCCAAAACAGAATTTTCAAAACGCTAACCCAACGATGGAAAAACACTATTACTAATTATCTGCTTTTTCTCCCAATCGTCAAAAGTCGCTCGCGTGGTGCGGGCCACTCCTGCGGTGCGGAGTCGAGTGAACCTCTCCGTGAGGATCTCAAACTCGAGTCAGGAAGCCTCACTCGCGGTCACTCTGGAAAATTCATGCGGCGAAGCAGATCGTTAAAGCGCGGCTCGGAGTGCCGTGTATCCAGGGCAGGATCGACTTTCAAAAGATTCACCAAGGGAGCCCTGTCCTCAAAGTTTTTTTCAAGCGAGACCATGGCCTTTTCTTTTTCTCCGAGCCGCGAATAGACTTGCGGTATGTCGAACTCTCCGACGTTCGGAAAATCTCTTTCGTTCCACTTCTGAATTTCTTGCCAGAACCCCTTGGCTCCCTGTGCCGCAAATACCTTTCTAAGGGCGATCTCATCGGCAGCGACCTTGGCGTGATCGTCCCCTCGAAGGAATCGTCCATTCGTGAGCTCTGTGATGGCCTCCGGATGTTGCCCGAGTTGCGAGTACAGCCAGGCAAGATGGAAGGGTGCAATGAAGAAGTCGGGAGCCAACGTCATCGTCTTGTTGAACTGCTGCAAAGCCTGATCATATTGCCGAGCGTAGTAGTAGGAGAGGCCCAGGACAGTCTTGTAGATCCCCGATAACGGATCAAGCTCCAGCGCCTTTTTCATTTCGGCAATGGCCTGTTCCGACCTTCCCAGCGGCGTCAGCAGATACCAGGAATAGTAAAAATGCGCGTCGCCACAGTTTGCATGAGTTCAATCGCCCGCTTGAACTCCTGTTCGGCGCCTGCCCAGTCATATTCAAAACCTGCTTTTTCCGCTCCCAGCGCCGCATGGGCCTCGGCCAGCCCCTCATCCAGTTCCAAAGCTCTGGAAGCCGCTGCCCTGGCCTTTGGAAAAGACTCCTGGGGGGACGAGATCGTCGACGCAGGATACGAATTGGCAAGTCCGGCATAGCCCAGCGCGAAGCCGGAGTCTTTCTCGATCGACTGCTTGAAATACTTGATGCCCTTTTCGATCCCGTGGCCAGTCCTCTTGCTCAAGTAGAAACGGCCTTTGAGGTAAAGGTCGTACGCGTCCGGGTGGCGGCGGCCCGGCTCGAGGCCTCACGGCTATACGAGGGCGTTAGCTTTACCTGGATTTGTTGCGCAATGGCTCGGCCCAACTCTTCTGCAGTGCCAGAATTCCACCAACCTCGCGCTCATAATTGTGAGCCCAGAGATGGGATTGGTCGCTGACCCGAATCAACTGGGCAGTGATCCGCGCAGTTCCACCACGCCGAACGCTGCCTTCGAGAACGTAATCGACGCCCAGCTCATGCCCGATCTGATTCACCGTTTTGTTGGTGTTCTTGTACGCCATGGCGCAGGTTCGCGCGATCACGCTGAGTTTCTCCGGGTTGACTTCTCCAACGTCGGTAATGGTTTCTTCCGTAAGCCCGTCGCTAAAGTACTCTTGCTGCGGATCGTTACTGAGGTTTGCGAAAGGCAATACCGCCAGCATCACGCGCTTCTGACCGGCTGCGGTATTTGAAGCTGCGCGAGACCGCAGAAAATACGCGACACCGGCGAGGATCGCGACGAGGATCGCGACCAGCAGGAGCTTCCACCTCGACCTGCAAAAAGCAGGGGCGTTCTGTCGCGGTAGGGGTTGGGGAGTTCCCTCGGGTCGGGCTGCTTCCTCGAATTCAACCTTCTTCTCGATCGAAGGAAGATCAGACCACTGCTGCGACAAAACGATAACCCTTCCCTGTGATGGTCTGGACGAAGAGCGGCCGCTCCGGATCGTCCTTCAAAGCCTGCCGGATCTTCCGGATGGCCGCATTGATACTGCTGTCGGTGTCCAGGAAAACATCCTTGCCCCAAATCTTTTCGATGATCTCTTCCTGGTGACCAGTTCACCCCTGCGCTCCACCAGTAGGAGCAGCAGTTCCATGGGAATTCGTTCCAGCCTTAGAGAGTGGCCCGAACGGCGCAGTTCGTAGGCGCGCCGGTCCAGTTCGAGTGCATCTCCAAACCTGATTACATCCGAGGGCATAAGAAACATCCGCCACAAAGAGGACGCCATTCTACATCGCGCCCCTTGCACAGGCGACAACGACCACTTTTTCAGCAAGTTACGACTTCACGAAAAGATCAGCCAACCTTCATGCACGCGCCATTGCCAGGGCTGCTGGGTTGCGGCAATCTGCCCCTCGACCGAGACCAACTGAGGCCTCAAGGCCCCAAGGCCCAGGAAACTTATCGTTCTGAGGTGTCACAAAAAAGCAAAACATGAAAACTTGGATCTGCAAAGCAACCCTGGCGGCAACGCTAACCTGCCTGGCACTCGGGGGCGCAACCGTTGCGCAAGCAGCGGGGTGCTCGAATGCCACGCTAAGCGGCAAGAACGGACAAACCATCTCCGGCGAACTTCTGCCTGCGGCGGGCACCGTCCTGCCCCAAAACGGCGTCGCCATGACTACTTTTGATGGAAAAGGAAAGTTCACCCAGGTAGATTTCGTCGTGATCAACGGTACTCCCACGTCAACGAACTTTGCGAGTGAAACGGGTTCATATATGGTGAATTCCAATTGCACGGGAAAGCAAGAATCAACTACCCGAACGGGTCTTGGATCGATCTGGAACTCGTGGTTGTAAATCAGGGACGTGAGTTTCGTACGGTTGTATCCCAGCTGACTATGGGAGGAAACCCGGTGCCGGTGAACATCGGCAGCAATGGCATTCGCGTGGACAGCGACGGAGGCACTGAGCACCGTAAGTAATCCGCGATTCTCGCACCCCAAAAGAAGGCCGCGACTTTAGTCGCGGCCTCTCTGTCCTGCCGGATGTGATTCGTGAAAATTCGTGGCCGATTTCCCTAGTGCCGAGGCCCACCATGACCGCCACGTCCACCACCGCCCGGTCCACGTCCACGGCCACGACCTCTGCCACCACCACCGCCCGGTCTACCACCGCGCCCGCGGTCTCCACCCCGGTCCGGACGATCGCCGGCGCCACGTTCTCCCGCACCCGTCGGAGCGACGCCCGCGACCGCATCACGATTGAAGTTCGGTTCGTCGTCGGGAAAATCTCCCCCGCCCTCGATGGTCAGGGCCGGAGTCCCAGCACCTTCGCCGTTGCTTGGCTCCCCGCCCTCAGGTCCCGGTTCGGCACCACCCATCTTTGCCCGCTGCTCTTTGAGGATGGCCTTGCGGGAAAGGCGAATGCGATTACCTTCAACCGCAAGCACTTTCACCAAAACCTGATCCCCTTCCTTGAGTTCGTCGCGAACGTCCTTGATGCGATGCTCAGCCACTTCGCTGATGTGCAGCAACCCGTCGGTCCCGGGAATAATTTCAACGAACGCCCCGAAATCCGCCAGCCGCGTCACCGTTCCCAGGTAAGTCTTCCCTACCTCGGCAGTAGCAGTAAGATCGCGGATAATCTGCAGCGCCTTATTCGCGGAAGCCTCGTCATTCGAAGCCACGTTGACCTTACCCGTATCTTCGACATCGATCTTCACGCCGGTCTGCTCGATGATCGAGCGAATCATCTTGCCACCGGGCCCAATCACGTCGCGAATCTTATCCACCGGAATCTGCAGAGTGTAAATTCGCGGAGCATAAGCCGAGACCTTCTCGCGATGCGAGGTAATTCCCTCGTTCATCTTGTCGAGAATGTGCAACCGCCCCCGTTGCGCCTGGGCCAGAGCCTCCCGCATAATCTGAGCGGTAATGCCCCCGACTTTAATGTCCATCTGGAGCGCGGTGATGCCGTCTTTGGTCCCAGCGACTTTAAAATCCATGTCGCCGTAGTGATCCTCGGCCCCTGCAATGTCCGTCAGGATTGCGTAATCGTTCCCTTCCTTGACCAACCCCATAGCCACACCAGCCACAGGAGATTTAAGCGGAACCCCCGCATCCATCAAAGAAAGCGAAGCCCCGCAAACGGTCGCCATGGAAGAAGATCCATTCGACTCCAAAATGTCGGAGACCACGCGCATGGTGTAAGGCCAATTCTCCTCGGTAGGTAACATCGCAGAAATAGCCCGCTCGGCAAGCGCCCCATGTCCAATCTCCCGCCGTCCAGCCCCGCGCAAAAACTGAACTTCCCCAACCGAGAACGGCGGAAAGTTGTAATGGAGAAGGAAGCGCTTCTTGGCTTCGCCTTCGAAGGTTTCCAGGCGTTGCTTGTCGTCGCTGGTGCCTAATGTTGTCGTTACCAGGGCTTGGGTTTCGCCTCGGGTGAAGATGGCGCTGCCGTGGGTTCGGGGCAGCACTCCGACTTCTACCCAGATGTCGCGGACTTTGTCGAAGGGGCGGCCGTCTGGTCTTCTCTTGTTGTTGATTACTTGCTCGCGGAAGATTCGTTCCCGCAGGATTTCGAAGTAGGCTTTTAGTTTGGCCTGCGCTTCTTCGTCTTCTTTCGGAATCTCCGCTTGCAGTCTCTTCTTCAGGTCGCGGACCAGGTTGTAGCTTTCTGCTTTTGGATGCTTCTGGGTGTCGAGGCCTTCCGCCAGTTCGTTGCCTATCTTCGCTCTCAGATGGCCGTAGTAGACTTCGTCGAACTCTGGTGGCGTGACTGCGCGCTTGGGCTTTCCGGCTTTTGCTTTCAGGTCGTTAATGGCGGCGCAGATCTTCTTAATTTCGGTGTGGGCGAATTCGATCGCGTCCACGACTGTTTCTTCTTTTACTTCCTTGGCGCCGGACTCGATCATCACGATTCCGTCGGCTGTGCCGACGACCATGATGTTCAGCAGGCTATCGCGCATCTCGCTGTAGGTCGGATTGATAATGAACTGGCCGCTAACCAGGCCTACGCGGACGGCTCCAATGGGCCCGTTGAATGGAATGTCTGAAATCGTCAGCGCCGCCGAGGCTCCGTTGATGCCCGCCACGTCGGGATCGTTCTCGGTGTCGGCCGAAAGCACAAACGCAATGACTTGCGTCTCACACTTGAAGCCTTCAGGGAACAGCGGCCGGATGGGCCGATCGATCTGCCTGCTGGTTAGAATCTCGCGCTCACTGGGACGGCCTTCGCGCTTGATAAAGCCGCCGGGAATACGTCCGCCGGCGTATGTGTATTCTCGATAATCGACGGTGAGGGGGAAGAAATCGATGCCTTCGCGCGGGTCCGGATTGGACACCGCAGTGGCGAGGACTACGCTCTCGCCGATGCGCACCACGACCGAGCCGTGCGCCTGTTTGGCTAACTTTCCTGTTTCAAATGAAAGGCTTTTACCGCCGGTGAGTTGAACCGATACGTCTTGTTTCATTTTATTTCCTTCTGGGCAGGAGGGCACGCCGGTGCCGCGTCGGCTAGGTTGCACAATGGATTAGCGCGCTCTCCCACGTGTCCGAAAACCGCGAGACGTGGGGCACCCGGTGCCAGTGGGGACTCGGGATTTACTTGGAGACGCACCTTCTCCGCTTTTCTCATTCAACCGCTGCGGTCCCTCTCACGAAACGAAGCACGATCCGAAAGGACGGCAGAACAATTCCGTTGATGTCCGATAAAAGTTGTGGGCCGTTCAAATACACGAATTCCAGCAACGGGTCCGGCCGCAACTACTTGCGGAGACCGAGTTTCTGGACCACAGTCTTATAGCGATCGGAATTGTAGGCTTTGAGATAGTCGAGCAGGCGACGCCGCTTGCTGACCAGCATGAGAAGACCGCGGCGCGAGCCGTGGTCCTTCTGGTGCATCTTGAAGTGTTCCGTCAGTGAACCAATGCGTTCGCTCAACAGAGCGATCTGCACTTCCGGACTACCGGTATCGGTAGCATGGGTGCCGTACTGGTCGATGAGGGATTTCTTTTGCTCTCTGGCTAGCACTAACCTGGTGCACTCCTGTCTAATTTTTCAATTGTTTTGTAACGTTTATGAGGTTAACACGTTGGTGGCGGAGTGTAAAGAACAGCGTGTCCACCATGTTCACCACGGAGACAGAGAGGCACAGAGAGACCTCGCGATTGGACAAGTCGCATTCGGGAAGGGCACAACTTCAGTCGTGCCAGTAGCGTGAAAATATTCCGGGTTTTAGTCCGTGAGGAAAACTCGGTGCCCCACGTCTCGCGCTTTTCGAGACGTGGGAGGGGGGAACTAGCGTCGTCCTAATCCAGCCAGTCGTTGAGCTCCTTCTTTCTTCTGCGGAGTTCCTTGCTGCTAGTCGGGAATTTCCGATCGAGCTCGACCGGGCGATCAACGAGTGCCCAGAACCCCGCACCATACAAGCCAATGAAAGGCAGATGAATATCAACCCGACCAGGCAAGACATGCATCCCAGGGCAGATGTCATAAATTGTTTCGGCGATTAGGGTTGCATAGATCGTTGCGAGACTTACACCGAATGCCCGCCCGATGTTCTTCTTGTTCAGCATCCGCTCTGGCAAGCGTTTTGCAGTGCCCTATGATCCCACCGATTCAGTCAAACTCCAAATGGGATGTGGGCGCTCTCCCACGTCTCGAAAATCGCGAGACGTGGGGCACCCGATTCGGGGAGGGCACGAGTTCAGTCGTGCCCTAAGCGCCAAAATACGCTGGGCTTTAGCCCCTGAGGGATTTGTAGCATTATTCACCAAACACGAAGCGGCCCAACTGGTCCCCCAACTGCTTGACTTGCTCCGGGTCGCTGGCGGCGCGGAAACATTCCGCCAACTGGAAGAACGCTTTCTTTTTTTGTTGTTGGGCTTCGATTCCCTGCTCGATGAGTTCCACAAGCATTGCGATTGTCGGTGAGATCGCGCTGCCGGGCAAAGACCTCGACCTGTCGAGCGATCCTGGCCGCCAAGGTTACGCTTCGCCGGACATGCTTTGCGCGAGCTGATTTTGCATGAGCTCGTTTCGCCATCGCCACAGTAGCACCAGAATGCACCATTATGGTGCATTTTCCTCTGCGGAAGGCGCCAGCCTTCTCAAAGAACGCGAAAGGATGGGCCACCCGTCTGACGAAAGCCGTAGGAGTGCTCCCCCGAAAATAGCCGTAAGTGATTGATTCCACGTCGGCGCATTTTCATGATCCGTTGTGAGCCAGCAGGATCATGGAAAACTTAGCTAGAGTTCCAGAAACTCCTGCATCTGCTGCAATGCCTCGTCCAGCGCCAGCTGAAAGGCGCTGCCGCCTGGCCGCGGGCCGGCGAAGCCCAGCTGGTGCTGCAGCCGGCCATCGACCACCTTCAGATTGGCCCAGCCAAGTATTTGCTCGCCCCATAGCATGGGCATCGCGTAATGGCCCATGCGGCGCTTGTGGGCCGGCACATAGGCCTCCAGCTTGTATTCCCAGCCCCAGAACAACTGGAAGCGCCGTCGGTCCCAGACCACGGGGTCGAAGGGCGCGAGGAAGCGCAGCCTGTCCTCGACCGAGTGGCGG
>Ga0210396_10007669_pt1 | contig 10257 bp, 7 predicted proteins | sample IncBWH17OmetaG_FD_155466 | JGI IMG/M metagenome (GOLD analysis project Ga0210396, IMG submission 155466) | Forest soil microbial communities from Barre Woods Harvard Forest LTER site, Petersham, Massachusetts, United States - Inc-BW-H-17-O ... | reverse complement strand
TGTTTTGACGTATTTTTGTCGCATCGTCTCGACGGTTGTCGTGCAGGCACCCTGCTTGAACAATCCGAGGGCAAGATACCCTCGGAGCCGGCAAGATGCCGGCGCTACAGTAGCAGCAAACTACGGAATCGCCGCCGTCGCCTCGTTCGAGTACGCGCTCTCCATGTTGCTCGCATCCACTGCAGTGGTCACGTAATCGTAGGTTTGCCCGCTTTGGACAGCAGTATCCGTATAGCTCGTAACGGTATTTATCGATGAGTTCAGCCTGGTGTATGACCCGCTCGATCCGATGCGACGATATATGTTGTAGCCAATTACTTGCGAGGTGCTCGGGTTCCACGAAAGCGCCACGCTGTGTTCCGAGCTTTGCGTACCGCTGCCGGTCAGAGTTTCCGCAGCTGCGGAATCGGTCGCGTCGCTATCGAACGTGATGCTGCCAGGTGCATTTCCGGATGCCTGCGGAGCGAATGTCACTGTGAAGGGAATACTCTGTCCGGAGGGAATTGTGACCGGGAAGGTAATTCCGCTCAATGAATATCCCTGACCATTCCAAGCGGCGGAGGTCACGACAATATCGGCGCTGGCCGCCGTTAACGTTCCCTGCTTCACCGAGTTAGCCCCAACGTCTACGGTCCCAAAACTCATGGTGGCGGGTGACACTGAGAGTTGACCGGCGGTCGCAGTGTTGTTGGTGGCTTTGTTCGCCGCGGTAACGCCCTGACAGCCGACAAGGCCGAGTAGCATCGGCAGTGCCAGGAGCCAGCTGAGATGGCGCGATTGCGATGTGCTGAGTCCGTTCTGCATACGACAATTATCCGAACAGGGTACCTACCCGTCTAGAGGACCCTCAGCCCTGACCCCTGGCAGCTTCAGCTTGATACCTTTGTAAGCCTCTTCATCACCAGCTACTTCTGTGCTTCCATCAACTACTTCCGTGCCGTCGGTAACCACTTTTGAAGTTACTTGCAGGATTACCAAAGTCCTTTCACATGTCACTTTTAGGCCATGTACTGCCGGAGCTGAACCCGATAATCTTACCTCACTTGCAATGCTGCCTGGGCCTGATTTGCTTCCAGTGCAGGTTTTTAATTCGCGCTGGGAGGCAGCATGAAATCGATAGTTTTAGCCCTTCTTGTCCTAATTGGCGCAGCTCAGGCACAACAGAGCTTCGTAGCGGGACCTCTACCGCAGTCTCCAACCGCACAGAGATTCTGGACCGCAGAAAATAAAATCGATTTCTCCGTCCTCGCGGGACAGATTGCGGTCGATGCAATCACCACCCAGCGCGGCTTGGCAAACGGTTTTAGAGAGACCAACCCAGTCATTCGCCCCTTGGTTACCAGAGGCGTGGCAGGCGAGGCTACGGCCTCCGGCCTGGGGTTTGGGTTCGGGGTCGGAACTGCATATCTGTTGCACAGAACGCATCACTACAAAGCCGAACGCATAGCAGTTCGGAGCATGTTGGCGATTGAAGGCGGCTTCGTGGCCAACAACCTCATGCGAGTCTACTGATAAGGCCGTTTCTTCATCCGTTTCTTAACGGACTCTACTCCGACCACTCAAGTCAGCCCGCTCCCGAGCGGATCACGCCTCACGAATATCCACTCAAATATTCCTTTATTACCGGCCAAACACAAAATGCCCTCGTGAATCCAAGAAAAGGCCTTGGATTAAGTCATAAGATGATTTAATGTGGCCGACACGAATGCATCGCGCCGGGTCGGTCATCCGAACTCCTCAGGTTAGGCAGCCGGTCTGGATTGTCACGATTTAGTTTCAAGATGTTTGGAAGGTCGGAGAGGACCAGCCATGAAATCTCTTCGTCGCCAGCGCACTTTTCCTATTGCGCTCCTGCTCTGCATTTCCTGCTTCGCCCCAAATGCGCTTGCCTCGACAGATGAGCCGTCCCCGCAACGCCCTGAGGCCACAGTCATTATTCCCGGACCTTTGCGTTCCTTCTTGCGCATGGCGGGCATCAGCCAAAAGATCTCGCAAGAAGAAGTGGTGCCCTTGTTCGCCCACAACGTGTTCACCCAAGGTTACGAGGGTGCCCGCGATGGCGGCCGGCCAACGGAATTTCTCATTCTGTTGAGCCGTTACGTCCATCAGGCCCAGGAACTCACTGTTCTCGCAGGTCCCGACGGTACCATTCGAATTGCCAACTGCGACGAAGCCAAGCCGTTGTTGCGAATCCTCGGCTACCGCGTCCATCAGGAATGTGGGCAAAGCAGCACGTCACTAATGACGGCTGATCCGGAACGAGCGTTTCTTACCATCGACTCGGGCTTCCCACTGCCGGCGCTTGAAGAGACTCTCCAGGGTGGCAAGGCATTCAGCTATCCATTTCCCGCCTCGCGGGTTCCCGTCATTTTCGCGGAACGAGATTGGACAACGCTCAGCAACAAAAATGGTGGCGACCTGATCGACACGCTTTTGCGCGATCCCCTCCTGTGCCGCCTGTATTGGGCATTTTGGCGGACTGATGCCGAATCCAGAGATGCTTTGCGGCAATCGGTTGGGTTAAACAAATTGCTTCCCATGTCTGCAACCCTGGATTTTTACGGAAGTCACATTTCCATCCGCGCTGGGCGCGTAATAGTTCCCGGTGGTAAGGATGCCGAATCCGCATGGACGGAACTGGTAGCCGCAAGCCCTAAATCACCGCAGGAGTTCGTTCCGCAGTTGCTGTCGAAGGACAACGGCTGGCTGGCTGCCTACTTCGACGCGCTGGCGCGAGTCAGCCAGACCCAACGGGCACACTTCAGCCAAGCGCGGTTGCGTCGATACTATGCCGCCTTCCGCGGACATGCGATTTCCCCCGACGCCGCCAGGCCAACTTTTCGGCCAGCGCCCGCCTTATTGCTTCTTTTGACACGAATGCAATGGGCCGCTGACGGCGAACCTTACGTTCCGGGAAATCTGGAGATATGGAAAGAAATCCTGCGCGAAAAAAGTGACTCCAAGATTGTCCGCGACTGGGGTAAACGCTCCAGTCACTTCAGTCGTCCCGATCAACTAGCGGAAGCGATGTTCGCCCTTTGCCGCGTGGAGACGGAAACCGGGCCTCTGCAGATTTATCTGAGCCTGAGTGAACTGGACGGCAGACGACCACCAGACCAGCGTTTGAGTCCGCAAACCGCGCTCTTGCTAGCCAGTAGGTTCTCACAGTTCAGCAATCAATATCTGATCTTCTCCGAGTTCCCGCAGTTAAGCGACGAATCCATTACTCACTTTCTGAATACCGCCGAACGAGTGGGAAAGATTCCCAATCATACGTTGCGCGGCAACGCCATGGGAGTCTTCCAGGCAAATATTGGGATCTGGCAGATCCTCGCCCGTCAGGGACAAATCAAGAGCGCTGAATTGAACGATTCCTGGCAGAAAGTAATCAAGCCTTTCGGCAGCATTGCCACGGCTTCGCAACTTTTCGATGCGGGCCGCGATTCTCTCGGCGAAATCCTGCTGGCAGCGACGGGGCGCCGCGACGGCTCCCAGGATGAAATCATCGATTTGCTGGCTGGTCCTCAACAGACAAGCGCTGAAGGCAAACGAACTCACGAAGAAGTGGCCGACCGCATCCGCAAGGTTTTAGACGGCCAGCGTCTCGTTTCCTTAGACACGATCATCGGCCTGGGCGACGGTTTAAGCGCACTGGGGCGAGGCGAAGCCGTGGCTGACCAATTGATCCCGCTCGCGGGTGAGCTTCGCGAATTTGAGATGCCGCGTCCGATTTTCAGCAGTGGCGAGCGCACACAATGGGCGACTGGAGTTTACAACAATCGGCACACCGAATTGCAGATGCGCACCGATCTGCTGAAGGTGATCAAGACCCCCGCTTCTCGCGAGCAAGTCGCCGATGCTCGTGGCCAACTGGCTCCCTTCCTCAGAGACACTCTCGTTGGTCTGAACTATGCATACTATGAACCACCGGGAGCTCAGATGCTGCACAACAATCCTCTCTTCGTGCGCTCCCACGACTTTTCGGGAGATACTGTCGAGGGGATCGAACAAGTCTGGCAAGCTTCGCAGTTATATGGCGAGGGATCTCCTGCCGGCGGGGGCGCCCATCTCGTCGGCTCGCTCGCCGATCTACCTTACGTGCTGGCGCAGGTGGAACAGGATTTCATTGCTCCGGAAAACGTCCAGGCCTTGATCTGGCGCGAACTGGTGCCGGGCCTGATGATCAATGCCACTTTGCCGCGTTGGTGGAGCGTGAGCCAGACCGAACTCCATGCTGTGGGTCTTTATCAGCGTTCCGGCGAAGAGTTGTTAACGGCATCTGCCGGCGACCCTCAACTGCGCAGCAAAGTAATTACGATTCTTTCGGAACGCATGGACCCGCAAGTTTCACAGCGAGTAGACCAGGGGTTGATTGCCGGAAATCTGGCTGATGTCAACTCGCATGTGACCCCCGCCGATACATTCTATCTGGCAGCGGAGTTTGGCCGGCGGTTCCCTGACGAAACCAGTTCGTTCGGACCTGCCGGTCAGGAATTGCAAACGTTATGTCATCAAAATCCAGCAGAGGTCAGCTGGGAGCGCCTCTCGCAAGACTTCGGCGTACCGCATCCGATCCTTACGCAGAGTTATGCCCGTGACCTTCTGAACCTGAAGCCGTTTCCTGCTTTCGAGGGCTATTCCAGCCGTTTGCTGGCGGAAAGCTGGGATTCCAGCAATTTGTACTGGGCTCGTCTAGCGGATGAAAAAGGTTACCCACCTGTCATGTTAAACCGACTGATTCCCGAGTTAACTCATCGCATGGTCGAAAAGATTTTCGCCACTGACTTCGAAGACTGGCCAGCCATGCTCAGGGCAATGCGGGAAACAGGAGAAGAGTTTCGCCAGGGGAAAATTGCTTCCTCGACGATAGTTGGCGCAAAGACTCAGTTTTGAACTGAAGGTAGAGGCCTGGTTATGTCTCTACCGATCAAAAGAAGGCCGCAGGGATATATGAGGAAGAACTACTTCTTACTTCTTACGTTGGTTGCAATTCTATTTTCCACTCCCGGACCCCGGATCGTCGCCCAGGAAAACGCACCGAACATTCGCGTTCGTGTCGAAATGGTGCAATTGAATGTAGCGGTGACCGACAACAAGGGGAATTACGTGACCGGCCTCCGCCCCTCGGACTTCTCCATAGTCGAGGATAGCATTCCGCAAAAGCTAGCCACGTTTGGAGAAGGCAACGAGCCTGTTTACCGAGTGGCCGACGCGGCGCCCGCCGATGGAAAAACTTCTGGGCATGCAGCAGACACAAAAGGTTCGGCAGCAGGAGAGCAGGATCAAACTCTCGGTTCAATGATCGCTGGTGCAAATGTGTTTCTCCTGTTCGACACCAGCAACTATATGTATCGCGGCTTTGTCTTCGCGCAGGATGCCATTGCGGATTTCGTGCGATCCCTCGAAACCGCGGACAAAGTAGCGTTCTATTCTTACAGCCGCGATCTTTCCCGACCCGCGCCATTAACCCCTGATCGGGCGCAGGTTTTGCGAGGTGTACGCGCGACCGTAGCCGGCGACGATGCCGCGCTTTATAACTGCCTCCTGCTGACCATTAAAGATGCCGCGCGCTATACCGGAAGAAAAGTGATCGTCGTTTTCTCGAATGGGCCTGACAATTCCAGCATGGTTCCTCCTGAAGATGTAGCCGAACTGGCACAGTCGACCGGAACCGCCATTTACATGATCAGTACGCAATTAGCGAAACTGGAGCCGGTTTCTACCGCGGTATTTGAACGCATGACGGCCGCGACCGGAGGCAAAGCGTATTTTGCCAAAGATTGGAAAGACGAGCAGCGCGCTTTTGCGTCCATACGTGACGACCTGGCGCATCTCTATTCGGTCAGCTATTATCCGCAGCCGAACCCTAATATGGGCTGGCGAGCAATTACCGTGAAACTCGTGGGCGAGCGGCTGAAGAAATATCACATTCGTACGCGCAACGGATATCGTCCGCAGCCAAATAGATTCTCGGTGGGAAGCGCGACGGCGTCTGCGTCGGAGGCAACGCCAGCGCAGCCGTAAATGGATCTAGTTTTTGGCTTGCCGCAACTTCTCAGCTGCGTATTCCGGTGTAATATCGCGTTGCGGCGAACCGAGCATTTCAAAGCCAACCATAAACTTCCGAATGCTGGCCGACCGCAGAAGAGGCGGATAAAAGTGCGCATGAAAATGCCACTCTTTGTGATCTTCTCCGTCAGTCGGTTGCTGATGGAATCCCATTGAGTAAGGGCAAGAAGTCTGAAACAAACTATCGTATCGGGTAGTGACGCGCTTCAAAATGTCGGCCAGTGCCAATCGCGCTTCTTCTCCCAGCACACTGATGCTTCCCACATGGCGCTTGGACACTATCAGAGTTTCATAAGGCCAGATTGCCCAGAAAGGTACGAGAGCCATAAAGTGATCATTTGAGCAAACAACACGCTCGCCGGAAGCCTCCTCCAGTTTTATATAATCGCAGAGCAAACAGGTACCATGGAGCGTCTGGTATGCGGCAAATGATTCCTGCTCTTTGCGCGGTTCATTGGGCACGGTCGAGGTCGCCCAGATTTGGCCATGTGGATGAGGATTGCTGCAGCCCATCATCAATCCGCGATTCTCAAAAATCTGCACATAGTTGATCCCGGGTTGCTGTCCTAAACTTTGAAATTCGTCTGCCCAAACATCGATCAGCCCGCGGATTGCGGCTATGGGCATTTGGGAAAGCGTCAGATTATGACGCGGCGAAAAACAAACAACACGGCAGATGCCGCTCTCACTCTCCGCGACAACAATGCCTTTCTCGTCGACGTCTATTTGCGCCCATGTCGTTTCAGGTTGCAGGGCGGCGAAATCATTATTGAAAACGAACGTGTCCGGGTACGGCGGATTGCGCTGGCCTCCTGCTCGGACATTTCCAGGGCACAGATAGCAACTCGGATCATAGCCCTGGCTTGGTTCGGCCTGTTGCGGCTCAGTCTGGCCCTGCCACGGACGCTCCGCGCGATGCGGCGACACCAGCACCCACTCGCGCGTCAACGGATTAAAGCGCCGGTGCGTAGAACTCCGCAATGTTTGAGGAATGAATTCCGATCTTTCTGGAGGCTTCATTTACCGCGCCTTTTGAATGGATAAGTCGCGTCGATACGTTCCGCAATCTCAATTGTGCTCAGCTCTCAACAACAGCGCTGGCGCCGTCTGAAGCTTCGCAAACCAGAATGACGGGCTTAATTCCTGTTTTTTCCTGGTACTCTTTTTCCAGTTTTTGCCGGACTCCCTCTGTGTGGCCAGCATCGACAAGATTTATCGTGCTTCCCCCGAAACCGCCACCGGTCATACGCGCGCCATACACCCCGGCTTGGATGTGCGCCGACTCAACCATCAGATCAAGTTCGGCGATACTGACTTCGTAGTCGTCGCGCAGGCTGCGATGTGATTCGGCCATCAGCCCGCCAAACGCCTTTACATCGCCTGCTCGCAGCAGATGCGCAGCTTTTTTCACGCGCTCATTTTCGCTGACCACATGCCGCACACGCTTATAGATAACTGGATTCAAGCGCTCGTGATGCTTTTCCAATTCATCTAACGTCACATCGCGAAGCGCGCGGATTCCCGGTAGAACCTCAGCCAGCGCTCGAACGCCCTCTTCGCACTCCCGCCGCCGGGTATTGTATTCGCCGCTCGCATGCTCATGCTTCACCATCGTATTGCAAACCATGAGCCGCACATCTGACGGAATCGGTAACAGTTCGAATTTAAGAGATCTGCAATCCAGCATCAGAGCATGGCCCGCTCGTCCGTGACACGAGATGAACTGATCCATAATTCCGCATCGTGTTTCCACGTAAAGATGTTCAGACCTCTGGCACATTTGTGCGATTTCGGTGGGACTGGCACTAAGCTGTGAATTACTCAGCAGAGCCCACGCCGTGGAAACTTCAAGAGCAGCCGACGAACTCAGCCCCGCTCCCAGTGGCACGTCGCTTGAAATTGCCAGGTCAGCACCACGCAGCCTGTATCCCGCTGACTGAAGAACGCCAGCGACGCCACGAACGTAGTCACTCCAGTGACCCAAGCGTCCCGGATAAATCGAATCCAAATCGAGCTCGCACTTCTCCTTAAAATTCGCCGAGTATACACGAAGTCTTCGATCCGTCCGCGGACTCACCGCCACATAGGTGTACAAATTCAGAGCGGCTGGCATAACAAATCCATCGTTATAGTCCGTGTGCTCCCCAATCAAGTTCACTCTTCCCGGCGCCCGATAAATCGCGGGTGAACCGCCAGACAGTTCCGCGAACAAAGTTTTCAACGCGTGTAACACTGGAGAGCCCGCAGACTTGCCGAGAGAAGCTTTACTCATCGCTCTATCGATTCGCGTCACAGAATGCTAAGGCGAACATGGACCCGGGCGTCCTCGTCCGGACGGGCGAGACCCGTCCCCCATCGCGACCTGATTGCTAAGGCCTAATCGTGACCATCACCACTCCATGAGACACAACCGAAGCAGAAAAGCTTCCGGTAAACCGGCCCATATCTTTTTTCTGCCACAAATCGCGGACTGCAGCCTGCAAATGATTGGGATAACCGATGTCTTCCCAGTTCACGCCGACTTCATGCTCAGCGCTTCCGCGGTTAAATAAAATTACCGCCCGGCTGCCATCTTTCATTTGCTTGGACCAAACTTCCAGGTCCCCATTTTTTTTCACCCGCTTACCTTCGCTTCCGAGTGGGTCCTGATCGACCGCAATCACTTCTTTATTCGTAAGAATGTCGCGGATCTCCGGACGCATGCTGCGCACGTCATTACCCGCGATCAGGGGCGCAGCAAGGATCGCCCACAGGCTGAAGTGCGAACGGTATTCCGTATCGGTCATGCCGCCATTGCCGACCTCGAGCATGTCGGGATCATTCCAATGGCCGGGTCCGGCAAAGCTGTCGAGTCCGACTTGCAAATCGACAATATCCACCACGCCGTTTGAACAACAATCACCAGCAGGCCATTTCACGCGGCCTTGCCAGCGGTCTTGAATATCACCAGTCGTCCGCCAAAGATTGCCCCCAGCGTCTTTTCCCCAGAGCCACGGTGTATGCGAGCCCCACTCGCAAATGCTCAGCACAATTGGCCCGCCCGAAGCATCCAGAGCCTGCCGCATCAGCGAATAAACTGCGTGCCCGTCTTGCGTGATGGTGTTGCACCAGTCATATTTCAAATAATCCACAGTCCACGCAGCGTATTGGCGCGCATCCTGATATTCGTGTCCCAAACTGCCCGGTCGGCCGGCACAAGTTTTGGTTCCGACGTCTGAGTAAATCCCGAACTTCAAACCTGCAGCATGTACGTAGTCCGCCAGCACCTTGATCCCGGAAGGAAAACGCTGTGGATCCGCGATGATGTTCCCATCTTTATCGCGCCCGACCTGCCAGCAGTCATCGATGACGACGTACTGATATCCAGCGTCTTTCATGCCAGATTTCACCATTGCATCGGCTGTTTGTTTGATAAGGTCTTCGCTGACGTTGCATGCGAACTTGTTCCAGCTATTCCAACCCATCGGAGGCGTCGGGGCCAACGCGGAATCCTGCGCAACAACTTGGGAAGCTGAAGTTAACAGAACGACGCCGAGAAAAAATAAGATGATAGTTCTCACGTGGTATGGTTCAAGCCGTCACGATAGGGCGCGATCCCCTAAAGGCGTAATAAACGATATACAAATAACAAATAACCGGGAGAATGAATGCGTGATGAATTCCCATTCGATCAGCCAGAGCGCCTTGAATCACCGGAATAATCGCACCGCCAACAATTGCCATAATTAACAACCCAGAGCCGTCGCCCGTCAGTGGACCCAGTTCGGCAATCCCCAGCGTAAAAATACTGGGAAACATTATTGAATTGAAAAAGCCCACCAGAAGAATGCTCCACATCGCAACATGGCCGAACGTTAACATGGAAATACAAACCAGCAAGCACGCCGTAGCCGCAGCGATGCCCAGGACCGTGCCGGTGCGAACTTTTTGCAGGATGGCAGAGCCGACAAATCTGCCGACCATGGCGCCCCCCCAATAATAGGAAACGTACTTCGCCGCAACCTGAACCGTAATATCTCCAATGTTTGGTTGGCTGAGATAGTTGATGAGAAAACTTCCAATGGCGACTTCTGCGCCAACATAAACGAAAATACCAACTGTTCCCAAAACCAGGTTGCGATGCTTCCACACACTCTCTTGTGGACCCGTTCCATGACGTTCCGCCTGCGGCATTGCTGGGAGTTTAAA
>Ga0210396_10007667_pt1 | contig 10257 bp, 13 predicted proteins | sample IncBWH17OmetaG_FD_155466 | JGI IMG/M metagenome (GOLD analysis project Ga0210396, IMG submission 155466) | Forest soil microbial communities from Barre Woods Harvard Forest LTER site, Petersham, Massachusetts, United States - Inc-BW-H-17-O ... | reverse complement strand
ACCAGCAAGTTAGAGAAGCGCGAAGCCAATGTGCAAAGCCGCGAGAAAAAGGACATGGCGGCGTACAACGGTCATCTCACCAAGGCGGAACACAAATGGAATCAATCGGCAGCAGAATCGAATCAGCAAGAGTATCTATAAGGGTAAGCGCAAGTAGGCTGCTCCCGGCCCGAGACACCACCGTGACCCGCCGAGTTGGGCGTGTGTCGGCTCTTACCATGAGAAAAAGGCTGATGCTAGAGTAAGTCATTGTGCCTTCACGAGCCAGAAAGTTGCGTTGAGACCCGCGCTGGAACCTGCAGCACCAGCAACCCACCGGCAACCGCGCAAACCATCATCAGCCCCAATCCATACGAATACGATCCCATCCGACTGTTCAGGTAACCGAAGGCAAAAGGACCAGCAAAGCCCGCCACGCTCCCGACGGCGTTAATCATTCCCACGCCCGCTGCCGCCGCTGATTCGCTCAGAATTTCGCTTGGCATGGTCCAGAATACCGGCAGAAACCCTGACACGCACAACAGCAGGGTAAAAAGTGTGACCGACATTTGCGTTGAGGCCGGCAGTGTGATGAGGCCCAACAGCGCGACCGCTGCGATGAACTGCGGAATCGCAGAGTGCCAACGTCGTTCCTGCGTCTTGTCCGAATGCCATCCGTTGATCAGCATCGCGATCAGCCCGGCCACATACGGCAGGGTGCCCAACAGGCCCAGCCGCACATCCGAAAATCCGGACACGCGTTTAAGAATAGTTGGCAACCAGAAAAAAACTGAGTAAGAAACGAAATATTCGAAAAATGCAACTGAGGCCAGCAATAACACCGGACCCGAGCGCAGCGCCTGCCACGCCGTGATCTTCCTTGGGTTGACAGGCTTTTCCTCTTCCAGTTTTCGTTCAATCCACCGCCGCTGCTCCGGAGCGAGCCACGCCGCGTCCCGAGGCCAATCGGTCAAATAGAAGAACGCAACCGTACCGAGAAGAATCGCGGGCATTCCCTCCAGAACAAAAAGCCAACGCCACCCGTCAACTCCAAACCACGGATGCCCGAGAATCCACCCAGCAAGCGGCGACCCCACGATGAACGACAATGGAATCGCCGCCATGAAATTACTGCCAGCCTTGGCGCGATCTTCGCGAATGAACCAGTGACTCAGGTACACAACGACGCCGGGGAAAAAAGCCGCCTCGGCCGCACCCAGGAGCAGTCGTGCCCCATAGAGTTGGCTCGCGGTATGTACCAGTCCGGTCAGCACGGTCAACGATCCCCACGCGATCAAGATCGAAGTGATGCAACGCCGCGCGCTCCAGCGTTCGATCAGGAGAGCCCCGGGAATCTGCAACGCCACATAGCTGACGAAAAAAATGCCCGCGCCCAAGCCGAACACCCGGTCGCTGAACCCCAACGTCCGCGACATTCCGATCGCGGCATAGGCTACGCTGGTGCGGTCAAGATAATTGGTGATGTAGAGGATGAAGAGAAACGGAAGCAGCCGTATGGCGATCCGATGGCGAGTGTGATCCGCAAGCTTCGTCGAAGCTACCGGCGTGAGCGCTGGCGAAGCGAGCGTACCTGAAGTATGTGGAGCTACCGCCACTCAATTGCCTCCGCAACGGGCGGGCAAGTATACCGCAACTCCGAACTCACCGAAGCAGCATTACTCTTGGGTGGAGCAGGCCTTTCAGGCGCGAATAAAAGGCCACTACGAGGATTTGGGCTGACACCTTGCTGAAACAACTCGGTTCGGTTACCTCAGCGGCTAAAGCCTTCGCCGATTCGAGAGCGTTGACCGCAGCCTGCAAGCGCTGCGCCACCCAAAAGCAAAATTTTCCGATATCCGTTTAGCCCCTTTACCTCCGAACCTGGACCCGACAACTTACTCCCCGGCCCCAAACATCACAATAGGCAGCGTTGGCGCCGACGAACCACTCTCCGGTTCTACGGTAATCGCGAAAGCCTTGGCCTGCACTCCCGCGGGAAGCGGCGGATTGATCACGGTCGCACTGCCATGCGCATCGGGCTTGAATACTCCCGCGGGAATCGGAGCGCCGCTAGTCGGGATCAGCCATAATTCGTAAGCCTTCTGCGGGGGCAACGGCTGGAGATTGCTGGCCAGGAAAATCAGACTTGACCGGTCGCGAACATAAATTGCCTTGCCCTGGGGCTGTGGCGGAGTCTTGGCCGCGACCAGCGTCACCCGCATCGCATCCGTCGCGGTAAGAGTCGAGACGACTTCGCGAGCCCGCTGCAGTTCTCCCAGTTGCTGGGCCGACTGATCCTGCAGGCCAGCAATCCGTCGCTGCAGATCCGAGTTCTGCAACCCCAGAGCGACCAAACCCGCAGCCAACGCCGCCGCCGCAACCCAGGGCACAAGAGTCCACCAACCTCGCGTTGCAGGAGTCGCCGACCGTCGCGGTTCGCGTGCCACGGCCTCGATCAACCGCTGACGCGCCCGCCGCGGTGGCACCGGCCCAGCCGTCGACAAAGCCATCAACGCCATGTCCCCGCGCAACTGCTCGAGTTCGCGATGGCAACTGGCGCACCCGTCCAAATGCTTCTCCAGCGACACGCGCTCCTCACCTTGCAACGCCCCTAAGGCGTACAACGCGAGATCCTCCGCGAATTGTTCGTGCACGCTCATGTCGCAAAGGCCTTGCGCAAGGCCAGCAATCCCGATCGAATGCGAGTCTTGATTGTTCCCAACGGCTCTCCAGTCTTTTCTGAAATCTCGCTGTGCGAGAGACCCTCGAAGTAAGCCATCTCCAGCGCCTGCCGCTGCGCCGAAGGCATCGAGCCCAGCGTGCCCCGCACTTTCTCCATCGCCCGCGCCCGCTCGGCGTCCCCCGCCATATCGGGTTCCACGGAAACCACCACATCCGCGATATCCGTTTCCGGACGCCGCTTGCGCAGCCCATCAATCGCCCGATGCCGCGCAATCACCGCCAGCCATGGCCCCAGGCTTCCACGGCTGGAATCGAACAACCCCGGATTGCGCCACAACTGCATGAACACTTCTTGCAACACATCTGCAGCCGCCCCGGTGTCGCCGAGCACACGCAGGGCGACCGAGTAGACGACAGCCGAGTACCGGTCGTACAAAGCCGCCATCCCATTCTCGTCACCCGAGCGGATCGCCAACAATACCGCCGCGTCGGTCCGATCTCCTTTTGGCTCAGTGCCGGACAAGCAGTTAATCTCTTTCCACTTGAAGTACGGATGGGCTGCCCAAGGTGGATTGCCAGACACTGCCGCGGCCCGAATCCGCTTTCCTTACTGGGACATAGCTAAGCCCAGAAAGGCTTACCCAGCGAACCGCGAAACCATACCAGTATTGTCGATCTTCGACAAGCGGGTCCGGAACTGAATCGAAGCTCGGTGTTTTAGTTTGAGAAAAATCGACCAGATTTGACGAAGAACAGACATGAGGCCGATTAAGCCAACCCATGCTGACGCGCTGGGCGTCATTCTCTAGCCGAAATAGCAGTGACCTGCGAACGGGTGGGTTCGGATTGCTCGATTACGTGTTCACTCCTTCGCCCACGGCGACAGCACGCCGGTCATACGTGGGTACGCGATGAGTTGCCCCATGTGCTCATTGTCATGAACGAGGATGCGGAGATACATGCCGTCAACCGTTGCGTCTCTGTCGGCGATGTGGACTTTGCGTCTTAGGTTTGCGGGCTTCGCGGCTAAGTCCGGGTCTTTAACTACATCCAGGGACCGTTTCAGCCAGCTGATGACTTCGGCTTTCGACTGATCGTCGTTTCCACGCTTCCAATCGGCTTCAGACCTGGCATTCGCCCTGCAGGCTTTGTCGGACTCGGGAGTTTCCACCGGCGGCACAGAAGTAATCCAGCCGCGCTCGAACTCACCCTGGATTGTCGCAGGAGTCGTGTGTGCGGCTGTGGCACTTCTCGACGCAGGCCTGGTTTTTTACCGGTTACAGAATTCCGGCGGTTCGTCCCCCGAATGGATCCGGTTGACAAATCTTATTGACTCAGCCACCGCATCGGCGCTTTCGCCGGACGGCCGGATGCTCGCTCGCGTTCATTCGCGGTCCCGATCCGTTTGTTTCCAGGGGGGAGATTTATCTCAAGCTGCTTCCTGAGGGAGCGCTGGTGCAGCCTATGCATGCCGACACCATGAAGATGCCCGGTGTTCTCTTCCGACGGCTCGCAGATTGCTTACACCGTGCCGGGACATTGGGATATCTGGATCGTGCCGACGTGAGAGGCGCCACGTCTGATGTTGCCGGACGCTTCCGGTCTAACCTGGATCGATCCGTCAGCACCTGCTTTTTTTCCGAAATCAGGCAGGCCGGCACATGGCGATTGTTACGTCGATGGAGAATCGCAACGCCGAACGAGATGTTTGGCTGCCGCCGAGAGAAGCCAGCATGGCTCATCGTTCCCAGGTCTCGCCAGACGGCAAGTGGGTGCTGGTGGTCTGGATGGGTACGGGGGCGATTGGCGGTCGTGCCAATGAGTTCCCTTCGAAGGCAGCTCGGGTGCGAGATCGGTTGGACCAGCGGACGCGGCTTGCACTGCGGCCGCATATCTCCGGATGGGCGCTGGATGTATTTCAGTTCGACTGCCGGGGGAAGATTCCATATTGCTGCGTGACGGCGGGCAACAGGTGCGTATTTCTGGCTCGCAATTACGATCGTGCCATGCGGTTGCGCAGCGACGCACGCGAGCACCGACAGCAAAACCATAATTCAGCGTGTGTTCATGTTGCCAGTCTCCCGGGGCCAATCTGAGATCAATCGCCACATCTCAGGGCGCTTACTGTTCTTCATACGGTGAGCGGACCAGATCCCCATTCGCACTGACAGGCAATCTCCACCTCTTTGGATCCTGCTTCCTTACAGGCTTGACCGCAGGATTTCTCGTCCACTTTGCACCAGGCACCGGCAGGGTCGATGCGCACATTGGTTTTTCTGATTTGTCGTCATCGTTTTTTCCCTTTTGTGCTATGTGTATTTTGCAAATAGATCCGAGTACTTGCTGTTCCGTCGACGTCCTACTGGGAAACGGGTTTTTGATCGACCGGAATCGCCTTTGCTTCTGAGGGTGTGAGACGAGAGCGATCACAATAACCGTAGCCCTTCAGACAGGCGGTATAGTTTCGTTGCTGTTCGGCGTCGGCCAACATCTTGGTTTCCGTCGGGGTCAGTTTGGAGTAGTCGCAGGTTTCCTGGCCGTTCCTGCACTCGGAGACATTGCGCTGGTGGTCGGCGACGGCTGTCTGACCGGCTTGCAACGGAGTGAGCTTGGAGCGGTCGCAGTCGTCCCAGCCATTCTTACAGTTCTGGGCGTTGCGCTGGTGTTCTGCCGCAGCCACCTCGCTGGTTTCCGAAGCAGTAAGCTTGGAATGATCGCAGAGTCCCGTGCCATTCTTGCAGTCGGAGACGTTGAGCTGACGCCTCGCAGCATCCACGGCTCCCACTTCCGACGGGTTCAATTTGGAATGATCGCAGTCGCCGACCCCATCCTTGCAGTCCGTCACGTTGCGCTGATGAGCCGCGACCGAGGATTCACGAGCCTCGGATTGTGTCAATCGCGAAGCGTCGCAAGAAGCCATGCCGTCTCTGCAGTCGGTGACGTTACGCTGGTGATCGGCTATGGCTAATGCAATCGCTTGCGGTTGGGTGAGTTTCGAGTGGTCACAGGAATCGAAACCGTTTCTGCAATTTGAAACGTTGCGCTCGCGATTGGTCACGTCCACTTCGGCCGTTTGCGACGGGCTCAACTTCGAGCGATCGCAAGCCTCTCGGCCGGCCTGGCAGGCTGCCAGATTTTGCACGAGATCGGACGACTGTGCCAATGAAAAAGCAGGCCAGAGAATCAGCCAGGCAAGTTGCACCCAAAGACACCTACGTAAATTGATTAGCATACGTCTCCACTTTCGGAAGCTTTGGGATGCCGACCGAAACCGCATCAGGGTCTCGGTCAGCCTGAAAACAATGCTCCCCGCAAGCTCGCAACTGATTATTTCTTGTCTTCTTTGTCTTCCTTAGCCTCCGCGATGCGTGCCTGTTGGCCCGCCTCGGAGACGGCCTTCAAGAATGCTTCCACACTTTTCGGAGTTGGCCCCTTACCCGAAAGGATGGTTCGAAATTCAATGGGCTTGCCGTAAATGGCGCGAGTAGAGTCGTTGTCCTGCTGCACCACTGCACCTTCGAGCGTCAACCCGGCGAATACACCCTTCGAACGCGAGTAGGTCAGCACTTCCGTGTTCATCTTCCAGTCCGTTCCGGCGGACGCATGACGGCCCACTGGGCCGGCCGCACCCGATGCTTCCCCGGTGAGTTCGAACTTGCTGGATAACAGGTGCTGGAAGCCCTGCTCATTCATAACCAGCATGATCAGATCCACGCCTTCGACTCCGATCTGCAATCCCCAGCTACCGCCGCCAACGGACACGAAGGCGGGCGCGCTCCAGCCGTTAGAGGTACGGCACGAGGCCACTCCACGGCCGTGCTTGGCGCCAAAAATGAAACCGCCTTTAATCAGGTTCGGCACTACCAGCATGCACTTGGCGCTGCTTAACACTTCTTCGGGGATACCCTTGTCTGGAGTTGCCATAATCTCGCTTAGAACGTCCACCGACTTTTGCATGCGCTCGACAGTGTCTTCACGATTCGAGTCTGCCCATGCGTAAGTTCCAACCAAGCCCATCAAGCACATCATCAGCAGTGAAATTGTCTTTTTCATGAATTCATTCCTTTGGGAGTTGCGAACCTAAGAGGAAGAGAACTTCAGATGGCTGACTTAGCTCAGAGAACCTGAAAGAGAGAGAAGAAGTGCTCGTCTCTACATGATGATCGCCCATGCCCGAAACAATAGCTGGTCTGAATTGCTCACTTTGGTTTTGCAGCTCAACCCCAAGATCGGCTCGGCTGTCACCCTGCGGACTGAGAGCTGTTGTGTGAGTTGAGCAATCTTGCACAGAATCGCTGCCTCGGATGTGTCATCGTGAGCCTGTCGAACACGAAAGAATAGGCTCCGTGTTGCATCCTTTTCTTGTCCATCTTCGTACCTTGCGCACCTCCCTCGCTGACTCGCTTGGGAAGCTCTTTGCGACGAAAACATCCCGTGGCGAAATCGGATCCTCGAGGATGTGCCCGTTTTGCGGGTTGATCACATCACGATCCAAGCCGTTCTGTTTGGAGTGTGGGAAGTCGCTTAAAGGAGTTCAACTGGCGCGAAGAGACGCAAATCAAGGATAGGGATCCAAGGATAAGCAATTCGACAAATGAACCGAGGAGATAAAGATGCTTTGGACGATTTTCGTTGTGCTTCTGATTCTGTGGCTTCTGGGTTTCAGCCTCCACGTGGCTGGCGGCCTGATCCACTTGCTGCTGGTGGTCGCCTTGGTAGTGTTAGTCATCAACCTGGTGAGCGGCCGCCGTGTAGCGTGAGGGTCGTCCTTTGGAGGCGACTGGTTTCGACACTTTCGCTCGTCCAGTATACGTGTTACTTACCTTGGAAGAGGGCGCGAAGGCCGCGGCTCGTAGCGGCCCTCAGGAATCGCCAAGCAGCTAAACCAGAGTTCTCAGGACGAGAAACCTGGGCGGCGGCCAGGTCCGGTTGAGATGCGTTTTGTGGATGGATGTCCCGTGCTAACTAAGCGTGCACTTCTCTTTCGGCTTAGCCCCGCACATAGGGCAACGCACGGACAATATGTGCTTCAACGTGAGTTTCTCGGGTTTCACAACAATATTATTCAAAATTATTCAACATCGCCGGCTTGCGAAATGGTCGATCTTAACTGTTAGTTAGGGATTTCAACGAACCCAAAACCGGAATGTAACTGAGACCCCCTGTCTCTTCGCGTGATCGCGAGCAGAGGAGGGATGTCAGTCACACTACAACGTCTTATGCATGAATGTTTGATTCCGGGGATTTCAAAGGGCGCCACGACTGCCCAGCTTGGTTGGCGCCGACCTCCGCAAATGCAACGAGGCCGCATGTTGATTGATCACTGCTGCCGCTTGGGTTCGACGGTTGCCATTCGAGCTGTCGAAATCGAGGGTGGTGACGCTATGCTCGCAGAAGGTACATGTGAACGTGGTCCCGCCGTTCATCGGTTTGGTAGTGTAATATCTCACACCTTCATTGTAGTCCTTCTTGTGGTCCCGAGTCGGGGCAGTAGATGCGCAACCTTAGAGTGGGGCAACAACTGGACGCCCGGCTAGTCACGAATCGTGCCCCTCTAGGGGGGATTTTTGCTCAAAACTGTGCAATTTTGAACAGTCGTCCTCATTTGAGCAATGTATTATTCGACCCGTTCGACAGAGCGGTCATGGGTTAATGTCGATTGACAGTGTCGACGTTCGGACCCTCACGACGGCTCTACTTTCTGCACCCAAACGCAAGCGTATTCAGGCTGGACTCCCAAGTCCGGCCTTTTTCTCTGCTCTTGATGCTGCTCACACGCTACCTGCTCGCAAAGCGGAAATCCTGAATTAGCAAATGTGATCAATACTACGCAGACGGTGACCCATGCGCTTGTGTAGAGTGCCGAGTGAAAGTTGCATACTTAGGAATGAAGACGAGGAAGGAAACGATCTATGAAACTGCTTACGATTTCTTCGCTGGTTCTGTCGTTGTCGGGAATCGGCGCTTCTGCCCAAACTGATACAGACACTTGAAAGTCAATCTTGGGACGGCGGACAATTTGGGTTGCTGGGTGGCTCCGGCATCACCAACGTTAGCGCCCACACATTCATAATCGGTGACGTAGGCAGTTCTCCGACGCCCACGGTGTCGGGACTGAAGCCGGCGCAGGTGAAGGGCCACTTGTACCTCAAGTCCAGCCCGGTGACGGCTCCAGCACAGGGGGGTCTGACAACGGCCTACAATCAAGCCGCGAGCGCCCATTGTGGCACTACCCTCCTGGCGTGAATCTGGGCGGAATGAAGCTCATTCCCGGAGTTTACTGCTTCGCGACAGCGGCGCAATTGACCGGCACTCTGAAGCTGGACGCTCAAGGGAATGCCAACGCGCAGTGGATCTTCCAGATGGGCACAACGCTGACCACCGCCCCGAATTCCAAGGTAGTCGTGAATCTCGGCGGCAAGGGCGGAAGAGGATGCAATGTGTACTGGCAGGTCGGTTCCTCGGCGACGGTCGGGAAGGGCAGCATTTTCGTGGGGAACATTCTGGCGCTTACCAGCGTCACGCTGAACGGCGGCATCTTTCGAGGCAAGGCTCTGGCCCGCAACGGTGCGATCTCGGTTTCTGCCCAGGAGACGGTTGATGGTCCGCGTTGCGTTGCAGCTGGCGTCGCGGATGGTGACGATATGGCCTCCTCTCAGAACTAAGGCGATTGAATATCGGCTTGGTGTCTGCCGCTCATGAAAGCCTTGGAGGTGGGTCTGTCAGTCAGAATTGGATGATCCCATTCCTGATGCCTCTCCACACTCTCGGGGAAAAGGGTGTGTCGGTTTCGTCAATTGCCAGTTGAGGAGGGTTGGCCGATCATCGCCCGCTCTCTCCCCGTGACCTGCCGGGACGACAGAGGTGTACCGGGGTCGGAGTCCGTAGGTTTTCTGGTCGACGCTGGGACGGCTTCACGTTCAGCACGAAGTGGAGAGTTGCCAGCAAGAAGTGAGCCCCATCCGATTTGGTCACCAGCGCGTCCACGGACTTGAAAGCATCATCCGGGAGGTCCGCGTGCTCAGCAAGCATCACGATGGGGACCTGCGGGTTGACCTGCTTGATCTCCGCTGCGACGACCACCCCGTCCAAGAGGCCAAGGTGATACTCGATCACAATTGCATCCACCGGCCGCAACATCAAAAGCTGAAGGCCGTCGTGCCCGTTGGTCGCGGTTACCAGATCGTACCCGTTTTCTTGCAACAAACTGAGTTGGGTCGGCTCCCGGTGGATGCAGAGTAGTGTGTTGTTGGTAGCCATGCTGGTCAGGTATATAGGTTAGTCCGCACGCGATTCTGTTCCAAATTGCTCGCTGTCGCCAAGTGATGCCGGTCAAGCCTCGCGTCAGCTTCTCGAGGTTCCTGTGCGTGCACCGGCAATGGTGAGCGCGATCCCGCCGGCAATCAGCACCACGCTGACGATGGGTGATACTCGCTCACTGTGATGAGTTTGAACGCCGATGTTCACATCGCCGGCTTTGATGCCATGTGTCTCGGTTTGGGGAACGGGCACGATCAGGGACGCGATACCTAGCACTACCACGAGCAAACCGGCAAATAGCAGGATTTTCATAAATGGCTCCATCACAGGATGCAA
>Ga0210396_10007665_pt1 | contig 10259 bp, 5 predicted proteins | sample IncBWH17OmetaG_FD_155466 | JGI IMG/M metagenome (GOLD analysis project Ga0210396, IMG submission 155466) | Forest soil microbial communities from Barre Woods Harvard Forest LTER site, Petersham, Massachusetts, United States - Inc-BW-H-17-O ... | reverse complement strand
TGCACCGTAACATCCACCACGTTGCCCCACACCGGCGTGTAGCCCGGAGTATTGGCTGGCGGAACATAATTCCACGAGAGAATGGCCCGCACCTGCGGCAGGCTTTCGAAAAAGCAAAAGTCTTCCGGCAGAGAAACGGGCAACGCCACGCTATATTCCAGCGGCTTTGACCCCGGAATGTCATAGACAGTGACGCCGGCAACGCCCTGATCCTGCCAGGTCGAACCGCCGTCGAACGAAAGGTAGAAGCGCACATACTCCTGCGATCCCATGCTGCATACGCCACCGTCGTAACCGGCCGTTTGCCTGATGGATACGATTGCCTCCAGCCGGCTCAGCGCGAGGGACAAGCCGACACAGCCCAGCTCCTCGTAGCTGGTGTCGCCGCTGATGTTCAACACCGGCGTCAAGTTGCTTTCCGCAATATTTCCGAAGTAGTTTGCGTTGGCCAGCAGCAGCATGTGAAGGTTGGCGCGCGCCTGCTCGATGGGCAATTGACGGATGGATAGCTTGCCGGCGTTCTTTGCTGCTCCGCCGCCAGACGTGGAACCTTTACTCGTATTCATCGCTGTTCACTCCTCGACACAAATTCAGCCGGATGTACGTTCCCACGTCGCCGGCGAGGCTGCGAGTTAGCAGTCCTGGCCGATCCGCCTGGACCTCTGCAAAAACGCGTTTCGCAGACAAGTACCACGCGGCGAATTTTCTCTTTCCAACGAGAAGAAGGATGAGGATTCGCTTGAGAACTTACAGGCGATTTCGTTGTGCTGAGTAGTGATTGCCCGGCGCTGATCGTTTCACGAACTTCTCGTGACGATCATCAGCTTTGTGAAGCCTTCGCAGCCCACTTCCGCAATTGCTCATCCCGCTCAACTGCCGGGTTCCGGAGAAATTGAGAAGAAAGAGCTCATCAGCACAGGATCAGGGTGAACCCGTCGAGGGAATAGGCGGGCTCGCCGCCGCCGGGATCTTCCGCGATCCATTCAGCGGAGGTGCCGAGGCGTCAACAGAAATCGCGTCGACTCGAGCGGGCCATTGCGCAGCCATCCCTGAGTTGTGAGCGGTTCGAGTCGAGGATCCCGGCGGCCACAGCGCGCCGAGACTGCTCGATGCCGCACGGATCTCGCCAGAAGCTGGTATTACTTGGAAGGCGCTGAATTGCTGGTTCCGTCGTCCACCTTTTTTCCAGACTTTCCCGTCACTTTCTTGATGCCCTTCACGGTGTCTTTACCGGCGGTTTTGGTACCGTGCGCAGCATCCTTCGCGCCGGATTTTGTTGCGTGCCCTACTGTTTTCCCGGTGTGCTTCACCGCATGTCCGGTAGTGGTGGCAGCCTTGCCGGCATCCTTCGTAGCATCCTGGCCAAGCGCCATACCTGCACAGAGAATCAGCACCACTGGAATCCCCGCAATTCGAAGAGCTTTCATTTCTTTCTCCTTTTCAGTTTCGGCTTTCGCCATTGAAGTGTGAGGATAGGTTACTCGCGTTCTCAAAGTGCGTCGACTCGTCCAGACAACGGCTTGCGAACTGGAGCCGAACGCAACTGAGGAAACCGTCAGGGGCGCGTCTTTCCTGCCCCACCGTCGGCATGATTTGCCCCGTCTCCATAGCATTGGAAGACGGGCTCTCCTGGAGACAGATGGCGAGCTGATCGGTTGCAATCCCGGTGAGACTTTGAAACATAAACCAACAAGACCGCAGAGGAAACCGCTCCGATCAACGTTCAGAGTAGCGATCTTCGCCTTGGAGGGGTATAGACAAGGAGATTGGCCACTACACAGATGATGGCAAGCGTAAGCTCGTTCCCTCTCGACGGAAGGTAGAGTGTGTCACCAGGTTTCCACTCATTTTTCGTGGACACTTCGCCTGACGCCCGAATTAGATCTTTCGCTACCCATTCGGCTATTCATAAGCCGATTCACAACAGAGAAGTGGGGCGTATCGATGCAGATGCAGTCAGGACGCGATGCTGCCGATCTCGATCAGGCTGGCGCGTCCGCTCGCGATGTCCGCTTCGATTGGGGGTCAAGATTTTTTGCAGGAAGTCGCAAGGGACGGAGGAACGTTGCTGGAACCCATGAACCATGCGGGGCCCGAGCACTTCACAACTTTGCAGAATGTCGCAGACAAATGGAGGGCGGGACAAAACCACCATGCACCAGAAAATCAATTGGCGGACTCGCTGTTTGAGGAGATCCTCGGGATCGCGGGAGGGTTGTTTACCCACTGAACCCGGAAGTCTGGGACGCAACAGACGGCCCAAACGGCCCAAAGCAGAAACCATAACCTTAGGAGTCAAATCGTGGCTAAGATGGCTTTCGCAAGGTTCTGTTTCACCCGCCATGCCTTTGGCGAGCGACAGCATCTGGTTCTTCCAGTGCTGACCGTTTTACTCCGCCAACGGGAAGCGGGGGTTGGTTCTGTTGAACCGCCAGAGGTTGCTCCGGTGTTTGCGGCCCGACGTTCGGCCATAGTTCACCCGCGGCCCGTTTGATCCGCCTGTCGCAAATCGCCCATTCTCCATCGGTGCATTGACCTTTCTTGCAATCGAACGCGCAGATCGCGATATCTTCCGGCACTTCCTGAACGATTCTTGCAGCAACCCAGCGGCGAAACCTGCGCAATAGACCATCCGCGGAGTGAAAATTTCGCTCAGAGACCAGGGGCTGCTCATCTGCCTTAGACACGGGAGTTCCTTCCTGATTCGGATGTCTGCGCACCAGCAAATGAAGGTCAGGGGAGCAAAATGAGGCTCAGGCCTTATTCAGTCGCCGCTGCGGTCTCCAATGGGGACGCTGGCGGGTGGCCACGCGGGGAACACTCGTATTTTGGGAGATTATTGCCAGTCATCCTGACCCGACAGTGATGCAGATCACAATCGTCGATGCTGGCGATTGGCGCACCAGTACACCGATTGAGAACTCAGCAGACCTCGCGCACTCGTGTTGTGAACGACACCAGCCCTCGACATTCACAATCGGGTGTTGCAAGGTGCCCGAGAAACTGGAGAAGGTCTGATCTGCGGACGCTACTCTCGACGTTCCGACAAGCAGCGCCTTTGCGTCGCGGCCCAATTGCCGGAAGAAGGGCAAGTAATTGATTATCGTAGATTTGTGTTGGTGCCGGGAGGGGGGGTCGAACCCCCACGACCTTGCGATCGGCGGATTTTGAGTCCGCTGCGTCTGCCAGTTCCGCCATCCCGGCTTGGGCTGGACTTTTTCAGTATCGCATAGCAATCAACCGCTGAGGCCGCACGTCGGCATCCCGCCTCCGGCTTCTGTTCCTGCGCAATTATCCCGCAATCGCCGCGTCCGCAATCGCCAGCGCTCCATCCAGCGCTTCCACCGCGAAGTCCAGATCCGACTCTTCCACAATGAGCGGCGGCGCGACGATCAAATGGCTCACCCAGGCCTGGACCGCGATGCCGCGCTTCAGCATATCTGCGGCAACCTTATCGACCACCAGCGGCGTGCCGTCTACCTTCTGCGCCATGCTGTTGAAAGGTTCCTTCGTCTCGCGATTTTTCACCAGATCGAGCGCCCAAAAGAGCCCAAGCCCGCGCACTTCGCCAATAGAAGGATGCTTCGTCTTCAGCGCGTGGAGTTTCGGCCCAAGGTACTCGCCCATCTTGCGCGCGCGGTTGATCAGGTCCAGCCGCTGCATTTCGTGAATGGTCGCCACGGCCGGAGCGAGCGTGATGGGGTGCGCCTCGTACGTGTGTCCGTGCGAGAAATAATGGTCGTCGAAATACGCAGCGATCTCGCCAGTCGTGGCGCACAGGCCAAGAGGTACATAGGCCGACGTGATGCCCTTGGCGGTAACGAGGATATCCGGCTTCACGCCCCAGTTATCCACGGCGAACCACGCTCCGGTGCGTCCCCAGCCGCTCATCACCTCGTCGGCGATCAGCAGCACCTTATGCCGCGTGCAGATTTCGCGCAGCATCGGCATGTATTCCGGAGGCGGAACGAGGACGCCATTGGTGCCGACCACCGGCTCCACAATCACCGCGGCCACGTCGCTCTCGTTGCGGATCATGTGCTCCAGGTACTGTGCGCACGCGATGCCGCAGCCCGGATAGGTGTGGTGGATGGGGCACTTGTAACAATTCACTTCCGGCGCGAAGACAAAGCCCTGCCCTTTGCCTCCCGGCTCCATGGCCCAGCGTCTTGGGTCGCCGGTGGCAGCAATCGAGGCCATGGTGGAGCCGTGGTACGAGCGGTAGCGCGCGATGATTTTCGTCTTCCCCGTATACATCCGCGCAATTTTGAAGGCCGCCTCATTGGCTTCCGTGCCGGACGTGGTGAAGAAGAACTTGTTCAGGCCTGCGGGCAGCACGTCGAGCAGAAGCTGGCTCAGTTCGGCGCGCGCCTCTGTTGCGTAGCCAGGCATGGCGTAAGCCAGTTGCTGGGCCTGCGCGCCGATGGACGCAACCACCGCCGGATTCTTGTGCCCGAGGTTGACGCACATCAGCTGCGACGACAGATCGAGATAGCGCTTGCCAGCCCCATCGGTGAAGTAGCATCCTTCGGCGTCGGCAATATGCAGGGGATTCCAGGTTTTCTGGAAGCGCCAGGTGCCATAGTTCAGCTTCTTTGTGAGCTCAACCACCTGCTGGCTGGTGAGGGTGGACGGTGACGCGGACGTGGTATCGGTCATAATCCCTTCCTGGTTCAAAATGTAGGGTATCAAGCGCGGAGGGAAAAGAAAGAGGGCGCGGGAATGGTTGAGGCATTTGTGTCGGCGCGCATCGTAGCGCCGGAGGGGGAACGAGCCGGCGCGGTGCTGGTGCGCGACGGCAAAATTGAGGCCATCTGCGATGCGGGCGCGATTCCAGCCGACGCACGCGTGACGCATTGCCCGGGCGCGTTGCTGCCGGGGCTGGTGGATTCGCACATCCACATCAATGAACCGGGGCGCATGGAGTGGGAGGGATTCGCAACCGCCACCCGCGCGGCTGCCGCGGGCGGATACACCACGCTCATCGATATGCCGCTGAATTGCCTGCCGGCGACCACGTCGGTTGAGGCGCTCGAAGAAAAACGCGCCGCGGCTGCGGGCCAGTGCACAGTGGATTGGGCGGCTTGGGGCGGCGTCTCCGGCGGCAACGCGGACCAGATTGGCCCACTCGCCGCAGCGGGCGTCCGCGGATTCAAATGCTTCCTCGCGGAGCCGGGCATCGACGGCTTTGCGCGCGTGGATGAGGCCGAATTACGCAAGGCGCTTCCCTTCCTGGCGCAGACGGGATTGCCGCTGCTGGTGCATGCGGAGTCCCCAGAAGAACTGGCCCGAGCGGCCAGCGCCCTCAACCGCGCGGATTGGCAACTGCACAAAACCTGGCTGCAATCCCGGCCGGACGAGGCGGAGGTTGCAGCGATCCGGCAAGTGATTGGCCTCGCGCGGGAGTTCGGCTTCCGGTTGCACATTGTCCATCTCGCCACGGATCAGGCGCTGGATGATCTGCGTGCGGCCAAGGCAGAAGGCCTGCCGGTGACGGTGGAAACGTGTCCGCACTATTTGTATTTCGCCGCCGAGGAGATTGCGAAGGGCTGCACGCAGTACAAATGCGCCCCGCCGATCCGGGGCCTGGAGAATCGCGAACTGCTGTGGCAAGCGCTGGAACGCGGCGAGATCGATTTGATCGCGACGGATCATTCCCCCTGCCCGCCGGACTGGAAAGCGCGCGGCAATGGCAGCTTCGCGGAAGCATGGGGCGGCATTGCCAGCGTGTCAGCGGCGCTGAGCGCGGTGTGGACCTGCATGCGGCACCGCGGCTTCTCGCTGATCGATGTGGCGACCCGCATGGCGGAAAAACCGGCGGAGCTGGCCGGATTGCAGGGGCGCAAGGGAAAGATTGCCGCCGGCTACGACGCGGATTTAGTGGTGTTCGATCCGGATCACCAACGCGTTCTCGACGCGCAGCAACTGTACACGCGCCATCCCATGTCCCCGTACATTGGAGAGCGGCTATTTGGCACCGTGACTGCGACTTATTTGCGAGGCGCGCCGGTTTTCGAACGCGGAAATTTCGTAGGCGAACCGCGAGGACGCGAAATCCGCGACTAACTATTGCGGGGCGTTGCTTGCTCCTCGCTGATTAAGCCGTGGCCAGACGCGCTTCGTTACGATGCGGATGGTGCTCGCGATCTCCGAGCCGCACGCTCACCACTTTCGACACGCCAGGCTCCTGCATGGTGACGCCGTAGATCATGTCGGCCGCGGTCATCATGCGTTTGGAGTGCGTCACCAGGACGAACTGCGTATCCGCCGCCATGCTGCGCAGCATATCTGCCAGGCGTCCCACGTTGGTTTCGTCCAGTGGCGCGTCCACTTCGTCCAGCACGCAGAACGGGCTCGGCTGGAAGACGAAGATGCCGATCAGCAACGACAGCGCGGTCAACGCCTTCTCTCCGCCGGAGAGCAGCAGCACATTTTGCAGCTTCTTGCCCGGTGGCTGCGCGACGATGTCAATGCCGCTGTCGGCGACATTCTCCTCATCCGTGAGCCGCATGAAGGCCTGGCCGCCGCTGAACAACTTGGAGAAGGTCGCACTGAAGTTCTCGTTGATGCGCGCGAAAGCCTCGTTGAATTTCGTGCGCGAGATTTCGTCGATTTCTTTGATCGTGGCCTGAGTGTTGTCGATGGAGTCGAGCAAATCCTTTCGCTGCGTCTCGAGGAATTCGTGGCGCTGCGCCGTCTCGTTGTACTCCTCCAGCGCCATCATGTTCACCGGGCCCATACCTTCGAGCTTCACCTTCATCTCGCGGCAGGCTTGATCCTCGGCAACTAAAGCTTCGCCCTCAATGCGCACCAGCGCTCCGTCGGCGCGCAGAACAGACGCTTCAAGGCCGAGGTCGGCTACGCAGGTTTCTTCGGCGTGACGCAGGTCGGCGGCGAGCGTTGCGGCGTGGCTGCCACAGGTGCTGCGCGCCTCGCGCTGTGCGTCAATCTCGGAGCGAAGGACCTTCAGGTCGTGCTCCATAATCGTCATCTCGGCACGCAGCACAGCGATCTGCTGGTGCGCTTCGGTGGCCTCGCGCTGCGCATTTTCGCGGGCTTCCGCGAGTTGCTGGCGCGCGGAAACCAACGCTTCGTTTTCGCTGGCGCGCTGTTCCTGCTCGGCGCGAGCCGCGGCCAGTTGCTGGTTAATTTGCGCGACGCGATTTTCCAGGTCGCGATACATGCGATCGATGCGGGCAAACGCGGCTTCTGCTCCGCGGCGGCGCTCCTCAAGTCCGGCTAACTGGGCGGAAAGCTGCGCGGCTTCCTGCTGCGCCAGATCGCGCACCGCGCGCAGATCCGCAACCGACCGCTGAATTTCTTCAATCGCTGATTCCGCAGCCTGGTGTTCGGCTTCGAACCGGCCAGCTTCTTCGCGACGCTGCTCCAGCCAGCCCGCCTTGCCGTTGCGCGCATCGCGATTGCGCTCACTCTGCAGCGTCCACTCCTGCAGACGCCGTTCGAGCCGCTGGACTTCCATTTCCATTTGCCGCAGGGCCGCGCTCTGGTTGGCGCTCTCGCGTTCGGCAATGCGGCGCTCTTCGGATTTCGCGTCGAGAGCTTTGGTCAGATCAGCCAGCGATTTCGCCAGAGCCGCCGCGCGGATCTCGGCCTGGCCGAGTTCCATCTCGATTTCATTCAACTTCTGTTGCGATTCGCGCAGTTCCCGCTTCAGGGCCAGCGGACCTTCCGCGCCCGGTTTGCCGCCAGTCACCGTGACGTTGTGGAAGCAGTCGCCTGACGGCGCAAGAAACCACGCGCTGGGATTTTCAAGAGCCAGCGAGCGCGCCGTTTCTGAATCCGGCGCAACAAACCCTTCGCGCAGCTTGGGAAGAATCGCTTCCAGCGACCGGCCAAATCCGTCGAGCACGCGAATGCAGTTTCGCAGCGGGACGATCGGCTGATTGGTGTTGTGACCCGTCGGCGTGTCGTCGCCTGCAAACGAAAACTTTGCCTGCGAGTCGTCAGGATGCACCAGGAATGTGGCGCGGCCATCGACGCCCGCCTTCAGCAAACGCATGCCTTCGTGCGCGGAGTCCCAGCTTTTGACGACAATGTAGTTCAGTTCCTCGCGCAGGAATTCGTCGACGACGGATTCGTACTCTCCCGTCACTTCGAGGAAGTCGGCGAGCGTGCCAACCGGCGCCAGGCCTCCGCCCAGCGAATGCGACTGGAACAGCTTGCGCACCGTATCCGTCGAGTAGCTGTGCTCGCGAATGAGCGCTTCGAGCGAATTGCGGCGACCGGTCAGCGTGGCCTGTTCAGCGCGAAGCTGGTCAGCGTAGCGGCGAGCCGCGCCTTCTTCAGCGCGGCGCGTTTCAATCTCGCTGCGATACGAGGCAATTTCCGATTCCACGCGGCGCAGCGTTTCGGTAACGGATTCAAACGTGAGCGAAACCTGCCCGCGCTCCGAACCCAGCGCTTCCAGATCACGGCGCGCGGAATCCATTTCGACGGTCAGCCGCTCGGCTTCGCGCTCCAGCGATGCCATCGATTCTTCGCCCTGCGTAATTTGATTGCGCGCCTGGCCCAGTTGCGACAGCAACTGCGCAGCGCGGCGGCGCGAAGCTTCTGACTGCTGCTCGGCGGTCGATACAGCAGCCACCGCGGCGCGCATCGTTTCCTGTTTTTGCTGGGTGCGCGTGCGGAATTCCGCAGCCTCAGTCTCAGCCGACTCCAGAAACGCACGCTGCGTTTCGCGCTCCGCAGCCATGCTCTCCAGATGCGATGCGGCGCCTTCCAGCTCAGCCTGCGCTGCCGATTTGCGCGCTTCCAGTTCGGCAATGCGCTCCTGATTCGAAAGATGCCGCGCGTCGGCGCGCTCAATCTCTACCGCGCGCTGATTCGCCCGCGTCTCCGCGTCCTTCGCGGCGTCTTCCAGCAGGTAGCCGCGCGCAACCAAAGCCGCGTGTTCGGCTTCAAGCGTCGTTACTCGCTCCGCTCCCGCATCAATCAGCGCGGTCAGCGACGCAATTTCCGCGTCCAGCTCGGCGTGGCGTCCGTCCATCGCCGCAATCTTGCTGGCGAGAACCACCTTCAGCTTCTCGCGCATCTCGTCGCGCAGCTTCGCGTAGCGCTCAGCCTTTGCCGCCTGGCGCTTGAGCGACGCCATCTGCCGCGTCACTTCTTCAAAAATGTCATTGACGCGCGCCAGATTTTGTTTCGCCTGCTCCAGGCGCAGCTCGGCGAGACGCTTCTTTGTCTTGAAGCGCGTGATGCCAGCGGCTTCTTCAATAATGGCGCGGCGATCGTGCGGGCGCGAGCTCAGCAGTTGCCCGATCCGCTCCTGCCCGATGATCGCGTAAGACTCCGGCCCCAGGCCGGTGCCCATAAAGATGTCCTGAATATCGCGCAGGCGGCAGAGCTTTCCATTCAGCAGATATTCGCTGTCGCCGGTCCGGAACAACCGCCGCGTTACCACGATCTCTCCCTTTTGCGGAGTGCGGTTGAACTTGCGGCGGCGAATTTTCAGCACCACGCTCGGCACCGCGCCTTCTTCGGCGGTCTCGATCAGCGCCGGCTCGACCAGAGCGGCAGCAGGATCGCCTTCGAGGATCTGCCCCGGCTGCGAATCAGCAATAATCTCTTCTACTTCGGCAGCGCTCTCAGCGCGCAGCTTCGCTTCATCCCAATCAGGATTGTCGTCGACCACCACCTCCGGCTCCAGAAGTAGCGGCCCACCCTCGTATGCATCCGGATCGACGAGGGTCAGCGAGACTTCCGCCATCCCGAGGGGCTTGCGGTCGCGCGTCCCGGCAAAGATGACGTCTTCCATCTTGCCGCCGCGCAGGCTTTTGGCGCTCTGTTCGCCCAGCACCCAGCTCACGGCATCCAGAATGTTCGACTTGCCGCAGCCGTTCGGGCCAACAATGATGGCAATGCCCTGACCCGGCACATGGACCTCCGTGCGGTCAGAGAACGACTTAAACCCGAGGATGTGAATTTTCTTGAGCTTCAGCATGGGGAATTGCTCCTCCAACCCATCGCGCGGAGCCTGCCCGACGGGGACAACGAGGACCAGGGATCGTGAGAAGCACGGGTCATCTTCAAAAACTGTAGCGTCCGCTTTGCCGTGGGGTCAACCGACCCACCCCAACATCTTGTGGATAAGGGGTTCGAAACCCAACTATTGGGGAACATGTGCATCTGAATACCGTTGTAGGCCGGGAATTCGACGCCAGAGCGGGCGGAATTCCCCTCCAACGTAGCCCCTGGCCCACGAGGTGGCAAGTGAAAAGCCGTTACCATCCCGGTACCCA
>Ga0210396_10007663_pt1 | contig 10259 bp, 9 predicted proteins | sample IncBWH17OmetaG_FD_155466 | JGI IMG/M metagenome (GOLD analysis project Ga0210396, IMG submission 155466) | Forest soil microbial communities from Barre Woods Harvard Forest LTER site, Petersham, Massachusetts, United States - Inc-BW-H-17-O ... | reverse complement strand
ATTTCGATGCTGCTCGGCGTCACCTGGACCGCGATCGGGTCACGGTCGTCGGTTGTTTCGGAGACCGGCTCGGCCTCGTCACCGAGCGCGAAGTAGGCGATGTCGGTGATCGCACCCGCCGGTTCGTCGGTCCAATGGGCGTGCACCCGCGCCCCGGTGCTGATCGCGTCGGACGATCCGGCGTCGACGGCGTGCAGCAGTGGAATGTCGGCGCCGTCGAGCTTGATCAGCGCCCAGGCGAACGGCCGGTCCAACGGCTGCCCCTCGAGCGGCTCGGGCTGCCAGGTCCACGACAGCACGGTCCCGACGCTGGCCACCGGTACGATCTCGGTCAATCGTTCGTAGGTCACGGGATCGAACTCGGCGGGCGGAACGTAGACCCGGCCATCCGAACCCCGGACACCGACGATGCGTCGCTCACGCAGGGCGGTGAAGAACTGGCTGAGGGTAGGTCCGACTGAACGGGTGTAGTCGAAGGACAGCTTCAGCGGTGCCGATAGCGGCGGCTGATGGGTATCGATCTGCACCGGGCTGCTTTGGCTGGTGGTCACAGCATCGAGTAGAACAGGTTCTAAGAATGGATTCAAGATACGGTCCGGACCTGCACGAAAGGCGGCTCTCATGAAGCTCGGACTTCAGCTCGGATATTGGGGCGCTCAGCCGCCCGACAACCACGCTGACCTCGTGGCCGCGGCCGAGGACGCCGGTTTCGATGCGGTGTTCACCGCCGAGGCATGGGGATCGGACGCCTACACGCCGCTGGCTTGGTGGGGTTCGTCGACGCAGCGGCTAAGGCTGGGCACCTCGGTGGTGCAGCTTTCGGCGCGCACCCCGACCGCGTGCGCGATGGCGGCGTTGACGATGGATCACCTGTCGGGTGGCCGGCACATTCTCGGTCTTGGCGTCTCGGGCCCGCAGGTTGTGGAGGGCTGGTACGGCCAGTCGTTCCCCAAGCCGTTGGCCCGCACCCGGGAATACATCGACATCATCCGGCAGGTGTGGGCCCGCGAGAAGCCGGTGACTAGCGACGGCCCGCACTATCCGCTGCCGTTGACCGGCGAGCGCGCAACGGGTCTGGGCAAGCCGCTCAAGCCCATCACCCACCCGCTGCGGTCCGACATCCCGATCATGCTGGGTGCCGAGGGGCCGAAGAATGTCGCGTTGGCCGCTGAGATCTGCGATGGCTGGCTGCCGATCTTCTACACGCCACGGATCGCCGACACCTACAACGAGTGGTTGGACGAGGGGTTCGCCCGCCCGGGCGCGCGCCGCAGCCGGGAGGACTTCGAAATCTGTGCGACCGCCAACATCGTCATCACCGATGACCGCAGCGCCGCGTTCGCGGCCATGAAGCCCTACATCGCCCTGTACATGGGCGGGATGGGCGCCGAGGACACGAACTTCCACGCGGACGTGTACCGCCGGATGGGCTACGCCGAGGTGGTCGACGACGTGACGAAGCTCTTCCGCAGCAACCAGAAGGACAAGGCCGCCGAGATCATCCCGGACGAGGTCATCGACGACGCGGCGATCGTCGGCGACGTCGACTACGTGCGTAAGCAGATCAAGGCCTGGGAGGCCGCAGGCGTCACGATGATGGTGGTGTCCGGTCGCAGTACAGAGCAGGTCCGCGAGCTGGCGTCGTTGATCTGAGCCGGTCCTTGCGGCTGGATAGAACACGTTCTAGATTGACCGGATGACAGCCTCGCAGCACACCATCGCGGGCACGGTGATCACAATGCCGGTGCAGATCCGTAAGGCGACACAGCACATGGCGATGTTCTCGGTGGACGCCGACGCCGCGCAGCACCTGATCGACTACAGCGGCCTGCAGGTCTGCCGTTACCTGCGCGGGCGCGCGATCGTGGTGCTGATGTTGATGCACTACATCGATGGCGACCTGGGCCAGTACTACGAGTTCGGCACCAGCATCATGGTCAACCCGCCCGGATCGACCGTGAGCGGGCCACGTGCCCTGCAGTCGGCCGGCGCCTTCATCCATCACCTGCCCGTCGACCAGGCGTTCACGCTTGAGGCGGGGACCAAGATCTGGGGCTATCCGAAAGTCATGGCGGACTTCACCATTCGAGAAGGCCGTCGGTTCGGGTTCGACTGCATTGTCGACGGGCAGCTGGTCGTCGGCATGGACTTTCGTCCCGGCCTGCCGATTCGGCTGACCCCGCGCCAGCAGGCGCAGCGCAGCTACTCGCACCGCGACGGGGTAACCCGCGAGACCGCCTTCGAGCACACGCTGGACGGTGTGCGCACCCGGCTCGGTGGAGTCCGCGTCCGGCTGGGCGATCATCCTTATGCGAAAGAGTTGGCGTCGCTGGGCCTTCCGAAGCGCGCGATGTTGTCCAGTTCTGCTGACCAGGTACAAATGACGTTCGGCGACGCCCAGGAGATCTCATGACAGCGACTTCAACGACCAAACCCGACGTGGATCTGACGGACGGCACTTTCTACGCGGGTGATTCTCGGGCCGTCTACCGCTGGATGCGAGAGAACGAGCCGGTATTCCGGGACCGCAACGGGCTGGCCGCCGCGTCGACGTACCAGGCGGTCATCGAGGCCGAGCGCAAACCCGAGCTGTTCTCCAACGCCGGCGGCATCCGGCCCGACCAGCCCGGCGTCGAGATGATGATCGAGATGGACGACCCGCAACACCTGTTGCGGCGCAAGCTCGTCAACTACGGGTTCACCCGCAAGCGCGTGAAAGATCTGGAATCCAAGATCAATTCGCTGTGCGACACGCTGATCGACGCGGTGTGCGAACGCGGCGAGTGCGACTTCGTCTGGGACCTCGCCGCGCCCCTGCCGATGGCGGTCATCGGCGACATGCTCGGGGTGCGTCCCGAGGAACGCGAGATGTTCCTCAAGTGGTCCGACGATCTGCTCGGTGCGTTGAGCAGCACGGCGGCCGAAGAAGACATGCAGGTCACGATGAATGCCTTCGCCGCCTATAGCGGATACATGATGGGGATGATCGAGGCCCGCAGGTCCGAGCCGACCGATGATCTGGTCAGCGTCCTGGTGCACGCGGAGGTCGAAGGGTCACGCCTGGAGGACCACCAGATCGTCACCGAGGTCCTGTTGCTGCTGATTGGCGGCGACGAGACCACCCGTCACACGCTGTCCGGCGGGACCAGGCAGCTGCTGCAGCACCCCGATCAACACCAGCGTCTGGTCAACGACCTGGAATTGCTGCCCAACGCGATCGAAGAAATGCTGCGCTGGACGGCGCCGGTGAAGAACATGGCCCGCACGATCACCGCCGACAACGAGTTTCACGGCACCCAGCTGCACCAGGGCGAGAAGATGATCCTGCTGTTCGAGTCGGCCAACTTCGACGAAAAGGTCTTCGACGATCCGGAAACCTTCAACATCGAGCGCTACCCGAACAACCACCTCGCCTTCGGCTTCGGCACGCACTTCTGCCTGGGCAACCAACTCGCCCGGCTGGAGCTGTCGATCATGCAGACCCGCCTACTGCAACGCATTCCGGACATGCGGCTGGCGTCGGATGCCGCGCTGCCGCTGCGGCCGGCGAACTTCGTATCCGGCCTGGAGAAGATGCCGGTGGCCTTCACCCCGAGCGCGCCGCTGGGCTAACGGCCGTCGTGCCTCGCGCACGGGCCAGTGACACATGTTGTGCCCACCTTCGAGCGATTAGGCTAGCTAATCGCTCGAAGGTGGGCAGATAGTCAGTCAGCCAGCCGAGAGACTGGTGTGGCGGATGTGATGACGCTCGGCGAAGATCAGCTCCCCTTGAACTGCGGAGTGCGCTTCTCCTTGAAGGCCAGCGGGCCTTCCTTCGCGTCGTCGGACAGGAACACTTCGATGCCGAGCTTGGTGTCGATCTTGAACGCCTCGTTCTCGTGCAGGCCCTCGGTTTCCCGGATCGCGCGCAGGATCGCCTGGACGGCCAGCGGCCCGTTGTTGTTGATCACTTCGGCGATCTCGAGCGCCTTGGTCAGCGCCTCGCCGTCGGGAACGAGATAGCCGATCAAGCCGATGTCCTTGGCTTCCCCGGCGGTGATGTGCCGACCGGTCAGCAGCAGGTCGCAAGCCACCGTGTAGGGGATCTGCCGCACCAGGCGCACCGCCGAGCCGCCCATCGGATACAGGCTCCACTTGGCTTCCGAGATGCCGAACTTGGCGCTTTCGCCGGCGATGCGGATGTCGGTGCCCTGCAAGATCTCGGTGCCGCCGGCGATGGCGGGGCCCTCGACCGCGGCGATCAGCGGTTTGGTCAGCCGACGGCCTTTCAGCAGGGCGTCGATGCGCGACGGGTCGTAGGTGCCGTCTTTGAACGAGTCGCCCGGCGGGCGGGCAGTCGCGGCCTTGAGGTCCATGCCCGCGCAGAAGTAGCCGCCGGCCCCGGTCAGGATGCAGCACCGGATGTCGGGATCGTTGTCGACGCGGTCCCATGCCTCGACCATGATCGAGAGCATCTCGGTGGAAAGTGCATTGCGGGCCTCGGGGCGGTTCAGCGTCAATATCAGGGTGTGTCCGCGCTGCTCAATGATGGCGTCGGCCTTTTTTTCGGACTCGCTCACGGGTGATCGCCCTTCCTGCGCGTCGACCTGAAACTTGTCAGGAAATGTAACACGTTCTAATTTAGGGTCCGTGGCCCTGAATATTGCCGACTTGGCGGAGCACGCCATCGACGCCGTCCCTGACCGTGTCGCCCTGATCTGCGGGGACGACCAGCTGACCTACGCCCAACTCGAGGAGAAGGCCAATCGCCTGGCCCACTACCTCCTCGATCAGGGCGTCAAGAAGGACGACAAGGTCGGGCTGTACTGCCGTAACCGCATCGAGATCGTCATCGCGATGCTTGGCATCGTCAAGGCCGGTGCGATCCTGGTCAACGTCAACTACCGCTACGTCGAGGGCGAGCTTCGCTATCTGTTCGACAACTCCGACATGGTTGCGGTCGTGCACGAACGCCAGTACGCCGACCGGATCGCCAACGTGCTGCCCGACACCCCGAACGTCAAGACCGTTCTCGTCGTCGAGGACGGCAGTGACGCCGACTACCACAGCTACGGTGGCGTCGAGTTCTACTCCGCGATCGCGGGCGGCTCCCCTGAGCGGGACTTCGGCGAGCGCAGCGCCGACGACATCTACCTGCTGTACACCGGCGGCACCACGGGCTTCCCGAAAGGCGTGATGTGGCGCCACGAGGACATCTACCGGGTGTTGTTCGGCGGAACTGACTTTGCCACAGGTGAATTCGTCAAAGACGAGCATGACCTCGCCACGGCTGCGGCGCAGAACCCACCGATGATCCGCTATCCGATCCCGCCGATGATCCACGGCGCTACCCAGTCGGCCACGTGGATGTCGATCTTCTCCGGCCAAACCACCGTGCTCGCACCGGAATTCAACGCCGACGAGGTGTGGCGCACCATTCACGACCACAAGGTGAACCTGCTGTTCTTCACCGGCGACGCGATGGCGCGGCCGCTGCTGGACGCATTGCTGGCCCACCAGGACGAAGGCAACGAGTACGACCTGTCGTCGCTGTTCCTGCTCGCCAGCACCGCGGCGCTGTTCTCGCCGAGCATCAAGGAGCTACTGCTCGAGTTGCTGCCCAACCGGGTCATCACCGATTCCATCGGTTCGTCGGAGACCGGCTTCGGCGGCACCAGCATCGTCGCCAAGGACGCGCCGCACAGCGGTGGCCCGCGCGTGACGATCGACCACCGCACCGTCGTACTCGGCGAGGACGGCAACGAGGTGAAGCCCGGTTCCGGTGTGCGCGGTCTGATCGCCAAGAAGGGCAATATCCCGGTCGGTTACTACAAGGACGAGAAGAAGACCGCCGAGACGTTCCAGACCATCAACGGCGTGCGCTACGCGATTCCGGGGGACTACGCACAGGTCGAGGAGGACGGCAGCGTCACCATGCTGGGCCGCGGCTCGGTCTCGATCAACAGTGGCGGCGAGAAGATCTACCCCGAGGAGGTCGAGGCCGCGCTCAAGGGCCACCCCGACGTCTTCGACGCGTTGGTGGTCGGCGTGCCCGATGCCCGTTACGGGCAGCATGTGGCGGCGGTGGTGCAGGCCCGCCCGGGGTCTCGGCCGACGCTGTCGCAACTCGACAGTTTCGTGCGTGCGGAGATCGCGGGATACAAAGTGCCACGCAGTCTTTGGCTGGTCGAAGAGGTCAAGCGTTCGCCGGCCGGGAAACCCGACTACCGGTGGGCCAAGGAGCAGACTGAGGCGCGCCCGGCCGATGACGTGCACGCCGCGCATGTCACTGCGTGACCGACTTCGGCAAACGTAATGCGGCCGCGCCAACCGGCTTCTTCGCCTGTGAAGCCGCAGGGTTGCGCTGGCTGGAGCCGCCCACGCCATTCGCGGGACCGATCGGCAATCTCGTCCGTCTCGGCCTCGGACGACCACGCTAACTCGACGCCGCGGCTTGGTGGGGGCTGAATGGTCCGTGGGCTGGGCTTAGCCGGCGGGCACCCTGATGGTGAGGATTGCGCCGCCGCCGGGGTGGTTGGCGGCAGTGACGGTGGCGTGGTTTCGGTCGGCGAGGGTGGTGACGATGGCTAGGCCGAGGCCGCTGCCGTTGGTGGTGCGGGAGGTGTCGGCGCGGGTGAATCTGTCAAAGGCGTGGGGTAGGAAGTCCGGGTCGATACCGTCGCCGTGGTCGCGTACCTCGATCGTGACGGTTGCGGCGTCGCCGCGATAGGCGCGGATGGTGATGGGTGGGCGGCCGTGTTCGGTGGCGTTGTCGAGAACGTTGGTCATGATGCGATCGAGATCATCGGGATCGGTCCGTACCCGCAGTCCGTCATGAGGGCGGTCGAGGGTCACGTCGGCCCCGGTGTCTGTGGCGCGGTAGCGGGTTACGACGGTATCGAGTGCGGGAGCGAGTTCGACGGTCGGCTGGGGAGCGTCGGGACGGCGGGGCTGGTCGGCGGTGGCGGCGAGCATGGCGCGGGCGAGGCGGGAGAGTCGTTCAACGTCGTCTAGTGCGGAGCGCAGAGCGGCGGTCAGTTCTGTGTTGCTGCGTGGGCGGCGTAGGGCGAGTTCGAGTTCGGTGGTGAGCAGGCTAAGTGGGGTACGTAGCTCGTGGCCAGCGTCGGCGACGAATTGCCGTTCCCGGTCGAGTGCCTCGTGTAAACGGGCGAGGAGTTCGTTAAATGTTGTTGCTAGGCGCGAGATTTCGTCGTCGGCAGGGGGTACGGGTAGGCGTGCTTGTGGGTTGGCGTTGCTGATACCGGCGGCGCGGGCGCGCATGTGTTCGACCGGACGCAGGGCGGCGGCTGCGAGCAGGTAGGCGCCGAGCGCGGCGGCGAGCAGCACGAGCGGCAACCCGACAGCGAGTTCACCGGTGAGGTCGGCGACAGCAGCGTCGCGATCGGCTAGGGTCGCCGCGACGAGGACGACGCGGCCACCGGGAACGGCAGTGGCCGCGATGCGGACCGGGCCGAGCATGTCACCAGCGGTGGCGTGGTCGACGATTAGTTGGCCGTGTCTCGCGGCGGCGAGTTCCGACGCTGACAGCATGGGTGTTCCGGCGAGTTCCGGCGTCGCGGCGAGGAGTTGGCCGGATTGGTCGAGGACTTGTTCGCCGGTATCCTCAGTTGAGCCGAGCAGGATCGGGTCGACGGCGACGGCGGCCGGGCGCAGGTCGGCAAGTCGGTAGGTAAGTGACTCGGTGATCGCGGAATCCAGTGATGACCGGGTGTGTGCCACGGTGACCGCGCCGACGGCGGCCAGTGCGAGCCCCATCATCACGGCGAATGCGACGGTGAGCCGGATCCGGATCGGCCATCGCCGAATCATGTTGTGCTGCTTTTGTTCCGGTCGCCGCCGGCGCGCAGCCGGTACCCGGCGCCGCGCACGGTCTCGACCGATGCCAGGCCGAACGGCCGGTCGATCTTGTCGCGTAGGGCGCGGATGTGGACGTCGACGACGTTGGACCGCGATTCGTAGGCGAAGTCCCAGCAGTGCTCCATCAGGACCTCCCGCGTGAGGACGGTTCCCGGTTGGCGGGCGAACATTTCCAGGAGCGCGTATTCCTTGCTGGTGAGCACAATTTCGGTGTCACCGCGCCAGCAGCGGTGCGCGGCAGTATCGACCCGCAGGTCTCCGACGGTCAGCACGATCGGCCGCTCCACCGGTCCGCGACGTATCAACGCCCGTATCCGCGCGAACAATTCGTCGAGGTGGAACGGTTTGGTCAGGTAGTCGTCGGCGCCGCCGTCCAGGCCGTGAATCCGGTCGACGACGGCGCCCCTGGCGGTCAGCATCAGTACCGGCACCCATACCCCGTCGCGCCGCAGCCGGCCGCACACCTCGAATCCGGAGATGCCGGGCAACATTACGTCCAGCACGATCGCGTCATAGCCACGGCTGACGGCTGCGCCGAATCCGTCGAGGCCGTCGGCCGCGACATCGACGGCGTAGCCTTCCTCGGTCAATCCGCGGCGCAGCAGTTGGGCCATCTTGGGTTCGTCTTCGATCACCAGCACGCGCACCGCGTCATCACCTGCTCCGTCTTCATCCGAGCTTCATGAAGGCTCGATACACCTGATCGAGTACACGCAGTATCACCCGCAACCATGGTTACTCCACGACGACAGGAAAGCCAATCCCCGGTTCTCACCGCCCCCGCCGAAGGCTGACCCTGCTGGCAACCGCGCTGCTGGCGGTGGCGCTGGCGGGCTGCGGCAGCAGCAACACCAACGACACCAGCCATACCGCTACCCACGGCGGCGGCACCCACCGGCCGGTGACCACCAGCGACGCGGAGTGGAAATCGGTCACCGATGCATTGGGTCGCACCGGCAAATTCGGCGACAACAACACTGTCTACCGGATTCCGTTGGTACGCAGCGACTTGCAGGTGGTCACCGTGGGTGTGCCGATCAAGCCTGGCCTGTCGCTCGGTGGATACGTGGCGTTCGCGAAATATGACGACGCCACGATGGTGATGGGTGATCTGGTGGTGACCGAGGCCGAGCTGCCGAAGGTCACCGACGCGCTGCAATCGCACGGCATCGAACAGACCGCGCTACACAAGCACCTGCTCGAGCAGTCCCCGCAGGTGTGGTGGACCCACATTCACGCCATGGGCGACCCCGCGAAACTCGCGGCCGGGGTCAAGGCAGCCCTGGACGCGACCGCCATCGCGCACGCCGCGGCCCCGCCCGCACAGCAGCCGCCAGTCGATCTGAATACCGCAGGCATCGATGCGGCGTTGGGCCGCAAGGGAAATCGTGACGGTGGGCTATACAAGTTCAACCTGTCCCGCCAAGACACCATCGTCGATGACGGGCACCTAGTGCCACCGACGTTCGGCGTCACCACAACCGTGAACTTCCAGCCGCTCGGCGAGGGCAAGGCCGCGATCAACGGTGACATCGTGATGACCGGACCCGAGGTCCAGAAGGTGATCCAGGCCCTGCGTGCCGGCAACATCTCCCTGGTCACGGTGCACAACCACTCATTGACCGACGAACCACGCCTGTTCTACCTGCACTACTGGGCCGTCGATGACGCCGTCACGCTGGCCAAGGCGATGCGGGCCGCGCTCGATGCGACGAATCTGCAACCGGCGAAATGACCCGTGTCGGGGTGCGGGAACACCTGCCGCGCCACCCATCTCGGCTGCGAACCTGCCCGAGCACCAACAGCGCACCGAGTGCGGCGCTCGAGTCGGAGTTGGTGTGAGCCGAATCGCAGACTCGTTTCATCGTGGCTTCATGTGTGCGCCATACCGTCGGATTCGCAACCATAGTTACCCCAGAAAAGGAGACAAACAATGAACCGTCGAACGAAGATCGGAATCGGCGCCGCCGGGGTGTTCGTCGTGGCAGCAGTCGGTACTGGCATCGTGTATGCCGACGAGCCCCAGATCACCGGCTCGGCAGCCGATCAGGCCCGCGCCGCGGCCGTGAAAGCGGTCCCGGGCAGCACCGCGGGTGCGGTCGAGGCCGAAACCAACGAAGGCGCCGCGGTCTATGGCGTTATCGTCACCAAATCCGATGGCACCAAGCTGGAAGTCCACCTGGACAAGAACTACAAGTTCCTCGGCACCGAAGCCCCAGACAAAGACGACGATGGGCACTGACCGCCACAGCCGAACAGGTCACTGCGACCGCCTGCCGGGCCCGCCGTCCGGAATCGGCAGGCGGTCGTCTATCCAGAACAGGCGTCGGCGCCCACACCATCCGCCACCTATTCCCCACCTCCCCGATGCCCCACGACGAATGCACCCGTGGCTTGTACTT
>Ga0210396_10007662_pt1 | contig 10260 bp, 5 predicted proteins | sample IncBWH17OmetaG_FD_155466 | JGI IMG/M metagenome (GOLD analysis project Ga0210396, IMG submission 155466) | Forest soil microbial communities from Barre Woods Harvard Forest LTER site, Petersham, Massachusetts, United States - Inc-BW-H-17-O ... | reverse complement strand
TGATGGGGCTCATATCTGGGACGAAGACATACGACGAGCCCACCTGAAATTGAATAGACGTCTTAGACGAGTCATACGGCTGCTGAAGGCCGGCGTAATAGACCGGGAAGAATATCCCACTGCCCGGTTGGAGAACGCCCGGCGTTTCGGGGCTGCTGGCCAAGACCGTGATCGAATTGCTGAATCCCGGTGGCAGAACGGGCGTGATCAGCCCACCCGGCGGCACCAGCGACGGATCGAGCGTGAGGAGTGGCCGAAGAGTTGGATCGGTTGCGCTCAGCGTAACAAGCGGAGCAGCCACGGGTGAATTGGTGTAGTTGGTAACAGACACGTAAAGTGTGGCTGATGAGTGCCTACCGAGCGACTGCGGCACACTGACTGTGGCGCTAATAAACAAGTGACCTAAATAAGGAGTTCGGATACTGTAGGCATTTGGAACCGTCGCCGATGCTCCATCCGGCCTGATAACGCGGAGTTCGTAGCCCGAGTTCAGGCCGCCGTTCAGTCGAGCGAAATGAGCAGTTATTCTGGAGGTTGTGTCAACGGTCACAGAATCGGCCTTTTCGACTTCGTTGCCACTAAGCAGTTCGACCGTGCTATTGGGCTCAAAGCCGGCACCGGACAATATCAACGTCTGATCTGAATCGCCGCCTTCCGAAGGTGCAACGTCCGTCACCTGGATCGGAGAGAGAGTGGCAGCGAGTGTGAAAGAGCTTGGGACTGGCACGGATGAGCCGTACAACAGCACGTACCAAGCGCCGGGTGCTGCGCTCGATATAAGCGCGGTCTGCTGGCCGATCGAAACGCTACCGAAATACCCTGTCGTTCCGCGATAATCGTAACTTGCCGGTGTCGGCGGAGAGCCGAAACGCACATAAACCCCCACATCGTTCTGCACTGGGCCGTCGTATTGAATGACCAATGGTTGGGAAGATGGGACGCTAATACGAAATAGTTCAGTCTGGCCGTTTCCAACCAACTGGCCCGAATAAATTTCTCCCGATGCAAGCTCTGTCACCGTCAAACCAAGCAGCTTGAAGGCATAGGTCCCGCCCGTTGCGCCAGTGCTGCGGGTCAAGACCGTGTACGTTCCGGTAGCTGGCAGTTGTATCACTAGAGCGTTTGGCAACATCGAGCCATCTGGGGCTATCAGGCTGAAGTCGATAGCGGGCGTCGACGCGTTGACGACCTGCAGTTGCACGTTCTGTCCTGCCAATGCCGAAAACGTCCAGCGATCGGCATCGTATTGGGTTCCCAGAGTTCCTGTGGCAAGGTCGTTGAGGGCGAGCTGGCGGGTCGTTACTGTGGCATCGTAGACCCCGAGCGTGTAATGCCCGGTGCTCTGGCTCTGAGGCGAAGGGGCGGCGACGCGGACATGATACGTGCCGTCCGCGGGTAGCGTCACACCTGGCAGAGTGACGACTGCGTCTGGGCCGATCGCGGAATTGTTCGCCGACGCGAGCACATTTCCGCTCGGATCCAGCAATTGGACCTGCCCATACCCCAGCGGTGGCGGAACCGGTCCTGTGGTGGTCGCTGAGCCGGGATCGAGCATGACCGTAACGCCTTCGCCGGCTCGCCCAAAAAACGTCCAGTCGTCCACTTTGCCAGCGGGCAGGATTGAACCCGGCGTCGGCACACCGAATGCAATCGGACCGCCGTCCGGACCAGTGGTAACACCACCGTTGACCACGGTGCCGTTGATCTCGGTGGCTCGGGCGTAAACGTTGAAGCCATTCAGGTCGAGCGTTGCGCCGCTGGAAACTATTAGAGTATTGACATACAGCGCCTCCGGCCCGCTGCTGACCGAGTTTCGGAACTGGTCCTCCAGCTGCGCGGATACACCATTTGCAATGACGATCGTGCCGTATGCGAAGTTATGGCTGAAGCCGGCTGAAGTAAATCCCAAATCCTGGCTCATTACTTCCAACGGCGCTGGCGACGTTGCTGAAGCCTCTAACTGTAGAATGCCATTCGGCGAGAATAGGGAGCTGTCGGTAGTCGCACCCACGACGCCGTCTGCGGCAATTACGCCATCGGCTCCGCTGGAGAGGACGCCGGAGCCATCCACCGAAAGGGTATTCGATAGTAACAGGGTCCCAGAACTTACATTCACTACGCCGTCCGTAAGATCGTTGAAGGTAACCTGCGCGTTGAAATACGTCTGTCCGGTTCCCGTGCTGATGAACGTGCCAGCATTATTGAACACGGATGCGGCGGTTCCCCCGGCAAACACCACGCTGTGGTCGGTTGCGTCGGTGTTCACAACCCCGCCCGCGAAATTGTCGAAGACGTAGGCAGGGCCGGTGTTGGCGACCAGGTCGGTGTTGTTCTCCAAGGTGACGGTGCCGCTGTTGTCGAACTCCCGGTTCAGCACCAGGCCGCCACCGGTTAGGTCCGCGGTCGCCCCTGACGCAAGGATTGTCGTGCCCGAGCCCGACATCGTGCCGCCGGTCCAGGTCAGTGCGGCGGTGATCGTGATGTTCCCCGCGCCGGAAATCACTCCATTTTGGGAAAGTGAAAGGTTGGCGAACATTTCTGGTGCGTTGAACACAACAGTCGCCTGGCTAATGGTTCCGAGCGTCGAAGGGTCGATCGTGCCGTTGATGGTGATCGTGCCGCTGTTGAAGTCCACAACTCCTGTCGGAAGAAACTGACCAGAGGCAAACGTGTGCGTTCCGCCGTCCACGATGATCGTCCCTGGACCGGAAACAACGGTGCCCGTGGCATAGGTCAAAGAGCTACGGAGGTCGAGAGTTCCGAGAGCACTGACGTTGATCCGGCCGGCAATGGTGCCGCCGCCTGTAAGCGTGAGTTGGCCCGCCTGAATGTTCACAGTTCCGGTGTTATTGAAAACCGTTAGATTGTTAAAAGTCGTTGCGTTCGGTCCAATGGTGTTGAACGTGCCGGCGTTGTTGAAGACGGAAGGGGTGGTTCCGCCGCTGAACACGATGGTGCGGTCGGTGGCATCCGTGTTCACGACACCGCCGGCGAGATTGTCGAAGACGTAGGCAGGGCCGACGTTGGCGACCAGGTCGGTGTTGTTCTCCAGGGTGGCGGTGCCGCTGTTGTCGAACTCCCGGTTCAGCACCAGGCCGCCACCGGTTAGGTCCGCGGTCGCCCCTGATGTAAGGATTGTCGTGCCCGAGCCCGACATCGTGCCGCCGGTCCAGGTCAGCGTGCCGGTGATCGTGAGGTCCCCGGAACCCGAGATTATTCCGCCGGCGAGTGAAAGAGATGCAATCTGTGATGCGGCGGCAACGGTCAGTGTGCCGCCCGTCAGCGAGACAGCATCGGTGCTCGTGACGCTGTTGACCGATTGCGTGCCTGAGTTGACCTGAATGGTCGCGTTGCCGGCGACGTTGATGGTTACATCATCGCTGATTCCGGGCAGCGCGGGATTGGAGGACCAGTTTCCGGGGGTTGTCCACAGGTTGTCGCCCGCCGCTCCGGTCCAGGTGACGGTGGAGAGAAGTAGCCGCGATTCCAAGGCTTCGGCGATCCATTTGGCGGGCCGACTAAGGGCGCGCGAAGAGCGAGCCAAAACAGGCTTTTTCCGGAGTTGCATCCCATACCTCCCGAGACCAGCCAGAATTGGTCGCCTTGAAACTTGGTTGTCCGCTATTGCCGCTGCGCTCCGCGAAATGAAACGGCGCCCTTACCGTCGTCGGAGCAGCCCGATTTCGTGCGGGCGGGAGTATATCAAGGCTTTGCCAATGCTGGTAATCAATTCCTGAGCGATCGCGGAAATCCGTCCGGCGGTCTGGGCCAAAGCCGGTGAAAGGGCGGGGGGCAAGCGCTGAGTTCTGGGTGCTGAATGCTGAGTTTCTGCCTACTGCCTACTGCCTACAATTAGCAAAAATCAGATAAATGGCACAATTGGCACTCCAAAAACTGTGCCAAAATCGGCCAAAAGTGCCACCCGCTCGCCTTCGCGAGCGAGAACAGTAGAGCAGGAGAACAGTCGAGCAGTGGAGGAGATCGCGCGGACGGCGGTTTGGGCAATGCCCGAAAACAGACTCGCGTCTGGCTTCGGCGGAAAATGGAGTGCCCCAAATGTCGCGAATGTCGCGGAATGTCGCACTTTTTGGGGGTGCGACAAGTGCGACATTTGGGACATCAGTGCAGGGCGTTGGAGGCCCAGCAGAAGGCGGCGCCGGCGAAGAGGGCGAAGAGCATTCCGCCGTAGAGGAAGAACATGAAGCGGTCGAAGCGCTTGGTGCGGGTGGGGTCGGTGCTGAGGTCGTGGAGGTATTGCATGCGGTTGGCGATGCTGCCGTGACACCAGCTTCGGGCGCGGACGGGGATGTTGTTGACCATGGCGACGCGGTGCAGGGCGGAGCCGAAGACGGCGGCGCCGTACTGGCCGACGTGGCCGGGGGCGCAGTCGGAGGTGTATTCGAGAACGGGGACGGGAAGGCAGGTCGCCGTTGCGGTCGAAGCGCCGGCGCTGGCGGCGGTTTCGGCGCTGAGCTGGCGGGCGGCCAGGAGCATCTCGGAGGCGGCGACATCGGGCACACTGGCCCGGCTCAGCTCCATGGTGCGGGCGGCGAAGACGTCCGCCTGCCGCTCGAAACGCCGGCTGACGAAGCCGAACAGCAGGAGGAATTTGAATAAATATGCGGTCCCAATCACGATACCCTGGGCGGCTTCGCTGCTCATGCCGCTCTCGGACATCCACCGCCCCACCCACGCCCCGCCGCCCAGGTTGAACAGCGTCAGCACGATGATGAAGACGACCAGCCAGGCCATGTGGCGGTGAACGATGTGGCCCAGCTCGTGGGCGAAGACCGCCTCGACCTGCTCCTCGGTCATCGTCTCGATGAGCAGGTCGGAGAGCAGGATGTAGCGATAGCGCGGGACGAAGCCCATGACCGCGGCGTTGCCGACGTTGTTGTCGGTGCGCCAGAGGAGGATGTCGCGATACTTGACGCCGGTACGGCGGCAGAGGGATTCGAGGCGTCGGCGCAGCGGCGAGTTGGCCAGCGGCTCGGTGTGCAGCACGCGACGCAGAATCTCCGGGGCGAAGAGGAAGACGGATGTGGCCGCGATCAGCCAAGTGAAGGGGTTCTCGGCGTCGCTCAGCCCCCACCGCGTCCCCACCGCCAGCGTCGCGCCAAGCCGGAGCAGATCGTGCAGCAACACGATCAGACAGACCGGCACGATCATGAACAGAAGCTGGAGCCGCAGGTTACTCAGGAAGTAGCTGCGGAAGCCGGGCGGACGGTGGACGGGCAGGTCGAGGTCGAGTTGGGCGAGAACCCCCTGCTCGCGAAACGCGACCTCGGCGGGATACTGCGACCACCAGAGCCCGATCCACGCCGCGAATGCCGGCAGCGTTCCGAGCGTCACCCCGATCAGTGTTTGCGTCAGGTCCACCCGCGGCGTCGCCAGCAGCCGCTCGACGATCTGCCACCAGCCCAGAAGCCCGATCCCGACGATGAACCACAGCGGAATGAAGATTCGGGCGACAAAGATGACCCGATTGAACCGCTCGAGGCTGGTCCTGAAATTGACCCCCGCCACCCGCCGCGACAGCCACCGGCTCCACGAGCCCGTCCCCAGAATCAGCAGCGCGTACACCCCCAGAAACAAAACCAGCGACGGACCCACCCCGAAAACGGGCGGCCAGTTGTATTCCGGCTTCCATGCCAGCCAGAACACGAACATCAAAAGGATCAGGATTCGCGACACGGCCTAACCACCCGGTTCGAATCACCCGCCGGCACTCACCAGCAGAACGTACATCCCAATCGCCTTACTGTCGAGATTTGCAGTCGGTTCACCACTGGGGCTCATCACCGGAGCCCACTGGGGCCGATTGTAGGCAGCAACCGCCGGTCTGATAACCGCGCACAACTCCTGACCCTCCGAGTTTGCCCAAACCGCCAAAGTCGCTCCCGCGCTGGACCGATACGAACGGCGGCAGAAGAACCAATCTGGCGACATCAAATATAGGAGCCATGTCCATGACCGCGCTTCCCCGCCCGCTGAGTCTTCCAAGCCTCCCGGTTTCCCGCATGCGTTTGGCGGGCGAGCGGCGTCGATTTCGCCGGCACGATCTCGAGCAGCAGGGAATCACCGTCGAGCGCTGGGACAGCGCCCGCCAGACCAGCGAGCCGCTGGGCAAGCTGATCGACATCTCCGCGGCCGGCGTCCGACTGCGGACGAAGGCTTCCGTTCTCCGCACCGACAACCAGGTCCGCGTCCGCCTGTCGCTGCCCGCCTTTGCCGGCATCTGCCCGTTCATCGACACCACTTCCGACGAGCCCCGCCCCAAGCGCGAATGGACCGGCTGGATGAGCGTCAACCGCGTCCAGAAAACCACCACCGGCGAATACGATGTCGCCGGCACCCTCGTCGACATGGAAGACATGGACCGTGGTATGCTCGGGCTCTACCTCTCCACCCAACCGCTGGCCGCGTGAATTGAATTCTGCATTCTGCATTCAGCATTGGCCCGATGGCTCACTGTGGCTCATTTTGGCTCATTTTTCGCGATCTTCATGAGCCAATGTCCCAAATGTCCCACTTTGTCCCATGTTTTGAGTGAAATGGGACATTTGTCAAATTCTTGTACGAGACATTTGTCGTATTTTTGCTAGCGACATTGCCGGCCTCGCCGCTCTTGCCCAGACCGCCGCGACCTCGTCCCAACTTTGTCCTTTTGTCCCTCCGTCCCTACCTTTTCTCCCTCTTCTCCCCTGCTCCCAATCCATCTCCTGCCCTGCCTACTGATACAAACTAATTATTTCCTTGCCCCCGCGCTAGGAACTTGTTAGGGTTCGGCAGCCGGTAATGGTATATTTAGCGGATTCGTAATCGGGCGATTTGTCGCACCCGGATTCGACGCGGAACAACGGTACAATTTGGACATGAGCACGCCACAGGCCGACGAAGTTCAAGCTGCGGTTCGCGTGGGCAATGAGACTGCCGCTCGGCACTCGGGGCCATTGCCCGCCGACGTTGAGGCGGCATGGGCGGCATGGTCCTCTGGCGTCGGCAAGGTTGACGAGCGAACCATGGCGTTGCTCAGAGCCGCGTTTGAGGCCGGCGCAGAAGTCGGGAAGTCGATCCGAAAATGAAAATCCCCTGTCCCATGCTTATGGCAGCATTTGATGCTGGTGTCGACGCGGGCGGGTCGACTCGACAGTGGGAGTCGTCAGTCGACTGGTCGACACCCTATTCCGCGCTGGGTATAGCTCCGGCGGGAATAAATTGCCCTGTGCTGTTTCCGGCTCCGGCAGTGCCTTCGGCTTTGCGGGGGCCGGTAATGGTCGCCGATGAACTTTGTAGAACAGTTCCTCGAATGGCTTAGTCCCAGCGCCAGCGTCGACCAGCGTCAGAATCGTCGTGGTTGACGTAACTTGCTTGTCGAGGTGGGGTATTCCAGTGTGAAGTGTCAGGAATTGATGATTCTTGTTCTTTCGGTATCCGGATTCCTGCATCGGATTTAGCTCGTGGATTCTGTCGAGCGCGCCGGGCGGGAGCTGATCGTAAATATATTTGTTGATGAAGTGCGCGATGCACTGCGGTCGTTTGACCGATCCGGGCGTATACGGCCAACCGTACAAGCGATAAAGCTGCTTAAAAAACTCATCGGGGAATCGTTCGGTCCATGGCAGAAGCTGCGGACTGATGTACTGCTTTAAGATTTCCGTGATGTCGTCGCGGACCTCTTGTTCCAGGAAACCGGTTGCCCGGTCGACCATGGCGATAATCCCATCGGTGGCTAGATCGCCCAATAGATCGTCACACGCGCGAACAATGTGTTCCTGTTTCGGGAGCAGAACCCCGCGAAATTCAACATTCCTTTTTCCTGAGCTAACCCGCTTCTGATATTCCTTGAGTGCGGCAACGTGCGCGTCGCGGGCCTTGCGATAGACATCAATCACCTGCGGCAACAAGTGCGCGTCGTACCCGTAGGCGATCGCGTTTTTCATCGTGCGAAAAACTACGGGCGTAGCGCTCTGCCGTAGCTTGTCTGAGATATATGGCACCAAATTCTCGGCAGCGAGAAACGGCGGCAACCCGTCGACCACCTCTGAGTCCATGAGTCGTCGACTTCCTTTGCCGCCCTTGGCCTTGCCCGCCCGGCCAACAGCCTTCAGAAACGTCTCTTGCGTCAGTACCCGCAACTTAGTGCTTAGGACCGCACATGCGATGCGTCGACCGGCAATACTCACAAGCCCTTCGCTCAACGCCTTTGGAACGCCCCATCTCGCCATTGCTGCCGTTCTGCCGATTTCGCTCTGCCGTTCCCTTGGCAATGACTTTGCCCGAGCACGGGCTGCGTTGGCTGCAATAGTCGACCTGTCGACCACCGTTATTTCCGTCGACTCGCTCATAGAAAAGACTCCCGAAAGAGGTGTCGACCCGCTTCGCATTATGACCATTTCGCATGCATCCAGGTCGACAATCATGCATGCATAATTTGATTTTAGTCTTGCATGCATGCATCTGTCAAGAGTAGAATGCATGCATGAATAAGATGTCGACCGAACGGCGCGCCGCGATTCTTTCGGCTCTGGTTGAGGGCAACAGCATCGCGTCGACCTGCCGCATGGTCGACGCGAACAAAATCACCGTCCTGCGTCTGCTGTCCGATGCCGGTACGCTCGCCCACGATTACCACGATCTAGTCGTGCGTGACCTTGCGACGAAGCGCGTTCAAATGGATGAGATTTGGTCATTCTGCCACAGCAAGAATCAGAACGTCAGGTCGAGCGATTGGGGCAAAGGCTATGGAGATTTGTGGACTTGGGTTTCGATCGACGCCGATTCCAAGCTCGTCATCAACTGGCATGTTGGTGGTCGCGACGGCGGGGCCGCGACCACATTCGTTGCCGATCTTGCCGATCGCCTAAACGACCGCGTTCAACTTACGAGTGATGGTTGGGCACCCTATCGAAATGCGGTTACTCGGGCGTTCGGCAGCGACGTTGACTACGCAATGCTCATCAAGACTTACGGTCCCGATCGAAGCACCGCGACCCGTTATAGCCCGCCGCAACTCACCTCAGTTACAACAGAAGTTCGCTGCGGAACCCCGGCGGAGGCGCATATCAGCACGAGCTTTGTGGAACGCCAGAATCTGTCGATGAGGATGGGAATGCGTCGGTTTACCCGACTGACGAACGGGTTCAGCAAGAGGATGGAGAATCACAAGCACATGATCGCGCTCTACTACTTCCACTACAACTTCATTCGTCCTCACATGACCATCAAGACGACCCCGGCCCTCTTAGCGGGCGTTGCCGACCACCAGTGGACGATGGTTGAATTTGTCGAAAAGCTCGCATGGAAAGAGGCGGCTTGCGGCGGTCGGCTGACGAATTACAAGGCGTCAAAACGTCGTGCGTCCTGAAAATATACCATTACCCGGCAGCCATGCCCGATCAAGCCCCGAACACCGCCGCCGGCCCCGCCATCTACGCCCACACCCTGCCCGGCCAACCCCAATCCGCCTGGGAAACCCTCGACGCCCACGCCGGCAACGTCGCCCGCCGAGCCCGCGATTTCGCCGCGGCGTTCGGCGCCGCCGATTGGGGCGAATTGCTGGGACTTTGGCACGACTTGGGAAAGCGGTCCGATGCGTTCCAGCAATACATCCGCGCAACCGCCGACCCCGACGCCGCGGAAAATGAGAACGCGCCGGGGCGCGTCGATCATTCGACATTTGGCGCTCAGTATGCAGCCAAGTCATTCGCCGGACATCTCGGCCAAATCCTGGCGTTCTGTATCGCCGGACACCACGCCGGGTTGGCGGATGCCTTCAGCGACGACGAATCGACGCGTAACTCGACCCTGCGGGCCCGCCTGTCGAAATCCGTGCCCGAGGTCACGCTTCGCCGCGACCAGCCTGCCGTTCTGAAGCTGAAAATCCCGTTCATCGTGAATCGGGAACGCGTAGGTTTCCAAGTTGCCGTCTTCACGCGGATGCTCTTCTCCGCGCTCATCGACGCCGATCGCACTGCAACCGAAGAATTCTGTAATCCCGCGCTTTCCACGGTGCGCGCCATCCGGAAACCCGAACTACCCGACCTTCGCCAGCAATTGAATCGATTCCTTGAACGGCTGCAAGCAACCGCGCCGCCGACCGCGGTCAACCAAATTCGCACAACCGTTCTTGCCGACTGCCGCGCCGCTGCCAGCCTCGCGCCGGGGTTCTTCTCGCTCAATGTCCCGACCGGCGGAGGAAAGACGTACGCGTCGCTCGCCTTTGCACTTCAACATGCCCTTGTCCACGCGGAGTCGCAC
>Ga0210396_10007661_pt1 | contig 10260 bp, 10 predicted proteins | sample IncBWH17OmetaG_FD_155466 | JGI IMG/M metagenome (GOLD analysis project Ga0210396, IMG submission 155466) | Forest soil microbial communities from Barre Woods Harvard Forest LTER site, Petersham, Massachusetts, United States - Inc-BW-H-17-O ... | reverse complement strand
CGGCGACGCGGTACGCGACGGCATGGCCAAGGGCCTCGGCATCCGGCTCGGCCGCTGGGCCAGCGCGGCCGAGATCGCGCAGGCGGCCGTCTTCCTGGCGTCCGACCTCTCGTCCTACATCACCGGCCAGGTCATCGAGGTCGACGGCGGGCTGACCAAGTCCGTCGCCTGACGACCGATCGGGAGCTGCCATGCCATTCATCCAGATCACCATCGCCCAGGGGCACGACGCCGCCACCAAGCGCGCGCTCGTCACCCAGGTGTCGGCCGCCGCCGCGGCGGCCACCGGCACGCCCGAGGCCGCGTTCCGGGTGTGGATCGTCGAGGTTGACCAGAACGAGGTCAGCGTGGGCGGCACGATCCTGGCCGACCAGCGCCGCGAGCGGCAGGGGTGAGGTACCGGTGAGCGAGGAAGCCGCGCGCCGCCCGATGTCGAGCGAGCAGATCACCGCCGAGGTGCTCGCCGCCATCGGGCCGGCCGGGGGCACCCGCGCGGGCGAGATACTCGCGGCCGTGATCCGGCATGCCCACGACCTCGCCCGCGAGGTACGGCTCACGCCCGGCGAGCTGCTGGCCGCCGCCGACTTCCTGCGCCGCTGCGGCGACATCAGCGACGCGGCCCGGCACGAGTACGTCCTGCTGTCCGACGTCCTCGGCCTGACCATGGTGGTCGATACCGAGGCCGCGGGCGTCGCCGACGGGGCGCTGGAGACCAGCGTGCTCGGGCCGTTCTACCGGGCTGGCGCGCCATGGGAAGCCAACGGGGCCAACATCTCCCGCGGCGCCGCCGACGGGGAGCCTGCCCGCATCCACGGCCTGGTCCTCGACCCAGGCGGCGCGCCGGTCAGCGGCGCCGTACTCGACGTGTGGGGCACCAACAGCCACGGCCTGTACGAGAACGTCGACCCGGCCCAGCCGGACTACAACCTGCGCGGCAGGTTCCGGTCCGCGGCCGACGGCGGCTACGACCTGTGGACCGTCAAGCCGGTCAGCTACCCGGTTCCGGCCGACGGCCCCGTTGGGGACCTGCTCAAGGTGGCCGGGCGGCACAACATGCGCCCGGCGCACTTCCACGTCATCGCGAGCGCGGACGGGTACCGGACGATCGTCACCGAGCTGTACACCGACGACGACCCCTACCTGCACAGCGACGCCGTCTTCGGCGTCAAGCCGTCCCTGGTCGTGCACTACGACCGCGTCGACCGCCCCGAGGCGCTCAAGGCGGCCGGCCGAAGCGAGCCGTACTGGGACTTGGAGTACGACTTCATCCTTACGCCGGGGCATTCGGCCGCAACCGGCTTCAGCACGGGACGCAAGCAATCCGCCTGACAGCGTGAGGACACCATGCCAACCGACACTGCCATGTCCGCCGCGGTGCGGATGCCGCCCGCGTTCGCCAGGACCGCTCTTCCCGGCCGGATCGTCTTCGGCGACGGCGCGCTTGGCCGCCTCGGGGACGAGCTGGACCAGCGTGACCTGCGCGGCGCGATGCTTATCGCCGCGGATTACGACGCCAGGCTCGCGCAGCGGGGCCGCGCTGCCCTGGGGGAGCGCGTCCGCCTGAGCTGGGGCGAGGTCCGCCAGCACGTGCCGCGCGAGCTGGCCGATCGTGCCACGGCGGCCGCGTCTGGCGCCGGCATCGACGTCCTCGTGGCCATCGGCGGCGGCTCCACGACGGGCCTCGGCAAGGCCGTCGCGGTGTCTACCGGCCTGCCGCTCGCGGTCGTCCCGACCACCTACGCGGGCAGTGAGATGACCCCGATCTACGGCCTGACCAGCGACGGCGACAAGAAGACGGCGCGGGACGCCAGGGCGCTGCCGTGCATCGTGATCTACGATCCCCGGTTGCTGACCACGCTGCCCGCGGCCGTGGTCGGGCCGAGCGGGCTCAACGCCCTCGCCCACTGCGCCGAAGCGCTGTGGGCCGCGAACGCCGATCCCATCACCGACGCCGTCGCGCTTGACGGCGCGCGCCGCCTCAAGCGGTACCTCCCCGCCGCCTACGCGAGCGACGACCCGGCGGTGCGCGGCCACGTCCTGATCGCGGCGGGCCAGGCCGGCCTGGCCCTCGGCACCGTCGGCACCAGCCTGCACCACGCCCTGTGTCACCTGCTCGGCGGCATGTTCGACACCCCGCACGCAGAAACCCACGCGATCATGCTTCCCTACGTGGTCAGCTACCTGAAGCCCGCGGTCCCCGAGGCGGCGCGGCGGCTGGCGCAGGCCCTGGACACAACCGAGGACGACCTCGCGGTGAGCATCTGGTCACTGGGCCAGTCGGTCGGGACCCCGGCCGGCCTGCGCGCGATTGGCATCAGGGAAGACCAGGTCACGGCGATCACCCGGGCCGCCCTCGAAAAGAACCTCCCGAGCCCGCGCCCGCTTGAGTACGACCCGCTCCATGAGGCGCTGCACGCCGCGTGGACGGGTCAGCCGCCCGGGTGAGCCGGCTGGCCGAAGCCGACCCCATGCACGCCCGCGGCGCGCGCCACTTCACCGTGCGCCCTTGGCTGCTCAACGAGGGCACGTTCAGCGTGCGGCTGTTCTACTCGGGCGGCAAGCCGCAGATCGAGTGACACGGCGGCCAGGCTCAGGAGAGTCTCAGGTCTTATCCGGACAATGGGTTCGTGACAACGACAGAGGTGCCGCCGGGCGAGCCAGAGCGTCCCCGGAGGATCTCCTCGGTCTTGAAGCGTGCCGCGAAGGTGGCCGGGATAGCCTTCGCGGCGTTCGCGGTCGCGGTTACCGCGACGAGCTTCGGCTACAACCTGGCGACCGACACGCCCGCGCCGAGGCCGTCGCACCTGCGCTACGCGGAAGGCGGCGGATGGGACACGCGGTATCTCGAATGGGGCACCCGCGGGACGCCGGTTGTCCTGGTACCCGGTGCGTTCGAGACCGCCGACACCTTCGCGAAGCTCGGACCGGTGCTGGCGGAGAACCATCGCGTGTTCGCGATCGACCTGTCCGGCACCGGCTACAGCACGCCGAACCCGCCGTTCAGCGCCGACCACCTAGCCGACCAGGTCCTGGCCTTCCTCAAGACGGAGAAGCTCGCCGGCCTCGACGCACCCGTGCTCGTCGGCCACTCCGCCGGCGCCGCGGACATCGGGATCGCCGCGCTTGAGCATCCAGGGGCCGTCAGGGGCGTGGTCTTCCTCGACGGCGACGCGACCCCGTTGCCCGTCCCGGCGTTCCTTGGCACGATCGCCGGCACGCTGTTCGTCAACCCGTACAAGACGTCGGTTCTCCGGCTTGCCCTTAGCCAGGACGGACTGATCAAGAACATCTACAACTCTATGTGCGGGCCTACGTGCCCGCAGTTGGACGAAGCGGGCGTCAACATCTGGCGGTGGCCGCTCGAGCAACCCGGGTTCCAGGCGGAGATCACGTACTCGCTGCGCTACGGGATCACTGCCATGACCCCCGCCCAGTTCGGCGCGCTGAAGGCGACTGACGTGCCGAAAGTCGTCGTCGCCGGGGTCGATGACCCGCAGATGTCGCACTCCGACGCGGCTGCGACGGCGAAGAAGATCGGCGCACCGCTGCCGGTTTACGTGCCCGGTCGGCACCTGACGATGATCGCCTCGCCCGGCCAGGTCGCCGCCGCCATCGATTCACTCGCCAACTCGCGATAGTGGATCGTTGAACACCCTATGGCGTGGCTAGTGATCCACCATCTTCAAAAACACGGCTGAGGCCATTCGGTTCAGACCTTTGCCGCGAACTCGCTGATCCAAGTGGCGGTCTGGTAGAGGCCGCCGAACGTGTAGAAATGCAGCCGCACCTCGCCGTGGTGCTCATCGAGTCGGTCGGATAGCTGCCGGATGAAACGGTCAGGGCCAGCCGTGCTCAGCAGGTTCGTCAGGGACAGCCCGTACTTTCTGGCAACGGTCGCGCTCGATGCCACGCCGAACCTGCCCGCGAAGGTCAGCAGGCGCTTTACCCCGGCAGGCCCGGGAACGCCGATGCGGATGGGGAGGGTGATACCCCTGGTTCGCACCTGCTCGATCCATGCGACCACGGCGTCGACGTCGAAGCTGAACTGGGTGATGACGCTGCCGACGATCCCGCGCTCGGTGACTTCGCGTGATTTGTCCGCGACGGCTGACCACAGCAGGTCGTCGCTGATGCCCGGGTGCCCTTCTGGGTAGCCGCCGATGCCGACGCTGGCAACGCCGTACTTCTCAAGCAGCCCGGTCCTGATGACGTCCAGCGAAGAGCTGTACGGCCCTTCCGGCTGCGCGGGGTCACCGCCGACAACGAAGACGTCGCGGGCGGTGCCGTCCTCGCGCAGCGCGCCGAGGAAGTCCTCCAGTGCCTGCGGGGAGGGCAAGCGACGGGCGGAGATGTGCGGCACCGGGGTAAAGCCCCAGCCCGCGGCCGCGCGGATAGCGGTACGGCGCATCTCGAAGTCCTCGTTGCCGAGGTAGGTGACGTTCACGCGGGTGTCCGGGCGGAGCAGGGCACGCGCCTTGCCGAGGGAAGGCACGTCTTTCCCGGTCATCTCGACCGAGAAGCCGTCAAGGATGTCATGGGACATGGTTCGGTGACCTCTTGTCGGAGGGTCGGGTGGCCGTGGTCACGACGCGAACACGATCGTCGAGTTGCCGTCGCGCAGCACCCGGTCCTGGCAGTGCCAGCCGACGGCACGGGCCAGGACCATGCGCTCGACGTCGGCACCGAGCCGCACCAGGTCGCGCACCGTGTCGGCGTGGCTGACACGGACCACGTCCTGCTCGATGATCGGCCCCTCATCGAGATCTTCGGTGACGTAGTGGGCAGTGGCGCCGACGAGCTTCACCCCGCGGTCCTTGGCCTTCTGATAGGGGCCGGCGCCGATGAACGCCGGCAGGAACGAGTGGTGGATGTTGATGATCGGCACCCCGGCCTCACGGATGAAGTCGCCGGAGATGATCTGCATGTACCGGGCGAGGACTACCAGGTCGACGTTGCCCTTAAGCAGCCGGAGATGCTCCCGCTCCGCCGCCTTCTTGTCCCCGTTCTCGACGGGAACGTAGAAGTACGGGACGTTGAACTGGCGGACCTCCTCGGCGAGACCGGCGTGATTGGAGACCACCATCGCGACGGACATGTCCAGTTCCCCGCGGCGCTGCCGCCATAGCAGGTCGAGCAGGCAGTGATCGGTCTTCGACGCGAAGATCGCGACCCGCTTGGACCTGGTGGCTTCGACGAGGCGCCATTGCAGGCCGAGGTCCGCGCCGACCCTTGCTTGCAGCACGGCCTCCAGATCCGGCCGGACGACGGCGAGGTCGGGGATACGGAACACCGTCCGCTGGTAGAACCGTCCCCCGGACGGGTCAGTCGAGTACTGGTCGAGGGAGACGATGTTCGCGCCCGCCGCGGTCAGCGCGGCGGACACGCCAGTGACAATGCCGGGGCGATCCTGGCCGTGGACGATAAGGCGCCCCTCGTCCCCGCCACCCCCCGTGCCCGCCGCGGTTCCGGCGCCAGCCGTGAGCGTCGCCGCTGCGGCTCCTGTTGCTGTCATCGTGTCCAGGACCTCGTCAGTGCTTCTTGAGCGGGGGTGCGGTATGGACGGTGGCGCGGATGCCGCGGGTCTTATGGGCCTCGATGCGCGGCTTGACCCCGATCGCGGACTCGTTGCCCCACAGCACCTCGACCTCGGTGCCGTCCTTGGCGTACTGGTCCTCGATGAGGCCAAGCTGAGCCCAGCCGCCGAAGTTCGTGATGAACACCGGCCAGTTGGCGACCCCGATCCGCGTGCCGCCGGCCCGGACCTGGTCGTAGTGCGCCATGACGTAATGAGCGGACGGCATCTCCATGAACTTGGCGCCGTTCGGGGCGTCGAAGAGGCTGCTAGTGATCGCGTCGCCGGCATCCTGGTCGTTCCAGCGCAGGAACACCTTGGTCTTGTGCGGGTCGTCCTTGCGGGCCAGCAGCGCGTCGCGGCCGACAAACTCGTGCTCGAAGTGGATGAGGCGGCCGTAGCCGAGATCCCAGGGGGTGAGGTAGTAGTCGCGGATGTCGTCGGACTCCAGGCTGCCGCCAACGGAGGCGTGGGCCTCGAAGCCGTCGCCTGGCAGGTGCTGCCGGTATGCCTTCAGCTCGTCGCCGAGATACACCGCGGGCACGGGCGTGGCCCACCATCCGGAGGCCGCGGCGGTGGTCGAGTAGGCGAGCGAGCCGCCCTGCCGCATCCCGAACTCCTCGCCTGCCGCTGCCAGGGCGTCAAGCACGCGCTGGCTTTCTGCGACTGGCCCGGTCATCTCCAGGCCGGTGTACTCCTGCCCTGGAACACCGACCATCGTGTGGTTGAGCGCGCGGATCGGCACGCCCGCGATCTGGAACTCGCCCATCCGGAAGAACCTGATGTGGTCGACCGCGTCGCCCGCGGCCTTGCGGATGATGTCGAGGCTGCGCGGGCCCTGGAGCTGGTAGCGGAACTTCCTGCGCGGATTGGGGTTGAACGGGGACGCGGGGTCGGCCTCGACCTCGACGTCGTAGCCGCTCTTGGCGCGGAAGGCGATCCAGTCCGAGGCGGCGGGCGTGCCGACGAGCACGTACTGGTCGTCCTCGAAGCCGAACACGATCCCGTCGCCGATGTAGTCGCCTCCGTGGTTGACCGCGACGAGCTGCTTGGCCCGGTTGCGGCCGAACGTGGCGAAGTTGTTGACCGCGCTCTCCGAGAACAGGCGCTTGACGTCCGGGCCGGTGAAGTAGATGTCGTTCATGTGGAACGACTGGTCGAACAGGGTTGCCGTGGTGGCCCACGCCGTCTGCTCGTCGCGCCAGTTGCTGAACTGCTCACGGAAGGGGAACAGGTAGGGCCCGGTCGGATCCTCGCGCAGCATCCGGGCCGGGTTGCCCCCCGCCTGCTTGATCTTGTCCTCAAGGCTGAAGAACGCCATCGTCCTAGTCCTCCTTCACGGTTGAGCGACTGGCTCACACGCTAGGAAGGCGCTGGACGGCGGGACAGCCGGAATACGAACGGCTTACGGCCGATCCGCGAACGGGCTGCTCGCAGGCGTCACGAGCGAAGCGTCTTGGCTGGTGACTCGCCGAAAGACTCCCGGTACGCGCGGGCGAAGCGGCCGTGGTGGGCGAAGCCCCACTTGCCGGCGATGGCGGTCACCGTGGTGCGGCGCGCGTCGGCGCGCACCAGCTCCTCGTGCACGCGCGCCAGGCGCGCGGCGCGCAGGTGCTCATGGGGGGTGGTACCGAGCTCACGCCGGAACCCCAGCTCCAGCGCGCGCAGGCTGATGCCAAGCTCGCCGGCCAGGTCGAGCACTGTCCGCTCCGCGCGCTGCTCCGCGGCCACGAGCCGCAGCGCCGCCTGCACCTTGGCGTCAGGGGCGGGCGCGGCCGGCCCGTGCAGCCGCGCCGAGAACGAGTGCGGCACGGCGAGCAAGGTCGTGACCAGCATCTGCTGCGCCAGCAGGCGGGACTGCGTCACCGGGACCGCCTCAGGGGAACCGAACTCGGAGAAGGCGCGGGCGATCAGCTGCACGGCCCCGTAGATCGCGAACCCCTCCGCGCCGGAGATCGGTGCCGAAGCCACTCGGACCAGTTCCTGTCCCGTCCGCGGCAGGAGAATGCCGAGGGCGCTTGTCAGCGCCTTTCGGTCCAGCCGGGCCATGACGACCCGGGCCGAGGCAGGCCAGCTGATGTCCATCGGCTGGTCGTTGCCCACGATCGTCATCGTCCGGTACGGCTGCGCGACGAATGTCGTCCCGGCCAGCCGCACCCGTAGCCAGCCTGACAGCGGGATGACGATGCCGATGTAGTCGTCGACCGGACCGCGCTTGAGCCGGATGTCAGTGCCGAAGCCGAGTTCCAGCAGCCGGACAGGCCCGGCATCGCCTGATGCCAGATGCGCCTCGAAGGCGGCCGGGCTTCCGGTCACGCTCAGACTATGCGCCGACAGTCTCTGGGCGACCTCGGTGCTGGCCGATTCCGGGTCGCGAATGGTGATCCGCTCAGGGACCCGCAGTGAGGTCAGGCCAAGCGGGTCGACGGCGCCAAGCGCGGAAGGGGGCGAAGGCGCGAGCGGCTGCCGCGGGTCGCTCACGCTGGGCGTGACCGGGGCCATGCCACATATTGTAAGTTTCAAGCACTCATTTTTGAAGAGGGTCGCCTCAGGGGTCCAGGAGGCGCGTGACGACCCGGACAAAGCTGGCCGTATCGACCGGGACGTCGCTGGGCCTGGGTGCCACGCAACGAAGTGATCTGATTACGGATCGTGCCCGGCGGTGATAATAAAGAGGGCCATGGCCGGGCACCGGCTTCGACTTTCCGGTGCTTTAGGCCAGCAGGGCGCCGACGCGCCAGGACGCCCGACTCCTTCGCTGCGGCGTCACCGGGATCCAGCGAACCAGAGGTACCCAGGATGCTTTCACCCAGGGCAATCTACGGTGAGATCTTCAGTAACGACGAGGCATTCCGCCTGTTCTGCTCCATCGCGGCAAGCGGCGAGGCCCAGGGAGGCTGGGAGAACGGCAGGATCGCCGCACTGGTGCCCGAGTCCTGCCGTGACCTGGCGCCCAAGATCGCCAGGCACGGGGCCGACGAGGACAAGCACGGGCGCATATTCAAGGCGCTGCTGCGCAAGCGGAAGCTTTCCCCGGTACCGGTGCCCGCCGATACCGACTACACCATGCGGCTTGAGGGCATGGGCATCGGCCTCGCGCACAGCAAGCTGCGGGCGGACCGGCCGCTGACCGAGGCGGACATCATCGCCTACCTGGCGCACAGCCGGGTGACCGAGCAGCGGGCATCTGAGCAGATGCGGTCGCTGCGCCGGCACTCGGCGGACAACGCCGACGTCTGCCGGGCGGTCACGGTGATCTCCGCCGACGAGGACAACCACCTGGCCTACTGCCATGAGGAGTTGCTTCGGCTCGTCGCGGCGGGCCACCGGCGCGACATCGAGTCCGTCCTGCGCACCACCGCCCGCGCCGAGATCGCGGTCTACCGCGATGTGAGCAAGGCGGTCATGGTCCACCTGGGACGGACGCTGAGCTGGTCGAGGGCCAAGTCCGTCATCCTCGCCAGGGGGATCGACGTGGTCTACCTCTACGAGCGGCTCGGCGGCTGGCACCGCATGGTCACGCTGCGGATGCCTGCCCGCCGTGACCCGCTCGGAACGCCCGCCTCCGCCCGGGCGCGCCACGGCGGGTAGCCCGACGCCCGGCCGCGTGCTCGACCTTTGCCTTGCGATGGAAGACTCGTCAATTGACAGACGCGATCAAGGTCGGGACCGGGGAGCCGCGCTCTCGGCGTGAGGGGAGACCCGCCATGAGCGTGACCGCCGGCACTGGCACGACGCTGCGCGACCGGGCCGCCGCGGTGCTGCACAGCAACGACGCCGGCAGCTGGACGAGGGCGGCACCGGTTCTGTACCCGCACCAGTGGAGCTGGGACAGCGCGTTCATCGCGATCGGATGGGCACACCTGGACGTCCGGCGGGCCATGACCGAACTCGAGCAGCTGTTCGCCGCGCAGTGGGCGACGGGCATGGTGCCGCACCTTGTGTTCCGGGCGGGGCCGGACCACCCGTATTTCCCAGGACCGGAGTGGTGGGACACCGCCGTCTCGCCGGCGGCGCCCGCGCCCCCTGTGAAGACGACCGGAATCTGCCAGCCGCCGGTGCATGCCCTGGCGTTGCAGCGGATCTGGCAGTTGACACCGCGGGAACAGCGGCCGGAGATCCGCGCGCGGGTGCAGGCGCTCTACCCGCGCATGGTCAACTGGCACCGCTACCTCGCCACCCAGCGCGATCCCGAGGCATCCGGGCTTGTCACCACCTACCACCCGTGGGAAGGCACGGACAACTCCCCGCGCTGGGACCGCGCGCTTGAGCGGATCACGGTCGCCAAGCCAGGCCCCTACACCCGCGTGGACACCAGTGAGCTGGGCGACCCGTCGCAGCGCCCCACCAACTGGGACTACGACCGTTTCCTGTGGCTGGTCGAACAGCTGCGAAAATACCGCTACGACGACGCGCAGATCTACCGCCAGTACCCGTTCCTGATCAAGGACGTGTTCTTCAGCGCCGTGCTCGTCGCGGCGAACGCCGCGCTGCTTGACCTGGCCGACGTGGCGGGGGCCAGCGCTGAAGCCCGCGGGCAGTTGGCCCGCTGGCTCGACCGTGGCCACGCGGGACTGGCAAGCCGCTTCGACCCCCAGACCGGCCTGTGCGCGGACTACGACGTCCGTGCCGGGGAGGACATCCGGCTGCGGACGTTCGCGAGTTTCGCGCCGCTGTTCGCCCGGACC
>Ga0210396_10007660_pt1 | contig 10262 bp, 8 predicted proteins | sample IncBWH17OmetaG_FD_155466 | JGI IMG/M metagenome (GOLD analysis project Ga0210396, IMG submission 155466) | Forest soil microbial communities from Barre Woods Harvard Forest LTER site, Petersham, Massachusetts, United States - Inc-BW-H-17-O ... | reverse complement strand
CCCACCCGTTCGACGGGTGCGGCCAGTTCGCCGAACAGTTCGGACTGCAGGATCGCGGCGATCTCTGCTCCTGGCCCGGCGAATTGGACTGCGTCGTGGACGATCACGGCTCTTCGGGTACGGCGGGCGGATTCGACCATCGTCTCGACGTCGAGGGGAACGAGAGTACGTAGATCGACGACCTCCGCGCTCACGCCCTGGTCGGCCAATGTGGCTGCGGCCGCAAGGGCTTCGTGAACGCTGCGTCCGTAGCTGATCAGACTGACGTCGGTGCCTGCTCGCTTGATGTCGGCCTGGCCGAGCGGAATTGAGAACCCAGGTTCGACGGGAACGAGTCCCTTTTTGCTCTGCAGACGAATGGTTTCGACGAACAGACAGGGGTCCTCGTCGAAGATCGCCGCGGTCAGCAGGCCTTTGCCGTCGCGTGGGGTGGAGGGCACGATCACCTTCATCCCGGGGATGTGCATGAACCAGGCCTCCAGACTCTGCGAATGCGTGGCGCCAGTGGCCAAACCCGCATACACCTGAGTACGGATGGTGATCGGCGCGGTGGTACGCCCGGCCGTCATGAATCGCAGCTTGGCGGCGTTGTTGATCAGCTGGTCGGCAGCGATGCCGATGAAATCCATGATCATGATCTCGGCCACCGGCAGCAGCCCGTCGATCGCGGCGCCGATCGCCGCGCCGACGATCGCGGCTTCCGAGATCGGTGTGTCCAACACCCGGTCGTGGCCGTACTTCGTCGACAGCCCCGCGGTCGGGCCGGACGCCCCTGGATCGGCGATATCCTCACCGAGCAAAAACACCCGGTCGTCGGCCTGCATCGCCTGATCCAGCGCAAGGTTCAGCGCCTCGCGCATTGTCATCTCTTTTTCTTGCATGTCCTCACACCGGAAACTTGATCGGGGCTGCGTACACGTCACGGTCGAGTTCGTCGATGGATGGGGACTCCGCGCTCAGCACGGTTTTCAGCGCGGATTCCACCGTCGCTGCTGCCTCGTTCTCGATGCTGTCGAGCTCGTCCGCACCGCAGATCCCGGTATCGGCGAGGTGGTCGCGGAACTTCGGCACCGGGTCGGCGGCCATCGCGGCGGCCAGCTGATCTTTGGGGATATACGGCATCCGGTCACCGAAATAGTGGCCCCGGAAGCGGAATGTCACACCTTCGATGAAGGTGGGGCCATCGCCGTTGCGCGCCCGCAGCAGTGCTTCGTCGAGCGCGGCCTTGACGGCCAGCGGGTCGTTGCCGTCGACACGTACACCGGGCATGCCGTAGCCGGCCGCCCGGTCGGCAACGTGTTCGAGCTTCATGGTGTCGGCGGTCGGCGTCATTTCGGCGTAGAGATTGTTCTGACACACGAAGACGACCGGCAGATCCCACAGCGCGGCCATGTTGGCCGCTTCGTGGAATGAGCCGGTGTTGGTGGCGCCGTCGCCGAAGCTGACCACCGTGACGCGGTCGAGGCCCTTGCGCTTGGCGGCCATCGCCAGACCCACCGCCACCGGCGGCCCGGCTCCGACGATCCCGGTCGAGAGCATCACGCCCTTATCGGGTTTGGCGATATGCATGGTGCCGCCCTTGCCGCGGCTGGCGCCGACGGTACGGCCCATCATCTCGCCGTAGATCTCCTCCAGCGGGACGCCCTTGCCGATCAGATCGTGCAGCCCGCGGTACGTTGTGACCAGCTGGTCGTCGGGCCGCAGCGACACACCCATCGCGGCGGCGATCGCCTCCTGGCCACGCGACGGCCAGTACACGCACATGAACTCGCCGGTGCCGATGCCTTTCGAGAGTCGGTCGTCGGCCGCCTTCATCAGCACCATCAGCGCATAGATGCGCTTCTGGACCTCTGGAGCTACCTCTACGATCGAAGTCACTTTGTGTAGGAGCCGATCTGCCTATATACCTTGGGAATTGGCGGCGTCCCCATGTAGAGCAGCTCCAGCGACGACATCTTGCCGCTGGCACCGAGCTCCCCCAGCCGTTGCACCGCCGAGTCGAGGTCGTCGCAGTCAAGCTCGTAAATTGCGATGAATGGCCCCTTTCCGTCGGTGGGCGCGAACCGGCGCGCGGAGACGATGCCGTCCACGGAACAGATCTCGGCCAGGTGGGTGTCGTTGTACCACTTGTGGTAGTCCTCTACGCGGTCCGGCGACACCGGCATCGTCTCCAGGTAGATGATCCCTTTGGGCATGCTCACCTCTCCATTTCGGTTGGGGTCCAGTTGGATTGACTGACCCTCATGCGCCCGACCAGGGCTTCACCTTGAGGAAGCCACCGGCGTCGACCCGCAACTGCTGGCCGGTGATGTAGCGCGCGGCGTCGGAGGCCAGAAATAGCACGGCCTCGCTGATGTCCTCGGGTTCGACGTAGGGAATCGGCATCGCCTGGACCAGCGGGAAAACCGGCTCGGCGTCTTCACGAGTCGGATTCTTCATGTCGGGCCGGAAGGCCCGGTACATCGGCGCACTGTGCAGCATGTCGGTGTTGACGTTCGTCGGGTGCACTGCATTCATCCGGATGGAGAACTTGGCCAGCGCCAGCGCGAAGTCGTTGACATAGTGCGCGGCAGCTATTTTCGCAAACGCATATCCAGCTCCGCCGGGGCCGCCGTCGATGCCGGTGGTGTTCATCGACGACATGAATGCCGCGTTGGATCCGATTACGATGATCGAGGCGCCGGCGTGCAGGTGTTTGAGGCTGGTATGCACGAGGTTGAGCACCCCGATCAGATCGACGTCCACCGCGTCAGCGAAGGCCTGCGGCGGCAGGCCCGCGGTCAGCGGACAGATGCCTGCGTTGGCGACCACGACGTCAAGATGACCCAACTCGGCGACGCCCCGCTCGATAGCCGCGGATAGGGCGGCGCGGTCGCGAACGTCGGCGATCTCGGTGTAGGCGCGCTGCCCCTCCTTCTCGACGAGCCGGGCCGTTTCGTCGAGGTCCTCCGGTCGGGCCAGCGGGTACTCGTTGGTTTCGATGTCGGCGCACAAGTCCACCGCAATGATGTCGGCGCCCTCGGCGGCGAGCATTCGGGCATGGGAGCGGCCCTGACCGCGCGCGGCCCCGCTGACCACCGCTACCTTGCCCGTCACTCTGCCCATCGCCGGTCCTTTCTCAGCGCCTTCGACGAGAACGAATCAGGTTGAAATCCAGGCTTATTGGTGCCATGCGCCAGATGACCGACAGGGGCGCTGACCCGGCCCACAGGTGGGACCGGACGAGCGTTCGACTCCATCGCATCTCTTCCACGACGCTGCGTCGTTGCAGTTCAGGCTGACGAATACCTATAGTATCTATACTACCTAAAATAGAAAAGACACCGAAAAGAGTGGGCAAATGTCAGGCGTGCTCAGTGGCGTCCGGGTCGTCGAGCTGGCTTCGTGGACGTATGTTCCTGCTGCCGGTGTCGCTCTGGCGGACTGGGGCGCAGAGGTCATCAAGGTGGAGAGCATCGTCGGTGATCCCGGCCGGGCGCTCGTCGTCGGAGGGTTCACCCGGCAAGCGGCGCGTGCCGACACCGACTTCATCCTCGAGCTGAGCAACCGCGGAAAGCGAAGCATCGCATTAGATCTCAAGAATGAGACCGGTCGAGAATTCTTCGGGCGACTGCTGGCCGCAGCGGACGTATTGCTCACCAACTGGCTCCCGGCGGCGCTGGAGCGGGCGCGCTTGACGGTCGACGACATCCGCGCGTTCAACCCGAACATCATCATCGCGCGCGGAACGGGGTTGGGTGTGCGGGGCCCCGACCGCAACCGGGGCGGTTTTGACGCCGCCACCTATTTGGCTCGCGGCGGAGTCGCTTACACGCTCACACCGTTCGGCACCGAAAATCCCGCCGTGCAGGGCCCGGGCTTCGGCGACCTGCAGGCCGGGATCACCCTGGCCGGCGGTGTCTGCGCAGCACTGTTCCACCGCGAACGCACCGGCGAGCCGACGATCGTGGATTCGTCGCTACTGGCCCAGGCGATGTGGAGCATCGCTCCGTCGATTTCGGTCGCCGACCTCTTTGGCATCGACGGCATACCGGGAGCGCCACCGGGGTTGGCGATGAACCCCCTGGTCAACCGGTACAAGACCAAGGACAACCGGTGGATCCAGATGGTGTTTCTCCAGCCGGACAAGTTCTGGGCCGGATTCTGTCAGCGGATCGGATTGCCTGAGCTGGCCACCGACGAGCGCTTCGTACCGTCGTCGAATCTGGTCGCCAACGCCGCCGAAGCGACCGCCCTGCTCGCCGACAAGTTCGCCGAGCAGGACCTGGAGCACTGGCGGCAAGCACTGGCCGATGAACCCGGCGTGTGGGCGCCGCTGGCCACCCCGCGTGAGACGCTTAACGACCCGCAGAGCAAACCCAACGGCTACCTGATTACCAATGTCGACGACCAGGGTATCGAATACGAAATGGTCGCTGCACCAGTGCAATTCGATGAAATTCCACCTGGCGCGGGACGCGCGCCCGAACACGGGCAGCACACCGAGGAGATTCTGCTCGAGCTCGGCTTCGACTGGGACGACATTGGCAAGGCCAAAGACAGCGGAGCAATCCTGTAGCCTGCCCCTCGAATGCGAATCTTGTGGAAGGGCGTAAAGGGGAAGTCATGACTGCGGGCGTCGAACAGCTGGAGTTTCAAGCCGAGGCGCGACAGCTGCTGGACTTGATGGTCCACTCGGTCTACTCCGAGAAGGATTCATTTCTGCGGGAGCTGATCTCGAACGCCTCCGATGCGCTGGACAAGCTGCGGATTGAAGCGTTCCGGAACAAGGACCTAGAGGTCGACACCTCCGATCTGCACATCGACATCGAGGTCGACAAGGACGCGCGGACCCTCACCGTCCGCGACAACGGCATCGGCATGACCCGCGCCGAGGTCGTCGACTTGATCGGCACCCTGGCCAAGTCAGGTACCGCCGAGCTGCGTCAGCAGTTGCGCGAGGCTAAAAACGCCGCCGTTTCCGAGGAGCTGATCGGTCAGTTCGGTATCGGTTTCTATTCCACCTTCATGGTGGCCGACAAGGTCGAGCTGCTCACGCACAAGGCCGGCGAGAGCGCGGCGACCAAGTGGGAGTCGAGCGGCGACGGCACCTACACCATCGCCTCGGTCGAGGATGCTCCGCAGGGAACGTCGGTCACCTTGCATCTCAAGCCGGAAGACAAAGAGGACGCACTCCACGACTACACCTCGGAGTGGAAGATCAGGACGCTGGTCAAGAAGTACTCCGACTTCATCGCCTGGCCCATCCGGATGGAGGTCGAGAAACGGACCCCCGCTTCAGAAGACGGCGGGGAAGAGACCGTCACCATCGAGACCGAGACCCTCAACTCGATGAAGGCACTATGGGCCAGGCCCAAAGACGAGGTCTCGGACGAAGAGTACAAGGAGTTCTACAAGCACATCGCGCACGCCTGGGATGAGCCGCTCGAGGTCATCGCGATGAAGGCCGAGGGCACCTTCGAGTACCAGGCCCTGCTCTTCATCCCGTCGCACGCCCCATTCGACTTGTACGAACCGGGCGCGGACATCGGTGTCCACTTGTACGTCAAGCGCGTCTTCATCATGGCCGACTGTGCCGAACTGATGCCCAGGTATCTGCGGTTCATCAAGGGCGTCGTCGACGCACAGGATCTGTCACTGAACGTTTCCCGCGAGATCCTGCAACAGGATCGGCAGATCAACGCGATCCGGCGCCGTTTGACCAAGAAGGTCCTTTCGACGATCAAGGATCTGCAGTCCGAGCGACCGGAGGACTACCGCACGTTCTGGGGCCAGTTCGGCAAGGTCCTCAAGGAAGGGCTGATGCGGGACTTCGACAACCAAGAGACCTTGCTGCAAATCTCCTCGTTCGCCTCCACGCACAGCGACGAAGAACTCACTACTCTCGCCGACTACGTGGAACGGATGAAGGACGGCCAGCAGCAGATCTTCTACGCCACCGGCGAGTCGCGTCAGCAGATCCTCAACTCACCGCACCTGGAAGCATTCAAGGCCAAGGGTTACGAGGTGCTGCTGCTCACCGACACCGTCGACGAGATCTGGCTGGGGTCGGTGACCGAGTTCGACGGCAAACCACTGCAGTCGGTGGCCAAGGGCGAGGTGGACCTCGACACCGAGGAAGAGAAGACGGCCCACGACGCCGAGCGCAAGGAGCGGGAGAAGGATTTCGCCGACCTGCTCGGTTGGCTGAAGGAGACCCTCAGCGAGCACGTTAAGGAAGTGCGGTTGTCCACCCGGCTGACCGAGTCGCCAGCCTGCCTGATCACCGATGCCTTCGGCATCACCCCGACGCTAGCCCGCATGTACCGGGCTTCCGGCCAAGACGTTCCGGTCGAGAAGCGGACTCTGGAACTCAACCCGAACCATCCGCTCATCACCGGCCTGCAGCAGGCGCACAAAGACCGCGCCGACGACCCATCGGTCGCTGAAACCGCCGAGTTGCTTTATGGCACAGCACTTCTCGCCGAGGGTGACACACCCGAAAACCCGGCACGGTTCGCCGAGTTGCTCGCGCACCGGCTGGCCCGCACGGTATAGACGCACTTGGCCTCTAGGCTGGGTCGCTAGTTGCCGTGCCGCACTTGGCTGAACGGCACACCACGGTCAGCGGCGTACTCGCGGGGGAAGTTCAGCACCCGCTCCCCGATGACGTTGCGGGCCATTTCGATGGTGCCGCCGCCCATGCAGACCGCTTGCCGGGCCAGGTACCGCAGACCGGTCTGCAGGCCCTCCCCCTCTGCGCCCACGACGCCGGCCGTTCCGGTGATCGCCAACCCGGTGTCCATCTCCAACGTGACGGTCTCGGCGTGGAAAAGCCGGATCAAGGTTCCGGCGGCGGGCGGGAGGCTGCCGTCGCGGACACTGCGGTAGACATGGCCGCCCAGCTGATCGCTGACCGCACGGTGCACCAGTGCCCGACCGGCCAACTGTTGTACCCGCTCGTTGTCGGCCTGCCCTATCGTCTTTGCCAGCGCCACATAGTTCACCGGCGTCGCCCGGCCGCCCTCGCTGCCACTGCCGCTGGCGAATTCCGAACCCATCCCCACCGCGCGGCGCTCATGGTAGAGCTGGCGCGAGGCCACCGCCCACCCCTCGTTGACCTCGCCGACAACGGCGTCGTCGCCGACGTCGACACCGTCGAGGAACTCCTCACAGAACTCCGTGGAGCCATTGAGTTGAGTGATGCGCCGCAACGTGATTCCGGGATGCTTGATGGGCACCAAGAACATGGTCAGGCCGTCATGCTTGGGCACATCCCAGTTGGTACGGGCCAGACAAAGGCCGTAGTCGGCGGCGAATGCGCTTGTGCTCCAGGTCTTTGCGCCGTTGATCACCCAGCGGTCGCCATCGCGCTCGGCACGGGTGATCACACCGGCCAGGTCCGATCCGCCGCTGGGCTCAGACAGCAGCTGAACTAGCACCTCGTCACCCCGCAAGGCCGCGGCGATGTGCTGACGTTTCTGCTCCTCGCTCCCAGTATCGAGCAGCGTCGCGCAGCAGATGGTGAACGTGGGCGTGTTGAGGATCAGCGGCATCTCATAGCTGAGGCTCTCCTCGTCGAATGCCCGCTGGTAGTCGTAATCCAGACCCAGCCCGCCGTACTCGCGGGGAAAGCAGATTCCGGCGAATCCGCCGTCATAGAGCCGCTTTTGCAGCTCGCGAGCCCGCTGCCAGCAGCGTTCCTCGTCACGATGGGCGGCCGGTGGAAACGCGGGATCGATGGGTGGCATGTTGTCGGCCAGCCAGGCTCTCGCCCGGGCGCGGAACTCGTCGATGGATTCGACGGGTGCCGCTGTGTCGGTTCCGAAGGCCTTGGATGCCTTAGCCATCAAGCAGACCTCGCGGCCCGGTTTCCTGCCTCCTGCCACTGGTACACCCGCAGGTTGTGCTCTTCGGGTGTGCCGAACATGGACCGGTACAACGCAACCCGCCGCAGGTACAAGTGCAGATCGTGCTCCCAGGTGACGCCGATTCCACCGTGCATCTGCACACAGCCCTGGACGATCTCGGTCGCCATTTCCCCGACATACGACTTGGCGATGCTGGCCGACAAACCGGCCTCGGGCGAACGGGCAGCGATGGCGGCCACCGCCGCGGCCGTCGTTGCCCGGCATGCCTCCAACCACATCTTCATATCGGCGAAGCGGTGTTTGAGTGCTTGGTAGGACGCCAGCGGGCGGCCAAAGGTGTGCCGGTCCAATGCCCATGCGACGGTGAAGTCGAACACGGTCTGCAGAATGCCGACCACTTCGGCGCACTGCAGCACTTGCGCGAGTTGGCTTTGACGGTCGATCAGCCCGGCGGTCTCGGCGGCGCTGCCGACGGCCGCGCTGTGGTCGACGTCGACGCCGTCGAAATGCACGCGGGCGTATTGCTTGACCAGATCGACCGACTGCTGCGGCTCGATCTGCACTCCGGAGGCGTCGGTAGGCACTAGGAACTGGCGCACGCCGTCGTCGCTGTGCGCCACCACAAGCAGCAGGCCACTCTGGGCGCCCGCTTCCACGCGATCTTTGACGCCGTCGATGCGGTAGCCGGAGTCGGTGGGCGTGGCAGTCACCGCCGGTTGATGGGGCGCCCAGCCCTGTCCGGGCTCGTAGACGGCCCAGGAGGCCACCGTTTCGCCGGAGATCAACGACTCGATCGTGGCCGCATGAGACTGCCGCTCGGCGCAGTCGACCAGACCGGCGAGCACCGTGCTCACGGGATACAGCGGCCCCGGCGCCACAGTCTTTCCGAGTTGTTCGGCGACCATCGCCAGATCGGCGACACCATCGCCCGACACGCTGCCGCCACCGAGTTCCTCGGGGACCAGCAAGGCCGTCCAACCCAGCTCAGCGGCCCGCTGCCACCAGGTCTGGTCGAAGGAGACGCCCGCCGCGTGCAGCTCCCGCACCCGGCTCAGCGGAACCTCTTTCTGCAGAAAAGCTTGGGTGGTGGAGGCGAAGAGTATCTTTTCGGGGGAATCGACGGCAGTCATGATGTTGGCTGGACCTCCATGGCCTTCCTTCACCGTTGCGGATGAAGGTTGGGCGTGTCCTGGTCATCCGTCCGATTCGAACCCAGTCGGGGTTCACTGGTGCCTTCGATGGTAGCAATGAGCAATACAGTAAGAGATACCGGAGTTCAGTCGATAATGACGTCGAGAAGCTGTGGTCGCTGTGGCTGACGCGGGCGAACGGCCGGCGGATTCCGCCAAGGCGAAGGCGGACGCGATCGCGTTAGCCGAGCAGGCCGAGGCCGAGGCGGCTGAGGCAGAAGCGCTGGCTGCGGCGGCGCGCGCACGCGCACGAGCCATCAAATTACGGCGTGAGGCGCAGGCGGAAGCGGAGGCGGAAGCCGACAAGGATGCCGAAGACACCACCACGGTCGTCGAAGCCGCAGACGACACCGCGGAGGCGCCCGAAACGCCCGAGCCATCCGAGGAGTCCGAGCGGTCCGAGCCGTCCGAGGAGCCGGAGCCACCCGCGGGGTCGACCGAGTCGACCAGCCGGTTGCGGGTGCCGGGGTTGTCCGGGTTGTCCGGGTTATCCAGGGTCCTCGCCGCTGCCGCCATCTTGGCCATCTGCGGTCTGCTTGGAGCGAGCGGATGGATGCTCTGGCATCACCACACCGTCTTGGCGGAACGGCAGCGATCCGCGGCGTACGTCGCTGCCGCCAGGCAAGGCGTCGTCAACCTGACGTCACTGGACTTTAACAAGGCCAAAGAAGACGTCCAGCGGGTACTCGACAGCGCCACCGGCGAATTCAGAGACGACTTCCAGCGTCGCGCGGACGATTTCGCGTCGGTGGTAAAAGATTCCAAAGCCGTTACCCAAGGGTCGGTCACGGCCAGTGCGGTTGAGTCGATGAGCAAAGATTCCGCCGTGGTTCTGGTGCTGGCCAACGAGCGCGTCACCAATTCGGCTGGCGCCAAAGATGATCCACGCGCCTTTCGGTTCCGGGTTTCAGTGGTCCGAGACGGTGATCAACTGAAGATTTCGAAAGTCGAGTTCGTGCTATGAGCGCCGACGACAAGACCGAGCAGCAGAACGTCGAGGACGTGGCCGATCTGGAGCCCAGCGACGGGGTCGAGATCGACAAGACGGCCGACGACGACGCCGACGCCGACGCCGACGAAGCCCAGCAAGACGACGACACCACGTTGGGCCTCGGCGATAAGCTCGCGCGCCGTCTACGCGTCAAAGTCGCCCCGGTGGTCCTCGTCCTGCTTCTGCTGCTGTCCGGTGCGCTGGCGACGTGGTTGTACGTCGGTCAGTACC
>Ga0210396_10007659_pt1 | contig 10263 bp, 8 predicted proteins | sample IncBWH17OmetaG_FD_155466 | JGI IMG/M metagenome (GOLD analysis project Ga0210396, IMG submission 155466) | Forest soil microbial communities from Barre Woods Harvard Forest LTER site, Petersham, Massachusetts, United States - Inc-BW-H-17-O ... | reverse complement strand
CGGGCGTAGTCATACGAAGCCGCGCGCGGCGCTAACCACATACAAAACGCAGTTCGGACATTGCTAGCTAGAAAGTGGGCGCCGCAAAAATTTTAAGGCTTTGCCTATGTGCCGAGGGCCAAAAAGTATTGTGCAGGATTTTCCCTAGGGTTGAATGGCATCTAAGTTAAATTAAGGGCGGTTTGGGTTGTTTCCCGGCCCCGAAGCTGTTGTCTGGAGTTTGGACTTTCCGAGAACTATTCAGAGCCCGGGGTAAGGCGAGACGCCTTACTTACTTCTGCGGGCAAACCGGGACGGTTAGTTTGCGAAAAGAGGGTAAGGCGGGACGCCTTACTTACTTCGGCGGACGAACCGGCCGTTTGATTACCCCTTCTAACCCAGTATGTCCCGGCTATCTGATGTAAGTAAGGCGTCCCGCCTTACCTTCCCGGGTTGAAACCTTGGGCTGAGTTTTCCAAGCCCTTCGGGGCAGTTGATCGTTCCAAAGAACCCTTAACTTCGCGCCATTCAACCCTGGGCTAAATCCTGTAGCCCCTCCGGGGCAATAAATCACCCCAAATCTTTCTTAACTTAACTTAACTTAGCGTCATTCTCTTCTGACCATGGCCCGCTAAACACGCTAAACAACGCGAAAAGCATAAGTCTTCGCGGGCGATCGGGCCGGAAGGGTCGGTCAGTTACCGCCGCCGGTAATCACGTCACCGAAGCGGACCCAGGTGGTACCGTCGAATTTTACGAGCTGCACCTGCCGGATCGGGCGACGGTTCGTCGGGCTGGTGTTTACTTGGATGCCGGGCAGCAGGGTGGGAAGCTCGAGGTCGTGCAGACTGAGTGCCTGCTTCATAATGTTCTCACGCCTGAAGTCACCCTCGCACTGCTTCAACACATGCAACATTGCCTTGCTGAGAGTGTAAGCGAAGACATAGAGGCCGTCGCTGGTGTCGGCACCGGGCATATATTTGGTCATGAAGTCGCGCCATTCGTTCATGCCGGCATCGTTTTTCCAGGTGGGATCGGTCGGATCCTTCAAGTACCCGTCGGTGATTATGCCGATGGCGTTCTCCGGTCCTGCCGGTTTTATCACCGCGCCGACCGAGGCCGACACATTGGACATGACGAACAACGGCTTCCAGTCCAGATCATGCACCTTGCGTATCGCCTGCACGGCAAATTTCGGGGTTGCCGCCATCACCAGCACGTTGGCGCCGGCAGCCTGGAGGCTGATGATTTGGCTGTCGACTGTGGGATCAGTGGTCTCATAGCTGGCGGTGACCACTATTTTTTCAAACTTGTCACCCAGCACGTCCTTGATGCCGGCAAGGTAGTCCTTACCAAGATCATCGTCCTGATAGAGGATAGCGATTTTCGCATCCGGCTTCTCTTGGAGAATGTATTTGGCATAGATCTGCCCTTCCGTCCGAAAGCTGGGCTGGAACCTCATTGTCCATGGGAACTGTTGATAGTCGCTCCATTTGTCCGTGCCAGCCGATATAAAAAGATCCGGCACCTTCTTTTCATTGACATAGCGAGCGATCGCCGAATTGGGCGCGGCGCCCAGCGTGTTGAACAGCAACGCAACCTGGTCCTCCTCGATCAGCCGGCGTACCTGCTCCACTGTCTTAGGTGGACTGTAGGCGTCATCGAGTGAGATGAAGTTGATCCTGCGACCGGCAACTCCGCCTTGGTCGTTAACCATCTTGAAGAACGCAGATTCCAGCTTGGCGATCACACTATAGGCGGAAGCGGGGCCGCTATAGGCATTTGTGTTGCCAATCTTGATTTCGGTCGCGGTCACGCCCGGTGTATCGTTTGCGATGATCGGCGCCGCGACCGTGAGCGCAAAAAGGACCGTTGACAGCAAGGATCTTTTGTCCAGCATATTTCCTGTTTCCCTCATCACAGTGCACCTGCGAATGTCCAACGTCGATCTCAATATGATTCGGGTTTTGCGAGTCCACGCCCCGACCAGGCATGGCGTAGCGCAGACCGTTCCTGCAGCTGTCAACTATTTACAAAGCCTGTATTTGCGCGTCGATACTTTCGACAAAGTGATTTGCGTGGCCCATGTGTCAGAGCAGACAAAAAAAGTCTAAGATTCTCGCTGATCGGCTATGGTTTTCTCCTGCAAGGGAGTTCCGGATGAGAGTGAGCGATAGCTCCGCGGGGGGGTGAGGCGGACAAATAACAAAAATGCGCGATTCCGTCCAACCGGCGAACGTCATTTTCGCGAAAGGTGATTAGGTCAGCGGCTAGTGCATCGTCTCATTAGAGAACTCAGCCCGGGGTTCCAGCCCGGAAGGTAAGGCGGGACGCCTTACTTACGACCAACGGCGAAATCGGGGTGTTTGATTACCCTTCTGTCCCAGTATGCCCCACCTATCCGCCGTAACTAAGGCGTTCCCGCCTAACCCTCTACCGCAAGCAAACCGTCCCGGTTAGCCCCGCAGCAGTAAGTAAGGCGTCTCGCTTTACCCCTCGGCCTAAATAGTTCAGAATGTCCAACCGATTTGGTAAGCTCGCTACTCCACGTAACGTGTTAAGCGATGGACTCCGCGGAGGAGATAGACGTACTTCCATGCGGTTCGCAGACCTGCGCGGTCAAGCTGCTGGGAGAAGGGACTTCTGGGGAAGGGGCCGAACAAACCGCTCTGTCCGGCTAACCGTTTAAATATGGACTGACCAACCGTCCGTCGGTCTTTGTGGCTACGCAATGTTGTTCCCCTCTTTGATTCCGGCTCCTGGGGCGCCACGGTGTAGCGTGACGCCCCGTTTAATTCGCAAGGAATAAACAAAAGATGCAGCTCGATTGGATTTCCCCCCTGTTGGTAACTGCAAGAGCCCCGATCTCCGGCAGCGATCACCCACTCCAATCGAGCTGCGCTCTTTCATCTATCCTAGTTGATAGCCGAACGAATGGTGTGCGAGCATTTCTTATGCCATCGCGTTGAAATCATTGCTCGCCGTGGGTTGACGCGGGACTGGGCGGTCTTTCGGCTGCGGGAAGAGCAAAACTGCCCCAGGAGTGGCAAAAATACACCAGCCCAGTGGCTTCGAAGTCCGCAGCTGCGATTTGCCTTGGTCGGATGAATGGCTGTTTTTTTTCAGATTTCGGCGAATTTTCGACTTTGAAGGCGTGAATTGGTCTTTTAGTTCTAGAAGAACTGTCCCGAAATCTGTTTCCATGGAAAGAGCCGAAGAAGTCAAGCGCCGGATTGAAGTATTAAAAACTGAAATCGCCGAACACGATCAACGCTACTACGTAGAGGCCGCGCCAAGCATCAGCGATCAGGAGTACGATCGTTTATATCGTGAGCTCCGGGATTTGGAGGAAGAATTTCCAGAGCTGGCGACGCCGGATTCACCCACTCAGCGAGTTGGGGGAACTCCGCTGGAGAGTTTTCTTCAAGTGACGCATCGGACTCCGATGCTGAGCTTGGACAATACCTACTCGGAGGAAGAAGTGGCGGATTTTTTCCGGCGAATGCAGCGGTTAATTCCGGGCGAAACCATCGATGCGGTGATTGAGCCGAAAGTCGATGGCGTGGCTCTTTCCGTGCTCTATCGGCATGGGATCCTCGAGTACGCTGCAACGCGGGGAAACGGTGTCGTCGGCGATGACGTTACGCGGAATATTCGGACAATCCGGGCGGTGCCGTTGCGGTTGCGGGGTTCCGCGCCGGAGGAGGTTGAAGTGCGCGGCGAAGTTTTTTTGCCGAAGAAGATTTTTGCAGGATTGAATGCCGAACGCCAGGAATCTGGCGAACCGCTTTTTGCTAATCCCCGCAATACCGCGGCCGGCAGTTTGAAACAGCTCGATCCGGCGCTGGTGGCGAAGAGAAAGTTGAGCGCAATTTTTTATGGTTTTGGACTTTTAACCGGGAACAACGTGGCCACCCACCAGCAGGCGCTGGATCATTTGAAGAAGTGGGGTTTGCCGACGCACGACAAAATCTGGACAGCCCAATCCGTGGAAGCGGTGATTGAAGCGATTCAGGAACTGGGCCGAATTCGGCATGACTTCGAATTCGAAATTGATGGCGCGGTGGTCAAGGTCGACCGCTACGACCTCCGAGAACGGCTGGGATATACCTCGAAGGCGCCGCGTTGGGCGATGGCATTTAAGTATCAAGCCGAGCGCGCTGAGACGCGGGTGCGTTCCATTCAAGTCTACGTGGGACGCTCCGGTAAATTGACTCCGGTAGCCAATCTTGATCCTGTCTTGGTCAGCGGGACAACCGTCGCCCGAGCAACGCTCCATAACGGAGACGAAATCCGTCGAAAAGACGTTCGTGAAGGAGACGTGGTGGTCATTGAAAAATCGGGCGAGGTCATCCCGGCGGTGGTCGAGGTTTTGAAGGATCGAAGAAATGGAGACGAAAAGCCGTATGAGATGCCGACGGAGTGTCCGAGCTGCGGCGAACCTGTCGTTCGAGTGCCGGGCCTGGTGGATCTGCGATGCACGAATGTGGAGTGCCCCGATCAAGTGAAAAGACGGCTGGAACATTTCGCCCATAAGGGTGCGCTCGATATCGAAGGTCTGGGAGAAATGATGGTCGACCAACTGGTCAAGAAAGGGCTGGTGAAGCGGGTCGACCATATCTACGAACTTGACGAAGAGAAATTGAGCCAGCTCGATCGCATGGGCAAAAAGAGCATCTCGAATCTGTTGGGGGGAATTGAAGCGAGCAAGAAACAGCCATTCTGGAGGTTGATCTTCGGGCTAGGGATTTTGCACGTGGGAGCGACGGCCGCGAGGGAGTTGGCGGCTCATTTCAAAACCATGGAGGCACTCCAAAGCGCTTCGCTCGATGAATTGATTCGCGTTCCAAATACGGGTGAGGTCGTTGGTACGAGCATTCGTGATTGGTTCCTGAACCGAGACAACATCGCGCTGATCAAGGCGCTTAAGGCGCATGGATTAAATTTTGGCGAAGCAGACCGCAAAGGTACTGAAGGCCACGCGTTAAGCGGCACTTCATGGGTAATTACCGGAACGTTGAGCGAGCCTCGCGAAGTTTTTGAAGAATTAATACGCCGCAGCGGTGGACGCTCGACCTCAAGCGTGAGCAAAAAGACCAACTACCTGCTCGCCGGTGAAGATGCGGGCAGCAAACTAGATAAAGCTCGCCAGCTTGGGATCGAGATCGTGGACGAGGGAAAGTTCAGGGAAATGATTCGCTGAAGCCCCTGCGGGGCAAAGACCATCCGAATCAGCCCACTGGTAGGCGAGCCGTCCCGGCTTGTTTCGGATCTTCGGCCCGACGAGCCAGGAGACTCAGCCCAGGCCGGAGTTTACCCAAGGGGCCGCCCTCCTCCGCCAAACGCCGAACAGTGAACGCCGAACGCCGAACGGCCTTGACTTCGGCGGGTGTCTCGCCTAAGGCCTAGTGAATTTTTCATGGCCAATCTTGAATCGGCGGGCGGGCAGCCAAAGTATCGGCGGATCGTGCTCAAGTTGAGCGGCGAGGCGCTTCGTGAAGCTGGCAGCCATGAGGCGATCTCACCGGGGGTGGTGACCGAAATTGCAAAGCAAATCCTGCAAGTGCGGGATCTTGGGGTGGAAATTGCGATCGTTATCGGAGGTGGCAACATTTGGAGAGGACTCACGGCCAGTCATCGCGGGATGGATCGTACGACGGCCGATTACATGGGGATGCTGGCGACGGTGATCAATGGAATGGCCCTCCAAAGCGCTTTGGAACAAATCGGGGTGGTGACCCGTCTGCAAACGGCAATTGAGATGGCCAATGTGGCCGAGCCGTTCATTTTGCGGCGGGCGATTCGTCACCTCGAATTAGGTCGCGTGGTGATTTTCGGTGCCGGAACCGGAAATCCTTTTTTCTCGACCGATACCACAGCAGCGCTGCGGGCAAGTGAAATACGGGCGGAGGTCATTCTGAAAGCGACGAAAGTTGATGGTATCTACGACAGCGATCCGAAGACAAATCCGAAGGCGATACGCTACGAGACAGTCACCTATGCCGAAGCGTTGGTGAAGCGGCTCAAGATCATGGATTCAACGGCGTTCAGTCTTTGCATGGACAATCGGGTTCCGATTATCGTTTTTGATATGGCAACGCCGCAGAATGTTAAAAGGGTAGTTTGCGGTGAGAAAGTGGGTACTCTAGTAACGGCGGAATGAACAAAGCGCTCGGCGTTCGATTGGTGCGTCTCACCGATGAGCGAATCGAACGATGAGCAGAGAACGTTTTCTTATGATACCTGACGAGATTTTACTCGAGACGGAGGCAGCGATGGAGAAAGGGGTCGAGTACATGCTGCATGAGTTTGCCGCAGTGCGAACGGGGAAGGCATCGCCTGCCCTCGTCGAAAACATTGAAGTCGACGCGTACGGCACCTCAATGAGGTTGAAGCAACTGGCGTTGATCTCAACGCCTGAGCCGCGTTTGCTGTTGATCCAACCTTTTGACGCCTCAGTGACAAAGGATATCGAAAGGGCGTTAAAAGAGTCGAAGATCGGGATCACGCCAGCCGTAGACGGCAAGTTAATCCGATTGCCGATTCCGGAACTTTCGGAGGAACGGCGGAAAGAATTGGTCAAAACGGTGCGCCACATGGCCGAAGAAGCGCGGGTTCGAGTCAGAGGCAGTCGCCGCACCGGGATTGATGAAATCAAGAAAATTGAAAAAGCCGGGAAGATTACCGAAGACGAACGTCACGATTTGGAGGAGGAGATCCAAAAATTAACCGATAAATACGTGAAAGAAGTCGACTCTCATGCGGAGACCAAAGAAGTCGACATTATGAAGGTATGAATCGCCTTTGGATTTGGGTTCTTGCCGCCGGATTTTGTTCATTTTCGCTGAACGCCGAAGGTCAGGCGCCGAAATCGAAATCGGCTCCTCCTACCAATTCGGTTCCGCGACCGGCGCCCGAATTTCTCTGGAGCGGTGTGAACGGCAAAGTACGCCGGCTGCGTGATGTGCGTGGTCATCCGGTGGTGCTTGTTTTTGCGGAGAATCCGAATCAAAAAATGTTCATTAAACAGATCAAGGAACTGAATCGGCGGGCAAAACTTTTGGCTAGCCGGTACACCTTGTTCTTTGTGGCGTTTACGCGAGAGACTGGGCTGGTCACGCGGACCGATATTCCCTTTGTGATCCTGCCTGATCCGGGTTCGGTAGCCGACGCGTACCGAGTTGGCGATTTTGGAATTGCGATAATCAGCACCGATGGGAACGTCGACTATGCGACCGATCGCGTGATCACCGGTCAAAGAGTGCTCGATGTGATTGTGAACAGCTACGCGGCGCAGGTTCATGCGCGAAGGCTGTAAGGGCAAATTTTTGATGATGTGAGTTCTGGCGAACGTCCGGCATCCAGATTTACCTGGCAAAGGAACTGCGATGGAGGCGGTTCGGTATAAGAAGGTTATTTTGTTTCAGAATCCTGGCAGCGGCGCGCCGAATCCAGGGCCGCGCCGGCGGATCCGGGAGCGCCTGGAAGCGATCAGCGATTCGTTGACCGAAGTCATTGTCGATCGAGAGCTGAATTTGGCAGGACGAGCAGCAGAAACGGCGCAGGAAAACGCCGACCTGGTCGTTGTTGCAGGTGGCGACGGGACGGTTCGAGAGGTGGCCGGAGCTCTGGTGAGCACCGATATTACGCTCGCCATTGTTCCGCTTGGGACCTTCAACAATCTGGCGCTCAGCCTGAAACTCCCAGTTGATCCTGACGCGAATTGCGACCTGATAGAAGCAGGTCAGACGCGACGCATTGACGTCGGAATGGCGGACGATCGGCACGCGTTTTTTGAGGTGGCCGGAGTCGGCGTTGACGCCGATCTTTTCCCGATCGGGGAAGAAGTTAAGAGTCGGCGATTCTACGGCGTCGGACGCGCAATCCGCTTGGCTCTTTTACATCGGCAGGCATCTGTGGAACTCGGCTTCGATCGTTCGGTGTCGGCAGCCTATCAGAGTTCGTTCCGGGGAACCGAACCGCTGAAACGACGGCGCCGTCGATTTCGCGGTGCCAAGCGAGGAGTCAGGCTAAGGTGTTCGTTTGTGGCGGTCGGAAACGGGCCTTATTACGGAGGAAATTTCAACGTCTGCCCGGGAGCGGTTCTGGACGATGGACTCTTGTCGATCGGTGTTTATCGAGATTTCAGCAAATTGGAATTGCTGCGTCACTTCTGGTCGATCAGCGGTGGTCATCGTCACTACAACCCTAAAATGGAAATGTTCGCAGCGCAGCGAGTCGAAGTCTCATCTGGAAAGCGTCTATCCGTTCACGTCGATGGCCATCCAATCGGGACCACGCCAGTGCGCTTTGAAGTGCTGGCTAGAGCGCTGAAAGTCATCACGTCGTAGTCAGGCTCCGGCAGTGCGGGCGTTGAAACGCCTTATCTGTTTAGCGAAGTCTTCGACCTCAAACCGACCAGTGCTAAGCACGTTATTTTGGCTATCCCAGGGTAAACCCCATAAGCGCTAAGATAATTGTGAGGCGCCTCGATGGGCGAATGGCTTTTGTCCCGGAGGGACAGCACGATAGTAGCCAGGAATCAAGAGCTCAGTTTCGACGACAAATATCTGTGGGACTGACAATGACTTCGACCGTCCCTCCGGGACGGGTTCTCTCTGCATCGCTACCCAGGCACTTCGTGCCTGGCTACGATCAGCCTGTCCCTCCGGGACAAAAGCCATCCGCCCATCGAAGCGCCACACAATTATCTTAGCGCTTATGGGGCAAAACCTGGCTTGGCTATACTTTTTTGGCCCCTTGGGCCATAGGCAAAGCCCTAAAATTTTTGGGCGCCCACTTTCTCGAAATGTCCAAACTGCAGGCCCCGCAGGGGCTAGAGGGGTCAGCGCGGCGTTTTAACGCCGGGAATCTCCCCATTATGACGACGCGCCCTGCAGGGGCGCCAGAAGAACGGAGATACCATACGATATTCGACCCTGGTAACGACCGCCGATCTTACGCCCTTGCAGGGTGAACCCATTTCATTGGGCGTTCCCGGCGTTGAAACGCCGGGCTGAGTCCTGCAGCCCCGACGGCCTCCGGGGCAAAGACCCAACCTATTCTTCCACTGCCACCTTCTCTAAATTTAAATGTCCAAACTGCAGGACACCAGGAGGGTAAAGCGACGCTTTCCTACTGCGGATTGAGCACGTGTAAGGCGGCGCGGGCCGCGGCAGTGCGGGTTTCGACGCCAAGCTTGACGAATAAGTTGTTGGCGTGCTTTTTTACGGTGTTAGTGGAGGTGTCCAGAATAATCGCGATTTCCGGGTTCGTTTTTCCTTCGGTGATCCAGTAGAGAACTTCTGCTTCGCGAGCTGTCAGGCCCAGGGCAAGCAACGCCTGTGGACCTTTATCTCCGTTGCGATGCTCGATCCGCATCAGTGAGAGGTTCCTGGAGGTCGAAAGCGCGAAATGGTCTATCTCGATTTCACCGCGTTTTTTATGGACGACGTTCAACGGTTTTGTGGTTGTCGGGTCCTGTCAGCCATGTTTGCAGTTCAAGCGGCAGCCGGTGTTTCGGAGTGGAAGAGAAGAACGTATCAAGGAGCAGTTGAGCCTGGCGTGTGGCAAAGAGGACTTCGCCCTGAGAGTTGGAGATTAACAACGCCTGTTCGAGCGACGCTTCCAACTGTTTCTCGGCGTCGAGCCGAAGGTCGATTTCCTCCGCCAGTTCCTGGTTTTTTTGCGTCAGGCTTAGATTGATTATTTCGAGCTGCGCTTGCAGTTCTCTGATGTGAAGATGAGTTCGCACGCGAGCCAGCACTTCCTCCGGCTGGATAGGCTTGGTCAGGAAATCAACTGCGCCGACTTCAAAGGCGGCGAGCTTTTTGGAAAGCTCGTCTGCGGCAGTCATCATGACGATGGGTATATGCCTCCATCCATCTCGCGCCTTGATTTTGAGACACGTCTCGATGCCATCCATTCCTGGCATCATCAGATCGAGAAGAATCAGATCCGGGAGCTCTAGCTCGAGCTGTTCGATCCCTCGAAAACCGCTGTCCGCAACCAACACCCGATAACCCGACTGGTGCAAGAACCCGAGCACAACATCGACGTTGGCGGGGATATCATCCACTACCATTACGGTTTTCATCAGGCTTTCCGTTCTGCGCGTGTTGAGATCAATTCTCTTTCACGCCTCTCGAGTTGCCAGACTCTCCAGCGAACCAATCCCGCGATGAACGCGAGGGACGACCAAAACGATAACCAAAAGGGCAAATGCGACATAAACGGAAAAACGTTACCGAATGTGCCGGAATGTCCCGGTTCGGTCAGTAATCC
>Ga0210396_10007657_pt1 | contig 10264 bp, 9 predicted proteins | sample IncBWH17OmetaG_FD_155466 | JGI IMG/M metagenome (GOLD analysis project Ga0210396, IMG submission 155466) | Forest soil microbial communities from Barre Woods Harvard Forest LTER site, Petersham, Massachusetts, United States - Inc-BW-H-17-O ... | reverse complement strand
TTGTTCTCTATTCAGCTGTGTATCACAACCGGCAAATTGTAAGCAAGAAAAAAATTGATTATTTCGCGAAAACAGAATCTTTAATAATATTCATCTCTTTTAATTCAGCAAAAGTTATTACAGGCAATTGCTTGTGTTCAATTTTATCAAGCACTTTATTGCCAACTTGCAACGCTTGTTCTTTCGTTTCGAAGCTATGTCTTCCGGGAATAGCAGGAATGAAATCTTGTTTGATGTAAACTTTTCCGTCGGTTAAAATTTCATAACCCCAACCGCATGCATTTTGAGTTGCACGCACTTGCACAAATACGTAATCACTTTTCTTTTTGTATTCAAAAAAATAAATAGCGTATGCAGCAGCGCCGAGCAAAAGGATTCCCGCAATAATAAAAAGAAAGATTTTTTTTTGCTTAGTCTTGTTGGTTATAAGGCTCATCGGGATACCATTGATCTGTTTCAGCTACAGGCGTTCCACCAGCCAAACCTAATGCAATAAATGCCTGGTTGTCTACTGAAAATCCAACAGAGCCTTGTCTTGCCGAACGTTCGAGTGGAGTTTTTTCATTCCATATATCGGTCGCGAAATTGTAAGCCCATGTCCATGTATATAACGCGCCGTTTATGCCGCTGGTGATATAAGCCCTGTCACCACCACCATCACTTATCGTATTTTTTATTACAAATCCAACGCCATTGCTGCGTTCGATTGTAGTATAGCCATCATCATAACTGTCGGGACTGAAATTGGAAATATGTCTTAATTCTCTCCACTGATTGCCGTTACTCAGGTTTGGATCAAATCTCCAAAAATCATCAACAGGAGAGCCGCTGCTGTTGCCGGTTACAACATAGGCAGAATCATTATAAACAAATGCTATCGCCTGTGTTCTTGTATGTCCGGCATAAGTAATTGACTGAGTCCATCCACCGCTGTCAGTTGTTGCAGATGGATCAAATCTAAAGAAATCGTTTCTGTAATTACCATCATATCCGGTACCAACATATCCATAATTTCCTATGCCAAAAGCTACCGCGTCGTAACGCGCAGAGCCAATAAAACTAGCTTGTTGTTTCCACGAATTTGTGGTGGGATTAAATTGCCAGGTATCGGTAAGCATGTTGTAACCATCGTAACCTGTGGTAACATATCCCATTCCATTTACACTAAAAGCAACTGCAGAACTTCTTCCTATACCCGGGCAGGTTGCTAACTGACTCCAGTTATAAGTTACCGGATCAAAACTCCACAAGTCATTATACCGCAAAAAATTTGCGTCAACACCCATACCAACGTATGCGGAATCTCCAATTACAAAGCTTACTGCTTCACTGCGCGGAATGGCATCAAAGTCGCCGCGATAAACCCAGTTCCCGTCCTGCGTATAAGGTATGTCATTAGAATGACAAGAAGACAATGTAAAAGCAATTGTGCTGATTAGTAATAATGAAAAGTGAACTTGCTTCATAATTTTTTATTATTTTCCGCTAAAGTATAGTTTGCAGTTGTGGTAAAATAGTTAAAATGTACTTTCTTTAATTTTCAATCTATAAGTCCATATTTAAAATAGACAAAAGTGCGCAAATGTAATAAAGTTTCATTATCAGATATTCTACCCGCGAAATTATTTTAACATAACACCTCACTTTAACAATTCATATAAAATTTTTTAAAACCGAATTAGCCTTTTGTTAACGGATTATTGGTAGATAAAAGATATATATTTGCCGGCCGATTTTAATTATTTATACATACTAACAAAACAGTAACAATTACGACCTGTATTATTGTAATGCAGAAATAATTTTGTTGAAAAAAATTATTGCTATAGTATAAACAGAACCAACCCGCATGATGAGCATAAAGAGTCAAATAAAAAAATATCGTTTCATTTTTTTTTCTTCCGGTTTGGCAATATTTTTTTTCATTTCATGTGATAAACCCACCATCAGTTTCGGTAACACATTTATCTCTAATAATAATACCAGCATTGTAGTAATAGATACATCAACACTGTTGCTTTCTACAATATCTCTTGATTCATTTCCAACTGCAGGAACAGGAACACAACTTATCGGCAGGTATCACGATGATTATTTTGGCACAATCACTTCCGAATCTTTTTTACAAATTGGGCCGCCGCAGGGTCTTCCGGCAATAAGCAATCTTGCTACGCCAGATTCCATATCGCTGATACTTCGGTTAAATAAAACTTTTTATGGTGATACGACCACACAAGTGAAGTTTAATGTAAGCCAGCTGGATACAACCATTACTTTACCGGAACCATTTATTCAAAGCACTTTTTATAATAACTCGAGCATTCCGTTTAATCCTGTTCCATGGGGTTCAAGTAGTCTCACCATCAGTCCAACGGCGTTGCATACAACTCAAAATTTTCAGGATTCTGTAAAAATTCGTTTACCGGATTCCTTAGCGGCAAAATTGCTTACTTTGATGGAATTCAAATCCGACACGGTTACCAATACAAATAGTTTTCTCTCCTATTTTAAAGGACTTTGTATTTATCCCGATGCTAACAGTTCCGGAGTAATATATGGTTTCAGGGATACCGCTTTTATAAAATTATATTATCACACGCCTGGAGTAGTGACAAATTATACTTATGTTATTTTACCATTCAGCGTAAAATCTCATCAGTTTAATAATATATCGTTCGATAGAAGTGGAACACAACTCGCTGCAATAAACAGCCCAGCTTATGTAGTTCCCAACACGGTCACTCATCAAATGCCTTCATCAGCAACAACAGACAGCTCTGTATATTTACAGGGTGCAACCGGCTTACAGGTGAAAATTAATTTCCCTTACATAAGCAATTTGCTTCAGTTGCCTGATTACATAGCTATTTTAAGAGCTGATTTAATTTTGCAACCTAAATCGGGAACATATACGCCGGAACTTGCTTTGCCTCCACAGGTTATTCTTTCGCAATCTAATCCAACTAATGTTATCGGATCCACTTTAACATTTAACGGAGCAGTAGCAAATGGTGGTCTCGCAGTAGATTATATTTATGGACAAAACACTTATTATACTTACGATATAACAAGTTATATTAAAGGAATAATAACAGATCCGTTGGTGAAGCAGGATGCGCTGATTTTTAATATGCCATCACCCTCAAGTGTAACGACTATGAACAGGGCTGTTTTTCAAAATAAAAAGTATAGCACAGGTAACTATAATGTTTCGTTGAAAATATATTATATATCTCTTGTTCACTAACAGGAAAGGCAATTATTATTAAATGAAAATAACCGGAATAATATTTTTACTAACTGTATCATCGCTTCATCTTGCAGCACAAACCAATAATTCGCCTTATTCATTATTGGGAATCGGCGATATTGATAATGACTTTTACAACCGCACTTCCGGAATGGCAAATACAGGAATTGCTTATCGTTCGGATAGATTTCTTCTTAATAATAACCCTGCATCATTCAGCGCGCTGAGCAACCAGGTTTTTTTTGGAGAAATAGGAATGAAGGGCGCTATCGTTAATTATTATGGATCGGGTGTTAATCCTTTAAGTAATCAATCATCCGACATCACTTTTAAAAGATTGGTAATTGCTGCTAAAATTTTTAAACATTGGGGAACAAGCGCAGGTCTGCTGCCATATAGTTCTCAGAATTATGAGTTCAATAACCCCTTAACCATACAGGGAACTCCCGGTGAAATAATCAATCAATATTATCAAGGTAATGGTGGCGTCAACAAAGTGTATTTTGCAAATGCATACGAGTTTTTAAATCACTTATCTGTCGGCGTCAATGTTTCCTATTTGTTTGGATCTCTTCAGCAAAAATTAATTTACCAGGATGCCAATCAAAACGAATTGTTATCGCAAAACGTTACAACGGGCATGACTAATCTTTATCTTGATTACGGACTTCAGTTTTTTACTAAAATAGGAAAGAGATGGGATTTTTCTCTCGGCGCAACATTTGCCAATAAAACCAATCTGAACCCAATAACAAACATAGTTATACTGGCAAGCGATTCCACACAATTATTAAATGAAGGATCCTTGCAGCCTTCTATAATTAATCAATTGCCAAAATCTTATGGTGTTGGAATTGCTATTACAAGAGACCATAAATTAACACTGCTTGCAGATTATAAATATCAAAACTGGTCTTCGTTGAACTATTCATTTTTTAATTATGCACTTCAGGACAGCAGAAGATTTTCGATTGGTTTTGAACTTTCAAAAAATAAAAAAGTGTATAACAGTTTAGTTGAAACAAAATATTTGCAGGCCGGTTTTTATTATGATGAATCTTATATAAATGCGTACGGGCAACAAATTAAAGACATAGGCGGCACTGTTGGTTTGGGAATAAATTCAAAAAGAACACTTCTTGCTTACATGATTTCGTTGCAGTACGGTGTAAAAGGAACAAGCAGTGAACAACTGATCCAGGAAAAATATGTTAACCTCAATCTTACAATTTCTTTCGGAGATGTTTTCTTAACCAAAGGAAAAAGATTTTATTAACGGCACGGGCGATTGTTCATTTAATTATAAATGCTATGCCTGCTCACCAAAACATACACGCAAATAATTTGCGCAAATCTGCAAAAGCAAACAATTTGTTTTTATCAAATCAGAATACAAAATTATTAAGGTTAGATATGAAGACATTGTTTTTTGCGAAGGCATGAAAGATTATACGCAGGTCCACCTCAAAGGGAAAGCCAGCCCGCTTCTTACGCTGCATAATTTAAAATCATTTCTTTCCAAATTGCTCGGTGAAGAATTTATCCGTGTGCATCGTTCATACATCATTTCATTAAATCATATTGATTCCATTGCAAGAAATGAAATTTACATTGGCAGAAAAATAATACCTATCGGTCATAGTCATAAAAATGAATTTTACAAGATCATTGAACACAACTCTTGATTCAAAGAAATAATTTAAGAGTTAGTATTACTTTTTAAAAGTTCCGTCACTGACATCTTTTATAAAACTAATTACGCCCGGAAAAAAATGTTGCTGATCATCCCACATACATAAATGACTTCCGTTCGGACAATACAAGTAACGTCCGTTCTGCACCATCTCACTTTGCTTTTTCATATCCTCAGGATCCATTGTATCAAATTTTGCGCCCACCATTAATGTAGGCACTTTGATGTTTTTTATATCATTCCATCTGTCCCAATGAAGTAATCTTCCGCCAACTTTAAATTCGCTTGGTCCCTGCATCATCACATAAATTTCCGAGTTCACATGATTAATGGCGCGCATTACAGGATCAGGCCATTGCCCCCAGGGAAACCGACAGAGATGCTGCGTATAATATTCATTATACACCATATTTTGGTAAGTAGGATTATTAAAATCTCCTTTTGCTTCATAAGCATCCACTGAATCAATAAACGATTTTCTCATCTGGCTTCTTAATATTTTGTTGTACGCTTCATAACGGGGAATGCTTGCCTGCATATCGCAAACTATTAATCCCTTTAAATTATCCTGGTATTTTAATGCGTATTCCATTGCTAACATTCCGCCCCAGGAATTTCCGAGAAGAAAAAAATTATCCTTATTCAATCCAAGCGCTTTGCGAACCTGTTCAACTTCTTCAACAAATCTTTCTGTTGTCCACAGGCTGCTGTCTTTTGGTTGATCGGAATAAAAAGAACCGAGCTGATCATACTCATAAAATTCAATTTGTTCTTTCGGAAAAAAACTTTCAAAACATTCCATGTATTCATGTGGCATCCCAGGACCGCCGTGTAACAATAAAACTTTCATGGACGGATTATTGCCAAATCTTTTTGTCCATACTTTAAATTTCCCGACCGGCGTTTCTATCGGTATCATTTTAATTCCTGCAACCTGTACTCCTGTGTCGGTTGAATTAAGATAATCGCAGCAGGAAGATGATGAAGAATTTTTATCTGGTTGTGAGCAGCTATTAATTATTATAGAAATGATAAGAATGGCAAAAGCAAAAGTTGATTTTTTCATTGCAATAAATTTTGGCATTACAATGTAGAAAAAATCGGGGAAAAAAAATTAATAAGAATAAGTTTATACTTCTACACTTTGTGAGTGTTCAACAGCGATGTTCAAAAAATTTGGAATAACGTGAGCTTGTGTTAACATGATCTTATCCGGATCATTCAATTGTTCGATCATGCTTTTCCATTTAGTTTCACCATAATTTTCTATCACCGTTTTCTTTTTATCATCGCGTTGCAAATACATGGTCATGCCTTCTGCATCTGCTTCTGGATGAAATTGCGTTCCGATCATATACTCATTAAAACGGATCGCCATGATCGCTCTTTCCAACGGAACATGCGGTCTTTCTTTTTCAATACATAAAACAGTTGCGCCGATTTGGTGCAATATTTTTTTATTGGGTTGAATGATTTGATAATCGCGGCTGTCAACTGCATAAAAAGGATCTGTCAATCCATTAAATACCGGCTCATTTTTTCCTGACTGCAAAAGATGAACGGGAAAAACGCCAAATGCGGTTGATCTTCTTTTTGTAATTTTTGCAACTTTAAAATATCTGCACGCCAACTGGTAGGAGTGACAAATAAAAAGAGCATATTTTTTAAAATGATTTGCAGGATTGTTATTAAACACCTCAACTTTATGCAACCACTCAAAATATTTATTATCCCATTCGCTGCCTTCACTTTCTAGCGGACTTCCAGGACCGCCGCTGGAAATATAAATATCGTAGTTTAAATCGGGAAGTTGTTTTTGCAGGCGCACTTCAAATTCATCAAAAATTATTTCAATAGAATTTGCTTTGCTGAAATCGCGCAATATCTGGCGAATGCAACGCATTCCCTGGTTTGGATGACCTTCATTCAGATCTAAAATAGCAATACGTATTTTTTTTTCGCTGAACATAGCTGCAAACATAACGAATTTTGTTTTTTTCAATTGTGTTTTCACTAACAGAATATCAACAATGCAAGGCGTCTGGCGGATAGAAAACAATTTAAGTTTTGAGTGCAGTGCAGATCCGTCTGACGCCTTTTGTTATCATTTGGCAGGTTTTTTTTCATTGTGTAACTTCCGGTAAATAATTTATTATGGTTCCTGCTTTGCGCAAGGCTTTTAATGCAGCGTTTACTCAACAACAGTATGAGGCTTTTTTAAAAGATCTGAACAGCCTGCATCCCGGCGCAATTGAATTTAGAATTGCAGAAACGCCGGTTTTTATTCCGAAAGATTTTGGAAAAAAAATTATTGATGCCTGCGAGGCGATCGTTGATCTGATCGTTGACCCTGATTTCAAAAAACTTACTGATCGCGCTATTCCAAAAACCGACAACGTTCCTAACGAGAACGAACATACGCATTTTATTGCCTTTGATTTCGGCGTTTGTATAAATGAAGAAGGATTGCTGGAACCGCAATTGATAGAACTGCAGGGTTTCCCGACATTATTCGCATTCCAGGTTTATTATCCTGATCTGTTAAGAAAATATTTTTCAATCCCGGATAATTACAGCCAATATTTAAATGGATACTATAAAGAAAGTTATTTGAAAGATCTTAAAGAAGTAATTGTTGGAAACGAGCCGGTTGAAAATGTGATATTGCTGGAAATAAAACCACACGAACAAAAAACGAGAATTGATTTTTACTGCACACAGGATTATCTCGGCATTCAACTGGTATGTATCACCGATCTGATACAGGAAGGGGAAAAATTATTTTACATCAATGAAAAAACAAAAAAGAAAACAGAAATAAAAAGAATTTATAACCGGATAATTTTTGATGATCTCTATACGCAGAAAGATTCGTTGGGAAATTTTGTTGACATCACACAGGATCTGGACGTAGAATGGATTCCGCATCCGAATTGGTTTTACCGGATCAGCAAATTCACCATGCCGTTTATTCATCATCCATTCGTTCCAAAAACTTTTTTTCTAAATGAGATAAAACAAATTCCATCTGACCTGGAAAATTTTGTATTGAAACCACTTTTTAGTTTTGCCGGTCAGGGCGTGGTAATAGATGTAACGCAAACTGATCTTGATAAAATAAAAGATCCGGAAAATTGGATACTACAGCAAAAAGTAAAATACGCTGACATTATCGAAACGCCTGACATTCCCGCAAAAGTGGAAATTCGGATGATGTATATTTGGAAAGATGGTGACGCACGTCCAAAACTTGCTATCAATCTTTCACGAATGAGTAAAGGAAAAATGATAGGCGTTCGATATAATAAGGACAAAGAATGGGTTGGCGGAAACGTCTGTTATTTTGATAGATGAATCACTAACAGCTCACTAATTTCAGAGATTTAGAAATAACATTCAATAATCAACATTCAACAATCAATATTTAGATAAAATGCAACAATGAAATGTATCCACCTCATCATTATTTATTGAATATTGATTGTTGAATGTTTTAAAGAAAAGTAAAATATCTTACAACTTAAATCCAATACTCACGCTAAACACCCTGTTCTCGTTTTTATCATCAGAGCTGTTATCATCGGATTGTAATTTTGCCAATCCATATCCGTAATTAATTCCAATTAATATTTTATCTAACTGAAAACCTGCGGTTCCATTCAAGCCGTAATCAAATCTTCTTAAAACTCCTAAACCTGAGCCCTCTTGCTCATTAAATGTTGTGGGATCATCATTACTCCATTTGATATTCTCGCCGCCATTGAAAGCAACGCCGCCAACATTTCCTTCAATTTTATTTTTCCCAGCAACGCCCATCGCAATATATGGACCAGCGCCGAAAAATAAATTTGTGTTAGGAGCACCAAGTGGAACTTTGAAAATAAGATTTACAGGCAACTCAATATAATATGGATTTGCAGTTGCTCTGTAATAATTATCGTCGCCGGGTTGCCCGGATTGCACTTTAGCCCCTTTGCCTGTAAATAATAATGAAGGTTGAATGGAAACATATTTCGCAACCGGCAGATCTGCCAGAAAACCAACCTGGAAACTGGCTAATGCGTTTGCATTATTTACTCTGCCATCGCTGGTTGTGGAAACATTTGCAATGTTTAAACCGCCTTTTAAAAATAAACTGCTTTCCTGCGCTGATGAATAAGAAACAAAAGCAAGCAATAAAATCGTAAGAATAATTTTTGTTTTCATGGTCAAAATTTTATTAATGAAAATCACATTGTGTGCCAACATCCGATACGCTTAAAATCAATTTGATATTAAAATGGAAACAAAATCTGTTAAATAAAATGAGTAATACTTTCCTCGTTTCGTGCTTTATGAAAAGCAACCAATAAATATTAACTTCGCTTTTTTATGGATCAGGCACACACAAATACGCATAGTCACGGTCATCATCACGGGCATAATCACGCAGTTGATTTGCAGGATGTGAACAGAGCTTTTATTATCGGAATTATTTTAAATTTTTTATTTGTAATAATTGAAACCGTAGTTGGGTTTTCCGTTCATTCATTGTCATTATTGTCTGATGCGGGACATAATCTTGCTGATGTTGCAAGTCTCGCGATGGCGTTGATCGCAATAAGGTTAACGAAAGTAAAAGCAAATCAAAAATATACTTACGGTTATAAAAAGACAACCATTTTAGTTGCGTTGTTGAATGCAGCAATTTTGTTGGTATCAATCGGCGCCATCAGTTATGAAGCGGTGCAAAGAATGATTACGCCACAACCGTTGCCGGGAAAAACAATTTCCATTGTTGCGGCAATTGGAATTCTAATAAATGCAACCACTGCATTATTGTTTTTTCGCAGTAAGGAAAAAGATCTTAATGTCAAAGGCGCATTTTTGCATCTAATCTCCGATGCAATTGTTTCTGCGGGTTTGGTTATTGGCGGAATTGTAATTTATTACACAGGTTTATACAGAATTGATTCTTTATTGAGTATTATCATTGCTATAGTTATTTTATTAAGCACCTGGCAATTATTAAAAGCCAGCTTACGGTTATCCTTAGACGGAGTACCCGAAGGAATTGATCTTACCAAAGTGAAAAATAATATTTCCAAAATTAACGGAGTTCGCGATTTTCATCATATTCATATCTGGGCGATCAGCACAACTGAAAATGCTTTGACCGGTCATATCGTTGTTGCAAAAAATGCTGACATGGAAAGTATTGAAAAAATAAAGCACAACGTAAAGCACGAGTTAGAACATCTTAATATAAATCACGCCACTCTCGAAATAGAAACAGAAAACGCTCCCTGCGAAGAAGCTGATTGTGATTGATCTTTTAAAAA
>Ga0210396_10007654_pt1 | contig 10265 bp, 8 predicted proteins | sample IncBWH17OmetaG_FD_155466 | JGI IMG/M metagenome (GOLD analysis project Ga0210396, IMG submission 155466) | Forest soil microbial communities from Barre Woods Harvard Forest LTER site, Petersham, Massachusetts, United States - Inc-BW-H-17-O ... | reverse complement strand
CGGCGCGGGACTCATTTGTCAGTCGTTTCCACCGCTCACGCACTCCCAATAAAGATTCCCGCCAGGAAAACCAGAACTCCGCCGACGATCACTTGGAACGACGCCGACAGGAACGGCGTGTCCATGTACCGGTTGCGGATGTAGCTGATGACCAGCAGCTCAACGGCAACCACGCCGACCGCAACCGACGTGGCGAGCCTGAAACTGGGAATCAGGTACGGCAGCGTGTGCCCGATGCCCCCGGCGGTCGTCATCAGGCCGCAGACGATGCCGCGGAGGAGGGGTTTGCCCCGGCCGGTCATGCTGCCGTCGTCGCTGAGGGCCTCGGCAAAACCCATCGAGATTCCGGCGCCAACGCTGGCGGCCAGGCCGACGCGGAAGGCGTCCATCGAGCTGTGCGTTGCGAACGCCGCGGCAAACAGCGGGGCCAGGGTCGAGACCGAGCCGTCCATCAGGCCCGCGAGGCCGGGCTGAACCACCTGAAGCACGAACAATCGTCGCTGAGCTTCCTCTTCCTGATGACGCGCTTCGGGCGTGAGGAGTTTCCGCTCCAGCGATTCGGCGAAATCCGTGTGCTTTCGCTCGGCTTCGGCCAGCTCGGTGAGCAGTTGACGGGTGGAAACGTCGCTGACCTTCTGCGCGGCCCGCTCGTAGAAGCGGGTGGTCTCGACTTCCATGCTCTCGGCCAGCCGCCGGACGGCGTCGATCCCCAGCGGCCGCACCAGCCAGATCGGCCTTCGCTGGATGAACCCTTTGACGTGCTGGCGCCGGATCAGCGGAATGTGCTCGCCAAACCGCTTGCGATACAGGTCCATCAGGCCGCGGTAATGCTCCATCTCCTCGCCCTTCATCTCCTCGAAGACCTTGGCGGTCGCCGGGTAGTCGGCGCGCAATCCTTCGGCAACGTCGCCATAGATCCGCGAGTCTTCCTCTTCATTGGTGATCGCCAGCGCCAGAATTTCCTGCTCGGTCAGGTCTGCGAAGCGTTTGGCCATGGAAGTGCGTTTCCTCTCTCGATTTTGCGGTCGGGCAAAGGATATGCTGTTGCGCGATGAAGGGCCAATGCCCGCAGGGACCCTTTAATTCGCGTGGGGAAGCCGGGCTGACCTCGGCCGGTTTCAGAAGCCCGGCCCTCGACGCGTCCGAGCACACGGGCTACGCTATAGGCGCTTCTTCGATTCCGTCGCCAGGCCAGAGACGTTGAGCCAGCGAATGCAAAACCCGTGGGATGAGATTGCGGGTTCGCTAAGAGCCCGCCGGCCCGTCGTTGTCGCCACAATCGTCCGCGACAGCGGCTCAGTCCCAAGGCGCAGCGGGGCGAAGATGCTCATTTATCCCGACCGCCGCACGGTGGGCAGCATTGGCGGCGGGCTGTTTGAATTGATCATCATCCGCGACGCCCTGGCTGTTCTAAACTCGGCGACGTCGGTCACCCGCAGCTATTCGTTCAATCCGAAATTCACCTCCGACGACGCGTTTGGCGCGGTGTGCGGGGGACGCGCGGAGGTTTTTCTGGAGGTGGTCATGCCGCCGGACCGGCTGCTGATCGTTGGCGGCGGACACTGCGGCCGGGCTGTCGCCCGCGCCGCGTCGCTGCTCGATTTTTCCATCGTTGTTGCCGACGACCGTGAGGAATATGCTCAGGTCGAGGACTTTCAGTTCCCCGGCGTCGAGGCCGTGATGCACCTGCCGCCTGATTTCGCAGGTTTGCCCGTGCCCGACGAGCGAACCTACGTCGTGCTGGTGAGCAAAGGCTACACAACCGACGGCGCGGCGCTGCGGCGGGTCATCGACACCCCCGCCGCGTACATCGGAATGATCGGCAGCCAGAAAAAACGCCAAACCGTTTATGATGAGCTCCGATCCGAAGGAATGACCGAGCAGCAGATCGGGCGGGTTCACGGGCCGATCGGCCTGGACATCGGCGCCGAGACGCCTGAGGAGATTGCCATCAGCATCCTGGCGCAGGTGATTCAGGCGCGGGCGCAACGGCGCGACGCCGCGATGACCGTCGACGAAGCCTCGAAAGCTCCGGAGCACGTCGGTGTTTCAGAAAGCCGTTCCCCTGCGCCGGCCTGAACCATTGGGCCCCAATGTTCCTGATGTTGGCGAGAATTGCGTTGACATCGTCCCGCGATGCTGGGTAGGCTCCGAACTCTGTCGGACCCGAACGCAGGGAGGAGTGATGTACGCTCAGTCGGGGAACGCCGTCTTAGCCGTCAATTGCCGGCCGGGATTCAGCCTGAAGGTTGGTGACAACCTTCTCGCTTCGCACGAAGGCTGCGAAGCGATCCTCAACGACCTGCTGGAAGCCTCTCCGGCGGAGTTCGGGCGTAAGGACCTCGGGGTTCTCAACCTGCTTTGCGCACCGTCTCTTCCGGGCAGCGAGAACCTCGATATTCGCGAATGTGTAGCAAGACTTGCGGGGCTGACGGAATATGTCAGGTCAGCCACGAACCGCCGCGTCCATCGATACTCAATGGATCCCGAGTACGGCCACAGCGAGCCGATGTGGCGCATGTCTATGCTCATCACCAAGGTTAAGCGCGACTTTGGCGCGGCGTATGACCCTCGCATCGTCGCAAGCAAGGAGGCCGGGATTCGGGAACCAATGGCCGATTCCCGGGACATGTTCATCCACGGGTTGCTGGATGATGATCCGAAACGTCGCTGGGGCACGTGCGCTTCGATTCCGGTGCTGGTGACGGCGGTTGCCCGCAGGCTCGCATATCCCGTGGGGCTGGCGGTGGCCGGCAGGCACATCTATGCACGATGGGAGGGCCGCGAGTCCTTCAACATCGAGGCCAGCAACCTCATGGGAATGACGATCCACTCCGACGACTACTACCGGCAAAAGATTCAGCCGGTCGTGCCCGGAGAAGAGTCGAGCGCGTATTACGTTCGCACGCTCTTTCCGGCGGAGGAATTCGCGCTCTTTCTGACCATGCGGGTCGAACTGCTGGTGAACGCCGCACGGTACGACGAAACACTTCTTTGGGCGGCGCGGGCGCTTCAGTTCGCGCCCCATGACCCCCGCTTCCCGCACCAGGCTCACGAGGCTTTGGAAATGGCGCTGCGGCACAGATCCTGGCGGCTCTTTCCGCAACGAAGGATTCCGGCGTCCGGCAGCGGCGAGCTTTTCACCGTAAACTTTGGCGAACTTCTCGCGCCCGAGGAGCGTTCGTTGGCGCACACGATTGTCGCGCATTTCAAGGAGTCGCTCGGCGAATTGGACGAGGCGCGAATTCATTATGAGGAATCGTGCCGGCAGAACTTCCATGGAAACAACGAACAGCGAGATCTCCAGCGGTTCCTGCGCAGATATAATTTGCCCCGAGCTCGCGGGCCTTTGTGGCCGCCCAAGAATTTCGGCGTTCAGCGGTGTTTTAAGCTCGCGTGCCCGCCGCACGAGGAAGCCGCAATACTGCGGTTCGCGGCAGATCAGTTCGAGCGCAGCGGAAGATTCTTGCAAGCGAGGGGCGCCTCGCATGACCTGTATATGTTTGATCCTGGGGACGAATTGGTATTCCAGCGGGCGCGGGCGATAGAGCAACGGCCCCAATTTCAAGAGCAGCTTGCGGCTGCAATAAAGAGCGAGAGCGGCATTGACGACTGAGCATTTCATGAGTCAATGAGAGAAAGGAGTTGGCTATGTCATACGATCCAGCGCTGGGGAGATGGTTGGAAACCGACCCGGAACAGTACGTTGACGGGCCCAATCTCTACCAAATGGAATCGGGAAATCCTGTGGGCTTGCTCGACCCGACGGGGGAGCAGGCGACCACGCAGCCTGGCAGCGGTTTCACTATCCCGTCGGGAAAAAACGGGAGGGGGTCCGGATCGTTCACAATCGGGCAAGGCCCCAACACCGGCACCGTTACGATCAAAGGGCGAAACAATGGCGCTGGAAGCGCGAATGGCAACGGCCCGGAAGGTGGCATCGAGGCCAGCTTTGTTCCCGATAGCGGCTGTTGCAAAGACTTGAGTTGGTCGCAGACGGTTAAGATCGACATACTTAACCCGGGCCCTGGCAACCCGAACCTCCAAGGGCCGATCCAGAAAGAAATCAATGAACACGGGGGTAATAATCCGTTCCTCGGGCCAGTTCTCGATAATGGACCGGGTGGATCGTGGGGTGATTTTCGACACTACGAGGACGGCGGCGGTCTCCAGCCAGCTCAGTTTGCGCCACAACCACCTTTTCTTAACTCGTTCAAGCCCCAGCCACCGTCAGGTTCCGCCAACTTCAGAGACGAGCCGTGGTGGCCATCCACCGATTGGCCCGACGGTGTTACCGTCCGCAAGACGTTTGTTTTGAGCCTGTACTGCGGAGGCAAGCCGCTGGGCATTAGTATCAATTGGCAGGTGACAGCTACCACAAGCGGGCAACCGGGCGCGACTACCTCAGTAAACGTGAGTGTTTCCGGGCCGTCAGTGAAGCCCTTGTGACCGGCGACCAACAAAGCCGCTTGTGAAGAACTCGTTGGCCATCGTCGCCGCCCTCCTCACCCTCTGTTGGGCCGGGAGCGTCGGTCTATGGGGGAGAAGCTACTGGCGCGCCGACGCGGTCCTATATGAGGATCGGGGCGGGATCGGGGACCTCAGCTTCTGTCGCGGGAGGTTGATCAATCGATATCAGCCGCTCGCGTCGGGGAATCTGAGTGCGGCGTTCCGGATACGCCATTGGCATTTTGGCATTCCCGATGGCGATGCTGCTGACTTTGAGGAGGCGTCCGGAAGCCTGCTCCACATCAGCACGGGTCATTATTTCACAAGCATGGCCCAGGATCTCGACTGGTGGGCACTGCCCTTGTGGTGGATCCCAGCGATATTCTCGCTGCTCTGGGTTCCAACGCCTTGGTGGATGTGGCAACGCTTGCAAGCGCGGCGCCGGATCAGGAGATTCGGATGCATCCAATGCGGATACAGTCTTGTTGGGAACACCAGCGGGGTGTGCCCGGAGTGCGGTGCGATAGCGAGAAACGGGGTCTCAGATGTGATTCCTTTGATCGCCTCTCACGGCAGGCATACCGAAGGTTCCGCACGCCCGGGGGGGTGTCGATCGGGGAATGGTCGATCGAGGAATGACGGATCTGGATACCCAAAGGATGAACGGATGAGCGGATGAGATGTTTGAAAGTGATAGAGATTCACGCAAGCCCAAAGGAGGCGCGTATGGCGGAGCGTTCGACTAAAGAGAGACCGACGAACGGCGGGCTTTCCCGCCGGGGATTCCTGAAAGGCGCCGGCGTTTCGGCGGCCAGCACCGTGCTGCTGGACGGGGCGCTGGCCGGCATGGCCGAGGCACAGGCCAGGGCCGCCGACACGAAAGTGATCGGGCCCGGGCCGATTGAGATCTCGCTCAACATCAACGGCCAGACGAAAAACGTGAAGGTCGAGCCGCGGGACACGCTGGCGCACGTGCTTCGCGACAAGCTGGACATGACCGGCACCAAGGTCGTGTGCGACCGCGGCGCCTGCTCGGCGTGCACGGTGTATCTCGACGGCACGCCGGTCTGCTCGTGCATGACCCTCGCGGTCGATGTCGGCAAGCGGCCGGTCAAGACCATCGAAGGCCTGGCCAACGGCCAGCAGCTCCATCCGGTGCAGGAGGCGTTCGTCGAGCACGATGCGCTCCAGTGCGGCTTCTGCACATCCGGGATGATCATGAGCTGCGCGGCGCTCTTGGAGCGGAACCCCAATCCCACCGAGCTGGACGTCCGCCAGGCGGTCCGCGGCAATCTCTGTCGCTGCGGGACGTATCCCAAGGTCTTCGACGCCACGCTGGCCGCGGCCAAGGTCATGGCGCAGAAGGGAGCGTGAGGCCATGCAAGCACAACAGAATCAACCCAATGCCACGCCGACGAAAACCATCGAGGTTCCCTTCGGCATTCCCGGCGTGACGCTCACCAAAGCCGAGCGCCGGGTGACCGAAGACGAGCCGCCGGCGCTGGCGCCCAACGCCGATCTGAAATCGATCGGCAAGCCAACGCCGCGGGTCGACGGAAAGCTGAAGGTAACCGGCGCCGCGAAGTACACCGCCGACATCAACCTGCCCGGCATGCTCTATGCCGCGATGCTTACCTCGATTCACCCCAGCGCGAAGATCAAATCGATCGACACGTCGGAGGCGGAAAAATATCCCGGCGTCAAGGCCGTTCACATCCTGGAAAGGGTGTACGGGCAGGCGCAAATGAAAGGTGAGGAGAAAGAGAAGTATCCGCGCGTCCGCTTCGCGGGGCAGCCGCTTGGAGCGATCGCCGCGACGAGCCTCGAAGCCGCCGATGAAGCGGCCAGGCTCGTCAAAGTCGATTATGACCCGCAGCCTTTCGTGATTGATGTCGAAAAGGCGCAGCAACCCGGATCTCCCATCGTCTTCGAAGGCCAGGCGGTCCAGGCCGGCACCGCGGGCGGTGGCGGTGGGCCGTCCAACGTCAAGCAGCAAGGCAACGTTCGCGGACCCAACCGGCAAGGCACACGCGGCGTCGACATCGACAAGGCGCTCAAAGATGCCGACGTGGTGGTAGAAGCCGAATACCGCACGCAGGTTCAGACCCACTCGGCCCTGGAGACGCACGGCGTCGTCGCCGACTTCAAACCCGACATGCTCACCGTCTGGGCCTCGACCCAGGGCACGGGCAGCGTCCGCGACGAGCTTTCGGCGGTGTTCCAACTCGGCAAGAGCAAAATCCGCGTCATCACCGATTTCATGGGCGGCGGGTTCGGCGCCAAATTCGGCGCCGGCAACTTCGGCGTCCTCGCGACGCATCTCTCGAAGAAAGCGGGCGCGCCGGTCAAGCTGATGCTCAGCCGCAAGGACGAGCACCTGTCGGTCGGCAATCGTCCCAACTCGATTCAGAAGGTCCGCATCGGCGCCAGGAAGGATGGAACGCTCACCGCGATCCATTTGGTCAGTTACGGCACGGCCGGTGTCGGCACCGGCGCCGGCGCCGGCGGCCCCGCACGCGGGCTCTACAAATGTCCCGCGATCCTGACCGAAGAATACGACGTTTTCACCCACGCGGGTCCGGGCGCATCCTTCCGCGCTCCGGGGCATCCGCAAGGCGCGTTCTCATTCGAGCAGGCGATCGACGAGCTCGCCCACAAGCTCGACATCGACCCGCTTGCCCTTCGCGACAAAATCGACGTCGATCTGGATCGCAGCAACGCCCACCGCGAAGAACGTCGCATCGGCGCCGAAAAAATCGGCTGGGCAAACCGAAAGGCGCCGGGTTCCGATCCCGGTCCGATCAAAACCGGAATCGGCATGGCTCAGTCGATCTGGTATCGCTTCACCAGCAACGATTCCAACTGCGAAGTCCGCATCACCCGCGACGGCTCGGTCGAGCTGCACTCGGCGGTACAGGACATCGGCGGCGGAATCAAAACCGCGCTGGCGCAAATCGTGGCCGAGGAATTGGGCCTTCGGCCGCAGAACATCACCATCAAAGTCGGCGACACAATGTACCCCGCCGGCCCCGCATCCGGCGGCAGCGTCACCACCGGTTCCATCACCCCGCCCGCCCGCGAGGCCGCGTACAAAGCCAAGCAGGAGTTGTTCAAGGAAATCGCTCCCGAGCTGGGCGCTTCTCCAGATCAGCTCCAACTTGCCGGCGGCAAAGTATTCGCCCAAGACCATCCGGAGAAGGCCATCTCCTTCCGCGCCGCGTGCGGAAAGATGCACACCGAAGAAGTCGCGGCTCGGGCCCGGCGAAAGCCGGAATACCGCGATGCCCAGGGCCAAAACGTCCCCGGCGCGACCGGCGGCGTCCAATTCGCCAAAGTCTCCGTCGATACCGAGACCGGCCACATCAAGGTCGAGCACGTCGTCGCCGTTCATGATTGCGGCCGGCCCATCAATCCGCTTGCCTTGGAAAGCCAGATCAACGGCGGCGTCATCCAGGGCATCAGCTACGCGCTTTTTGAGGACCGCATCCTCAACAAGCGCACTGGCCGGATGATCAACGCCAATCTCGAGCAGTACAAAATCGCCGGCGCCATGGAGGTGCCGAAGATCGAGTCGCTGACGATCGAGGAGTACTGGGGCCGCAGCAGCACCGACGCCGCCGGCATCGGCGAGCCTTCCACTGTGCCCACGGCGGCGGCGATCGCCAATGCAGTCTACAACGCCACCGGCGTGCGAATCCGCGAAATCCCCATGACCCCGGCACGCGTCCTGGCCGCACTTGCGGCCGGCAAAAACGAGAGGAGCGCACAGTCATGAACGCCTTCGAATGGACCGAAGCCTCCAGCGTCGATCAGGCCGTGGCGCAACTCACCAGCAACGGCGTCGTGCTCAAGGCCGGCGGTGTCGACTTGCTCGACATGATGAAAGAGCACCTGCTCGAGCCCACGCGCCTGGTCAACATCCGCAATATCCCCGGGCTGGACAAAATCCAGTTCGATGAAAAATCCGGATTGAAGATCGGGCCGCTGGTCACGCTGGCGCAAATCGAGTCAGACCCACAGATTCAGAAGAATTACGGCGCGCTTGCCGAGGCGTGCGGCGCCGCGGCGACGCCCCAAATCCGCAACATGGCCACCGTCGGCGGAAACCTCGTCCAGCGGCCGCGCTGCTGGTACTTCCGTAACGAAACCATCCATTGCAAGAAAAAGGGCGGCGACATCTGCTATGCCCAGCATGGCGAGAATCAATACCACGCCATCTTCGACAATGACCCCTGCGCGATTGTGCATCCGTCATCGGCCGGCACTCCCCTTGTGGCGTATGGTGGAACGCTCGAGCTCACGTCGAGCAAGGGCAAACGCGAAATTCTCGCCGAGGAATTCTTCAAGCTGCCGGAAGTGGACGTGCACCGCGAGAACGTCCTGGAGCCCGGCGAGATGATCACCGAGATCCGCATTCCCGCCCCCGCGCCGGGCACCCGCTCGGCTTACTGGAAGCAGGGCGAGAAGGAATCGCAGGACTGGCCGATCGCAGAAGTCATCATCGTGCTTGAGCCAGACGGGGATCGCGTCAAGCGCGCCTCGATCGTGCTCGGAGCGGCTTCACCGGTCCCGCACCGCGCCAAGGAAGCCGAGTCGGTGGTGCAGGGCAAGAAGATCGACGAGGCGCTGGCCCGCGAAGCCGCCAAGGCTGCGATGGCCAACGCCGAGCCGCTGGCCGACAACGCGTACAAAGTGCAGCTTTTTGAGGCGCTGATCCGCCGGACGCTGCTTCGGGCCGCGGGAGGGCAGGCATGAGCCTCGAACTTCCGATCGCCGACAACGCGGCCGATCCGGTCCCCGTCGTCTGCCGGATGTTGCGGACCAAGACCTTCTACGGCACCTACACCAGCACCGGCGAGGACTGGCGCAATGGCGATTCCTCCACCGCGGTCTACTGGTGCCTGGAATCCATGTCCACTTCCGGCGCGGACGATGATCTGGCCCACCCCAAGACGTGCGTGGCAGGGCGAGGATGCTTCAAGGCGCCTCTCGAATAGCGATCAGTTACGGTTGCACCAGGCCTTTCCCCCTCTCCCCCCGGGAGAGGGCTGGGGTGAGGGCGTATGAGAGGCGCCTCAAATTTCCCCTCGCCCCTACGCTCTCGCGAGGGAGAGGGAGTAAAAGACGGCTTGCATGAGTAAACTGTTTTTGGCAATCGCAATAGGTCTGCTTTTCGGCCTGACCGTTCGCGCATCGGCGGATGATGGCGTTGCAGAGGCGAAATATCACGCCGACCCGTCACCGCTCTCAAAGGACGCGATTACGAGCGACTGGCCCTGCCTGCTCGGCCCCGATCACAACGAAACTTCGCGTGAGACGCACATCCTCGGACAATTCCCCCAGTCCGGCCCGAAGCTCGTCTGGGAAATCAGCAAAGGCGAAGGCTATGCGTCGCCGGTCATTCAGGGCGATCGCCTGATTCTCTTCCACCGCGTCAAAGATGAGGGAGTGATCGAGTGCCTCAACCCGGGCAACGGCAAGCTCGCCTGGCGTTACACCTATCCGACGAACTACCAGGACGAGTACGGCTACTGCAACGGCCCGCGCTCCAGCCCGATCATCGCCACAGATGCGGTCTTCGCTGTCGGCTCGGAAGGCAAGCTGAATTGCCTCGATCTGTCCACCGGAAAACTCCGCTGGCAGCACGACATCGTCGCGGAGTACAAGCTGGCGCAGAATTTCTTCGGGGTCGGCTCGACGCCGCTCGTCGAGCAGGACAAGTTGATCGTCAATGTCGGGGCCGATGGCGGCCCGTGCGTCGTGGCGTATGACGTGAAGACCGGCAACGTCGCCTGGAAGGCCGGCAATCAATGGGG
>Ga0210396_10007653_pt1 | contig 10265 bp, 9 predicted proteins | sample IncBWH17OmetaG_FD_155466 | JGI IMG/M metagenome (GOLD analysis project Ga0210396, IMG submission 155466) | Forest soil microbial communities from Barre Woods Harvard Forest LTER site, Petersham, Massachusetts, United States - Inc-BW-H-17-O ... | reverse complement strand
AGCACGCTCTCCCTCCAGCTGCCGTCCGCATTCGGTGTCAGCTTGAAGCACGAGCCACCCCGTTGGGGTGGTTATGTGACCCTGAAACTCTGGCAGAGCTCGATGGTGTGTGATACAGGCGGGGACTTGGCGCAGTTAGAATCTCAGTCACAACCTGGCTCGGCAGCTAAGGCCGCAATTTCTTCTTTGGAGCGTTTGTGCCCGACTTGAAGCATGGCTCCGGTATAGGCGATTGTGTAGATGGTGGCGGCGTTGTCCTGAAAAGGAGAACGGCCCGACCCCGATGGGGAGAATGAGTAGGTTTCGCCAACCGGGCCGGGCCACGTTGAATTCAACGTGAGAGGTTAGCATGAAAGCCAAGCCACCGGAGAAAATCCAGAAAGCAACGAACCCTTCAACCCGCGGCCATTGGAATGAGATGAACCGCAAGCAACGGCGCGAGATGATGCGGAAGATCCAGAGTGAAGATATCAGCTTGGAGGTGGTACATCCGGATGCCGCCGGCATTGATATCGGCAACGAATCCCACTATGTAGCTGTAGCGCCGAGCCGGGACAAGCAACCGGTGCGGTGCTTCGGATGTACCACCGGCGAGCTGAAGGCGATGACGGATTGGCTGAAGCAATGCGGGATTCGGACCGTAGCAATGCAATCCACTGGCGTGTACTGGATCGCGGTATACGACATTCTCGAACAAGCTGGTCTGGAAGTGTACCTGGTGAATGCCCGGGAGACGAAGAATCTGCCAGGACGCAAAAGCGACGTGCAGGAGAGTCAATGGCTGATGAAGCTGCACAGCTACGGGTTGTTACGGAACTCGTTTCGGCCGTCGCAGGAGATCCGCACGATGCGGACCTACTGGCGGCAGCGCAATGACCTGGTGCAGAGTGCAGGCCGACATGTGCAACGGATGCAGAAGGCGCTGACGCAGATGAATATCCAGTTGGCCAATGTGTTAAGCGATGTGAGCGGAGTGACCGGACAGGCCATCATCAAAGCGATTCTGGGAGGTCAACGCGATCCGCATAAGCTGGCTGAGTTTCGTAATCCTCGGGTGCGGGCGAGCGAGGAGGAGATCGCGCGGAGCCTGGAGGGCCACTGGGAAGAAGATCTGCTGTTTGTGTTGCAGCAGGAGCAGGATGGTTATGAGTTCTGCCAGAAGCAAATGGCCGAGTGCGATCGGCAGCTCAACCACTATCTCGAGCAGAGAGAGGATCGGAGTCAAGGTGCCCCTCTGCCAGAAGAAAAGCGCAAGGGGCGACGCAAGAAAAAGAGCGGGAATAAGCCGCAGTTCGACTTGCGAACCGGGTTGTTTCGCATGAGCGGTACAGACCTAACCCGGATCGACAGCATCGATGTCATGACCGCGACCACGATCCTTAGCGAAGCAGGATGGGATATGAGCAAATGGGAGACCGAGGACCATTTCGTTTCCTGGTTGCGGCTGTGTCCGGACAATCGTATCAGCGGGAACAGGATCATTGGAAAAGGGCGACTGCCCACCAACAACAGGGTGACCATCGCTTTAAAGATGGCGGCCAGCGCCTTGCGGCTAAGCGATACCTATCTGGGAGCGCAGTTCCGTCGATTCAGAACCAGGTTAGGAGCTCCGGTTGCCATCAAGGCCATGGCGGCCAAACTTGCCCGCTTGGTCTACCGCATGCTTCGCTACGGGATGAAATATGTCGACAAAGGAGCGGCAACCTACCAGGAGCAGCACCGGCAGTTACAGATCAAGCAGCTCAAGCGGAAAGCCGCCACCCTGGGATACCAACTCATCGGAGTTCCAGCGACTTAAGAAGCACGAGTTTCTGGGGAGAAGCATAGCAATTCTGGAAAAAAGAGTGAACCGAAAACGAACCGGGCGAAGTCGCGGGGCCCAGTGCAGCGGGATACGAAGGAAGTGCTGGCAGAACTGGTGGGAAAGCTGAAGGAAAAGCTGGATCCGAAAAAAATGGCAGCAACGAGCGCCGGAGAACAGCATCAGCGAGGTGGGCTTCGCCCCAATCTCGATCGTCTGACGGTGGGCGTGGATCTGGGGGACCAATGGAGCAACTACTGCATTCTGGGTCTGGAGGGGGAAACGCTGGCGGAAGGACAGTTGCGTACGACGCAGGAGGACATTGCTGAATTCTTTCAGGCATTGAATGCGGCGCGAGTGGTTTTCGAGGTGGGGACACACTCGGCATGGGTGCAGGAAGTCATCAGCGGTTGCGGGCACGAAGTGCTGGTGGCCAACCCGCGGTTAATGGACGGATCGAAGCGTCGTAAGCGTAAGAATGATCGGATCGATGCCAATAAGCTGGCCCGCTTAGGACGCGTGGACCCAGAGTCGCTGTATCCGATCCAGCACCGCAGTCGGGAAGTGCGGCAGGATCTGGTGATGCTGCGAGCCCGCGATGCCTTGGTGGCGGTGCGGACGGAGATCATCAACACCACCCGAGGTTTGGTCAAGAGCATGGGCACACGGCTGCCCAAGTGTTCCAGCCGGAGCTTCGCACACAAGGGAGAGGAGGCAGTTGCGGTGGAGATGCGGGAAGCGCTGCTGCCCCTGGTGCGTTTGGCAGCAACCCTGAGTGCTGATATTAAGGAGTACGACAAAAAGATAGAAGAGCTGGGTCGGGAGAAGTATGGGCACACGGCGTTATTGCGGCAGGTGAAAGGGGTGGGGCCAATCACGGCGCTGGCCTACGTATTGACCCTGGCGAATCCGCAACGATTCGTGAAGAGTCGGGATGTGGGGCCGTATTTGGGATTAGTGCCGAAGCAAGAAGACTCCGGAGAGAGCCAGCCGCAATTAGGAATCAGCAAAGCCGGAGATACGATGGTGCGCAAGCTGCTGGTGGGGAGCGCGCACTATATCTTGGGGCCGTTCGGACCGGACACGGACTTACGACGATATGGGTTAGGGCTCTGCGAGCGTGGTGGGAAGAATGCGAAGAAGAGAGCGGCGGTAGCGGTGGCCCGGAAGCTGGCCGTCTTACTACACCGGCTGTGGGTGAGTGGAGAGGTGTACGAGCCGCTGCACAACGCGATGTCGGCACCGATCGCGGCGGCAGCCTAGCCGGCCAGGGGGAAGAGGAAAGAGGCCGAAAGCGAGAGGACAATCGCCACGCGATTTGTTGTGGAGGGCAGGACCGAAGTTGATGAAGCGAGAACCAGATTCGATCCAGGAGGTTTGGCAGACGACGACATCCACCGCCTTGTTCGGGTGACTGCGTAAAGGACGCTGGTCTATGAAGATCTCGCGATAGATGGCAGCCCCCAACAATCCCAGGTTCATCACGGCAGTGATGGACCTGGGTATTTAGATCGAACCCCAACTTGCACCGGGCCCTTAAGCGGCCCATTCAGAGTGCGGATAGAAGCATGGCAACGGTGGGGTGGCGTCGGCCAGAGTTTCCAGGAGGACTTGGTTCGAAGCAAATCCAGAATGTTCTGCGGCCGAAACAAAACGATGATGATGCAGAATTCCAGAACGGTGAGGCGGAGTGTGGATGCTGTGGATGCCAACGAGCAAGCTCGAGAAAGAGCGAAAACCACTCCACTAAGGAACGAAGCTCAACTGAACTGCGTTTCGCTTCGTTCCCAGCTCGATTGTGAAGTGACTTGCGGGGCTGTCAAGGGTCAAGATGAACGCCGCTGTCAAGGGTCAAGATGAACGTCGCTCTTCGGCGGCGCCCTTGACAGCCCCGCAAGTCACCATCGAACGTCTATGCTAACGCCGGAAAACAAATTAAGGAGGGCCGCCACGTCGGCCTTGACATTTATGACCTTCTCATAGAAGCGTCCTTTATCGTTCACTACCTGGATTGGCAACCCTGCAACTTTGTCTGGGTCACTTGCCGAACCCTCCAAGCGGATGAGCCACTGCGAAGTGCGCCCAATAGCATTCCTAGACCCTGGCGCGTTTATCAGGACTGATCTGCAGATCGGCCTCTAACCTAAGTTCGATGAGTGCGTCGGCTTGTCCAAGCCAGTTGAAAAGCGTGATTTGCAGCCAGGCCAGCCCCGGCCATGATCCTGTTCATTCTTTCCCTCGGGCCCGTCCTCATCGCGAGGTATCCTTTCGCCGCCGCTGCTCGCTCTCCTTGATGATTTCTTTCATGTCCCCCGCAGGCCGAATCTCGAAAATGTTGCCATACGTCAGCGCCGGATGCTGTGCCATGAGCTGTACAGCATGATTCAGGTCCCGCGCCTCAAGGACGAGAATGCCGCCGAGTTGTTCCTTGGTTTCGGCATAGGGGCCGTCGGTCATTGCCACCTTGCCGTTCTTCCAATACAGGGTCAGGGCGGTCTCCGGCCCCTGAAGCGCTTCTCCACCGGCCCAGTGCCCGCTGGCGCGAAGATGGTCGTCATATTCAAAGCATGTATCGAACATGGCGTTTCGCTCGCTCTCAGTCATGCCATCGAATTTGCCTTTGTCGTAGTAGCCAAAACAGAGGTATTTCACTGTTCTTCTCCTCATTCCTTCCGGGTGGGAGCCAGCGGCGTAGCCTCGCGCTGGCTCGTTCATCCCATGGTCAAGACGGTGCATGTTCCCAAGTCGCGGCGGCCTGGGCTGCTTACTTGCTTCCGCCGAGTCCTTGTTCCGGAGCCGGAAAGAATAGAAGTTCGCGCACCTCGCCCACCGCATCGCAGGAGATGGAACCCTTGCGCGCCCACGCGAGTACCTCGTCCATATCGGCGGCTTCCAGTATCCAAAAACCGCCTATGTGCTCCTTGGTCTCCAGGTACGGCCCGTCGGTGACGAGCACCGTGCCGTCGGACTGCTTCCGCACCGTCTTGGCGTTGGCGGCCGGGGAAATGCCGCAGGCGAACTTCCTCACGCCGGCAGCAATCATTTCGCGGTTGAGCGCGTGGATCTCTTCGATCATCGCTTCGGTTACAGTGGACGGGTCGAAGTCGTCGGGGAGGTAGTTAGCAACCAGATACTGTGGCATGACTTTTTCTCCTTGGTTTCTGTGGTTTGTTCCCGATGACTCGTTTCCTGTTCATTCAGGAGCCGTAGCTCATCGTTCTTTTGTCCTATAGTCGTTGGGGAGACGGAAAATCGACAGCTATCCCCAACTTTATTTCAGCTGCCGAATCCGCTCCTGCAGGAAATGCCGCTCCGGCTCCTGTTGGGTCAGCGCCATAGCTTTCTCATACGAGGACCGGGCCTCAGCCGTCCTGCCCAGCCTGCGGCACAAATCTGCACGGGCTGAATGCGCCAGGTAATAATTTGCCAACTCGCCATGTGCCAACACCGGGTCGATATGCTTCAGACCGGCTTCTGGACCATCGCGCATGGCAATGGCCACGGCACGAAGTTCGTTGATGATCGAGGTTGGGTCGTACTGTTGTTTCTCGTTCGAGAGCCCCTTACCCTCGTTGAACACCAACGCCGTTTGATTCGCCTTCTGTTTCTTCGCCATGGGTATCGGTGTGATGAACTCGGCACGCCGACGCATTTCGATGATTTTTTGCGTCGGTTGCCCTTCGCTATCAAGCTCCCAATGGCGTCCAGGATGCTCATAGGGAGAGTTGAGGCTGGGCCGATCGAAGAATCGATTAGTCGCTTCAGCGGGAAACGGAGGCGTTGACATCCTTAACGATATCTCTCCCAACGAAAGTTTCTTTCAGGGGGAAGAACGAGCCTGATAGATTAGCACTGATTGTTGGCATGGGGCTACAAGTGCGCTAGCGCTTACTAGCGCTTATTACATGTTCTGATCTACGCCGAGGTCAGTTGAGGGTTTGCTTGAGACTTAAGCAAAATTCGTTCTAACAGAGTCTGCTTGGCGGATATCAAGTTCGGTCATCTGGCTGTGTCCGTAGCTCGCCGCATAGGCTATTTCAACATATAACATGCGCCGCGGCCTTAGCCGACTTGCATTAGGTAGTGATCCGCGGCCAGTTTCTTCACATGCACTTTGATGGTGTTGCGATGCGCCCCCGTCGAATCCTCTATTTTCTTGACCGTGATTTCGTCACGGGTCTTGGCGAGCTCCAGTATCTGGCGTGAAAGGGCGGGCAAGGACGATCGCAGGGCCTGCTCCTCCTTGACCTTGGCGGCAAGCTTGTCTTTTTGCTGCGCCATGGTTTTGAGAAAAAACGCCAGCCAATACTCCCAGTTCTGCTTTTCCTTACGGATGGTCTGCTGGGTGCGACGCAACGCGAGGTAGTAGTTGTCATTGTTCGCCTCGATGATTCCTTCCATGGAGCTGATCTTGTCGGGTATCGCCGATCAGAAGCACGCGGTCATGGGGACCAAGCCGCGTAAGAAACTCGCGCATCTGGTTCGTCCTGGCGAGGCTCGATTCATCGACAAGATAGAAGTGCTTTCTCTCTGCTACGTCTGGATCTGCAGTGCGCGCGAGGAAGCCTTGCAAGGTTCCGGCTTCAATTGCTGCCTCATTCAGTTGTCGCGCGGCGCGGGAGGTCGAGGCAAAGCCCTCGACCTGATAGCCCTGCTGTTCCGCGGCGTTGCGGATGACTGTGAGCGTGGTCGTCTTGCCTGAGCCAGCGAAGCCTTGGATTCCTTGAATGCGGTCTGGCGAGCTGAGCGCGTCCTCCACCACGGTCTTTTGTGCCCGGTTGAGGTGCGGGTGCTGGTTGGCAACGGCGATGGACTGCGGACGCGGAAAAACCGGCTCGATATGGTTTTGGCCGTCACGCCAAACACGCTGACGAGCTCTTGCTACTTCCGACGTTGCAACAAACTTGCCCAGAGAAAACCGAATTCCCATTTTAGTAAAGTGTGGCCGGCCGCAGGCCCTAAACGGACAGGGTCACAGGTTCAGCGGTACAGCCTTCGGCTGGTCTTCCTTCCTCAGGGTCGAAAATCACTTTCCTCATGCCGGATTGACTGGGGGTTCGACTCGGTAACCAAGGGTTCGGAGTGTGCGGATCATTCGCGAAGTGCGCTGTCGCTTTGACTTCTCGGATACCGCAGGGCCTCGTTCCTCATAGCGAACGCCTTTATGCAGAATGATCCAGATCAACTGACAGAGACGATTTGCAATAGCTCCGATGGTTTTGTTGTGTCCTAGGCGGAGTAATAAACGACGATAGACGATCTCGAAGATGCTCCCTTTGTGTTTGACGGCAGCATTGGCAGCTTGATTGAGAATGCGGCGCATCTGACGGTTGCCTTTCGGCGAACGTTTGTTGCGGTTCACGCGGTCGCTCTCTTCTTCGCCCGGGCATGCTCCTACCCACGAAACCAGATTCTTGGCGGAAGGGAAGGTCGCTGCCTTGGCACCCACCTCGGCAATGATCTGTTGCGCCGAATCCACTCCCAAGCCTGGGACTTCCGCCAGCCGTTGCACCGCATCTTGATGCTCGCGCAGCAGACTCGCCATCTCCTGGTCGAGTTGGCCGATCTGCTCCTCGATCAATTGCAAGTCTTCTAGTGCCATCTTCATCAGTTGGCGGTAGACCGGGTTGAGTCCTGCGCAGGCACCCAGTGCATCGCGCAACTGCTCCGGAGTGGCACGCAATCGTCGATCAGCCAAGGCGGCCAGCGCCGCCGGATCAGTTGCTCCGTCCGCCAGCGCCTTCAGCATTCGTCGTGCACTGAGGCCCAGCAGGTCCGAAACCAAACTGGACAACTTGATGTGGGCTTCTTCCAGCATTGCCTCCAGTTGATTCTGCAGACGGACTTTGTCCCGTGTCCGTTGATACTTGGTGCGGGTCAGTGTCCGCCACAAGCGCTGTTCGCTATCGGGCACAAAGCTCAAGACCAGTTCCTGGGAAATCAAACGCTTCACCAAACGTTCCGCATCGCGAAAATCTCTCTTGCGGCCGCGCCGTCCGCGATTGGACAATGCCTGTGCCAGATGAAGTGTTCCCGACATTTTCCCGGCACCTTCCCGCTTTTGACAGCTCGGTTTCCAGTACCGTTCCAGTGCGCCCCACACCGGTTTCCAGTATTGGGCAGTAGATTCCATCACCACTTCCTCGACTTGCTGCTCGATCAGCCATTCCGCCAGCTTTTGCAACTGCTCCGGGTTGCTTCCGTACCAACGTTGCTCGAACTGGTATTCCTCGTCGACTTCCACGTCAGCCACAACTACGGCTAGCCTCTTCTTATGCACATCGATTCCCGCTATCCTATACGGCATGCGCTTCCTCCTGGCGGGAGCGGGGAGCGTGCCTGAGATTACATTAAGCAGGGTCTCGGGCTATCGCCGCTCCCACAAGGGGAGAGACAACGCACCATTTATTCGCTCTATCGCGCACGCTCCGGATCAGACACATTCACGGTCTCGACTTCTCCACTGAGGAATCAATCTCGCCGCTTCCAGCCATCCAGTAGTATGGCTCGGCTCTGACCAAATTTTCATGCGCTTTCGCGGGCCGAAGGCCCTACGGGACACATTCGTTTCACGGCGAAGTCTTCAACTGCGCTCGGCTTCTACGGTCAATCCCGCTTGTGCAGCTCTGTGCGGCGCTTACCCCAAAACCGCGCCGTGCTCGCTTCCGCGCCCTGCGGCTCCGCTCCGGAGATTGACAGCGCCTCTCTGCGTTCCTCCCTCGCCAATTATGAAACGAATGTTTTTTATTGGCCTGCAAAGTGCCCAATTTCAGCCACTGGAGGCACACCCAAAATGGCCGGGCACCGCGACCAAAGCTTTCATGCGGGAATGTTTCAAGGGTTCTGATGGTCCGAAATTGAGCATTGGCTGGATGAAAGAAGAGAAGAAACGGCGTGAACCTAATGGTGGGCCGGATGGACTCGAACCAGACTGAAAAGAGGCTGATCGGCTGTTCTTGGGGCATAAACGCGCGCAAGGGTTGATGGACACAATGGCCACGAGCCGGAACAACACGATTCCACAGATCGCGCAGCAGTTGGGCTGTGCTATTGTTCCGCCTGAGGCAAACTCCGCTGGCAAGCTTCGAGGAGGTTTCGAAGCTATGGCAAGGCGGCGATATCAACGAGGCCATCTACGGCTTCGCGGCAAGAGGGCAAAGGTATGGGTCGCAATGTGGCGGGAGGATGTCATCGCACCGGATGGCACCACACGGCGCATTCGCAAGAGCGAGGTTCTGGGCACGTTAAAGGAGTACAAAACACGGCGGCTTGCCGAACGCGCCCTGGAACAGCGACTCTCGGACGTCAACTCACTCACCTACAAACCGCGTCCCACAGCTACGTTCTCGGAGTTCGCGAAGAAGTGGCAAACGGACGTGCTCTCTCAACACAAACGCTCAACTCAATCGGCCGACAAATCCCGGATCCGAAAGCACTTGGACCCGGAGCTCGGAACCATGTGCATGAAGGCCATCTCCCGCGAATTACTTCAAGCGTTCGTCGCGCGCAAAGCCACGATTCTCTCGGCGAAATCCGTGAGGAACCTGATCGCTTTGCTCGGGGAGATGTGGGTTCAAGCAAGGGCAGACGGTTACACGCAGCTCGCCCCCTTCGCGAGTCTCGTCCTGCCGGATCCGGATCTCATCAACGAGCGATGCCTCACGCTGGACGAGATGCGATTGGTCATCGACAGCGCGGCGGAGCCTTACAAAACGTTCTATTGGATCCTGGCGGAGACCGGGATCCGGTGTGGCGAAGCGTGCGGCTTGCCGGCGCGGAACTTACTGCTCGATGCTGGAGCAATCAAAATCGAGCAGAAAGTTTGGCACGGGAAGATCGAAACGGTGAAGTCGAAAAAGGGCAATCGTCTCTGCGAAATTTCTCCGCAACTCGCGGAGCATCTGCGCCGATACCTTCGCACCTGGCGATCGAACCGGCTCGGTTTGCTCTACGCTACGGGCAACGGAACGCCGTGGGATGCGGATCTCGTTCGGAAGCGAAAAACTCTATCCCTGCTCGAGAAGCTCGGGATCGAGCGTTGCGGGTTCCATGCTTTTCGCCACGGGAACGAGACCGTGATGGACGGCGAGGGTGTTCCGATGGCGACTCGACAGAATCGCCTCGGTCACTCCGATGCGCGCACGACGATGAGATATACACACGTGATCTCTGAGGACGGCCGCAAGATCGCGGCTCGATTCGGAGAACTGCTTACATGCTCGCCCACCGCGGCGATCATGCCGGCGGGAAACGCATAATTCTGGTGTCAAATGGTGCCAAATTCAAGTGGCGAAGGCGGGCAAGTGATTGAAAGGATGGTTGCGGGGGGTGGATTTGAAACCACCGACCTTTGGGTTATGAGCCCACAGGGAATTGGAATTACAACAACTTACAAGACGAGGGTGGCTACCTAAAAGCCTTGTAAGGAACTTTTGGGAAGCGTTACTGGACAGTTAATGGACAG
>Ga0210396_10007651_pt1 | contig 10266 bp, 9 predicted proteins | sample IncBWH17OmetaG_FD_155466 | JGI IMG/M metagenome (GOLD analysis project Ga0210396, IMG submission 155466) | Forest soil microbial communities from Barre Woods Harvard Forest LTER site, Petersham, Massachusetts, United States - Inc-BW-H-17-O ... | reverse complement strand
CTGCAAGCCGCCCCGCACGAGGCCATGATGGTGGGAGATTCCGACGTGGACATCAAAACCGCGCGCAACGCCGGAATGCACGCGTGCGGAGTAACCTATGGTTTTGGCGCCGAAAGTTTGCGCGCCCATCCGCCGGACATAATGCTCGATACTCTGAGCGACTTGCCCGCGCATCTAAAATGAATGGTGAATCTCGCCGCTGCAAATCCCGCTACGTCTTTGCGTAGGTTTTCTTATACCAATCCCAAGTCCGCTTGAGTCCCTCTTCGAAATGCACGCGTGGCTCGTAACCCAGAATTTTCCGTGCGAGCGACACATCTGCCTGCGAATCGCGAATGTCTCCATCGCGCGGCGCATCGTATCTCGGCTTGACTGCTTTCCCGGTAATTTGTTCGAGCAATTTCAACACCTGATTCAGTGTAATCCGCGCGCCGGTCCCTCCGTTGAACACCAAGCCCGAAGCTCCGGGTGTCTCGCACGCGCGCAGCGTCGCGTCCACAATATTTTCCACATACGTGAAATCCCGCGATTGCTCTCCGTCGCCATACACCACCGGCGCCTGGCCCTCGATCACCGCCAGCATAAAGCGCGAAAGCACACCGGAATATTGCGATGTAGGATCCTGCCGCGGCCCAAAAACGTTGAAGTACCGCAGACACGCATTCTCCAGGCCATAGACCCGCCCGAACACCTGCGCGTACAACTCGCCGACATATTTCGTCAAGCCGTAGGGCGATATCGGCTGCGCCGGCATGCTCTCAATTTTCGGCAGAGTTGGTGTCTCGCCGTACGCTGCCGACGACGCCGCAAAGACAAAGCGCCGTACCTTCGCATCCCGCGCGGCCAGCAGCACGTTCAACGTCCCGTCAATATTCACGTGGTTGGTTTCCAGGGGATTCAGCACCGAGCGCGGCACGGAAGTCCGCGCGGCAAGATGAATCACGTAGTGAACGCCTTTGCACGCCGACTGCACCGCGGCCAAATCGGTAATGCTCCCGATGTGCAGTTCAATCTTGCTGCGCACCGCCGCCAGGTTCGTTTCCTTTCCTGCCGAGAGATCATCGAGCACTACCACTTCCTCGCCGCGTTTCACCAGCTCGTCCACAATGTTCGAGCCGATAAATCCAGCGCCACCGGTTACAAGATAACGCATTCCGAAAGTCCTCCCGCACAGAACGGCCGCAATGAATGGCCACTCATTTATTTTTCAGATACGCTTGACTATATCCCCGCGCCTTGCGAACGAGCAACCTCTGGCACCAGAATAGATGGCTGATGCGCAATACGCGCAAATCGAGTCGGCTGCCGTGTTGCAGGAGAACGATTGTCTGTTGAGCATCAACATGAAATTGCGCCATCAGGCAACGTTCACGAGCCGGCTCTTCACCGCCGCCGTTATTTTCGTTTGCGGCCTCGTTCCCGTCATTGTTCCGGCTGCGCACCCTCGCGCCGGCACACAGCACGCTGCCTCGAGCACCCCCAGCAAGGTAATCTCCGTCAGCGAAATTTCAATGCCGGAAATCGCGATGCCATTCCGCACGGGCGAAATTTTGAACTATCGCGTGGAGTGGGCGATCTTTCCGAACGCCGCCGCGCTGCAAATGAGCGTCGTTGAGCGCCGCGATCTTCTCGGCTGGCAAACCTGGCATTTTCGCGCATCGGCGCACTCCGTGGTCCCGGCGCGCACGCTTTTCGAAGTAGACGACCAATTCGATTCCTACACGGATGCCACAACGCTGGAAAGTCATCAGTACGAAATGTACCTGAACGAAATGGGTTCGAAGCAGAATGAAGTGTTGCACCTGATTGCGATCGGGCAGTCCAATCGCGGCAGCGTCGCGCCGGTGATCGTGCAACCCGGCACGCGCGATCCCCTCGGCGCATTCTACGCGTTGCGCGCCGTGGATTGGCAGCGCACGCCCGATTTTCATATTCCGGTTTACGATGGCAGCGATCTATATGACGTCCGCGCGCGACAGGAGTCTGCGTCTGATCCTGTCGCGGTGGACGCGGGAAATTTCCAAGCCACGAAAGTTTCGCTGCGCCTGTTCGAGCATGGCAGAGAAGTGCCGCACACAGGCTTCCTCGTGTGGTTTGCGCACAACGCCGCGCGCACCCCGGTGTTGGTGCTCGCGGAAATGCCTGTGGGAAATGTTCGTGTGGAACTGGCGGCAACGCCAAGGTAATTGCAGTTCAGCAGCGAGGCAGGAAGGCCGCTCAGTCTTCGGGAACGACCCAATCCTCCGGCGGGAAATCAATTTGCCAAAAAGTGCGCGAGGCCTTCACGAACTCGACTCCCATCTGCGCTTTTCCGGCCTGCGCGGCGCCCACATACACGATGCGGCATTTTTGGGTGTGCTGCGTGGCCTTATTTGCCATCGTAACTTCCTGCGCGGCGGCTACGCGCGCGGCCAGCGAGATCAAGGCTCCGTGAGCGTTCACCACCAGCGTGCGCGTATCTTCCTGGAAATCCTGATTGGACGTGTTCTTGCCGGTCACCGTAATCGGCACGCTCAGCAGCACCCTCATGCTGCGGCGGCGTCCCGGGTCCAATAACAGCGGTTCTTTGTCCTTTTGCGGTTGCGTCTCTGCTTGCATACCCCACACGATAGAGCTTCGCTACGTACTGGGCAATGGAACTATCTTCCCATGTACGAAAACACTAACCTCCCCTGTTCGCCGGTACAGGCGAAAGATTATCGGTGGTATGTCGCGCGACAAGTCGAGGAGAGCCGGCTAGCAGTGCACCACTTTTTCGCGGTTTTGTTTTACGTGGCGCGTGGCGTTGCGCGTGTCCACCACCAGCTGGGAGTTGCGCACGATGGCGTCATAATCGTAGCTGCTGTGGTCGGTGGCGATCAACACGCAGTCGTAACCCGCCAGGCGCTCGGGGGAAAGTTCCACGGACTTCATGTTGGAAAAATCGTAATGGCGCATTTTGTGCAGCGCGGGGAAATAAGGATCGTTGTAATCGAGCAGTGCTCCTCGCGCGGTGAGCAGTTCCAGAAGTTTCAGGGAAGGTGATTCGCGCAGGTCGTCCACATCCTTCTTGTAGGCCACGCCCAACAGCAAAATCTTCGAACCCTTCACGCTTTTTTCGTGGCTGTTGAGCGCTCCCACCAGCGCATCCACCACATTGTAAGGCATGGCGGTATTAATTTCGCCGGCCAGCTCGATAAAGCGCGTCGCAAAATCGTACTCGCGCGCTTTCCAGGATAAATAATAAGGATCCACGGGAATACAGTGTCCGCCCAGGCCCGGGCCGGGATAAAACGGCATGAAGCCGAAAGGTTTGGTCGCGGCGCTGTCAATCACTTCCCAAATATCCAGGTCCATGCGCAGCGAAAGCTGTTTAAGTTCATTCACCAGCGCAATATTCACGCAGCGAAAAATATTCTCCAGCAGCTTCACCATTTCCGCCGCCCGCGTCGAACTTACCGGCACTACCTTGGACACGATCTGCGCGTAGAGCGCCACCGCCGCGCGGCCGCTGGCCGGATTGATTCCGCCGACCACTTTCGGAATCTGCGCCAGTCCGAATTGCTTATTGCCCGGATCCTCGCGCTCCGGCGAAAATGCCAGGTAGAAATCCGTGGCAACATTCTCGCTGCCCGCGCCTCGCGCGAGCGGGCACTTCAGGCCGCCTTTCTCCAGAATCGGCAGCACCAGTTCTTCGGTGGTTCCCGGGTACGTGGTGCTCTCCAGCACGATCAGCTGGTCGCGCTGCAGATTGGGCGCGATGGACTGCGCGGTTTTTTCCACGTAACTCAAATCCGGTTCGCGCCGTTCGTCCAGCGGCGTGGGAACGCAGATCAGCACCGCGTCCATCTCACGCAGGCGCGAGAAATCCGTGGTGGCATCGAAGCGTTTTCCCCGCACGTGCTGTTTGATTTTGTCCGCGGAAATATGCTGGATGTAGGATTGGCCGGCGTTCAGCTTGTTGATTTTTTCCTGGTCGGTGTCGAACCCGGTGACGCGCTGACCCACGTCCGCAAAGCGCAACGCCAGCGGCAGGCCCACGTAGCCGCATCCGATAATTCCGATCTTGATGTCTTTCCCCGCAAAAAATTCCGGCTTGCGCTCCGCGGCCATCTCTCTCCCTCGTTGCTGCGAATTCAGGCAGCTGCGCCCAGACCGGGCTGAAGCCGCAATGTGAAACGAAAAATCACTATAACAAGAATCCGAATCTGCTCATAGACAAGGCGGGCGGCGCGCATGGAAGCATTCCCTTGTCGAAAAACGCATGACGGTGCCTCGGAACGCTATGCCAGGACGAGCGAAATCGCGGTTGCGGGTAAATGAAAATTACGTGGAAACTGCGTAACGACTTCGCGGTTTTTGTACAGCGCGCCTAGCGGCCTTCTTTCTCTGCGCTGAAATGTGTAATTTAGTGATCCAGGTTTAAGGGCGTGTTCAGGCCGGCGTGCCCGCTGTGATCAGGCGATCGCGCTCCACTCGGTCGAGGTTATAATCCGCAAATTCGGCAAAGGCGCAACCAGTTTCCCGCCACGCGCTAGAAAGTCGTGCTCGCGGATTTGAATCTCGTCCATGAAGTGCCACGGCAGCACCAGAAAATCATCGGCGTGCGCGCGAGCCTCCGCCTCGGAAACGATCGGAATCCAGGTGCCGACGGTATATTTCCCCCATTTTTCCGGGTTGCGCTCCGCCGCTGAGCGAATCATGGTGTGATTCAGGCCAAACACTTGCAGCAACGTATTGCCTTTCGTGGAAGCGCCATACACGGAGGTTTTCTTGCCGTGCCGCCGCTTATCGCAAATCCATTCCTGTAGCTACGCCCCGATCTGCCGCACCCGCGTGCCGAGTTCTTGATACGCCATCGGCGAGCGCAATCCGGCGGTTCGTTCCGCCGCGCGCATCGCCTCCACGCGTTCGCGACGCACGGGAACGGAGGCGACCGGTGAATCGCGCTGCACCACATACACGCGGAAGCTTCCGCCGTTTACTTCGTTTGTCTCCACGTCGGCCACCCGCAAACCGTGCCGTGAGAGCAACGGTTCCAGCGAGCTGAGCGAATAGTATTCCAGCTGTTCGTGACAGATGGAGTCAAACGCGTTGTGCTTTAGAACCACGGGCAAGTAGTGCATCTCGATCACCCAAACACCTTCTTCCAGCAGTATGCTTGCGACGTCCGCGACGAACGAGCTGGGATCTTCCAGGTCGTAGAACATTGCAATGGAAGTTACGACGCGAAATTGTTCGCCGACGACGGCGCGCGCGCTGAAGAATTCCGGCACGATGCGATCGGTGCCGACAGCGGCTTCGCACGCCAAATTTTCCGCGGGTTCGAATCCCACGCGACGAACATCATCGTAGGAGTACGAGCGCAGCAGCTTGCCATCGTTGCACCCGATGTCCAGCACGCTGTCTCCCGCATGCAGGCCCGCAAAATGTCCGGCCTTGCGCGCGATGTCCGCCAGCGCCGCGCACATCATGGCGCTGATTCTGGATTTGTACCAGTAATGCGCATAGAGCCACTCCGGCGGCGTGGTGTGCCGCAATTGCACCAGGCCGCAATCCTCGCAAAGGATCAGATCCAACGGCACGCGCGGCCAACGGGCGCTGTCCGGCACATCCGCAAAATTCGAGACGTAAAGATTTCCCAGATCCAGGACGCTTTGCAGGCGGCCGCTTTCGCAGGACCGGCAGGTCGTGCGCACTTTTGCTTCTGGGTGCTGCTTTTTCGAGTACATTTTCGATGCGAGTTCAGCGATTTGTTCGATCACGGATATTCCTCAAGGATGCCTTGACGCTTTGCGCCAAGGCCGTTTTCTCCGCCGGCGCGATTTTCCGGACGAGTGTCGATCGGTACCACTCCACGGTTTCCACCAACCCGTCGGCCAGGCTGATGTCGGCGCGGAAACCAAATTCCTTTGGCGCGCGAGTCACGTCCAGCACGCGCCGGGTGGTGCCCTCCGGATAACTGGGATCCCATTGAACGCGCCCCGTGTAGCCGGTGACATTCGCGATCTTGCGCGCCAGCTCGTGGATGGGCACTTCGACCCCGCTGCCGAGGTTGACGGCATCGCCGCCGCTGTAATGTTCGAGCGCGAGCACAATTCCTTCGGCGCAGTCTTGCACATGAATAAAATCGCGCGTGGCGCAACCCGTGCCGCCTATTACGATTTCCGTCGCACCCGTTTCCACGGCCTGCGCGAATTTCCGTATCAGCGAAGCAATCACGTAGCTGGTCTTAGGCTCGAAATTGTCGCCCGGGCCGTAAAAATTCGTGGGAATCAAAAACACGCAGTGAAAACCGTATTGTTGCCGGTATGCTTGCGCTTGAATAATGGCCAAACGCTTGGCGACTCCATGAATCGCGCGCGCCGGATCCGGAAGTCCTTTGAACAAATCCTGCTCGTGAAGCGGCACCGGCGCATTCGCCGGGTAGGAACTGGCGCTGCCGATGCAAATCATTTTTTCGACGCCATGGCGGCTGGACGCTTCGATCAATTGCGTGGTCTTCATCACGTTGTTGTAGAAGCTTTTCGCGACGTTGCGATGATTGGCGGGGTTGTCCACGGTGGCGGCGAGATGCAGCAGCAGATGCGGGCGGTATTTATCGAACATTTGCTCGATGTGGTCCCAACGGCTCAAGTCACAGGTGGCGCGGCGGGGGATAGTGACTTCCGTGCAACCGCGCTCGCGCAGTTTGCCCACGACCGCTCGACCCAGGAAGCCCGCGCCGCCGGTGACCACGATGCGCCGGCCCCGGAAGACGCCCATCGCGCCCGCGCCGTTCTCGAGAGCCTTCATTCGCCGCCTCGCATCGCCATTCTTCGCTCGATCTGACCGCTCAATTTGTCTTCCAGAAGCTGCACGTCCGCTTCGACCATGATTTTCACCAGCTCGCGAAATCTCGTTAAGGGAGCCCATCCGAGTTTCTTGCGCGCTTTGGAGGAATCGCCTTCCAGGCGGTCGATTTTCGTGGGCCGGTAATATTGCCGGTCCACTTCCACGTGGCGGCGCCAGTCGAGCCCAACCTCGTTGAAGGCGCGCTCGACGAACTCCCGCACCGAATGAGTTTCGCCGGTGGCCAGCAGGAAATCTTCCAGCTCGTCCTGCTGCAACATCTTCCACATGCCTTTCACGAACTCCGGCGCGTAGCCCCAGTCGCGTTCGCCATCCAGATTGCCGAGGTACAGTTTTTCCTGCATTGCGTGGAGAATGCGCGCCACGGCCCGGGTGATTTTGCGGCTGACAAAGATTTCGCCGCGGCGCGGTGATTCGTGATTGAAGAGAATTTCGTTTACCGCATGGAGGCCGTAGCCTTCGCGCGCGTTTACCGTCATCCAGTAGCTGTAGAGCTTTGCGCAACCGTATGGGCTGCGCGGACGGAACGGCGTGGTTTCGGTTTGGGGACATTCGTACGCCTGGCCGAACATTTCACTGCTGGACGCGTTGTAGAAACGCGCGGGAATTCCAGTTTCGCGAATGGCGTCGAGCAGGCGCGTGGTTCCCAGCGCGGTAATGTCTCCGGTGTATTCTGGAATATCGAAACTCACGCGCACGTGGCTCTGCGCGCCCAGGTGATAGATTTCGTCCGGCGCAATGCGGTAGAGCAATTTTGACAAGCTGGTGGCGTCGGACAAGTCGGCAAAATGGAGGAAAAAACTGATGTCGCGTTCATGCCAATCTGAAACTAAGTGGTCAACTCGTTCCGTATTGAAACTGCTCGAACGTCTCTCGATCCCGTGAACTTCGTAATTCTTTGAGATCAGCAGTTCGGCAAGGTAGGAGCCATCCTGTCCGGTGATTCCGGAGATGAAAGCTCGTTTGCGGCGTGCCGGAAAAGCGAAAGTCATGTGGTTTGCTCTCTGGAACGCACCGTTCGACCTGGAATCCGCGCCACACATCTCAATTCGACCATGTGCGCCTGTTGCTCCAGTCATTTCTCAGCGACGTGAATAGAGACATGCGGCAAATTGCCGAGGTGCCTTCACGTTTCCGTAAATGAAACTGTTCGGGTCGGTTCCAGACGCCTAGAGAGCAAGATTCCTGCCAATCAATTTGTCGCTTGCCGCGCGATCATCGTCACGCGTCCGCAGCACTCTCTCGCTCCTCCGTTGTCATCTCTCATGTGCTGCGTTATCCTCGCCTGCAATGATCGATATCCATTGCCACTTGCTTGCCGGTCTCGACGACGGTCCTGATTCCATCGAAATGTCTCTGGAAATGGCGGAAATGGCTATTTCAGATGGCATTACGCATGTGATTGCTACGCCGCACGCGCATCCGCAACATGCTTTCGTTCCGGAATTGATCAACCTGCGGCGTGAGGAAGTGCAGGCGCGAGTCGAAGGGCGCCTGACCCTCGCCACGGGATGCGACTTTCACCTCAGCTTTGAGAATCTGCAGGAGATTCAGCGCCTGCCGAGCCGCTTTACGCTGAACCAAAAGAACTACTTGCTGGTAGAGTTTGCCGACTATTCGATTCCGCCTTCGCTGGACCAGGCGCTACATCATCTGCAATTGGCGGGGCTGCGGCCGATCATCACGCACCCGGAACGCAATCCCCTAATTCGCGCGAAGCCCGAGCGCTTGTACCGCTGGCTGCGCCAAGGTTGCTACGCGCAGGTGACTGGGCAATCTTTACTGGGGAACTTCGGGAAGGCCGCGCAGGAAGTTGCGGAAGAATGGATGGGGATGAACGTGGTGCATTTTCTGGCGAGCGACGCGCACAATCTCACCACGCGCCCGCTGCGCTTGAAGGAAGTGTTCGACCACGTGGCGAAAAAACGCGGCGAGGATGTCGCGCGAGCGCTGCTGGTGGATAATCCGCTGGCGGCGTTTGAAGGAAGGCCGCTGCCGTGGGTTCCGGAGATGGACGACGATATCGGCTTGAGCCCGGGAGCGACGCCGCGTCGGCGCAAACGGTTTTGGTTTTTTTAGCGATCGGCGCGGACAACAAAATAAGGACAGAACACGTCGCCGCGCTGAAAGTGCAAAACCAAAATCGCCCGCCTAAAGGCGGCCGCTACAAATTCAAAAGCCAGCCAACCAAATATCGACGACGCCCTTCGATCCCGCAAAGCGGGATCTCAGGGTGAATCGCGCTGCAGCGCGATTCACGCGATTCATGCGATTCACCGGAACAGCTCCAGGATTTCTTCGTAGCGTTTGAAGGGCGCGATCAGGTATGCGCCGGCGATGCTTTCGCTGCGTGCAGTGCGCGCCCAATCGAGCATTTGGCGGGCGAGAACGAAGCCGCGCTCGCGGGCGGCGTCGCCGGCTTTTTCCATTTCGCGCAGCGTCGCTTCGGGGATTACGATTCCGGGAACTTCGTTGTTCAGTCGCAGCGCCTGCTTGTAGCTGGTGAGCGGCCACAGGCCGACGATGATGGGCACGGGAGACTTTCCGCCCAGGCGTTTCAGAAATGCGTGCCAATGCTCCGGATCGAAAATCGGCTGGGTCATCGCGAAGTGCGCGCCGGCTTCAATTTTTGCTTCGAAGCGCCGCAACTCTTCGTCAATATCTTCCGCGACGGGATTCACCGCGACGCCAATCGTGAAATTGGTTGCGCCGCCGAGGCTTTTGCCGGCCCAGTCCGTGCCTTGATTCAAGCGCGATAGAACTTTCACCAGGCCGATCGAATCCACTTCATACACGCCGCTGGTTTCCGGGTGATCGCCGAGCGAAGGAGGATCGCCGGTGATCGCCAGCACGTTGCGCACGCCGCCGACAGCCCATGCGCCCAGCAGCACGGCCTGCAGGCCAATGATATTGGCATCGCGCGTGGTGACGTGCGGCACGGTTTCATACCCGTGCGCTTCGAGGGCGCCGGCCAGCACCAGCGCATCCATGCCGACGCGCGCTAGCGTGCCGCTATTGATGTCAATCGAGTCGACATGCGGGGACGCCATGACGCGGCCGACTTGTTCCAAGATGCGGTCAATCCCAACGCCCTTGGGTGGGTCAATTTCGACGGAAGTGACGAATTGCGCGGCTTGAATTTTTTTCCAGAGTTTGCTTTCCGGCTCGCGGGTGGCGATGCGACGGAAACGCTCGGCCGGCTCAAAAACTTCCACCGTTCCGCCCGCGCCACTTGCGCCGGCGATCGTTGAGCCACGCGGCTTCGCAGAGCGGAGTTTTTTCACCGCCTCGGATATGGCGTGAATATGTTCGGGCGTGGTGCCGCAGCATCCGCCGATGATGCGCGTGCCTATTTCGGCGGCTTCCTGCGCGAACAGCGCGAAATATTCCGGCGAAGATTTCGGATACACGATGCGATCGCCTATGCGCTTGGGA
>Ga0210396_10007650_pt1 | contig 10266 bp, 10 predicted proteins | sample IncBWH17OmetaG_FD_155466 | JGI IMG/M metagenome (GOLD analysis project Ga0210396, IMG submission 155466) | Forest soil microbial communities from Barre Woods Harvard Forest LTER site, Petersham, Massachusetts, United States - Inc-BW-H-17-O ... | reverse complement strand
AGCACGTCGTCGACGGTGACCACCCCGAGCACGCGGTCCTGCTCGTCGACTACGGGGATGGAGTAGAGGTTGTAGTCGGCCATCAACAGTGCGATGTCGGTCAGATCGGCGTTGGCGCTGACCCGCACCGGGTCGGAATCCATACGTGTCCCAACACTTTCGCCGGGCTCGGCTTGCAACAGGGCGATTACTGACACCACACCGGCCAGGCGTTTGTCCTCATCGAGAACATGGATCTTGATCAGCGCCTCGGGCTGTACGGCGCGGGCCGCGGCGATCAGCGCAAGCGCCTGGGCCGCGGTTGTGGCGGCGGCGCAGGACACGAAGTCGAGGTTCATCAGCCCGCCGGCGCTCTCGGGGTTGAACCCCATCAGGGTGATCACTTTGGTGCGCTGCGGGGCGGGCATCAGATCTAGCACGCGCCGCCGCCGCGACTGGCGCAGGTCGGCGATCGCGTCGGCGGCATCGTCGGCGCGCATCCGGCCCAGCAGCGCGGCGACTTCGTCATCGTGCATTGCATCGAGCAGTCGGCTGGCTTTTTCGGGGTCGAGTTCTTCGAATACGTCGGCTTCCAACTCCGGGTCGCTGTGAACCCGATCTAGGATTTCGCCGCTCTCGGCCTTATCGGCGTCCTCGATGAGGTCGGCGATCTCGGCGGGTTTGAATCCCCCGACCCGGCCCCAGCGACGGCGCAGGGCATCGGAGTGGGCGTGGCCGATTAGCGGTTCGAATGCTTTCCAATCGCGGGGCGCATGGACCCCGGAGGCCTTGATCAGCCCGAAAAACCTTGCTGGGCGGCGGGTGTCCAGCCGCGCAAGCACCCACCCGGCGCCGGTATCTTCCAGCTCGACGTCATAGGCGCGCACAAGCTCCACGTCGGCGACATCGATCAACCGATGCCCCAGCAAATCAGCGCGCAACAACACCTCACCGTCGCGGCGCTCAAAACCGCGAAGGTCAACCTTGTTCTTGGCCAACACAACTCGGTCCGGAGCGAGCTCGTGAATCGATTCGCTGCCGATGAAGACCCGCCGCCCACCGATCCCGGCCACAATCCCGGTCACCAGCGGATACTCATCGACGCCGCGCAGGCGCACGATCACGTCTTCCACCCGGCTCACAGCCTCGCCAGAGCGGGCCAGCACCGGCGCGCGCAGCAGCTGCGAGAGATGGATTACCGACTGCCCGCCGCCATGTTCAGCCGCCGTCCCTGATGTGCTCACTTGCTTGCCCTCCTCAACAATGCGCTTCGACCCTCGCGAGCAGACTGCGCGAGAACCACGTCTCACGATGCCATGTGCGGGTACGGCGTTCATCGTTTGACCGGCTCGGCCGCAGAGCATATGCCGCCGCCGCCGCGAGCAGCTACGGCCAATAGGTAAACGGCGGGCAGCCATTCGGAAGACAGACGCCCGTGGTGTTCAAGTCGTGGCCTCCTTGGCAGGCGGGCCGGGGCCAGGCGACCGTGGTCAGCCGGGGCGGGTTAAGCGCGGTCTGGCCAGCCATTTCGCCGGTCGTCATGTTGCTGCTGACTTCTCGAGCACCCGTGCAGCTTGCGTCGGCGGCGTCGCCGCTTCCGGCGGGTGAATCCGGGTTGCCCACGCTGCCGCCGCTAATGCCCGCGCCGATTTCGGCAGCCAGGGGTTGGCGCAAACGGAAGCCGCCAAAGTACGAGGACATTGCCATCGGCGCCGAGCTCAAGGGAAGGTGATGCACCCGCCCCCATCGACGGGCTAACCGATCCCGCGCGGCAACTCAGAAGCCGCCAGGGCTCGGCGGGCCGCCGTGCAGCGAACCAAGGCCGCTCTGGATTCCCTGATTCACCTGGTCCTTGAGCGCGGGGTTGCCGTGCGGGACATCGGCTGGCTGCGTGCAGCTGCAGCTGAGCGTCCCGAACGAGTTGGGGTCAGCGCCTGCCGGTGTGGCTACCGCCATAGCAGCGCCGAGAGCGATCGCGGCACTGAACACGACTTTCTTGATCAACAATGGTCCTTCGTGGGAGTTAATATCCCGATCGTACGGTGGTTTTACTGGCTATGCCTTGGGCAGAAGGCGGCAATGCTGACTCCGACGAAAAACCCGGCGTGATAGCCGTCCAGATTAGTCTGTGTCATCACGTCGTTCGCGACATCACTCGCCTGCCTACCTTGATCAAGTTCATCGCAGACCTCATGACCGGCGAGGATCGCCGCTTGCCCGGACGCGAAGGTGATGCCCCTGGAAGTGAGCGCGCCCAGGAAATTGCTGCGGTCGACCGCGTCGGCATGCGCGGTCGGGGCTGCTACTCCCACGACGCTAAGTAGCGCGACCGCCAGGACGAGGCCGGCCAATAGTGATCGCAGAGGGCTGGTCGAACGCACTTGGGGGGTGGCGACCGCGGCGGCCGCCTCAGTGAATAGGGAAGTCATTGCTGTCTCACCCCTTCCTCGTCCGCTCCCAGATGGGGAGCGTTGGAACTAACTGTTCGGACCGCCCCCTATCTTGCCTTCATTTCGTCATATTCGCAAGTATTAAAATGTGTGTTGAGGCGAATCCCATCCTCACCGGTACGTAAGAATGGATGCCGCCATGGCAAACCAAAAAGTACGGCGACGCGAAACCGTTAACGCGGTCTCTCGCGCCGAACCGGCCCGGCCGCAACTAGCCTCGGCAGCCGCCACGTTCACAGTCCTGAGCAACCCGACACGGCCGGGGTGAGGGTAATCAGATCAAGATCGGGATGAGGCCGGCGGCGAAGATCAGGTAGAGCAGTGCGGCCATGGCTAGCCGTGTGGGGGTGAGTTTGTTGGCGCGCATTGTCACGAGCAGGTAGGTGATGGCTGCCATGGTGATGGCGCCCGACCAGAGCAGGGCGTGGTCGAGTCGCCAGTCGGTGAAGAGCAGGCCCAGGCCGCTGGGCACGGTGGCCTGGATCATCATCGCGCCGGAGATGTTGGCTAGGGCGAGTTGGGTTTTGCCTTGTCGGACCCAGATGATCGCGTTCATGGTTTCGGGCAGTTCGGTGGCGATGGGGGACAGTAGTAGGGCGGTGACCGCGCTGGACAATCCGAGCATGGGGCCGATGGCGTCGAGCTGGTGGACGAATATTTGCGAGGACACGAAGATGACGGCCAATGCGCCCAGCGTTTGCACCAGGACGGCCGTGGTGGCCGGTCGTGCCGTGCGGGGTTGCAGCTTGAGCGGCGCCAACTCGTGCTCGTCGTGGTCGCCGGTGGTGTCGCCGCGGATTTCGCGCCAGAAGTAGACGCCGTAGGCGGCGAAGAACAGCAGACCCAGCCATGGCTTGATCGCAAACGCCACCAAGCCGAGAGCGACTTTGACCACGAACACCGCCATAAACCAATGCTGGTCTTTAACCAGGCGGGCCGTGTGGGCGCGATCGGCCAGGATCGCGCCGGCGTCGTCGCGCTCGCTAATGGGGCGCTCGACGAGGCGTGCCGCGCCCACTCCGACGAGGACCATCTCGCGGCTGCGGCTGCGTCGCCGAAGAAGCAGCACGGCGCCGGTCACCCCGTAGGCGACGGTCGCCAGGACCAGGGGGCCGCCCATGGCTGCGCCGACACCGATGTTGCGGATCTCGGCGGTGGGGCCGGTCGTGACGGCGACGAGGGTGACCACCGACTCCGGTAGCGCGGTGCCGAAGGCGGCCAGGATGGTTCCCACTGCCATCGTCCCGATGTTGAGCCGCTGGCCGAGCCATTCCACGGCATTGACGAACCACTCGCAGGACAGATAAATCGCCACCGCACAGGCAATCAGCAACACGATGTGGACCACGGGGGCGTCCCCTTCTTCGTCCGCACCCAGATGGGGAGCGTTGGAACTAACTGTTCGGAGCGCCCCTTATCCTGCCGTCATTTCGCCATGTTCGCAAGTGTTAAAATGTTTGATGAGGCGAATCCCACCCTCACCGGTACGCAAGAATGGATGCCGCTATGGCAAACCAAAAAGTACGGCGATCCGAAACCACCAACGCGGTCTCTCGCGCCGAGCCGACCCGGCCCCAACTAGCCTCGGCCGCCGGCACGTTCGCACTCCTGAGCAACGCGACACGGCTACACGTGCTATGGCTTGCCGCCCAAGACGTCCACGACGTCACCACCCTGGCGGAACGCACCGGCGTCGGCGTGGCCACCATGAGCCAGCACCTAAGCAAACTCCGCCTGGCTGGCCTGATCAGCGCACGCCAAGAAGGCCGCCGCCACATCTACACCGTCGAAGATCCCCACGTCCTTACCCTCGTCCAACAGATTTTCGCCCACATCGCGCCCGACGGCAGCCTCGCACCCGACCCGCCAGCTCACCAGCTGAGCCGTTGACGGCGGGTAACCCGCAAGGTCGAAGTCGGTTTCTGTTCCTGAAGTCAAGGTGAAACAACGCTGACGGGCGAGTTCGTCAACAGGTCGGTCACGGAGCCCTTCTTGTTGAACCAGTCCAGTACCACATCAGCCACGTCTTTCCAGCCGCCGTCGATAGTCAGTGAGTGGCGGATCCAGCGCATCACGTTCGCACCCACGACCACGTCTTTCGACCCGTGAGGGTGTAGCGTGATGAACGTTGGTACTCCCAGCCCATCCGGAATGGCTCAGCTTCTGACGCTGATCTGTCCGAGCATCCGCTCAAGCCGGACACACCGTTTTTACCGTTCAGTCGGGATAATTTTTTGAATGCTCCATCGTTGTTTCAGTCGTTGATTGCTCCCTTTGGAATGCAACACTTTTCGTACATGCCGAGCTTTGGCATCCTCGGCACCTACTTGCCGACACCATGCGGCCTGGCGACCTTTAGCGCGGCCTTGGCAGGCGAATTGACAGCTAGAGGCGCCGACGTCGATGTCGTGCGCATCGCCGACGGTGACGTCTCCGACGAGCCCAACGTCGCCGGCGAGCTCGTCAACGGCTCGGCTTCGTCCGTAGAGGCAACCTCCGAGCTCCTCAACCAGAGCGACGTCGCCGTCATCCAGCACGAGTACGGCATCTATGGCGGTCCCGACGGGGATGAAGTCGTCCAGATCATGGCCGGATTGCGCGTCCCGTCGATCGTCGTCGTCCACACGGTCCTCAAACATCCGACACAACACCAACGTTCGGTGCTCGAATCGGTGATGGCATTGGCCGATCACGTGGTCGTGATGTCGGAGGTGGCCCGCCAACGCCTGTACATAGGCTTCGCCGTCGACCGCCACAAGGTGACCACCATTCCGCACGGCGCGGCACTCCCCAGCACCAACGCCGTGCAACATCCCGACCGGCCGACCATCTTGACTTGGGGCCTGCTGGGACCGGGCAAGGGCATCGAGCGGGTCATCGACGCCATGGCTTCGCTCAAGAACCTGCCCAACCCGCCGCGGTACATCATCGCCGGCCGCACTCACCCCAAAGTCCTCGCCGCGCAGGGGGAAAGGTATCGCGAAGCACTCGTCGCGCAGGCGAAACGCCTCGGCGTCGCCGATTCGGTGTCCTTCGACGCCGTGTACCGCATCCCCGAAGAGCTCACCGCGCACATCCAGACGGCTACCGTCGTCGTCCTGCCCTACGACTCGAAGGACCAGGTCACCTCCGGTGTGCTGGTCGACTCCCTCGCGAGTGGCCGCCCGATCGTCGCCACCGCTTTCCCCCACGCGATCGAACTCCTCGGAAGCGGCGCGGGCACCGTCGTCGCTCACGACGATCCCGACGCACTGGTCGCAGCGCTGCGCCAGCTGTTGACCGATCCGCACGTCGCCGACTCCATGGCCGCCGAAGCCCGCGGGCTGGCCCCGACGATTGCCTGGTCCGTCGTCGCGAACGCCTACGTCGGCGTGGCGCGACGGCTGCTGGTCACTCAATCGGCACTGACGTGACCGGCGCCGCGCCCACCCCGGTGTTCGCGCATCTGTTGCGAATGACGGACCATCGCGCCACCTTCGAGCACGCCTGCATGACCGAGCCCCGCCGTGACCACGGGTACTGCACCGACGACATGGCCAGGGTGCTCGTTGTCAGCACCCGGGAGCCCGACGCACCGAGTGCCGTGAAGGGCCTCGCCCGCACGGCCCTGCAGTTCTTGAACGACGCCCAGTCCTACAACGGCTCCTGCCGCAACCGGATGGACCGCGCCGGAAATTGGACCGACCAGCCCACCACGGATGACCACTGGGGCCGCTGCATTTGGGGGCTGGGCACCGCCGCGGCCCAAAGCGGCGTCAGCCTGGTGCGCCGACTGGCCGTGATTCAGTTCGAGCGCGCTGCCAAGGCCAGGTCGCCGTGGCCGCGGGCGATGGCGTTCGCCGCCGTCGGCGCCGCCGAACTCCTAAGCGTCGAGCCCGGTAATTCCGCGGCCCTGCGACTCCTCGCCGACTACGCCGCCACCGTCGCGAGACCCAAGACCAAGTCCGACTGGCCATGGCCCGAGCCAAGGCTCACCTACGCGAATGCGATTCTCCCCGAGGCGATGATCGCTGCCGGCGTCGCGCTGGACGACCCGGACCTGAAACAGCGTGGCCTGGATCTGCTGGAGTGGCTGCTCGACTACGAAACGATTGACGGCCACCTGTCGCCCACCCCCGCGGGCGGCCGGGGACCGCAGGACAGCCGGCCCGCCTTCGACCAGCAGCCGATCGAGGTGGCCACCCTCGCTGACGCCTGCGCACGCGCCGCAGCCGCCGATCCGCGGGCGCTCTGGCCGGATGGGATCCGGTCGTCCGCCGCTTGGTTCCAGGGCGCCAACGACTCCCGGTTGCTCATGTGGGACCCGGAGACCGGTGGTGGTTTCGACGGGTTGCTTGCCGAGTGCGTCAACCTCAACCAGGGCGCCGAAGCGACCCTTGCGGTGATCTCCACCCTGCAACACGCGCGGCGCTTTTCGCTAGTCCCACAATGACTTTGATGCGCACCGGGCTCGTCACCCGCGACCCTCACCGGATCGCAGCCAATTCGGCGCGGGTGATCACCCGGCTCTTCGTGCCCGGCCAGGAGGGCTTCGAGCTTCAGGAGTCCCGAGCGGGAGTGGTGCTCAAGCGCATCCTCGCGCTGACCGAGGACGACGTTCGGTCGTCCCTGGACGACGTCATCATCCGCTTCGACGGACGCCACCGTGACCTCGTGGGCACGTTCCGTCGGCACGCCCACGAGCTCGCCGACCGCCTGGATCCCGGCATCCATCTCTCCGATGCACGAATACTGTTGCTGGGAGCCACCTTTACCAGCGAGTACGCCATCGAGGGGGCGGCGCTGTGCAACCCCAGCATTGTGGCTCACCCCGACCAGACTGACACGGCGGCAGGCAGCCTGCGATTCGTGATGAGCGTGCGGGGGATCGGGGAAGGACACCGCTCTTCCATCGGATTCCGCACCGGTGTCGTCGACGCCGAGGGCCGGCCCACAATCGACGAGCCGGCCCGCTTCGCCGCCACCGGAAGCGTCTCGGACGCGCCGCTCGACGCCGCGGTCTTCCGCGGCGAACTCGGCCGCATCGGCAATGCCGGCGAGGCCGCGAACTACGTCTTCGATGGGCTCGGCGACCGCTTCACGCGATCCGACCTCGACGCGCGACTCGACAATCTCCGGGCCAACCTGAGCACCCGCGGACACGGGGAGCGCGCGGTCGCCCTGATCCGCACGATCGCCACGCGATCCTATGCCGTCGAATTCCCCAGCGACGTATCGATTTCCGAGCGCGTGCTGTGGCCCTCGATGGAGGCCGAGCAGGCCGGCATGGAGGACGCCCGCTTCGTCCGCTTCGTCGACGACGACGGCTCGGTCACCTACTACGCCACCTACACGGCCTACAGCGGATCCCACATCAGCCAACAACTGCTCAAGACCGAGGACTTCCAGTCCTTCACCTCCGGGCCGCTCGTCGGGAAGGCCGCGGCCAACAAGGGTTTGGCCTTGTTCCCCCGACGAATACACGGTCGCTACGCCGCCATGTCGCGATCGGACCGCGAGACCAACACCGTCGCCTTCGCCGACCATCTTGCGGTCTGGACGAGCGCGTCGCCCTGCCAGCAGCCGGCCGAGGCATGGGAAGCGCTGCAACTCGGAAATTGCGGGCCGCCAATCGAAACCGACGCAGGGTGGCTGGTGCTCACCCACGGCGTCGGACCCATGCGCACGTATAGCATCGGCGCGATTCTGCTTCACCTCGACGATCCGACCCGGGTGCTCGGCCAGCTACGACGCCCACTGCTCAGCCCCGCCCGCGACGAACAGAACGGCTACGTGCCCAACGTCGTCTACTCCTGCGGCGCGCTCGTTCACGCCGACACCCTGGTGATCCCCTACGGGATCGCCGACGGCGCCATAGGCTTCGCCACCGTGCCACTTCCGCAGCTGCTGGCCACGATCGTTCAGCAACCCGATCGCCCGAGATGAGGTCACCATCAGCACGATGAGAAGGTCCCGCGACAGAACGCGTAATCCGCTCGGCGAGTATGTCCTACACCTGGGTGCGGGATTCGTCGCCAAGGAACGTCCGTACGTGCTGGAGGCGTTGGCTACGCTCGAGCCGCATCTGGGCCGGTGGGACCCACCTGACATCAGCCTGGAAGTCTCGTTGCAGGACCGCGGCCGCAAGGAGCAGCGCGTCACGTTGCGGACGACCTTGCCGGGTCTCCCGCCGCTCGTGGCCGTCGCCGACAACCCCGACATCACCCGCGCCCTTCACGAAGCCAAGCATGAGTTGATCCGGCAGCTCGAACACCAGAAGTCGGCGCTCGAACCCATGCACAATCGCAAGCTCGGCCACAACACGATCCGCCACCCGGGCACCTCGGCGCAGGGGCATCGCATCCCGCCTGCACCGTAGCCGCGCGGGTGTCGAGGTGGACGATCGCGGCGGAAGTTATAGGACGACACGAACCACACGGCGACGTAGTGACTCACGTCGGAAGACCTGCCCACATCGCACGCCGGCCATCAGTCGGCGATCCGGGTGGCCCGCCATGTTGCAAACATGTCGGCGAACTCGCTGCCGTGACTCGCTGCCGCTTGGGCGCCTGCTTCGAGGTCGACCGCCCGCGCGAGGTCACCTTCGGCAGCCTGACGCAGCAGTCGTTTGGTCACCACCACCGCTGCGCCGGGGCGCGCGGCAAACGTCGTAGCGAGATCGAACGCCGTGGCCAACGCATCGTCATCCAGCTTGTGCACAAGCCCTATCCGCAGCGCGCGCTCGGCGTCGATCGGTCGCCCGGCGAGCAGTAACTCCAACGCAGCGCCCTCGCCGATCAGGCGCGGCAGCAACCAGCTCGCACCCATATCAGGCAAGAGGCCCATTCTGATGAACGACGGGAACAGGGCCACCGTCGGGGATCCCACCCGGATGTCGCAGGCCAGCGCCAACGACATACCGGCACCGACGGCGGGGCCGTCGATGGCGGCGATCGTCGGCTGCGGCAATGCCCAGAGCATGTCGACGACCCGCATGTGCCGGGCCAGCAATTCGGCCACTTCGGCCTCGGGCAGCTGTGAAAGGTACTCGATCGTAGCGAAGTCTGCGCCCGAACTGAACGCACCATTCGCGCCGGTGAGAATCACCGACCTCACGGCGGAATCGGTTCTTATCAGCGCCAATTCGTGAGCCAGTCGGGTGAAAACGTCGAGATCGAGCGAGTTGCGGTGCTCCCTGCGATCGAGGACCAGAACCCGTACGCCCTCTGCCGGGTGCTCCACACGCAGCCCACCGTCGGTCGGGGCCCTTTGTGTCGCTGTTTCGGTACTGGCCACAGCCATTCCCTTCAAAGCTCGATATTACGGGTCAAGTGACCTGTCGCTAGGTTACAGGTCAACTGACCTGTCGTCTATATGATGTGCTGGTGGCACCGACTCCCGTTCGCGGCGGCGCTCCGCGGACGCAGCAGGCGCGGCGCGATCAGACCCGCGCCCGTCTGATCGAGGCGACCATCAGATCCATTGCCGACCACGGGTATCCGGCCACGACAACCAGACAGATCGCAGAGTCCGCCGGAGCCTCGTTGGGGGCGATTGCACATCATTTCCCGGCCCGGGTTGATCTCATCGCCACAGCGCTCGACGAGGTCGGGCGTCGGATGGAGACCGAGTTGCAGGCTCGGGCCTCACACGCGGCCTCCGTGGGCGGCGCGCGCCGTACACCTGCTTTGCTCGACGTGCTATGGACCGCGTTCACCGACGACCTGTACACCGTATGGGTCAAGGTGTGGATCGCTGCCGCCGACGATCCCGAGCTCTACGCCGCGCTTGCCCCGCTCGAGCGGCCCCAATCCGCCGTGCTCTCCGCGATCGCCGCCGACGCGGCCCCGCAGAACCT
>Ga0210396_10007649_pt1 | contig 10267 bp, 7 predicted proteins | sample IncBWH17OmetaG_FD_155466 | JGI IMG/M metagenome (GOLD analysis project Ga0210396, IMG submission 155466) | Forest soil microbial communities from Barre Woods Harvard Forest LTER site, Petersham, Massachusetts, United States - Inc-BW-H-17-O ... | reverse complement strand
TTCGAGGACCACGCAATCGTCGAGAATCTTCTGGATGCTGCTTGAGCCGACCACCTGGTCAGCGCCGGTCTGCTTTACTGTCCATTCGCCGACCCAGAAATCGAATTGCTTGTATTCCGCGCTGTACTTGCAGGGGAACGCGTTGTGGTCGGCTTTATCGAGATCTTTGGCGAAGCGCGGGTCATCCTTCAGCAGGACAAGATCGGGATCGGATGAAAAGATTTCTCCCGGACCGTATCCGGTATTGAGAATCTCATCGATCTTAGCAAAGGCTTTTTCCCGGTCGCCCATGCGCGCATAGGCTTTCGCCGTTCGCAAGAGAACGGAGAATTGATGGAAACCGAGGCTGCCGGCTTTGTCGTAGCACTCGATCGCTTTCTGGTACTGTCCGATTCCGGCCAGCGCGACGCCCCAGCGATACCAATCCTGCCCGTTGGCTGGATTAGCTTTTGCGAGCACCTCGTAAGCCGCCGCAGCTTTCTGCCAATCCTTTGCGTTGTAGTAGCCGTCCGCGGCGGTTTGTTCGGCGTTCTGTGATTGCGCTTGGATGCTGCTAATGCCGGCAAGCCCGATTACGAAGGCCACTAGCGCCCGGCACAAATTTTGGCTGCAGCGATTCATACCATTTCTCCTGAACATGGTTTCCCGCGCGCTGGAACAGAGGATGCCTGTTGCACTTTAGACGGCGCAAAAGGAGGCCGGAGAGCAGTCTTTTTGCGGCTGTTCAGTGCTTAGTCGCTTTGAGAGAAACGAGGGCGAGAGTGTCCCTGACGGTTCGATTAGTGGGCGTCAGACTTCGTTTTTTCCGCCGCCGGCGGCTTCGAATTTTTCGGGATGCTGCGGATGTAATTCACGAGATTCCAAATGTCGTCGTCCTTCAGGCGATCCGCTTCGGAGGGCATTTCGCCGCCGTTACCATTCTTGATCACGTAAAACATCTCGCCGTCGGTGACTGATTTCAGGGCAGCTGGATCGCGATAGTCCGGCATCTTGAGCTTCATTTCGATGGCCAGATCGCCTTTGCCGTCACCGTCGACTCCATGGCACATCGCGCAATCGTAGCCATATTTCTTTTTTGCCAACGCAAGCGAGGCTGCAGTGGGCTTCACGGGGTTTACCACTTTGAGCGCTTCCGGTGGAATCTTCGCAGCGGCGGATGGCGAAGACGGTTTCGGTTCAGCGGCCGCGCTGTTTTGGCTCTGTTGAGCGGGACACGAAAACGCTACGAACAGCAAAGCTACAAAAACAAGGATGCGTGTCCACATGGCGGCCTCCGGATGCGATTGGGCGGATTGTACGCCCGTTCAGGACAGAGGGATGCGGATTTGTGCCGTAAATCTGTTCGCTACGCGTCCGAAAGCGATTCACCGAAATTCGTGGTGTCCTTCAATTCACCGGCTTCGAGGATCTCGCCGCAGTCGAGGCATTCAACGTACTGCGAATCGTCATCTTTGGCGATCAGGCGGGTACGGGTGTGCTGGCAGGCGGGATTCGTTGGATGTGTCATCGCAGTTTCAGTACAGATCTAACTGCATTGTAGCATCGCGCCCGACCCCACAGAATAGAACGCGCGGTTGACAAACGAGCAGATTGCAACTATCAGTCAGTCTGCTTTGAGACGCAAAGCGGAGAAACTGTGAGCCCCGGAGCCACCACGCAAGAGAAGCTTGGCAGCGCGCTCTTCTACGGAATTGTAGCGATCCTCGCCTATCTTGCATTTCGCGTCTTCGAACCTTTCCTCGCATCGCTGGCGTGGGCGGTGATTCTGGTGGTGCTCTTTTTCCCGATGTACGCGCGGTTGGCAAAAAAGTGGGGAATGACGACTGCAGCCGTCGCGAGCACGATTGGCGTGACGCTAATTCTGATCGTTCCGGCGATTTTCATCATGATTGCGTTTGTCCGCCAGGGATACGAAGCGGTGCAGTCCATTCAGCTGCAGGTTGCTTCCGGCCACTTCCGATGGATGAACGATCTGTGGATGCGCTTCCAGGGGCGTTTTCCAGAGGTTGAGGCCACCGATCTGGCAAGCACCCTGCGTACCTACGCCGAAAAGATTGCTGCGTATGTGGCCAGCCAGATTGGCACGGTGCTGCGGCACACGGCCGGATTCGCGTTTCAGCTTTCGGTGACGATTCTGGCGATGTTCTATCTTTTTCGCGATGGGCCTTCGCTGGTTGACCGCCTGCGCGAGGTGCTGCCCTTTGAGGGACATTACCGGGATCGAATGATTCGCGATTCGCGCGACCTGATTTTTGCCAGCGTAACGTCCAGCATCGTAGCGGCTGCCGCGCACGGTTTGCTCGGCGGCCTGGCTTTTGGATTGACGGGAATCGGAGCGCCGGTTTTCTGGGGAGTGATGATGGGATTTTTCTCGCTCGTTCCCGTGGTGGGATCCGCCTTGATCTGGGTTCCGGCTTCGATCAGCCTGATGCTCGAAGGCCATATCCTACGCGGCATCATCCTCGCGCTCATTTGCAGCGTCATCGTCGGAATGATCGACAACATTATCCGTCCTTGGCTCATCAGCGGACGGGCTGAGATGGGCGGTCTCGTGGTCTTTATTAGCGTTTTGGGCGGTATCGCTGTTTTCGGGATGTTGGGTGTCGTACTTGGGCCGATTGTCGTAGCGTTGGCCGCCGGTCTGCTTGATTTATACGCCCCGAGCGCTGCTAGAAACCGCCCGCTCGAAGCGGGTGGGAGCTAAAGGCATGGCGTGCTAGAGTAGCGCGCTTCGGAATTTGCAATGAGTAAGAACTCCAACTCAAAACACGCCAGCAGCCTGCCCCCCGAAAAACTGCGGTGGCACTGCGATCCCGCTCGCATCCCGGTCGTGACCACCGCAGAGGTGGAACCGACGGTCAACGACATGGGACAAGACCGGGCGATGCGGGCGCTGCGAATGGGCGTCGAGCTGAAAGCATCGGGCTACAACCTCTTCGTGTGCGGGCTTTCCGGGACCAGCCGCGGCGGGATGATTGTGCGCATGGTCGAAGAGATGCATCTTGAGACGGAGACCGCCCCGGACCGCTGCTACGTGAATAACTTCAAGAATGCCGACCGGCCGCGCTTGCTCACTCTTCCGCGCGGGCAGGCGAACGCGTTCAAGAAAGAAGTGGAATCGGGCATCGATTTCCTTCGCCGGCGCATTCCACAGGTTTTCGAAGGCGAGCCTTTCCAGCGCCAAAAGACCCGGATTGTCGAGCGCTTCACCGTGCGCGAGAAAGAATTGATGGACGATTTCACGCGGCGGATCGCGCGCGAGCAGTTTGCTCTGGGACGCATGCAGGTAGGCGCGGTGGCGCTGCCTGAGATTTTTCCTGTGCTCGAAGGGCAGATGGTTCCTATCGAAGAAATTCCCAAGATGGTGCAGGAGGGGAAGCTCGAGAGCGTCGCTGCTGAGGACCTCGAGCGTAAGTACGACCAGTTCCGGCAGGAATTTACAGTCGTGTATCGCAAGACGCTTTCGCTTTCCCGTGAACTCGCGAGCGAGATGAGTTACCTCGAGCAGGAAGCGGCTTCGGTGCTCGTCGATGGAGTGATCGAAGAGCTGAAAGAAAAATATCCGAATCCGCAGATCTCCGAATATCTTGAAGAGGTTCGGCACCATATTTTGGACAATCTCGACCCGTTCAAAGAGCGGGAAGGCGAGGACGACCAGCCACCATCGGAGGGCGGCGGAGGCCCGCGGCCGGAGCGCACGGACCGTGACCCATTCCGTGTGTACGGCGTGAACGTGATTCTCGCGCACGGCGAGCAGGAAAAAGTCCCTGTTATTTTCGAAACGATTCCCACGTATGCGAATCTCTTTGGCACGATTCACCGCAGCTACGACACCCGCGGCGGCTGGAATTCGGATTTTATGGATTTGCGAGGCGGTTCGCTGCTTCGAGCGGACGGCGGTTTCCTTGTGATGTATGCGCTGGATACGCTGACGGAAACCGGCGTGTGGCGGACGCTCAAGCGCACTTTGAATCACGGCAAGCTCGAAATTCAGCCGGTGGACGTGTTTTTCCCTTTCAGTACGGCAGCGCTCAAGCCGGAACCGATTGAGATTCAGGTGAAAATCATCCTGATCGGTGACCGCGACATGTACGAGCTTCTCTACGACTACGAAGACGACTTCAAGAAAATTTTCAAAGTCCGCGTGGAATTCGATGAGGAGATGACCTGGAGCGAAGAGGTGATTCGGCAGTACGCGGGCCGCTTGCGTAAATTGAGCGACGACGAGCATCTTTGCCCGTTCGACCGCACCGCCGTAGCGGCGCTCCTCGAGCACGGCGTGCGGCGCGCCGGCCGGCGAGGAAAAATTACGGCGAGATTTTTCGATCTGGCGGACCTGGCTCGAGAAGCGTCTTACGTGGCAAAGCATGAGAAAGCGACGGTGGTGACAGGCGAGCACGTCAGAAAAGCGCAGGAAGCGCAAATCGATCGCCATAATCTGACCGAAACAAAAATCCGGGAAATGGTGGAGCAGAACCTTCTATTCATCGATACCACCGGTTCGCGAGTGGGGCAGGTGAATGGCCTGAGCGTACTCGAAATCGGCGGCTACGCATTCGGCAAGCCCGTGCGCATCACGGCCGCGGTGGCATTGGGCAAACTGGGAATCATCAACGTGGAGCGGGAATCGAATCTCAGCGGCCGTTTTCACGACAAGGGGGTGCAGATCATTTCCGGATATTTGCGCCGCACGTTTGCGCAGGATAAGCCGCTCTCGTTATCGGCGAGCGTGTGCTTCGAGCAATCCTACTCCGGCGTGGACGGTGACAGCGCAAGCTCCACGGAAATCTACGCGCTTCTCTCGGCGCTCTCGGAAATTCCCATCAAGCCGGAATTATCGGTCACCGGCTCGGTGAACCAGCAGGGCGACGTCCAGCCGATCGGCGGAGTGAATCAGAAAATCGAAGGGTTTTACGACGTCTGCAAATTGAAGGGCTTCACCGGTGCGCAAGGCGTTCTGATCCCCGCTGAAAATGTCGAGGACTTGATGCTTCGCGACGAAGTGATTGACGCAGTGGCGAAGAAGAAATTCCACATCTATCCGGTTGCGACGATCGAGCAGGGAATTGAAATCCTCACCGGCGTCCGCGCCGGCAAACGCGGCAAGGCTGGAAAATTCGAGCCCGGATCCGTGTTCGCGGCGGTTGACTCGCGCCTGCGTGAGATGGCTGAGACGCTGCGAAGGTTCGAGAAATAACGCAGCACAACTTCAAATCAAGCGGCGCATCTGAACCGTGACTTGAACCGATTGCCCGTTGCGCTGAATCAACAGCTTGTACTTGTGTCCCACCTGCCGGAAGAGCGCGCGAATCGCAACCAGCGTAAGGTCTGCCGCGGGTTCGTCGTCAATGCCCGCAATAATGTCACCCTTCAGCACTCCCCCTTCCGCTCCCGGCGTTCCGGGCTGCACTGACGCAACTTCAAAAGTGAGAAGCCCCGGTCCCTTGGCGACTACCGCAATCCCGCTCTTATCCTCTTGTTCGTAATCCTCGAAATGGTTGTTGGGATCGAGAATGAGTTGCTGATGAGCGTAGTCGAAAATTACAGTAAAGCGCCGAAGTATTCCGCCTCCAATCACGCCGACGTGATTATTGTTGAGGATAGAATTAGCGCCCGCATGAACGAACGCGGCGATCGGCCCTCGAATTTCGTACCGGCCAATTTGAAATTCCGTTAAACGGCCGAGAGCGACCGTCGCGCCCCCTTCGATTTGCGGATCGGAGGCGTTGATCGTCTTCACATGTGAAGAGAAAATGCGATGCGCTTCGCTAAACCGATCCGAGACGAGCACAGAGGCATCAAGCGCCGTGTTGACCACGAAATCTTCGTCATGGGTTTTCATGCCTGCCAATTTGAAACTCGCTTTGATGACCGGCATCCCCTTATCAAGCCTAAGCGGAAATATGGCCCCCTTTCCCGAGTACTTGTACGCGGCAGGATCGTAGAACCGGAGCGTCTGGCGTCCGTAATCTATTTCCACGACGACGCGGCTGAAAAAATCGGCGCCCAGCGTTCCTTGATAAGGCCGCCCAACCTCCTGCGAAAAATCTGGCTTATCGACCTTCGGTACATCAACGAAGGGCATGTCGACGCCGGGGAAATTCAAAATCGCATCCTTAAGATCGCTCAATCCGAGATCGGCAGCTCGGGCAGGGCTGATCGACGACGAAGTGGCTGTGGAATCGAGCACGAACAGCGAAGGTTGGCTCTTGTTTACATCCGCCGGAACAAAAATAAGATTCTCGAGGAATTCGGCGGGGATCTCGGCGGCATTGCCACCGAAGGCGAAGCGCGCGGGCGCTGGTGTTTGCTGGGCTGAAGTTTGCTGGATTGCGATCCGCGAATTCGCAAGCGAATTAAGATCAGATGCGAAGCCAGCGAGTACCGCCAGGACGGCTCCGAAGCCCAACGTCACGCGGCGCATGATTTCGCTTTGCTCTCCTCGTATTTACGCGCACGGCCAAAACATTTCGATTATACGGTTACCGAACCGGCGCGAGATATCCTTCGCGGGCAAAAATTTGATACTCCGGCGCTTTTGTCGATTTCATCGAATCGGGGCCTGGTTGCCCGTCAGCGCCGAGAACCTGCACGGTAAGCGAATGGAATTTTCCGTCGTGCTGAGGCGCTATGCCCAGGACATATTGATGCCGCAGCGAGGACGCAATCTCGCGATAAATCGTGACGAAATCATTCGGCGATTCAGGAAAGTAGGCGTGTCCACCGGTGATTTTTGCGAGCGATAATAGCGCTGTATCGGCCTTCGCAAAAGTCACCGGATTTGCCTGCCCCTCTGTCTCGTCCGGTTTCGGCGCCGCTTTTGATTTCTTTTTCTTTGCGCTCGAAGGGTGCCGCAAAGATCCGCCCAGGGCGACCGCGAATATTACCGTGTCGTCCTTCTTGAGTTTTTGCGCCAGCGCATCCCACCGCTCCGGCGGCGACGAATCTAGGCCGGTGGTGAGCAGCACAATTGCTTTCTTTCCGTGAAGCGGCGCAATCCAGTCGAGAACGGTCGAAACGGAATCGTAGAAGTTGAGATCACCCATGCCGAGCGTGTATTGCACCTGGCCCAGTGCAGCCGCCAGCGCGGACTTATCGGGGGTAAAGGCAAGGATTGCCTGCGGCGATTGAGAATATGAGACCAAAGCGACTTCGTCGTCGGCAGCAAGCCCATCGAGAAGTGAGTAGGCGGCGGTCAGGTGCTCCGCGTGAATCAAATAGACTGCGGGGCTGGTCTCGAGCATCACGAGTACTTGCGCGGGAGCTTCGATAGGCGCGAAGAACACAATTGGCTGTTCGGTGCCGTTGTCGAGCACGCGGAAGCGGTTTTGCGGCAGGCCTGCCACAAACTTCCTCTGGCGATCGAGGACGCTAACGTCAATTTTGACGATTTCGGTTGTAGTCTGAATTCCTGCTTGTGGAATCCCAGCCGTTTCCTGAGCGTGCAGGGCGGATAAGAAGCAAAAAAGGAAGCTCGCCACCGCGATTGGAAATGCGAGAAAAAATCGGCAACCGCGATGGCTACTGAACGTACGAATCAAAGTAGATGCCGTGCGAATCCTTCCACCATCCGCTGATTCCGGTATGAATGTGGCGCGTGATAACTTCCGGTTTTACCGCCTGGAGCCAGCCGGTGGAAGGAGGTGGCGTGGTGGAATCCTTGGCTTTTGCCATCTCTTCGGCAAGATGCGCCATCACCTTATCCCACGGAATTTTAGCGATATCGGCAGCGCTCAATCCGGAAAGCTTTTCCGGCAGTAGGGAGCGCTCGTGTGCGAGTTCTCCAGTGGTGAGAATGCTGGAGGCAGGGGCAGTGTCGGGCTTGGCGTCCAGCCGGGACATTGCCTGGCGGATAAGCGCTTTGCGCGGCGCTGCAAAAAGCATTGTGGGCGTCACCGCTACATAATAGAACTCGCGCTTTTTTACTCCCGTCTTGGGATCGGCATTCGGATACACAAGATCAAGGTAGGTGGTAGTCCCAGCCGTATCTTCGCCGACGATGAAGGTTCCCCCTGCGGCTCGCAGGATACGAAGAACATCCTGAGGCTTCTGAATCGAAATCGCGTATGTCCTCAGATCCGTTCCATCATCAGCGAACGACGTTTCCGATGCCACCTCACCTGTAAAGAGCTGAAGGGCATCGGTTACCGGCATGCCGAGAAATCCCTGCGCCATTTTTTCGTACATTTCCACGGCGGCTGCCTGCTGCGACGTCAACATCGGTTCAGCCGCAGCGCGGAGCATGTGATAAATCGCGACGAAGTCAAAACGCGAAATGCTGAAAATCGGGCCGGCGTTTACAGCCGGCTCGGTAACGAACGAAGTACCACTTGTGCCGGCAAAATCAAATACTCCACCCGCGGCGGCGTCACCAAGCATCGCCCCGTGAAATCGGGTGGCCTCTCCGGCAAAGCTGACGCTCCCACCGAAGACGCTGATTCGATCGAGGCGCAGATTCACGGCAAACTTGGTGGCCGGTTTTTCCAACTGCGCAGGAGTTAGAATTTTTGTCAGGTTCGGAAAGCGAGCAAAAAACTCGAGGGCCGAGTCGGCGCCAATAACTGGGCGGATCGACTCATACTCGGGAAGTTGCGTCACCGAATCGGCTTGTTTCCCTTCGCCGCCGAATCGCACGATGAGATCCTCGATCACCGATTTTTGATCGGCGAGAAAGTAGTATTTGGGCGTGAGAGCGGTGTAAGAAACGTCCGTTCCCGTGGCGCGCGCTTCCACTTTCGTCCCTTGAAAATCGTAGCTCATTACGGTGGGCACTTCTTTGCCGGTGGCTTTGTTCGCAGCGCGCAATTTTTCGACGATGGCCGTTTTTCCATGCGCGTCGTACACCACGAAAAATCCGGTCATCGGAGGAGGCGCGGCATCGGTTCCCGTTTTCTTGTCTGATTTCGGATTCAAAACAACTCCCACGACAGCGGGATTATCGAGGAGTGATAGCACTTCCGCTTGCTCCCGATCCGAAGTCGCGGGCCCATTTTTGGCAACGTTTTCACGCATGCTCTTGAGAAGCATCTCGCGTGCATGCGCAAACTGAGGGTCTTCAAATAGCTGCACCACGTGGTTCGTCTTTTCCGCGCTCGTCACGGCTCCCATTCCATGCCAATAGGCAAAGAATACGGTGCTCGCGGGCAGTCGATCAGAAAGAGAGGGACTTTGCGCGAATACAGGGGAACCTGCGGCGATAAGCAGAAGCAGTGGGACAGCTATTCGAAATCGGCGCAAGCCGGGATATACCTTATGAACAGTGTTCAAATGCACCGCCTCCGCGGCTTGCCTTCACTTACCACAGCGGCCAGCTGGCTCAGAGACTCAGTTCCCTGGCGCTGGTTTCGCAGCCGCAGCAGCGGCGGGAGCGCCTCCGCCTTTGGGGGTGCTCAAGTAGCCCTTCGCGTGATCCTTCGATACTTCGAAGACGACGATCTCATAAGGCGATCGCGTGCCTCGGACGTAAAACTGCACTGGTTCACCGACGGTCTTATCTTTTTTCTCGATCGACTTGTCGTCAGCGACCACGTTCATCGTGTACTTGAAGCGCTTGGTGTCCACTTTGTTCAGCTTCACTTGAATGGGACCAACGTGCTGAATCCCTTGCTGCTTATTGATGTCGAATTCGAAGATGTCGCGTTCGTTGAGGCGCTTGAGCTCCTCCACTTCGTCATGATTTCGCGCGATCAATCCGCTCTGCACGCCCAGATCGCCGATCGTGCTCTGAAGTTTGCCCTTGGTAGCTTCGAGGTCTGCTTTCGTCGCGGCGACGTCGGTTTTTGTCCCACTGATTTCCGTGGCCACCTGGCCTAGTTTCGCGGACGTGTCCTGTTCCACCGCGCCAATTTGCTCGCGCAGTTTGGCATTGTTCACTTCCTGCTGGCGTTTTAGAGACGCTGATAGCGAGCGCGCTTGCGCCAGCTCGTCTTGCGTAAGTCCGAGTTTCTGCGAAGTCACTTGCAACTGCCCTTTCAGGTCGGCAAGCTGCGTATTCGTTTTTTCCAGCTCCGAGCCCAGCACTCGACTCTTCTTATCCGCGTCATCGAGGCCCTTCCTCATGGCTTGCCTCTCTGCGTAGCTGGCGAATAACAGATACCCAACGAGCACAAACGCAACTACGAACAATAGAACGACCCATCGGGGCAGAGCCGCCACTTCTGCCACTTGTTCTTCAGGCTGGGGATGCGGCAGCGGCGTAGAACTCAAACTCATAGATCTCCTTCCGGCGGCGGGGCCGCCTCATCGATGTGCGGAATTATGGCTGAGG